>Ga0306865_1000001_pt1:277500-646889 | contig 646889 bp, 611 predicted proteins | sample AntRauTorckE5431_FD_190441 | JGI IMG/M metagenome (GOLD analysis project Ga0306865, IMG submission 190441) | Saline lake microbial communities from Rauer Islands, Antarctica - Metagenome Torckler E5 #431 (v2) (version 2) | ecosystem: Environmental > Aquatic > Non-marine Saline... | reverse complement strand
TTATGTCCTGGACAATCTACGTGTGCATAGTGTCTAATCTCTGACTCATACTCTACGTGAGCAGTATTAATGGTAATACCACGCTCTTTTTCCTCAGGCGCCTTATCGATATCAGCCATTTTAACATCTTTACCATCAAGTGATTTCAAACGAACCAATGCGGCCGTTAGTGTCGTTTTACCATGATCAACATGACCAATGGTTCCAACGTTTACGTGTATCTTTGACATAACATACTCTCTATTAACAAATTAAGCCCACAACCGGATTTGAACCGGTGACCTCTTCCTTACCAAGGAAGTGCTCTACCACTGAGCTATGTGGGCGAGCTCAAACAATCAGCGGACGATGGGGATCGAACCCACACGATCAGCTTGGAAGGCTGAAGTTCTACCATTAAACTACGTCCGCATTGGTGGGAGCAGGATTCGAACCTGCGAAGGCGAAAGCCGTCAGATTTACAGTCTGATCCCTTTAACCACTCGGGAATCCCACCGATGAAGGAATTTTGGTATAAATTATAATAATTGTCAACAAAAAATATCTATTTATAATGAAGCTATATCCATTTTTTTTCTCAACTTCTCCAAACACTCTTGATTAACTCTTCTACATCCGACCTATGATTTGAATACCCTTTTTCATATTTACATAATCCGTATTCACCAATAAAATTAAAATAATTATCCATATCAATAATTGGCTGATTTAATTATATTACTATTAACACATAGTGATAAGTTGATTAGTTGGACGCAACTAGAAAAGATAAAAAGAATTACCTATCTCTAAATATTAAACTTTAGAATTCATGAAAGAGACTTAAAATCATACGACCAATTCCCATGCCAGAGGAGCCAATATAATCATCCCCATATAGACCTGCATCTTTCTTTACATTTTTTGCAAATACATGATTATATTGTTTCAATTTATCATTAAAACCAACCCTATCCACAATATTATGACCACACTGTTTCACTCTATCATTAAAATCAACCCTTAAATTCTGTAAGAACTTGAGGTTACAAATAAAGCAGGCAAACTAGAAACTACGCCCTCATCAATAGAAACTTTACTAAAAATTAAATCCTCTCAGTAGCATTATACATTATATTTCTGGCTAAGCTTTACACTCTATCCATTGGCTAACTATTTGTTTTAAAATAATTACACTTACTGACCATATCGTTAAAATTATTTAAAGCAATAACACCATCATCATTTTCAGCATTATTATCAATTTTCTGAGCCACAGCAGGTTGTGTAATTAAATATGCTGGCAAACTGGTCGTAACATGATGCTCCTGAGCATAAGTGAGTTCAAAAATATACCGCCAAATTTCCCTGGGCAAGAGAAAGACAGGATTAAAAACCACCTCACGCTCAATGCGAGTCTGAGCAGCATCAAAACATGCAAAAAACATTCTATAATTTTTTAAAGATTCCGTAAAAACAAACTTATTCAGAAAAGCGCGATACTGAGAATCATTATTAGAAAAATAGTCACTCGACCGCTCAGAAGTTGCTAACGTCCATACAATGGACTGAGAAAAATCCTTTAGTGAAGATGGATTGGATATATCCAACTGATTTAAAAATTCATTCCGAGCTTCATTGGCAGTATTCAGGAATTCTTCCCCAAATAAATTAAGGTTTGAAATATGAAAATATGTAAAGAATGTATTATAGGATCCATTTGAACGGGTTCTCGCAAATAAACTAACTATATCCTCTCTTGCACCTTCTCTTATCTCCTCACATTCCAGCAATTTATTTGCAATATTAACCCTTTCACATTCAATAACATGTACCAGAATTAACTTACCGAAAAGTTCAACTGTAGATACATTCTCAACAACCCCCTTACAATTCAGCAGCAAATCTATAATTTCAATCGCCTCTACCTCAGAAGCTCTGCGACATGCAGCAAAATAAAACGCATGATTGCTTTCAGAGGCAGTATTTCTAATACAATCTTTACCTAACATCTCTCTAACATGCTCAATACTTCTACTATTTATGGCCGCAGCTAAGGGTGTTGAGCATGTAGAGCTCGCAACTTTAACGCTTATCTCGCCATAACAATCATTTAAAACAGGAAATTCAAAGAACATTCTACAGATTTCATCTGAAGCATTCGTATAAGCATCTACAAATAATCTCTTTCCTGAATTTAATTTCGCCTCATCTTCATCCCCAGTCATCGTCAATAATTTCTGAAGCCCCAATCTAATCAGTGGAACGCTCTCCAGCACATATAATGCAGCTATAGTTTTCTCTAAAAGAGCAATATTATTACCCTTGCATTCTTTATTAATAATCTTATCAAATATCGTCTGCACCGAATCAAGGTCACAATCATCACTTGCACAATACTCTTTGAAAAAAACACCAAAAGACTCAACATCATCATTAAATTCGTCTAAATCTAGATTAAAATCTTGAAGGGAAAAATGCAGATCAGTATCTGTAACAATTATTTGTAAATTGTTCTCAACTACATTAGATACAAATAGATCTCTAACCGGTTTCACCTTCAAAGCAATGAACACAACGAATGAACACAATAGCATCATGATCAATAAATTTAATATCAACATTTATAACTCTCTTATCTTTTTACAAACACTACCAGAATAAACATTAAAAATCAATAAATAACCCACTCAACACTCAGCCACACCCCTAAGATATCATTTCTTTTATATAATCTTCATGAGATTTTAACTCACTTGGCAATAAATCAGCTGCACAATAAGCAAGCTTCGCCTCATCACCTTGAGACACTGACTTTGATAGAGAGAAATCCTGCTGCTTTTGCGTCATTGCTATATAAACTTGAACCAACAGCTCTGTATCCAAAAGCGCACCATGCAATACTCGGTTAGAACGATCTATCGACAATCTTGAACATAAGGCATCCAAACTATTTTTCTGACCTGGAAATATTTCCTTTGCAAGCTTTAGAGTATCGAGAACCTCACAGTCCCGTCCAATCTGAAAAGATCGACCTGCACGCTTAAATTCCATATTAAAAAAGCCAACATCAAAAGGTGCATTGTGTGCAACAAACACACTCCCTGAAAACATCTCAATCAAGTGATCGGCAAAATCAACAAATAATGGTTTATCCTTAACACTTTCCCAACTAATACCATGTACACGAAATGCAGCATGATGAACTTCCTTCTGAGGATTAACATATTGATGAAATACGCGACCAGTCTTCGCTCTATCATGAACCTCCATGCAAGCAAATTCTAACATTCGTTCTGTTTTAGGACTAAGACCTGTTGTTTCTGTGTCTGAGAAAATAAACTTATTCATACTTCCCAACAGCCTCTTTTGCAGCCAAGTCGACACGATCATTTAAATCATGACCAGAGTGTCCTTTCACCCAATACCACTTCACCTGATGCCTTGCAGATGCGTCCAAAAGCCTTTGCCAAAGATCTTTATTCTTCACAGGTTTTTTACTGGCACTCTTCCAACCATTTTTCACCCAATTTTTGCTCCAGACAGTAATACCATCTTTCACATATCTTGAGTCTGTCCACAGATCCACTTCACAAGATTCTTTTAAATGAAATAAAGCCTCAACGCAAGCGAGCAACTCCATTCGATTATTTGTGCTATCTTTCTCACCACCTTGCAGCATTTTTTCTTTTCCTTTATACATTAATAATGCAGCATAGCCACCTGGCCCAGGATTACCCTGACATGCACCATCTGTATAAATCACCACTTTTGTCATTCAACAACTCCAATCACACCATTCCAACAAACGTCCATTCGCTTAAGTTCATACTCCATTGGCAAAATCATCATATCTGTTATTCTCTCACCTAACAAATAAGATTGTTCATTGGCCAAAGAATGTTCTGATTCTATCATCAAACCTGCATTAACTGTTGCTTCTTTAAACTTTCGCAAAGACACTGAGGCCATTTTCAAATCACCCAATGGGTGCAAACCTGCTGGAATACCACCTTCAAACCAACGGCTGATTAAAACCATCACACAGGCAACTCCCTTTTGAGACAACACTCGCTCACATTCAGCCATAATGGTGTGCGTATTTTGATACAGCTCGATTGCATGTGCAATTATAAGCAAATCAACAGAATTATCCGGAAAAGGCAAAAAACCTTGCTCAGCCTCTACTGTGAACCCAACAGCTTCAACACTTGGATCTTCAGAAACATGATAGTACAGCATGTTTTCCATCATTTGATCTAAAAGTGGTCTTCCTTCTAATTGAACCACCAAACCAGGTTTATATTTTTTAATTAACCCCTGAATCTTTTCTACTTCATTTATAAATATAGAAGCACCAACGGCCTCAGTTTGCCACATTCTAAATTGACTATATATGCTCTCATTTTTGCTCATCAAATTCAGTTTTCCAACTCCTTATATACGCAAATCTTTCAACATCTGAGTCCACTTCTTTTTCAGCAAACTCATTTACCTTGTTAATGATAGCAGGTTCCTTTAATCTCAAAAAGGGGTTGGTTTGCTTTTCTAGCAATATTGTTGAAGGTGTTGTCCTAGAGTTGAGACTTTCCATCCGTTTTTGAATATTTATATTACAAGGCTCAATATAATTCGCAAACTCTAGATTCATTTTGGTATACTCATGCCCAAAATACACCTTCGTCGCATCAGGCAATTTAGATAACTTATTTAAACTTGCAAGCATGTCCTCACTACTGCCCTCAAATACACGCCCACAGCCCGCACCAAACAATACATCCCCTGCAAACAAGCAATCCCCCAAAAGGTATGCACAAGCCCCAACAGTATGCCCCCGAAGGTGCATTAGCTGTATTTTCAAACCACATAACATAAAGTCATCTGATACAGCATTTAAATCAAAGGGGAAACTCTCCCAAACACCACCATAAATCTCAGATCCATATTTATCCTGAAGATTTAGAACACCACCAATATGGTCATGATGTTTGTGGGTCAAAAGTATCGCCTTTAAAGCTATTTTTTTTGTTTTAATAAAATCAATAACTGTGTGACTTTCTCCAGGATCAACCACAATGGCATGATCACCAATTAATACCACATACGTATAATTACTTTCCAATGTACTAAGAGAATACACCTTCACCATAAATACCCTTCAATAAGAAAGGGGCCCATAAGGACCCCTTTCTCTAAACATTAATCTAATGCTCCCATCCATGGGAAGGCATAAAATTATATGTTCATCGACACAGCCGCACTAAGCGAAATCTGCGTACGGTTGTTGTGAGTTGAACCAACAACAGGACGTACAGCAGGCAACGGATATGTAGTAGCCGCATCAATCAGACCACCATCTATACCTGGTGTAGCACCGAATTTTGTATCAAACCCGTACTTCACTAGATCTGCAAAATAAGTTTCCATTTCACTGTCAGCTGTCTTGCCTAGATTGCTAGAAGCAGTAACTGCAAAAATCAACTTAAGATCATCAAGCTCGTAAGATTGCTCACCACGTGCACTAAATAAAACCTGATTTGATTTTAAATTTTTGTTCAGATAACTGGTAAGCGTTGCTACTTGACCTGATACTTCAAACTCACGCATGTCATACACTGCACCGAAATACAGGTTGCCATAACCAAGATATGCTGCAGGTGCCATCACCATCTTACTTTTAATGGTTGCATACGTGGTATCTTGTAGATTCCAATCAGCATCCGCTACAGTTGTTCCGGTTGCAACACCAACATCCACTGCTTTCATAGATTTTGCATCATTAAAGCCAGTTGCGAAGTTGAACTGTAAAATGAAGCCGAAATCCTCAGAGAATTTACTTCTAGCCTCTAACGAACCACCAAATGTGTAGTTAAGCGGCTTAGAACTGTCTTCCTGCATAGCAAATGCAGATGAGTTTACGATTGCAGCGGTGTATTTACCAAGATGCAAAGCTGTTGCAGTTGCATTGCTATGATATGCATCAGAAGTAGCGTAAGCACTTACACCAACAGCCACCTCAAAATCCATACCATCAGATACGCTACTGTCATCACTATATGCTAACAACATTGGTGCGACCAGTAGTGCTAGACTTGCTTTTAAAAGCTTTGAATTTGTTTCCATGTTTTCAATCCCTAAATATTAACTTAAAACCACTATAACCAGTTTAATCATTGTTCGCAAGCGCATATTTAACTTTTTTTTAACATTTCTCATTAATGCTTTTCAACGCCTTGAATTTTTGGCATAATATTTCTGAATGTATAGGGAGAAAAGGAATGAACCAATACAAAACCTGGTTGTTTTTTGGCATTAGTCTTAATTTAATGTCTGGTTGTATACCAAATTATGACAGCCCTTCTGAATCCAAGGTTGATGCACCGCCTCAGCGCTGCAGTAGTGCCAATTATTTTTACAAAACACATTTAAAAAGCGCCACAAGTGCTTTATCAACCGTATCACCAGAGCTAATATCCAAAACACTCTGTGAACAAAAATCTCTCATTAAGTATGTAATGTCTCAATGTGAACAGAATGGCGTACCGGTTGATGTCGCCTTTATGCCAATACTGGCATCCAATTATAACCCTGCTTCGAACAATGATGGAAATGTCGGACTTTGGCAAATTAACCCAGTTATGGCACAAAATCTTTCACTAACGAATGATTATTGGTTTGATGCTAGAAAGGATGTTGTTGCCTCTACTGAGGCTGTTATCTCGTATTTAAAATTTTTACACTTTAAACTAGAAAGTGACTGGACCTTAGCATTCGCTGCATATCATACTGGATTACAACCTATCTTGGATGCTGTTAACTATAATAAAGCACAAGGAATGGAAACCACATTCGATAAGTTGAACCTAGACCCAGAAGTCTCACAATATATTAAATCACTTCAAGCCGTTATTCATTCTGCTCAGCATATCGATATACTATCATCTGATAACTTAGAGACCGTCTCCTTACCTGGACAAATTGAACTTGAAAAGCTTGCAGAGATAGCAGATGTAAATCTAACCCGATTAGAATTCTTAAACAGTGGATTTAAACGTCCCTTAACCGATCCAGATGGGCCACACCGTGTACTGGTGGATGCAAAAGATTTTAATGCTGTGATGAATATCACCAGAGATGTGAATAAGTTGCGACGCATTTCAAAATCCAATTGGAGCCATCATATCACTAAAAAGAATGAAAACCTCAGTCTTATTGCCCATCGCTTTGAAACATCTGTCTCTGAAATTAAAAGAGTCAATCATTTACAATCTAATGTCATTCAAGTGAACCAAAAACTTATTATTCCAGATGCAACACCGCAAGCTAAGACACAGATCGAATCAAATTTAAACAAACATCCTGGCCCCAAACGTATTTTACATCCTGTATCGACAAAAGACACACTTTATCAATTGTCCACCAAATACCGAGTATCTATCTCTGAAATCTCACATTGGAATAATCTAAAAGATAATGCCATATTTCCAGAACAGGTTCTCACTATTTGGCAATACTCTCCGACTGATACTGCCCGCTTCTATACAGTGAAACCTGATGACTCATTGGCAAAGATTGCAAGAGCACATAAAATTTCTATTTCTGGTTTAAAGCAAGCAAATCAGCTTGATGGAGACATCATTCATCCGAATGATCGATTGCTAATACCCAGCAAGACTGGGTGACTAATGCTGCTCTTTGTAATCTGTCAGAATTCTTTCTAGCTTATCGTGTGCAGCATCAATGGCTGCATATAGATCATCTCTTTCTTCAGAATCCACCTTAAAGGTTTTTTTAGGCAAATGCATGACGATCGCGACATGGTGCTTCCCTTTTTTAGCCTCCAAAACAACTTTAAAAGAATCAATTCTGCTATAATAACGGGTTAATTTATCCAATTTTTCATGGCAATAATCCTTAATTGCGTCAGAAGATTGCATTTGATGAAAGGTAATTTGCATATCCATAGTTACTCCTTGTGTGTGCGTTACATCCTACAACAGATAATTCAGTTGCATCAATCAAGCTTACTTAACAAAAGCATGCTTGAAAACCTCTAGTATATCCGATACAAAATATACATCAATTTTACCATTGATGTCTTTTTTGAACTCATTTAAATCTTTTTTATTCCCCTTTGGAATAATCACCTCATTTACACCAGAACGAATTGCTGCTAAGATTTTCTCTTTTAATCCACCAATCGGAAGCACCTCACCTGACAATGTTAGCTCACCTGTCATCGCAATTTTATTTTTTATCTTTTGATTGGTGGTCACTGATAATAATACTGTTGCCATACCGATACCGGCACTCGGGCCATCTTTTGGTGTTGCACCTTCAGGAACATGAATGTGATAATCACGATCAGAAAAACTTCCTTTCTTAATTTTATAGAGTTTTGAAACACCCCTGACCACTGAATGCGCAATTCGAATAGATTCCTGCATTACCTCACCAAGTGATCCAGTATATATCAAATCACCTTTACCTGGAAAACTTGCCGCCTCTATATTTAGTAACTCACCACCACTCGATGTCCATGCCAAACCATTCACAACACCAACTTTGGGTTTAAGTGATACATCCTGATTTTCATAAACAACCACGCCTAAGTATTTCTCTAGATCCTTAGATGTAATCTCCAAAGGATTTTCAATCAGTTCCTTTGATGTAACATTTTGCCTTACAACCTTTCGGCAAATTTTACTCATATCTCTTTTTAGGTTTCTAACTCCAGCTTCTCTGGTATAAGATTGAATAATAGATAAAATTGCATCTTCTGTTAGTGTTAGCTCTTTGGTACTTAAACCATTATCTTTCAAACACTCTTTAAGTAAATGCTTTTTAGCAATATGTAACTTCTCTTGCTCTGTATACCCACTTAAATGAATAATTTCCATTCGATCCATTAATGCAGGCGGGATATCCAATGAGTTCGCTGTTGTAATAAATAATACATTAGAAAGGTCTATGTCTATTTCAGTATAGTGATCATTAAATGCCTTATTCTGCTCAGGATCTAAAACCTCCAACAAAGCAGATGCAGGATCACCTCTAAAGTCCATACCCATTTTGTCGATTTCATCCAACATTATTACAGGGTTCATGCTTTTAGCTTTGGTTAATGCCCGAACAATTTGACCAGGTAGCGCACCAATATACGTGCGACGATGTCCTCTGATTTCAGATTCATCTCGCACACCACCCAATGCAATACGGACAAAAGATCGACCCATAGCATCTGCTACAGATTTTCCCAATGAGGTTTTACCCACACCAGGTGCACCAACAAAGCACAAAATGGGTGCTTTATTAACAGCCACACGCAATGATACCGCCAAAGATTCCAAAATTCTTTCTTTCACTTTTGGTAAACCATAGTGTTGTCGGTTTAACATACGGCTGGCACTTTTTAAATCATCATTTATTTTATCTAATTTATTCCAGGGAATGCCTAAGATTATATCCAAATAATTCCTAATAACTGTTGCTTCCGCAGACATCTCTGACATCTGCTTTAGTTTACCCGCCTCACTCAAAAACTTCTCTTCTAAATCTTGCGCTAGTTTTAATGCTTTTATTTTCTGCTCGTAAATCCCAGAATCAGAAGCCGCACCCTCGTCCATTTTCTTCAATTCTTCTTCAAAGATCTTCATTTTTTTACGAATATAGTAGCTCTGCTGATCTTCATTAATCTCATCACGAACCTTATCCAGCATTTCCTTCTCTTTGCTCTGCCATCGAGTCTCTTGCTCAAGTAGAATCAATAAACGATTCACTCGATCACTCACATCGACCATCTCTAACAATGCTTGTTTTGATTCAGTCGCGATCGGTAAATGCGCTGAGATTAAATCTGCATAATCTGTCAAAGTTCCAATACTGGCTAAATTTGCAATAACATCCAAAGCCAACTGCTCAGAAGATCGTAAAAATTGACCAAATTTTTCCTGAAGTATTCTCATTAAGCTCTCAGAGAGCTCAGCAGGAACCATTGGCTCTTCCACAAAGGAGAACAAACCCGATAATGATTGATTTTTAGATGATTTTTCTAGTTTTTCAACTTTTACCCGGGAGCCACCCTCAATTAACAATTTCATATTACCATCAGGTAATTTCACCGCTTGCAATATTTTAGCAATGGTTCCAAATCGATAAACATCTCGAGCTTTGACAATGTCTTGATCTGGATTTTTCTGACTTAAGCAAACAATTTGACCTTGGCCATCCAGCGCTTTTTCAATTGCTGCCATGGAAGAGGCTCTTTCAACATACAATGGAATAACCGTTGATGGAAATACAACAAGACCTCTTACAGCCAGCACGGGAAACTTTCGTTTTTTATCAAGCTCTGCCATAATTATGCTCCTTTCTTATTATCTGTCTCAAATACCAATATAGGATCCTGTTTTCCATCAATGACATCTTCATCAATTATAACTTTTTTCAACCCTTTTCGTGAAGGAAGATGATACATAGTGTCCATTAACAAACGTTCTGTCACACCCCTTAACCCCCGAGCCCCAGTTTTTGTTTTAACAGAATTTTCAGCCAAACGACTAATGGCTGATTTCGCAAACTCTACCTGCACACCATCCAGTTCAAACAAAAATTCATACTGCTTTATTAATGCATTTTCTGGCTCTACCAATATCTTTTCTAGTTCTTTTTGTGTTAATGCTGACAACACTGCATGAACTGGTAATCGGCCGACTAACTCAGCAATCATACCAAATTTTATCAAATCTTCATTTTCAACTTTTGCCAGTAAATTACTGTCTTCCGAGGTAGTGCGAACATCTGCACCAAAACCAATACCAGAACGCTCTGTTCTTTTCTGAATAATACCTTCAAGCCCCACAAAAGCACCGGCACAAATAAATAAAATATTGGTGGTATCAACTTGGACATGGTCCTGACTTGGATGTTTTCGCCCACCTTGTGTGGGCACTGAAACAACAGCACCTTCTACTAGTTTCAACAAAGCCTGCTGAACCCCTTCCCCAGAAACATCTCTTGTAATTGAGGCAGATGCTCCCCTTCTTGCAATCTTATCCAACTCATCAATATATATAATACCTCGTTGGGCTTTCTGAACATCAAAATCACAAGCTTGCAATAGCCTTTGAATAATGGTTTCAACATCATCACCAACATAACCTGCTTCTGTCAAAGAAGTCGCATCAACTATAGCAAAAGGAACTTGTAAAGAATCTGCTAAAGATTGTGCCAACAATGTTTTACCCGATCCAGTTGGCCCCAACAGCAAGATATTGCTCTTATTCATCTTAACCTTGGCCGAATCTTTTGACATTATTCGCTTATAATGATTATAAACTGCAACGGATAAGACTTTTTTTGCATGATCTTGACCAATCACATATTTATCAAGGTGTTTTTTTGTTTTTTGAGGCGGCATTAATTTAATGTCTTCGCTATCAACTAAATCATCACCAATTTGCTGATGCAAAATATCATTACACAACTTTACACATTCATTACAAATATAAACGTTGGGGCCTGCAATTAATTTTTTTACATCTTCTTGCATCTTTGCACAAAAAGAACATTTATGTATCGCATTTTCGACCATTTATACTACCTCTTACTTACCAAAACCTTATTATATAAGGGCATTATCAAATGTAGTGTCAAAATAAGAAGTTTCTAGCCACGTTTTTTAACAATTTCATCAATCAACCCATATTTAACCGCTTCCTTAGCTGTCATAAAGTTGTCACGATTGGTGTCTTTTTGTATGGTTTCGATATCCTGACCAGTATGCTCAGCAAGCACTTTTGTCACCGTATCATTAACCCTTAATGCTTCTTTTGCATGAATTTGGATATCAGAGTTTTGCCCTTGAAAGCCACCCAGCACCTGATGAATCATAACAGTTGAATGCGGCAAAGCTCTTCTTTTCCCTTCTGCCCCAGCAGCCAATAAAAGTGATGCAGCACTTGCGGCCATCCCCAAACATAATGTTGATACGTCTGGCTTGACAAATTGCATCGTATCATAAATTGCGAGTCCCGCACTCACAACCCCACCTGGAGAATTAATGTACAATGAAATTTCTTTCTCAGGATTATCCGATTCTAAAAACAACAATTGGGCCACAATCAAATTTGCCATATGATCTTCAATGGGGCCAACAATAAAAATAATTCTATCTTTCAATAGCCGAGAATATATGTCATAAGCCCTTTCACCACCAGGTGTTGACTCAATGACCATAGGCACCAAATGATTATACAACATTACGCTTTCTCCTTTAATTCAGCTTCTAAATCCTTGATCGATGTCTTTGACTCTTTTATATTAACAACCGTTAATAATTTATCAAACACATTCTGCTCTAATACCAATCCTGTAATTTGCTCCAACCGTTCTTGATCTTGCATATACCATTCAATAAACATCTCTGGGGCAATACCATCGGGCACACCCATTGTAATAAATTCTCTAATTTGTTCATTTTCTGCTTTAATTGACCACTTATCAATATAATGCCTTAACAAAAGGCCCATCATTAATGAACTCTCAGCCCTTAGGTTTACTTCTTTATCGCTTAATTTATCATCTTTAGCAGCGATAATTTCTTTCTCTTTGCTCAACATAGAATCAGGGACTGGGAACTGAATTCTCTTTTTCAACTCTGCCAATATCCTTTTTCGATTAATTGCCTTAGCCAAGTGGGCAGCATCTTTCTCTAATCTTCCTTCCAGTTCTTTTTCGAAATCAACTTTTTCCTCTGCACTAGAACCAGAGGCTTCAAAAAATTCCTTGCCAATAGCCATTAATTCTTTCTTCTGAACACTTTGAATTTTAGTTTCAAATTCTACTTCTTTACCTGCTAAAGCTTCACTTTGATAATCCTTTGGGAACGTGATTTTAAAAGTTACTTCACTTTGAGCTTTATGACCGGTTAAATTATCTTCAAAACCTGGAATAAAATTCCCCGCTCCGAGTATAACCTCTTGGTCAGAGGCGCTACCACCATCAAATAATTCACCATTTAAACGGCCAATGAAATCAATCTTTAACTGATCACCATATTTAGATACTTCACCAGTATCCACCCAGCTCCCATGATGCTCTTGAAGCTTTTCAACCTCAGCTTTTATATTATCAGCACTTATAACAGGAATTACCGTTTTCACAGATAATTTTTCGACCTTAGCTTCTGGTATTTCACCAAAAACTTCATAAGTTAATTCAATGGATACATCTTTTGTTATGCCATCCCCATCTCTTTTTGTGACAGTAAAACCAGAGGCAACTTTATGTTTTTGCTCAGTAACCGATTCTGATACAATTTCTTGCAATAAACGATCAATGGCTTCTTCTCTTATGTAGACCCCACGCTGCTTTTCCAAAGCCTTTAACTTCAGCAAACTACTGCCTTTACGAAACCCCTTTAACTGTACCTGTGAAGATACCTTCGTTAAATGTTGTCTGTATGCTTTTTGTACTCGTTCACAGGAAAAACCCACTTTTAATGTAACCACTAAACCTTTTTGAGAACTTTGTTTCTTATCTTGACTCATCATTAATACCTTAGAAAGTAAATAAATTTGCGAAAGGAGAGACTCGAACTCTCACGGGTTACCCCACAGGAACCTAAATCCAGCGCGTCTACCAGTTCCGCCACTTTCGCGCATATCACGACAGCCTATAGTACAAGGCAGAACTCGTCAACTATTTTATACACCCGCACTGTTTTCATATATTTCCTTAGACATGAGTTAACATATATTACAAATATTAACAGTAACTTATACAGTATAACAATTACAAACTCAGGAAAATAACGAATGCCAAAAAAATATCATCAATATGCGCCAAGTTATTTACCGGCATATTACGAATATCTTATTTTAATTTACGCTTTCACCTGTGTATCTATACACTGCATATATCACTTTTTCCGCACTTTGGATAATAGGTGTGAGCTTATCTCTCCAATTGCAGCCTATATAAACACGATAAAAACCCCCATACTCCATTAAGCTTATATTATACTTCAATCACCACACCATTTTATACTGCTATACTTTTTAGCCTCTCCCCTACACCCTAGATTGGATCTATGACAATACATCTGGCTTACTTATGCCAAATATATCTTTTGTATGGCCAACTATTCTGGCTTACCCTCTAACATGCGCACACACTTCAATTTAATCATCCAGTTAACATAAAACAAGCAGCATATTAAAACATAAGGTTTTATCGCATCACTTCTACAAATGGTACCCTTGCAAATAATATTCTATTCATCATTAGTGAATAGATTTCAATCACTCTATCTAATCAACTTTATACTGTCTAAATGTCGCTTTATATACTATGAAATTTAACGATACGTTAAATACAGTCAATCAAAAGTACGGTATTCCGGCATTTAATACATGCTTTCATAGCAATTCATCTGAAAATAATTTAGTATCAACTAAGGCCTAAGCGGTCAATTAATAATTGGAGAATTTTATGACAGCAGCTAAAGAAACACTTATTTTGGTACTTAATATAGGTACCATCATCATAGAACTATTACCAGGCGTTGCACCACAGCATGTTGCACAAATTCAAAATTTAGTTGAAAGCAAAGCTTATGATGGCGTAGTTTTTCATAGAGTAATCGATGGATTCATGGCGCAAACTGGTGATGTTAAATTTGGGCATCATGATCAATTGGATACCAATCGAGTCGGCACAGGTGGATCTGATTTACCCAATATTCCTGCTGAATTTGGTCCTATTTCTCACATCAAAGGCAATGTGTCCATGGCGAGATCTCAAAACCCTAATTCTGCAAACAGTCAATTTTTCATCTGTCTTGCAGATGTGCCATTTTTAGATGGTCAATACTCTGTGTTTGGAAGAGTAGTAGAGGGTATGGATATTGTTGAAAGAATTAAGAAAGGCCACCCACAATCTGGTAGCGTGAATGGCCCTGATTATATCATTACTGCTTATTTGAAATAACTTTATCCATCGTAAGAAAAAAGCATTCTTTTAACACCAATGCTTAATTGACATACCACCACTACCTTTGCCTTTGGCAAGGTATAAACCATAGATTTCATTTTCAAGGTAACATCAGCCCAACAATCACTGTCACTAATTTATTTTTGACAGTCAAAGCTCAGCGCTTTTAAATAGAGGGCACCATCCGATATACCACGATTAAACCAAGACTGCCTGATACAACAGGTGCAAATCTAGCCAAATTGGAAGTATAAATACTATAAATATCATTAAAACCATCTTTGTGCCCCACGCTAAAACTGTTTAGAACCATCATGATGAGCTTAATGAGATAAAAACTATGGATGCATGGCAGAAGGTATGGACATAGTTAATAGAGTCAAAGGACGCCAGTAGAGTAGATATGCTTGATTACATCATCACCGCTGCTTTAAGATAGCCTTAATTATCCAACGAAAAGAACATTCTTCTAATCGCAATGCTTAGCGCACTATTGAAGTGAGGCTCACCCTCACATGAAGTATGTACAGAAAATCTCCATGTATTTTCAACCCAATAGTTGCTGTTTCCAATATGTTTTTGAAAGCCAAGCACAACCCCTACTCTATCCCTAAGCTGATAACCACCCCGAGGATGCTGGTGCGCACAAAAAACCTCAGTACTATCATAAGATACGCCAGCCAGTAAAGCATAATCCCCGTCAGAGAGAACAAGCCTATTCATCGTAGAGAGAGAAAAATCATTCTCCCCAAATAAATTTACACCAACCGTGCTCACTGAGCCATATACAAAAACCTTTTCTCCAAATCGATGTTCCTGCTGAGCATAAAAACCAAATCCGGCTAAAACCCCTTCTTTACGCAATTCAAGTGCAAAATCTATATTGTGATCAACCATTGCCAATGACATTGAAGCAACCAACAATAATAATATTTTTTTCATTTTTAACCATGTTATTTTAAATCGGGATGGGTGAACGATGGGGCTCGAACCCACGACCACCGGAACCACAATCCGGAGCTCTACCAACTGAGCTACGCCCACCACTATTGCGCGCCTGGTAGGACTCGAACCTACAACCCTCGGCTTAGAAGGCCGATGCTCTATCCAATTGAGCCACAGGCGCATTTTGTTTCGGGGTAGAGGGATTCGAACCCCCGACATCCTGCTCCCAAAGCAGGCGCGCTACCAGACTGCGCTATACCCCGTAAACTAAATAGAAAAATAAACCAAAATTTGTCACAATACAAGTAATTTAATTTTAAGGAACTTAATTATGCAACTAAAAACAAAACTTTGGCAAAGAGATGTAAAGGAAATATATCAAAACATACATCAAGGTAAAACCCTCAGTCGGGATAAAATGGTAATATTAAAAGCCATTATGGAAGAGTTGGATCAAGGTCGCCTGCGTGTTTCTGAATTCACCGACACATGGAAAACACAAGAATGGATTAAACAAGCCATCATTGCTTATATTCACTATAGTGAACCCAAATCCTTAAATTATGGGATGAAATATCGTGATCACACAGCCTATAAATATGATCATCAAGAAATAGAACACAGTCGAGTGGTACCAACTGCATATATACGCTTTGGTGCTTATATTGGGCACCATACAATTATTATGCCAAGTTTCATCAACACAGGTGCCTATATCGGCCACCATACCATGATTGATACCTATGCCAGCATCGGGTGCTGTGCTCAAATTGGTAATAATGTGCATATTTCTGCTGGTAGCGGCATTGGCGGCGTTCTAGAACCCTTACAAGCTAACCCAACCATCATTGAAGACAATTGCTTTATAGGCGCCAGATCTGAAATATCTGAAGGTGTCATCGTTAAATCTGGCGCTGTTTTAGCCAGTGGTTGTTTTATCTCTCAATCCACCAGAATTTATAATCGACTGACTGATGAAACGACCTATGGTGTTGTTCCCAAGAATGCTGTCATTGTTCCAGGCACCATCCCATCCCCTAATGGTAAATATAATATTTCAGCTGTAATTATTGTTAAATTTGCTGATCAAAAAACCCGTGAAAAAACTAAAATTAATACATTACTTCGGTCTTTTGACGAAACCTAAGCCATCAGATACAATGACTTTATTTAAATTAAGGAAACAATATGCACCCATATATTGAATACCTATCTGGATATACAACGGCGTTGATGTTGGCGCTATTCTCAGGCGCATCTGTCGCCTGTTTCATGTCAACAAATACATTCTTACCCCTTGCTGTTTTTGCCACCTTTAGCTGTTTTATCCTAAATATCATCCTCTATTGGCAAAGCCTTTCACACATTATCGCACTGCCTGACAAGCTAACAGTGGCCAATGCATTTTCCATTCTTTTGACAACCTGCGCCAGTCTAATTATTTATGCTTTCAGCGTATTCTCATTCATTGAGCTTGGTACCACTTACCCAATTATTGCCATATTATTCCCCCCTTTATTAATACATTTTATTTCATTTTGCTGTGCTGTTGGCTCCTTTGCATTATATATCGATGACTGTATCAACCTAAAAAAGCAAAAAATCCCTTTAATGGTGTTGTTTTTTAGCCTTATTTTATGCGGAATAATCCTCTACCCTCCCCCATACCCGCTTATCTGTTTTTCAACATTGACAGTAGCGCTATACTATGTTTTAGAAAAGAAACAAGCACTTTGCATCTTAGCCATTGCAACCTCTATGATACTATCCATTAGCGGGTTTGGATCAGGACTTGCTGTCTTACACAGTTTTGCCAATTCTCAAGCTAGCTTGGTTTTACTACAATCTATAAGCTATATTGGCCTTCTATCACTCACTCTGTGTGATGCAGTATATAGTTACCAAGCTATGCAAACATTCCTTGATAATATTCCAACCTACCAATCATTTAAAGAATATCTATCATTGCTATTCACCACTTCAAATGCACTGGCAAATTCCCAGATTACTGCTAGCGGAAAAGGTTTTTTCTGTATAGAAGCTTGGTTAGGTGGAGCAATGTCCTTTATTGTTATGACCAACAATACCAAAGAGCTGATGACATCTACTGAAAAGAAACCGACCATACCCACTGATGAAAACTTGCCTTTTTTATTATTAGCCTATAATACAATATTGTATCTTGCTTATAAAAATTGGTTATTTTTCTATCATCGAAAAACTTATTCTCACCTTCAATGCCTGTTGTCCAAACGATCTCTTGGCATTAAAGCAAGCTCACTCATACAATTTTCATTTCTATCATTGCATTACAGCATTTGGGCCAACCAGATACCAGAGACAAAACTCACATCACAAACATCTGATTTAGCTACAGCAACAGCGTAAATACATAGAGGATAATGGCTGTGAACAAGCCTGCAATAACATCGTCCAATAAGCAACCAAAAGCCCCTTTTACATGCTGATCAATCCAAGAAATGGGCCAAGGCTTTATAATATCCAACATTCTGAACAGGACAAAAACAAAGAGCCAGTGGTTTGGAAACCACCAAAGCGGTGGGATAATTCCAATGATTTCATCACAAACAATACTAGAATGATCATGATCATTTCGAGCTTTACCCTCAATATCTGCACTGATATAAGCCACAGCACAAATGATTAAATATACAACGACAGGGCAATCCGTTCCATCTATTACCGGCATCAATATAAATGCCAATAAAGTTCCAACCGTCCCAGGCATAATGGGCGATCGCCCAAGACCCAACCCTGTTGCAAATAATTGAGCTAGTCTTGACACTCCAACCCTCTAACATCCTTGGCAATACGATCTAAAACCGAATTCACAAATTTATGCGAGTCCAATGCGCCATATATTTTTGCCATATTAATCCCTTCATTGATAACAACTCGATAAGGCACATCGTAAACGAACATAAGCTCATAAACAGATACCAGTAATATCGAGTATTCAATTTTAGAAATTTCTTCCAAACTTCTTTCTTCTAAGTACTCAGTGATTTTTACATCAAGCTCTTCACGCTTTGCCAATGCACCATTCGTAATTAACTCCAGATAAGCGTGATCAACATAACTGCGTTCCTCATAGCGACCTAGATAAGCTTGTACATCAAACTTTGTATACAACCATTGATAGAATACTTCCATAGCACAGATACGGGTTTTGGCCCTTGATTTATTCTTTTTCATATTCTTCAACTATTTTAGACTCACGGCACAAATGCTCGCTTATAAACGCTTTAAAAGATTCAGCATCTTTAAAAGCATGATACACTGATGCAAAACGAATCATTGCAACCAAATCAACATTTTTTAACTCTTCGATAATAATATACCCAACTTGCTCAGAACGCAAGTGTTTTACCTGCATCTTATTAATTCTACTTACAATTCTCTGAATCAAACCATCTAGCTGAGTTAATGATACTGGCCTTTTTTCTACAGATCGCATCACACCTCTGCGTACTTTATCAACATCAAACTCAGTCAATGAACCTGACTTTTTAATTATCTTTGGCATTTTAGATTCTATTTCTTCTACAGTAGAGAAGCGATAGCCACAGGCAATACATTCTCGCCTTCTTTTAATTTGGTTAATATCAAAAGAAGGTCTAGAGTCCAACACCCTTAAATCTTTTGAAGCACATGCCGGACAAAACATACCTCACTCCCAAGCATCTGGAACAGGTTTCTTATTCCTCAAAAAATCTTGAATCTTTTGACGATATAAATCTGCTTTATTTGGAAATCTCAATACTAGTGCCATCCAAAGCGCTATAGTTTTTGCACCATTTTCATCCATCCCTCTTGTCGTCATTGCCTGAGCACCAACCCGGATGCCACTGGTTTTATTTGGTGGCAATGGATCATTTGGTATACTGTTCTTATTGGTAATAATACCAACAGATTCTAAGATAGATTGTGCCTCATGACCATTTAACCCAGCACTTTTTACAGACATTAAAAACATATGGCATTGCGGCATGCCCGAGATCAGCTCAAACCCTTCTTCTATAAAAACAGAAGCCATTATCTGTGTATTCCGAATTACAGATTTTTGATATCGAACAAAATCAGGTTGCATTGCTTCATGAAAGCAAACTGCTTTCGCGGCAATAATATGCATTAGTGGCCCGCCTTGGGTCATTGGAAAAACGCCACGATTTAACATTTTTTCCATAAAAGCACTTTCCTTGGCTAAAATAATTCCGCCCCTTGGCCCTCTTAATGTCTTGTGGGTCGTGCTCGTAACAACATCGGCATGCTCAATCGGGGAAGGATACTGTTTGGCTGCAATTAAGCCAGATACATGAGCCATATCAGCCATATAATATGCCCCAACCTCCTTTGCTATTTCAGCAAATATGCCCCAATCAATGATTTGAGAATATGCAGAAAATCCAGCAATAATCAACTTAGGCTTATGCTGTTTTGCCAATGATCTCACTTGGTCATAATCGATAATACCTTTATCAGTCAGCCCGTAATGCACAACATCAAAATATTTCCCACTTAAATTCACTGAATGTCCATGGGTTAGATGCCCACCTGCACTTAAACTCATACCCAGTATCTTATCTCCAGGGTTTAGTAATGATGTTAATACAGCGATATTCGCACTACTGCCAGAATGTGGTTGAACATTTGCAAAACCTGCTGAAAATAATATTTTTGCTCTTTCAATCGCTAAATTCTCTATTAAATCAACAGTGTTACAGCCACCATAATACCGTTTAGAAGGCAAACCCTCTGCATACTTGTTCGTAGCAATTGAACCTTGCGCCATCAATACTGCTTTTGAAGCAAAATTCTCAGAAGCAATTAATTGAATTGTTGACATCTGTCGTTGTTTTTCTTCAATTAATAATCTGGCAATATCCGCATCAACTTTTGCAATATCATCAAGATTACTGTTCACTGTCTCTCTCCATTACCCAATTAAAAACTTCTAACTTCCCAAAAGCAGTTTTAAGTTTATCAACAGAAATATTTTTATTTCCTTTTACGATAGACCCTTGATCAAGCCTTAAAGACACTGATATTTTTTCAGAAAATGCTAAAAGCTCCTCTATTAGTTTTGAGCGGTGACTCTCTTTTTTGGTGTAAATGTCTAACCCCATCAAGTTTAGGCAATATTTATTCATCCGACTCAAAATTCTCCGTAATTATGCTAGGTTTTAAGGTCAATTTCCGTTACTATATCCTAAATTGTTTTTGATATGTACCTATTTCTATTACTGAGTGGTTTTTGTTTATGCCAGTTCACATACGCAGCACTATTCATAAATGGTGTTCCAACCGATATTAAGCATAATATTGAGAAACGAATTGACTACAAATTACGATCTACCACAGAAATAGATGAACGCTTCTTAGATCAAATTAGACGTGAGACAGAAGAAGCAATTAAACCTTTCGGATATTTTTCACCTCAAATATTGGTCAGTTCTGATAAAAAGCAAGACATTTACGTTGACATCAACCTGCGTAAACTCGCCCATATTCGTTCTATTCATATCGAATACACCCACACACCTGATAACCAGGATTTTGAAGCCCTAATTTATCAAATTAGTCAGTTATATGTCTATAGCCCCTTTAACACAAAAATATTAGAAGACATTAGCAATAAAATAAAAATGAGCGCCATTCCGCTGGGCTATAACGATATTGTCATCACGCGAAGCTATACCTCCATCAATCGTCAAACTCATCTAGCTGATGTCACTTATTTAATCACCCCAAATGAAAAAAATCTTTTTGGTGAAATCATTTACCCCAATCCATCGGATGCTAAATGCTTAAATCGATTCACAAACATCCAAGATGGTGACCACTATAACCCGAAACAACTAAATATCTTTCAAAAAAACATGATGAAAAGCGGTTTGTATACCAGCAGCAATATAAGGACAGCGCCCAGAAAAGGAGCACCATTTATTCAAGATATTTTTGTTGAATACACCCCCGCTAAACCAATACAGTTTTTCCTTGGTTTTGGGCTCAATGCTAATATCAGTGAATCAACCATCAATCCACAAGCACAAGCTGATGTTGATTTCAACAATCTAGGTGGTTGTGGTAATAACTTAAGCATAGGTATTAGAGGATCTACCAGTGGTGGTCAGCTACGCGTCCACACCTTAGTCCCCAAAGCAGACAACATTAATCATTTCTCTTTGTTCTCAGCAAAAATGAATACCCAGCACTATAATGTAAACAATTCCAGTGATTACTTTAAGGTTACAAAATTAACGCAATACTATATGTATCCTTTTACACACCAACTATCCATAAACTATTTAATAGAAAAAACAACACTAAATAAAACCACCAATTATTCTACAGTTTTACTTTTTCCCAAATATCGCATTATGACAAAATTTAATGGAGAACAGTCTAATTTCAGCTTTAAAGCCAAAGCGATTGCTGGCGCACAATCTGTATTTTCTGACTTTAATTTTTTTCAAGTAGATTTCACCACTCAAGTTAGAGCCAATTTAAAAAAACTACATTTCAGTCACCAATTATCATATGGAAAAACCTTTACCAATGATTTCAACAATCACCCCATCTCATTACATTATTATTTGGGCGGTGCTGACTCTAATCGAGGACTGTCTTACCGCGAAATACAAGAGGGAAAAAGCTTCCTCCTATCAAGAAACCAAGCTCAATATCGCATCAAGCATCATATATTGATTGGCGGCTTTATTGACGCTGGTTTTTGCACCAAACCCAATCGAGTTGACACAAACTACCCCGCCTATGGCCTGCTTGCATCCTATGTGACAGGATTCGGACAATTTGAATGTTCAGTTGGCCGACTGGTTAATGATGATAAATGGGTTATCCTTTTAAATATCGCACCTGGAACAGACGCATTATGAAAAGAATAATTGCATTAGTTACCGCTCTTCTTATTGGAATACTCGGTTCTCATATCGGCTTGTTGTTCATTTTTAAAATAGCCAGCTATTTTGTACCCATAGAATACAGCTCCATAAGTGGCTCACTTTTTAGCAACCACATACAAATTGAAAAACTGCATTATCAAGTATCTAAAAAAACCAACATACAAATCCAATCACTTGAGTTAAATGGTATTAATCTTTTCAAGCGTCGCATCAATGATATTTCTATCGCAACTGTAAAGCTGCCAATTGATGTTTATTTACTTGAACAGCTTCAAAGCAAATCTAATTTTGAATATAGTACTATTTCCATTGATAAGTTAATCATAACAACCCACCTATTGCTTAAGCCAATTGAGCTTAACCAGGTAAATATACTAGACAATAAAATTTCATTCCAACACCAAAGAAAACCTTATGAAGTTTCACTTGATAAGCAGAATTTTGACCAATCATTCTTGCTAAAGATTACCGCAAAAAACTTTCTAATGTCCTTATTGGGTGAAGTTGATGAAGACGGCATATATTTAAAAAGTTCAGAGGATTCTGATTTTCAAAATCTCCACATTCGTTATTATCCAGAGGATACTATTTTTAATTTAAAAATAAATCATGATGCAAATAATCAAGTTTTAAAAGCAGACATAAAACTATCTCCACAAGCAAGTTTTATTAATATTGAACAAATGGAGTTAAAAACATTATTTCAGCACACCACCCTTAGGGCAACAATCGATACTACAAAGATGCTTTGCGATGTTGATGGAAGAATCAATAACTCCCATATCAAAACAACTCTAGTTGGGGGAGATAAAATAATCATATCAGGATATATTGATGAAATTGCTTTAATCACACCTTACTTAGAGGGAGATTTTGACTTCAATATGACCTTTTCTTCCAACCAGTTTACACTTCATGCAAGCTCCAAGTATCTTTCTTTACCCTTGGCTAAAATGACTGATGCGCAAATCACCTATGACTCTAGCAATAAGCACTATCTAAATATTTCAGCCGCACAGCTTAGAAATCCAGCTGTATTAATCAAATACCCTTCTATGACTTTGCAAACTACTGATGAGACTGAAAAGTTAACATTGATTGGCCTTTATCAAGATCGCTTGGAACAAGTAAACGCTCACTTTGTTAGAAATGATAAAAATACTGAGTTCATCATTGATAAATTCTTTGTGCAAAACTCTTTGGGAGAGCGCTGGATTCTTAAATCAGACCCAATATTGATATCAGATGACGCTATTTTGCTACCACATGGCACATTAACCCAAAAAGAACAGGCCATCACTTGGGATGGTCAGTATAAACCAAGCACCAACTCTTGGAAGCTCAATCATGCTTTTAATAACTTTCAGCTTAACTTTACCACTCAGGGTATTATTGATGCAGATACTGAAATCAATATTAAGGAGGCCGTCTTAAATGGAGAAGCCAGCATTCAGTCTGAGAAGAAAAAGCCTTTAAAAGTTGAAGGCTATTATGATTTATCAAAGGTTACTGCCGATTTAATGAATATTACACCTAGCTTCATTTTTCCAATGGACTATGAAATATCTGACTCCCATATTCATTGGAAAAATGGTAAGGTTCATGCTGAACTCTATTCATCTCAAGGTGATATTTCGATTTCTCATGATCATAAAGCACATTACATCTCATCTCATGACATTTCTTTTGCCCATCACAGTAATAATATGAGGGGAAATGTCTCGCTTCGTTATCACGACAATACTTTTTCAGGCTCTATTGAATTATTTGAAGCTAAATTTTTACTCAACCCAGATGAAGCTTTTGAGCCTTTCCCAAAAGACATTGAAATTATCGGTGCTGTAGCAACCGCTAAGCCCTCTAGCAGCAATGTTAGCATCAACCTTGATATCTCAACAAACCATGCGCCTGTTTCTCTATTTGGCTTTGAAGGGCTTTGTAATGGTAAGTTGCTTTTACACACAAGCCCAACCAAACCGATGTTAGTAACCGGAGAGCTTTCATTAGAAAATCCCATGCTAACATTGCTTAATCGATCAATTAAATTAAAATCACTGGATGTCATCTATCGTCAACAGCCTTGGCTAAAAGGTGAGATGAACCTCTCTATTGAAAAATCTGTCACTGTTGGCTCTGCTAGCGCCAATATCTCAAATACAGACATTCAAATACTGGCTTTTGGATCAATTGACTCCCCAACCATTAATGTGTCTTCTATTCCCACCCCCATATCTCAATTTGAGGCCTTCTCTTATATCTTTTCATCCAGCAATCAATTGCCTTCTGGTAACGAAAACTACCCCTTATTAGAGGCAATTAGTGGGCTCAAAAGAAACCAAGGTGTTGTCATTTTATTACAAGCCATGAATCAGGTTTCTAACTTAATTAACGTAGATATTACCTTTAGACCTGAATACAACCAGAAACAATCTTTCTCAGATGATTTTATCAAAGCAGATTTAACTCTCTCTAAAGAAATCTCTGAGAAGATTTGGTTCGTCATGCGACATCAACTAAATGAAGACATTTATATCTATGCGCTGAACTATAAAATTAACCCATGGCTTTCTACGGAGCTACAATCAAATAAAGGTAACTTCTCGTTTAGTATGTTTTATAGAAACTAAGCTTGGTCAATACCTTTTTCAACTTCTTTGATGGCTTCATCTTTGTCTTTCCACCCTTGAAGCTTTACCCATTTATTTGATTCTAAATCTTTATAGTGTAAAAAGAAGTGCTCTATTCGGTTTAACAGTCTCTGATCTATATCAGCAATATTTTGCGTTGAAGCTTGTGATGGTGAAATAGATTCAACTGGTACTGCCAATATTTTATTATCAAGCCCTGCTTCATCTTCCATCACTAACATAGCAATTGGACGCGCTTTGATAACAGATCCTGGGAATAAGTCATGTTCACAATAAACTAAAACATCACATGGATCACCATCATCACTCATCGTATTTGGAATGTAACCATAGTTACATGGGTATGACATCGATGTCTGCAAAAAACGATCTACCCTAAGTTTTTCTGTCACCTTGCAATATTCATATTTAACCGGTCCTTGAGCTGTTGATATCTCAATCAACACATCAAATAATTCACCCGTATTTTTTTCAACATTCATCATCTTATCCACTATAATTCCGTTCAAGTATAACGGAAAATGACCATTTTTCAAGTCCAATACCCAAGGCTCTACTTGATTTATTCCCAATCATTGGTTATAACAACCCAAACACTGAGAGAAATTCTATGCCATCTTTTGATATTGTATCTGAAATTAATTCACATGAACTTGATAACGCCATTAATCAAACCAATCAAGAAATCGCCAGACGATTTGATCTAAAGGATAGTGGCGCAAAAGTAAGCTTTGAAGAAAATAAAATCACCATTACAGCAGATGATAAATTTCATGTAGATCAAGTTAAAAAGACTTTAGAAAGTCGTTTGATCGCTCGGAAAATTGATATCAGATCATTAAAAGAAGATAAGCTTGAAACATCTCTATCAGAAGCTCGACAACATTTCACCCTTTTAGAAGGTATTGATACCCCCAATGGTAAAAAAATTAACCAGCTCATCAAAAGCTCAAAGATAAAAGCACAAAGCAGTATCATGGAAAACAAAGTAAGGGTAACTGCAAAAAAACGTGATGATCTTCAAACAATCATGGAAATGCTAAAAGCAGAAAAATTTGAGTTACCACTTCAATTTAATAACTTCCGCGATTAATGCAAACCAAATGGATGGAGCTTGCCCTACTTGAGGCTAAAAAAGCTCAGATTAAAAATGAGGTTCCAGTTGGCGCTGTTATTGTCTTCAATGATCAACCAATCGCATCTTCACACAACCAAACCATTTCTCAAAAAAATGCTTGTGCACACGCTGAAATTCTTTGCATAGTAGAAGCTTGTAAACTATTGGGCAATCACCGACTAAATCATACTGAAATTTATATTACCTTAGAGCCTTGCATCATGTGCTACGGTGCCATCGCTCAAGCCAGAATACCTAAGGTGTACTTTGGCGCATATGATAAACGTACCGGGGTATTTTCAACTGAAAAGCTCTCTTCTTATCTAAACATTAATCACCATCCGCAGCATCAAGGGGGGGTTTTAGATTCAGAATCGATAAGTTTGCTGACAACCTTTTTTCAGGATAAACGTTAACTATGATTCAATGATGATAAGATAGAATTTATACTATTACTGCTTAAGCGCGTCATAAGCAGTCCCCACCATGCACTTACCTCTTGCATCACTAATGCGCAAGACACCAGAAAAATTTCCCCTATCAGCAATAGCTGTCGCCAATAAACACACTCCCTTTAGCAACATCATTCCCTGAATGTCAATGGGTAAGAAATATGCATTACCCTCCCGAATACATTTTACCTTTATATAGCGCATTGCAAATATCATGTTAATAACAGCTGGATGTGATAAATAGTTCTTTCTTAAAAAACCATACATCTGGTCTTTAGTCGCCCATGACTTAATCGAAGTGCATTTATATTTATATCTCTTGCTATTGGCCTAAATGAGAAGAAAGTCTTCTGAATACCGCTTACACTACCTGCTTCAAGAGATTTTATACTGCTACACACTAGGAAAAACTTTAAACAATAACTGCATAATCTTAACCACCTGGCTCTCTTTTGCATATTCTATAATATGCTTGCCAGAATTTTTATAAGCAATCATGTTTCCAATAAGATTCTCAATATCATCTATTTTAATAGTTTTCTCAGCAACAATAGATTCAACCTTTGCTGATTTAATCGAAAATATAGGTAATTGTTGTTTTTTTTGCATTCACATTAATACAAAATAAAAAAAATCATCTACAATGGTCAGAGCTTTATAGAAATTATTTTTTAACAACAATCTTTAAGAGTCGTCTTTTTCCAACTTGCAATATATGAGACCCAGTTATTAAAACTGTATCTGAAATTACCTGACCATCTAATTTTACGGCTTTTTGTTTAATGAGTCGGTTTGCCTCTGAAGAAGATACCGTCAGCTCTAAATCTCTCAACAACACCCCTAAAGGCATAGATAATGCTTCCTTTGATACGACGGCTTCTTTAACTTCATCGGGTATAGATTTACTAGAGAATTGAGTAATAAAAGCTTTTTGAGCTTGATTGGCTAATTCTTCGTTATAAAATCTTTTAACAATTTTATGTGCCAATGATCTTTTAATGTCTCTTGGATTTACACCATTTAAAGCAGATTTCTTTAACAGCTGAACTTCTTCAACACTCATACCTGATATTAAATCATAATACCGCCACATAAGCTCATCACTAATGGACATTATTTGCCCATATATTTCAATTGGCTCACCATTTAATGCGATATAGTTATCATAGGACTTTGACATCTTCCTAACACCATCTAAACCTTCCAATAATGGCATGGTCATGATGGCTTGCTGCTCTAAGCCATAAGCTTTCTGAATTTCTCGCCCCATCAATAAATTAAAAGTTTGATCGGTTCCACCCAATTCAATATCTGCTTTTATAGCAACAGAATCATAGCCTTGTAACAAGGGGTATAAAAACTCATGGATGCGTATTGGCTGATTATTTTTATAACGCTTACTAAAATCATCCCGCTCTAGCATCTTGGCGACCGTTTGATTTGCTGACAAACGAACCAAATCCATACTGGTCAATTTCCCCAACCAATCGTTATTATAAACCACTGTGGTCTTATCTTTATCCAAGATCTTAAAGACTTGCTCAGTATAGGTTTTGGCGTTTTCCAACACTTGCGCCTCAGTCAAAGGTGGTCTTGTGGCATTACGCCCTGAAGGATCCCCAATTAAAGCAGTATAGTTTCCCACAATGAAGATTACCTCATGCCCCAATACTTGAAACTGCCTTAGTTTCTCAATCAACACCATATGGCCTAGGTGCAAATCCTTGGCCGTTGGATCAAATCCAGCCTTTACTTTAAGCCGCCGACCACTTTCCAATAAAGTTTTCAGGCCACCTTGAGGCAAAACATTATCTGTACCTAAATGTAACTGTTCTAAATCATTCAACAACATCAAGTGTTTCCTCTTTTACCTCTATCGGGAACCATGATTTACATGCTGTAATTATCTCACTAAGATAGCTTATAGATAATGTAAAATCAGCGATCATTTGCTCGATAGGATTTTCACAATCATCTACTTGCTCAACATCCAAATAACGAATTCGACTAAAATCTAGTTGGTCTTTCAATTGAAAACGCATTTTATTATCATAATTAATGGTAAGTTGAGACACACTCATTCCGCTTTGTAAGGGCGCTATCACCAACGACTCTTCTAGCCCAATCATTCTTGCTTTTACATGAACATTATTTGGATTAATTAAACTATATTCTGATTCAATCTCAACTTGCTCTGGAGGCTGGGTTACCCAATTTTTCAGGATATGTCCTATTTGTGATTTTTGATCCAAATGGTGTGTCATCGGACACTCCCCTAACGCCTTTTTCAGAAGCTCCACTGTCATATCTTTTATATTCGCAGAAGTTTGATCTATCATTAATACCTGATTTCTTTCATCAATCACAATATTAATACGCTTACTCTGCACAAAAGCTTTTGGCAATAAATCCAAAATTAAATCATCTCTTGCAGATCGCCTCTGCTTACCAGTAACAGGAAATCCCTGATGAAGCTCAATTTCACTAAGCTTTCGCTTTAGTTGATGATTAATGACATTTGCAGGCAACAATTTTTGATCCAATCGAGCCGATAACCATGTGTAACCTGGAATGACTATCGCTAAAGGCTGCCCTTCTCCCAAAGGACTCTCAAATCCCATTGATTTTGACTGAGTTGCATGCGGGTCATAAGCTTTATGCATACTTAATGCTTCTTCCAAAGCATCCCCTTCCAACAATAATGGACTTTGTAAATCGAACCAAGAACACTGTTTAAACCACATAATTTACATCCCACTAATTTTATTCATCTACAACCTTCTTATCAAAGGCCTCTTATGATGAATTATCACACATCAATATATGATTGAAAAGTAATATCGCCACGCTATCAAAAAAGGGTAAATACCATAATAAAAATTAAATTTTCTATCAAATATAGACAGTGAAATGATTGGCATTGGTTAACCATGTACCTTTAATGACAAAATACTTTCTTAAATTATCCGCCAGCATCAATATGGTCATAACCCAAGGCCTTTAGTCGATCTTTTAAACTTGGGTGTGTTGAAAACCACATATTCATATCATATAAGTTAAAGATTCCACACTCTGATGGTGAATAAATATACGCCAAACTTCTAAAGCTTTCATTTGAAGTATTTTTATAAGCATCCTGATACTGTTTTTTAGAACCTTCATGAGCCTTGTGTATTTTTCTTAATGCCTGTGCCAATCCTTTGGGGTTCCTAGTCATAGAAACACAACCTGCATCGGCTAAAAATTCTCGCCTACGGCTAACATACATAACCATAAATGCAGTTAATACCGGCAAAATAAATCTTAATAGCAATATAAAAATCATTAAAACCCCACCTGATTCATTCCGTTTTTTGGATCGCTGATTACCGTAGAGCATCCGACGACACAGTACATCAATTACATTGACCAACAAATTCGCACAAACCATCACCAAAGTGATCACCATAGTATCCTTGTGCTGTATATGACTAAGCTCATGAGCAACGACCGCCTGTAGCTCCTCTCGGCTCAGTATACTTAAAAGGGGCTTGCTAACAGCTATTAACGATTTTTTTTCATCGAAACCCGATGCAAAAGCATTACAATAATCAACATCCAATACATAAATTTTTGGCATAAATTGCAACTTTGATGCAATTTTCATTTCTTCTACAACATTATATAGCATTTGATATAGTGCAGAGTCCTTCGTTACTAATTCTGCATTTGCCCCAGTAATCGACAAACGACTGCCAAAAAATATTGCAATCAAAATAAAGGCTACAGAAAAAGCCAAAAAACTTAAAATAATATATTGCGTATTGGCATCGAGCAACTGAGCAATACTGAACATTGCCAGATTGGGGGATAAAAGAGCAGCAATAAACCACCCCATTAAAAAATACAACAGTAAAAAACTGAATAACACAATGAGTGTTTTACGACGATTTACCGCAATCTGTGTACGCCAATCCATATCTATAACTTAGCAATATAATCTTCTTTTGATTTTGCATCATCTTGCGACAGTTGCCAATATACAAATGCTGAGAAACCAAAATTTGAGACAAATAGATTTATTGGAAATTTCTGCATCATTGCATTAAAACGCTCAGAACCATCATTATAGGATTGCTTTGCATAAGATAGCTTATTTTCAGTGCTAACAATTTCTTCCATTAATTTCATGACTGTTTCACTGCCTTTTAAGTCAGGATAAGCTTCCATCATAATATTCACTGACTTTGGCAAGTTTTCAGCAATTTTAGAGATGGCACCCTCGGATGCAAACCAATTAGACTCATCCCCACTGTCTTTTGCATTTTTCGCCTGCGAACGCAAGGCAACCACATCCTTTAACACAGTTTCTTCATAATTTAGATATTTAGCCACAGCACTAATTAATGATTCAAATACTTTATACCGCCGATCTAACTGTATATCTATTTGTTTCAGATCATTACGAATTGACTCTCTTAAGTGGATCAAGCGATTATAGACATATGTTAAGTAAACAATAACAATACCCAAAAATATCATAAGCTCAAACTTCATAACAGCTCCTAAAGTACTCTTAAATCTGGTTTACCATCTGATCTTTCCTGATCTTCTGTACTACCACCATTATCATCTTCATCTTCAAATTCCATCCCAACCCCTTCTTCAGCAGTTTGAATAGATAAAACAGCAATCATTGGTAAACGTATAGAGCACACCTTATCTTCAAAGACAGCATTAAAGGTGATCAAATGTTCTGTAATATTAAAATTTTCAACTGAATCAATTGCAATATCGAGCACAATTTCATTGTCGACAGCATACCCTAAAGGCACTTCAACACCCAAAATATCTGTTCTTGCTTTGACAAGCGGTGTACAGTTACTATCAACCATCCAACGATACATTGCCTCAAACAAATATGGCTTAGTCGATTTCATCATCATAGTCTTCCCGGATTGCACACTCTTGATCTGTAAGGCTCGCTTGGAATGAGTTTCGACTAAATACTCGCTTACAATATGCTTTAATGTGAATAGCTTCTTCAGGAATTTCAATACCATATTTTGGCAATCTCCACAATACAGGCGCAATAGAGCAATCCACTAAAGAATACTCAGAACTTAAAAAGTATGGCATTTCAGCAAAAACAGGCTCAAGCTTCAGCAAAGAACTGATAATTTGCCTTTTCGCCACTTTATCATTTTTATTCTTCTCTATAGCTTCTATCAATTTATACCAATCTTGCTCAATTCTATGAATCATCAAATGAGATTTTGCTTTTGCAATGGGGTAAACTGGCAACAATGGCGGATGAGGGAAACGTTCATCCAAATATTCCATAATAATATTTGAGTGATTTAAGACCAAATCTCTATCAACCAAAGTTGGTAAATTACCATATGGGTTGATCTGTAAAAATTTTTCTGACGGACTATCTAGATCGACTATTTCTATTTTTGATGTTACTGCTTTCTCACACAATACTAAGCGAACTCTGTGATTGTCGATGCAATCCGGATGTGAATACAAAATCATATAGGGGCTCTCTAAAACCAATTAACGTTTTGAATACTGTTCTTTCTTACGAGCTTTTCTGAAACCGTATTTTTTACGCTCAACTTTTCGTGAATCACTGGTTAATAAACGGTTTAACTTTAGCAATGCTCGAACAGGGTTTGTTACAACGCCCTGCTCATCATCTTCATGATCTTTGACAACCTTAGCTGCAAGTGGGCTTGTTTTCAATTCATGCATGCAAAGCGCTCTAGCTATCGCCAAGCTAATTGCATCTGACTGGCCTGTTAACCCGCTGCCTTTTACCATCACAGTTACATCAAATTTCTTATCTGTCTCAGTTAATCGCAATGGTTGCAATGCAACTTCAGAGTAAACTGTTGTTTTACCGAAATAGTCTAAAACTGGTTTACCATTCACAGTAACCACACCTTTTCCATCTGCTAAATATACTCTTGCAACAGCTGTCTTTCTTCTTCCAATTGCATGAATTTTTTCAATTGCATGAATTTTTTCAATCTTTGCCTTTCGCGCCATTTGCTATCTCTCTTTAAACTTCAATTACTTCTGGAGTCTGAGCTTCATGTGCATGCTCAGTTCCTGTAAATACTCTTAACTTAGTCAATAATTTTCGACCATGTGAGTTCCTAGGCAACATTCTTTCAACTGCTTTCAGAATAACTTTATCTGCTTTATTTTCCAAACGGCTGCCCATAGATTCCTTTTTAATCCCACCAGGATAACCAGTATGCCAATAGAAATTCTCATCAGGAGATGAACATTTAACACCTGATGCATTAATAATGACGATATGAGGACCAATGTCCACACCCGGTGTATATCGAGGATTATCTTTACCCAGTAGCATACTTGCTAATACCGTGGATAATCTACCCAAACTTTTGCCCTGAGCGTTTATTAACACCCACCTTGTTTCAACATCTTGCGTTTTTGCATGGTACGTCTTGAGACTTCTCATATGTACAACCCTTTATTTTGATCTACGATTCACTTTCAATATTTACGCTATAATATACGAGAGATAAATGAGTTACAACACTTTTATTAAAAAAAGGCCTACTTTTTTCACTTAGTTTATAAGAATGCATTATTTCCCGCCCTTGATAAGGTCATCATTTATCTCAGATACTGGCTCTTTGGTCATGTTTTGCAATAAATCTTGTTTATAAGTTTCAAATATAGGGGCATTACTTTCCTTATTGTTCTCAAAATTTTGCCCTGCTTCCTTTAGTTTTACCGGTAAATTTTCATGCTTTAAATATGCCCATGCTGCCATTTGGAACTTAGGTGAACCGCTATCTACCTCAAATTTCTCCCAACCTTGAGTTTTTAAGAACTCAACCACTTCCACAGCAGTTCTAATTGTTTTCTGCTGAATCGTTATTTCTGACAACACATCATCGACTCTGGGTGCTGATACCGTCAAACTGGCTGGATTTTTTCCTTTCGGGGGATGATAATGCATTAACCACCCATAGGTGGTTTTGATTTCTACAGGATGACCAAAATCTCCTTTATTGTAATCCACTCCGTTGGTTGTTTTTAATATTTTTGCCTTTGGGCTATTCACCATTTTGAGATAAGGGTATAAATCTTGCAATACGCGCAATTGTTCCGTTGTTACTTCTGCCTTCATTTGCATAGATATACTCCTAAAATTCCTACCACAATCTACCATGCAAAGCTCAAATCAACAAGCATCAATATTGAATAAGCGCATCAAGCTCTACTGACTCCAACTTTTTCCAGAATTGATATAATTCAATTTTTTTATTCTGTAAAAAATCCAATTCACCATGATAAGATAACTGATTAACCACCCCAGACATCTTAAGTATTGCTTTATACCGATCTGCTTGAATGCACATTTCAAAACCATTCCCGTCTTTTTCTGACTCAAGAATCAATAATACCCCACCGGGATTAAGCATTTTTCTGAGCACAATAAGCATACTTTCAATATCAACCAACCATTGATCTGGAAAATATAAGACATAGCAGTCTGCTGGCTTCAAACTCGCTGGAAACTCATAAAGCTCTTTATAAGCATTATTTTCAATGAAAAACTGAACCCGCTCCCTAACCAAAGCTTTTAATTCTAAACAATGTTGCATCCTAATGCTTTTTTGATAATATAACTAACATGTACACCACTTTACAAAAAATAACCCTAAAAAGCGAAAGCATTGCTGATTTCTTACAAGCCATCATAACTCAAGATATTAATCATTGTAAAAAAAAACCATCTCTTAGTTTGCTTTGCACCCCTTATGGAAAAGTTGTACATATTTTTTGGGTTCACCTTGACATCAATGCCACTATTTATATCGACAACACATTAAGCGATCATTTTATAAAAACCATAGAATATTATGACCCTTTCTCTAACATTCAAATAGAGAAGAACAATCAGCCAGTTGCCATAGATGAGCTTTATAAAAGCATCCACGAGCCCTGGCCCTTGTTCTTAATTAAAAACAGCATTATCCGGCTAGATGAAAACACGCAAAAACGTTATATACCCCAGGTGCTTAACTTAAACAATGCAATATCATTTAGAAAAGGTTGCTTTATTGGTCATGAACCCATTTCAAGAACACAATTTAAAGGACGCATTAAACGAAAACTTACTTACCTTATCAGTGAAGAAAAGCCGAAAGATGCACTCAACTTTTATTATCAAGCACCTTATTATCACTGCCTATTGATTCAGCCTTTGCACGCAGAGTCGGAAACAAAATAACATCACGTATCGTTGGTGTATTGGTTAAGATCATCAATAAACGATCCACACCGATACCTTGACCTGCAGTTGGTGGCATACCATATTCTAAGGCTTTAATATAATCTTCATCATAAGGCATTGCCTCCTCATCCCCTTTTGCTTTTTGTTCCATCTGCTGCTCAAATCGACTTGCTTGATCTTGTGGATCATTCAATTCAGAAAATCCATTGGCAATCTCTTGCCCAGCAATAAAGAGTTCAAAACGATCTGCTATTTCAGGATTATCATTGTTTCTTCTCGCCAAAGGCGAAACCAATGCTGGATAGCCAGTTATAAATGTTGGCGCAATCAACTGACTTTCTACCGTTTCTTCAAATAAATGCAATTTCACCTGCTCTATGGCCTCAAAATCTGAACTTAACTTCAAAGAAGACATGTGAGCACATAAAACTTGTTTGTCTGACAAATTTAAACCTGGGTGCACTTCTAATATTGCCTCATCCATCGTTAAAACACGTATTGGTTTAGAAAAATCAATTTCATGCCCTTGATAAATAACCTTACCATTTTCTGTCATTTCATTTGCAATGAAAGAAAATAATGCCTCTGTTAATTCGATTAGATCTCGATAATCTGCATACGCTTGATAAAATTCAATCATTGTAAATTCAGGATTGTGTCGAGTGGATAACCCTTCATTCCTGAAATTGCGATTAATTTCATATACGCGCTCAAAACCACCAACAATCAAGCGTTTCAAATACAACTCTGGCGCAACCCGCAAATATAAATCCATATCTAGAGTATTATGATGTGTAATAAACGGCTTTGCTGCAGCGCCGCCTGGAATGGGGTGCATCATCGGCGTTTCCACCTCTAAGTAATCTCTTTGGTCAAAAAATTCTCTTAATAATTTCAATAATTGACTACGTTTCCTAAAAACTTCCCTAGATTGCTCATTAACAATCAAATCAACATAACGCTGCCGATATCTTAATTCCTGATTTTTCAAACCATGATGTTTATCTGGCAATGGCCTTAGCGCCTTGGTCAATAAAGTACTCTCATCAGCTTTAATGGTCAACTCGCCTACTTTTGTTCTAAACACCAATCCTTTAACCCAGATAATATCACCCAAATCCCAAGTTTTAATCATTTCAAACAATGACTCACCCACCTGATCCAGTCGAACATAAATTTGAATTTTTTCCGATCTATCCTGAATGGTTAAGAAAGCTGCTTTTCCCATATATCGAGCGGTCATAATGCGGCCGCAAACTTGATGAACTATATCATCAAGCTCGGTTGCATAACGATCAAGTAGCGTTGATATCAATACATCTGGTTTAAAATGATTTGGATAGGGATTCGCTGTTTTCCTCATCTTCTCAAGCTTTTCTAACCTGACGTTATAGTGATCTGTCATCATCTTCCCCTGTGTGATTAATTGCACCGCTTTGTAAGCTTGCTCGAATAAAAATATCAATATTGCCCTCTAAAACTGTCTGCGGGGTGCTGACTTCCACCATCGTCCTTAAATCCTTAACCCTAGATTGATCCAAGACATAAGATCTAATTTGCTGCCCCCAGGTAATATCATCCTTGGTTTCCTCTAACTGTTGCTTCTTTTTATTTTTCCGAGCCAACTCCAACTGATAAAGTTTTGCTTGTAGCTGCTTCATAGCCGCTGCTTTATTCTTATGTTGAGATCTCTCTGCCTGACATTGAACAACAACATTCGTTGGAAGATGCGTTAGTCTAACTGCTGAATCCGTTGTATTAACATGCTGCCCACCAGCCCCACTTGAACGATATGTATCAACTCTTAAATCAGACGGGTTGATATCAATCACAACAGCATCACTGACTTCTGGGTAGATAAATACTGATGCAAATGATGTGTGTCGACGATTTCCGCTATCAAAAGGTGATTTCCTCACCAAACGGTGAACGCCAGATTCAGTTTTCAGCCAACCATAAGCATAAGCACCTTCAACTTTCAACGTCACATTACGAATACCCGCAACCTCTCCTGGCATTATTTGAGTCACCTCAACAGAAAATTGATGACTATCGGCCCACTTTGTATACATTCTCTGTAGCATCTGAGCCCAATCTTGCGCCTCAGTTCCACCTGACCCTGCTTGAATATCCAAATAAGCTGAAGCTTGATCCTCATCTGATGTAAAAAATCGATTCATTTCTAGCAATGAGACCTCTGATTCCATTCTTTCCACATCAATTTGCAATGCTTTCAGTAGATCAGGATCTTCATCGCTCAATAGGTACTCATATAACTCTTCAGCATCCTTAATAGACTTTTCTAAAGTTTTTAATGCGCTGATCAGTTGATTAACCTTTTTCAGCTGTGATGATGCTTTTTTTACGTTGTCTGGTGATTTCCAGCTATCTGGGTCATCCAGTACCTTCTGACTTGCTTTTTTTTGAGCGTCTAACTGATCCCAGTCAAAGATAGCCCCGAATCTCTTTCAGAACTCTATCTGATTCTCGAATTTTCTCTATTAGTTCAGAAGTTTTCATCGTTAATTCCTAGAATATTGGGTCGTGTGCGATTTGAACGCACGACCAGCGGATTAAAAGTCCGATGCTCTACCGACTGAGCTAACGACCCAATTCGAATCAATTCTACTGGTGTTTTTTCAAAAAATCAAACATATTTTACAATATTTTAAAGTTCACAGCACAATCATTTAATCAATAACATTCATTTTTATTCTTATGGACTTATTCATCAATAAAAATTTTATAGCCGCTGATACTACCAGCCAGTGCTCAACTGCATTATTTGGATTGCTTAAACAACAAATTATAGATTTCTACCTCTATACGTTTTATACTTTAAAAAGTATAAACAAATTAAACGGAGAGGCCAATGTCTGAAGCAATTACACTTTTTATCATCATCATCTCAACAATATTATTTTCATCAATTAATATTCTAAACGAATATGAGAGAGCTGTTGTCTTTACCCTCGGAAAATTTACCGCAGTTCAAGGCCCAGGAATTGTTTTTGTCATACCCTTGATCCAGAAAATGGTAAGGGTGGATATTCGTACAGATGTACTAGATGTACCATCTCAAGATGTTATCAGTAAAGATAACATCTCAACCCGCGTTAATGCAGTTGTATATTTCAACGTAACAATGCCGGATCGAGCCATCATTAAAGTCTATAACTATATTGAGGCCTCTTCCCAATTGGCTCAAACCACACTCCGTTCTGTTCTGGGCGAATACGAACTGGATGAAATGCTTTCACAACGAGAACAGTTGAATGCTAGAATCTGCAAAATACTAGATGAGCATACCGACTGCTGGGGGATTAAAATTTCCCAAGTTGAAATTAAAGATATCGATATTGATGAATCTATGAGACGAGCCATTGCCAAGCAAGCTGAGGCAGAGCGGGATAGAAGAGCCAAAGTAATTCATGCTGATGGTGAGCTACAAGCATCTGGAAAACTCAAAGAAGCGGCTGATGTTTTGTCTCAATCCCCACAGGCAATTCAATTAAGGTACTTAGACACGCTAACCAATATTGCTTCAGATAAAACCTCTACCATCGTCTTTCCACTACCAATAGATATAATTAATCAATTCTTTAACCCTGAGGAAAAATCATGATTTATCTTGCCCTTCTCTTTCTAAGCCCTTTTTGCTTTAGTGCCAGTGGTCACACAGTCACACGGCATATCGAACTGGATAGGGTTGAAAAACTTTCCATCTCTGGTGGTTTTCACATTAAATTATCCCGTGGCGATCCTGGTATCACCATCACCGGGGATAAAAACATCATAGATGCATTGGAAATAAAGAATGAGTATACCACCCTATCGCTTTCTGCCTCTGAAAAAAAGACATTGTGGTCTTGGTTTGGGGTGCAACATCAAAACTCAGAAAACTATGATATCGATATTCAAGTTTCATTACCACACTTAGATAGCTTATACCTACACGGTAGCTCAAGCGCTGTGATAAAAGAAGATCTCGGAATTGAAAAAATAGAGCTCACCGGTGCTAGCACACTGGATATCAGGGCCCCTATATCACCTAGGGAGCTTGATGTTGAAATAAGAGGCAACTCTTTGTTCTCAAGCAAAAGCATTAAAACCAATCAACTACATTTACAACAATCTGGATCAGGCCGATCTGTTTTTTCAAATCTGAATATTAGAGAATTTGCAATATTCAACATCACAGGTAGATCTTCTGTGAACTTGATAAACATCCATACAAACCAGCTAAAATTAGAAGGAAGTGGCACCAGTCTATTTAGCCTCAATACTGCAAAACTAAATGAATTAACGTTAGAACTTTATGGAATATCCGCAACCAGCATAAAATCATTAAAAGCAGATGCAATCTATGCTTTTTTACATGGATCTAGCTCTTTAAACATAAAAACAGGAGAGGCAAAGACTCGACATGAGCACCTCACAGGCTTTGCAAAGTCTAACTACGGTTCACTTACCGTCTCTCCATGAAAATAGCCACAATTAATCTAAATGGTGTTCGATCAGCCTTTAGCAAAGGCATAGAAGATTGGGTGTCTGAGCACAATCCTGACATTATTGCTGTGCAAGAGACCAAAGCGCAGACTGAGCTTTTAAAACCCGAAGAGCACCTTCTAGACGGCTATCACGCCAGTTTCAGTTCAGCCATTAAAAAAGGTTATAGTGGTGTTGGCCTCTATGCCAAAAAACCACCCATAAAGATACATAAAAAGTGTGGTTTAGATTGGGCTGATGATGAAGGGCGCTACATTGCTTATGAGTACGCAAATTTAATGGTTATTTCATTATACTTACCTTCAGGATCCAGTGGAGAACACCGACAACTTCTAAAATATAATATGTTGGATCATTTTTACGAACATCATTTAAAGCAATATCTAAATTTAGGCAAGCCTGTCATTATTTGTGGTGATTGGAATATCGCACACAAAATCATCGACATTAAAAATGCCAAATCCAATCAAAACAATTCTGGTTTTTTAAAAGAAGAACGCGCTTGGATGGATAGCGTTATGTCATTGGGTTATATCGATGCATTTCGTCATAAATGTCTTGATAAAGATCAATACACTTGGTGGTCATTTCGTGGAAAAGCCAGAGAAAAAAATGTCGGCTGGCGGATTGACTACCAAATCACAACCCCTTGCCTAATAGAAAAAATACAAAAAGTTTCTATTTTCCCAACCCCACTATACTCTGATCATGCCCCTTTACTGGTTGAATATAATTATAACTATGAATAAATATTTAACTCAAGCTTTGCCACATCTGAAAGCTTCGATTTATCCCATGGAGGATCAAACACTAACTCTATTTCAACTTCCTTTATCGCTTCAATTTGATAAACTTTTCGCTTAACTTCGTCGATAATATATGGCCCCATACCACAAGTTGGTGAGGTTAAAGTCATTACAATATGCACAGACTGATCATTTAACATCACATCATAAATTAAACCTAAATCGTAGACATTCACAGGTATCTCAGGATCATAGCATTGCTTAATCATCAAAATTATTTTTTCAGATAAAGATTCCTGTCCATTTAAAATAGATTGTATTTTAACATTTTCTTCAAAACCCAACGCCTGGGCATCCTTTGATTGAACCATAACCATGTTACCAAAGACTTCAACTGAATAATTTCCACCCAAAGCTTGCATCATTCTAACTGGCGTACCTGCTTTTAAAGGAAATAAATGCCCACTTGGTACCAATATTGCTTCTATATCTTTAGATACAATAATAATCTTACTCATCATCAATCACAAAACTTTCACCACAACCACAATGTTGCCGTGCTAAAGGGTGGTTAAAAACTACTTTATACTGTAAAAGATCATCCTTTTCACAATCAATCAATGTACCCTTGATTTTCTCAATTTGCGATGGCTCTAACCATAATGTAAATGCTTCAAACGCATAAGCCACCAAGTGAGGCGACACCACCTTTTGTATAGTTGGCACAAACTGCCAACCGTAGCACCCCAGTTGCTTAAATTCCAAAAGCACACCTTTCCCCTGTTGTGAGCGAACCATGCCAGCCCAGTAAGCTTGACAGTCCTTAGATATTTTAACTGGGCACATAAACTTCCTCTAATGCTTTTGACACTGCATGCCACACCATCGTGACACACTTTACCCGCATTGGATAATGAGAGATATTTGAAAATACCTGCAATTTATTTGGTAGTTCAGCCTCGTGGCCTTTAACAAGCTGTAAGAACTGATGCTTTATTAGAAAAAAATCTTCTTTTGATTTCCCAACAATAATGCTCACCAATATCGATGCAGCAGCAATCGATAGACTACAACCTTCTCCTGAAAACTCGATATGAGAAATAATCTCATTATCTTGTTTCAAACAAATATGAACACTATCACCACACAATGGGTTATATGCTTTTTCACAGCACCCTTGAGGATTTTTCACGTACCCCTTAGGATTCTTACTATGATCTAAAATCATTTGTTGATATAAATTGTGGTTCATAGCATAACCTTTTTAACTCTTTCCAAAGCCAATATCAAACGATCAATATCACCTTGATGGTTATAATAGCCTATTGAGACTCGTGACAAAGCATTAACACCCAATTGACGCATCAATGGCATACAGCAATGATGTCCTGCTCTTACCATCACATTCTTCTCACCCAATAGCGTTGCAACATCATGCGCATGCACCTTCGGGTATTCAAATGAATACACAGTATTATTCATAGGAGAGAATGTGTTCAACCCAAAAGCTTCAAGCGATGACAATAAATAATTCATGATAGATTTTTCATGCGCCATTATTTCTGAATAACCAATACTATCAATATATCGAGTCGCACTTGCAAAACCTATTGCTCCACCAATATTCGGGGTACCAGCTTCTAATAAAGCCGGCATTTCTTGAAAACTAGCACCTTCATAACTCACCATTTCAACCATGCCACCACCTGTAAAACAAGGTTTTAATTTATCGTGTAATTTTTTATCGATATACAAACCACCGATACCAGTTGGACCATACATTTTGTGGGCCGAAAATGCATAAAATGCACAACCTAATTTCTTAACATCAACCTTTTCATGTGACAGCATTTGTGTCCCATCAACTAAAACATCAACACCATAGCTTGCAATTTTTTCAATATCAAACTTAACACCCAACACATTTGAGCACTGCGTTATTGCAATTAAAACTGCTTTATCTAACTTCGATTCAAAGTCATCCCAATCTATACTAAAGTCTTCATTTAATTTAATATAAGAAATTTTTGCCCCAGCTGATTTAGCCAATATTTGCCATGGAATCAAATTTGCATGATGCTCAATTGGACTTAATAAAATAACATCGTTTTCTTTGATATAATGCCTTAAATGGGCCATTACAACCATATTAATTGATGCTGTTGCGCCTGAGGTGAACACCAATTCTTGCTCATCTGCACCAATGAATTCCGCAATATTTTTTCGTGAAAGCTCATATGCCTGTGTTGCCCGCTCACTCCATGAGTACACGCCTCTATGAACATTGGATCGGTAATTATAATAATAATCTTGTATATCCTGTATCACTGAATCAGGTGTTAATGATGTTGCAGCATGATCCAAATATGCAACATCATCATTTTTCAAAATAGTGAAATCATCTCTGCCCATGTCTAACCTTTTGTATAAATTCTACCATTTCAGATTTGCACTCAGGATATAATTCGTAAGCCCTCCCAATAAATCCATTTAGATACATCTCCCTCGCACTTACTTTATCCAACCCTCGAGTCAACATATAAAACAATAACTGATCATCAATCATACTCATCGTTGTACCATGCTCACATGCAACCTCATCCACAGAAATCTCTAAAGCAGGTTTTGAAAAAGCTCTTGCTGTATCGGATAATAATAAATGCTCAATGGATTGTTTTGATTCTGAATTTACTGCACCTTTATGAACTCTAACCTCACTACTAACATCACAACGACCATCAATAGCTGTATTAATTTTATGAGAACTTTGTGTCGATTTACCCAAATGATCAATCACCACATGTTCTGAAAAATACTCAGAAGTGCTTAAACAACCTGATAGCTTTGCACTTGATTCATCCCCCACTAATAAAACCCGGGTTGCTCTTCTTGCAGACCCGCCAAGAGCATATATTTGTTCATAAGTACCTTTTTCATCCACATAGACATTGATGTAGTCATATGCCTTAGCATTTAAATACACATCGTGTCTCAATGTAGCCCCAGATCTAATCACAATATCCAAAATTCTTAAACCTGAACCATTTAGATATTGAGATAAATGTGCAGATTCACCTTTTTCCACCACACACAATATTCGAGACAATCCCTTCTGGCTCTGTTGATCTTCCCATTTCAATGAATCTGATAAAGAAAAACATAAATCATATGATTGCTTGAGCATAACCTGGTATAAAAATTCGTCCCGCCAAGCTGGCATTGTTTGTTTTTGTTCCTCAACTTTTACACAGCGATTGGACATCTGTAAAACTTGACCGCCTTTTGTGATCAAATTATCGCCCAATTCATTTTTATTCATCTTCTCACGGGAGAAAGAAAAATCTAAATCTTTTTTCGCCCGACGCCATGCTTCATTACGTCTCATCAAGTATTTCTGATAAGATTGATTTGACTTTAGCTGCTCTGTGATAACCAATTATAACCCTCTTTTTCTAAACGTTTAACCAATTCCATTTTCCCAGATGCCTTAATATTGCCAGCCTGCATAACCTTAACAACATCAGGTTTAATATAATCCAACAAACGTTGATAATGTGTTATCACAATAATAGAGTTCCCCTTTTTCTTCAAACTATTCACAGCATTGGAAACCAACTTCATAGAATCAATATCCAAACCAGAATCTGTTTCATCTAAAATCATCAACTTTGGTTCCAATAATAGCATCTGTAAAATATCATTGCGTTTTCTTTCCCCACCTGAAAAATCATCATTCAAAGATCTATCCCAAAAGCTGCGATCTAGACCAACCATTTTAGATTTTTCTGCCACCAAATCTAAAAAATCACTGGCATCTAATGAATCAAGCCCTTCTCTTTTGCGTTTTGCGTTCACAATTGTCTTCATAAAAAACAAATTATTAACACCAGGTATGGATACTGGAGATTGAAAAGCAACGAATATACCGAGAGCCGCCCTCATATGTGGCTCCATCTCTAACAGAGACTGACCTTGATAATCCATACGCCCAGTACAATCATAATCTGGATGACCGGCAATCACATTTGCAAAAGTACTCTTACCACAACCATTGGGCCCCATAATCGCACATACCTGTGAGGGTTCTACTGTAAGAGAAAAATCTTTCAATATTTTCTCTCCATTTTTTGCTGTTACATTTAAATTTTCAATACTTAGCATATTTTATCCTATACTATTTTCTAAACTAATTTCCAAAAGCTGCTGTATCTCTGCTGCAAACTCCATTGGCAATTGATCAAAAACATCTTTACAAAAGCCATTAACAATCATTGGCAATGCCTCTTTTGGCCTTAAACCCCTTTGGTTACAATACAGCATTTGTAAATCATCAATTTTACTCGTCGTTGCCTCATGTTCAATCTTTGCATCAGCCTGTTCACAATCAATATATGGAAAAGTATTTGCCACAGCATTGGGTCCAATCAACAATGAATCACACTGTGTAAAACTTCTTGAACCAGTCGCTAAAGAGCGCACATGAACTTTCCCTCTATAGCTGTTTTTGGATTTATCTGCAGAAATACCCTTAGAAACAATACAGCTTTTAGTATTTTTCCCAATATGAAACATCTTGCTACCGGTATCTGCTTGCTGATGATGCTTGGTTACAGCAACAGAATAAAATTCACCAACACTGTTATCCCCCATCAGTACAACACTTGGATATTTCCAAGTAATAGCAGAACCTGTCTCCACCTGTGTCCAAGATATTTTTGCAAAATTCTCTGCACATTTACCCCGTTTGGTTACAAAATTATATATTCCGCCTTTCCCATTTTCATCACCAGGATACCAATTCTGTACTGTAGAGTATTTTATCTCTGCATTTTCATGAGCATATAACTCAACCACAGCAGCATGCAACTGATTTTCATCGCGCATTGGCGCAGTACACCCTTCTAAATAACTCACATAGCTTTCTTTTTCAGCAATAATTAAAGTTCTTTCAAACTGTCCCGTATTGGCCGCATTAATTCGGAAATAGGTTGATAGCTCCATGGGACAACGTACCCCTTTAGGGATATATACAAATGAACCATCAGAAAATACTGCTGAGTTTAATGCTGCAAAATAATTATCTTGATATGGCACCACTTTGCCAAGATAACGTTTTACCAATTCAGGGTGAAGTTGACATGCCTCACTAAAAGAACAAAATATCACCCCACTTTTGGCCAATACATCTTTATACGTTGTTGCAACAGAGACACTATCAAAAATAGCATCCACTGCCACACCAGCTAATTTTTTTTGCTCGTATAATGGTATACCCAAACGTTCATATGTTTTAAGTAACTCAGGATCAACATCATCCAAACTTTCATACTTCGGCTGATTGTTCACTGCCGCATAATATGAAATAGATTGAAAGTCAATTGGCTCAATATTTAAAGCAGCCCAATTTGGCATCTCTAACCCCAGCCAATAACGGTATGCTTTTAATCTAAACTCTAGCACGAATTCAGGCTCTTTCTTCTTTTTACTGATCCAATGAATAACAGACTCATCCAAGCCTGGCGCTAACTTTTCTTGAGATATATTGGTAACAAACCCATGCTGATACTGATTAGATACAGCGTCATCAATTACCTTTTGCTCATTCACAACTCTACCTCGCTATTTTCAATAGAATTATGACACCTATCATAAAAAATGCAACTGTTCCTTTAAATCTAGCAACATCCGATATAATAAAAATGGCACCCTAAGGTGCCCTTTTTAAAGATTTACTTATATTCATTTAAACCTCAGATTAAGCTGAAAGTGAGCCACCCACACTTCATCAGTAATCAATCCTTTCTCAATCACAGTTGATCGATGAACAGAGCGATAAAGAAATTCATACTTTGCGAGAACACAATGATCATGCCTAACTGCCCAATAGCAATGATTCGTTGTAATTTAACAATCGTGACTGCTTTTTCTGAAATTTCTATTTCACGATCTCTACTTGCACTTTTTCAGTAATTTCATCACTAGTTGGTGTTTACCCCTTAGAAAAACTCCTCCACTAATTGGTGAGATTTCTCTAGAAAATTTAGCCATTATTTCACTTTTTTTCACTCGACTCTGGTTTACTAATCACTACTATCATTGATGAACTGATTCAGTAATACAGCAGCATTATTAGCCCGTTCAAGGAAATCTTTTGTTGCTTCAATATTTCATCAGATAGCATGCTGATACCTAAATAATGATTTAATAATTATAAAAATTGCGCTTAGTTGGCTGATTATCATTAGAATACAATACTTCAAAGACCTTCTTCATATGAGCAGCATTGGTTAATAATTCTTAACAAAACGCTTCTTGAGCAATCTGTAGCTTTTCAGAAGGTTCACCATAAACAAGAAATAAGTTATGTGGCAGCTGGTTTCTTAGATCCTGCTACCAAACCTCTGTAACTTTCTTCGCTATCTGCAAACATTTGCTTTATTAATTTATTAAATGCATCAAAATTTACTTTACCAATAGGTTGAGCATCCACTGAATCTATATGATATGCGCGCGCAAAAAATTTATTACGAACCGAAATTTTAACATAATTTTCAGCAAATTTTCTCTCTTTACTCAAACCAGCACTTGTATCACAAACCAGAGTGAGGAAATTAAGCACTGGCTTAACCACTGTAATAACAGGATGTCTTCATAGCAAATTTCCGAAAGTAATATTAGTTGTTTTCATTACATCTTCACACATATCATTCCCTCAATTTTATAATGCACAGCTAACTTTAGCGACCTGATTGTAGACCATAAATATTTTTCTAAATCCAGTACCTGTTTTTTTATCCTTATTATTTTTAGTGTTTTATCCAAATAAGTACTAGAAAAAGTGATAATTTAATCACCATTAAATTATTTTTTCAAATTTGCCCAGCATAAGCAGTTAGTATTATTTTACCCTTGAATTACTTGACATTCAGTTTAAATCACTATATGATTCAAATCACTTAGATATATAGAGCTTAACTAAAAAATTGGAGCATATAGCATGCCAAATACCTCACAAGCAACTCGAAGAGTAAAACAGTCACAGGCTGCAAATTCAAAAAATAATAGCGATCGTAGTAAAATGCGAACTGCAATTAAAAAACTACTTAGCTCAGTTGCTAAGAAAAATTCTGAAGAAGCAAGTTCATTGTTTAGAGTTGTTCAGAAGATTTTGGACACATTGACTAAAAAGAATATCATTGCTGCAAATACTGCTAGTCGATACAAGAAAAGACTAAACAGCAAAGTTAAAGCAATTGCTAAATAATTGCTCTGATAACTTCTGACCTAGAAATCAAACAAGTTCGAGACACCCCCTTAGCTCAGTTGCTAAAAACAACTCTGTAGAAGAAAAATCAATATTCAGAGTTGTTTATAAGATTTTGGAAACATTGCCTAAAAAGAATATCATTACTACAAATACTACTAGTCGATATAAGAAAACACTAAAGTTAAAGCAATTACTCTGATAACTTCTGACCTAGGAATTGAACAAGTTCCGGACACCCCTTTCCTGTTAAAGCCGATATTGGAAAAACATGATCATATTTTTCCAGAAGTTCATCCAACATTTCACTATAGCCTTCTTGCATTAAATCAACTTTATTTAATGCAAGGTATCTTGGCTTTTGATCCAGGCCTGCTTCATACGCACAAACTTCTTTCTCAATGGTTTCAAGCTGATCTAAAATAGGTAAAGTTGCATCTATTACATGCAATAATATCTTACAGCGCGTCAAATGCTTTAAGAATTTATCTCCCATCCCAAGCCCCTGTGATGCACCTTCAATCAAACCCGGAATATCAGCCATTACAAATGAGTTGAAAGTTTGGAACCAAACAACACCCACATGTGGCTTCACAGTGGTGAAAGCATAATCAGCAACCTTTGGTGTCGCATTTGATACCTGCCTTAATAAAGACGATTTCCCCGCATTGGGTAATCCCAATAATCCAATATCTGCCATGACCCTAAGCTCACAACGAATCCGTATATCCTCACCAACCTCGCCTTTTGTTGCATGCCTAGGTGCACGATTGGTGCTGCTTTTAAATCGCATATTCCCAAGGCCACCTTTTCCACCGCGAGAAATAGTATATGTTTGACCTATATTGCATAAATCAACAATAACTGGAGAATTTGGCGCATCAGCATCAAAAATACAAGTTCCTAGAGGAAGTTCAATGATTGTATCCTTACCATCTGCGCCAGTTTTTTGAGATCCTGCCCCATGATGACCAACTTCAGCTCTAATGTGCCGCAATCTTTGCATTCCAGCCAGTGAGTTTGTAGAACTACTGGCTTTTAAGATAATGGAACCACCATCACCGCCATCACCGCCATTTGGCCCGCCAAATGGAATACATTTTTCTCGACGAAAAGAAACACAGCCATTTCCACCAGCACCTGCTGAACAGAAAACAACTGCTTGATCTAGAAAGGCCATTAGGATGCTATAGCTTCAAGCTCAACTGGCTCGATTGAAACATATACACGTATCATACGCTTATTTTTAAGCTGTGGATCTTGATAACGATGCTTTGAAAACTTAACCCGACCAGTTTCAGTTGCAAACAAAGTGTTATCTCGAGCAACCTTTACGTTATCACCAGCATGATAAGTCATGCCACGCTGTCTAATCAATATATTACCAGCCAACACAAGTTGATCATGATTTCTTTTTACACCCAGCCGCTTTCCTATCGAATCACGACCGTTTTTGGTACTACCGCCTGCTTTTTTCGTGGCCATTATTACTCCTCGTTTTTAACTTTAGCTTTCTTAACTGCTACTTTTTTAACCGCTGCTTTCTTAACGACTGCTTTTTCAACTGATGCTTCCTTAGCAACTGTTTTTTTAGCTGCTTCCTTAGTCACTGAAGGTTTAACCTCAATGCTTTCAATCTTTACTTCAGTGTGCAATTGCTTGTGACCTTGCAGTCTTGAATAACGTTTACGACGTTTAAACTTCACAACATCAATTTTTCTTCCACGAGTATGTGCAACAATTGTTGCCTTAACAGAAGATTTAGACAATGCATCTCCAACCAAAACTTCTTGGCCATCTTGCATTAACACAATTTTATCAAAAGACACAGAATCCCCTTCTGCACCCTTTAAGCGATCAATCTGGACCATTTGGTCCTTCTGTACTTTATATTGTTTACCGCCGGTAACAATTACTGCTAACATTATATTTCTCCAAAATTATAACAACATCGATTATTTAAAACACATATCTAGGTGGCCCGTTATCCCCATATTGTGGCGTGTCAGGTGAAACAGAAAAAGCATCATATGCTGGCGGAACCGCACTCATATGATCATAATTTGTTTTAAGTCCACCAGAAACCATTGCAGCCACAAATTTAATACCCACATAGAAGATCGCAGTTCCCAGAATTACTTCAGATATTCCAACCCAGTTTACTTTGCTGTCTCTAGGTGAGTTATACTCAGTGATTACTCTGACAGCCGTTGCCAACATATCCACTGAATTTACAAACAGTATTAAAGCACCATAAGAAGGACTTCGATTTTCATGCATATCAGTCCCTGGATCAAATAAACCACCGTATGACTTACTGACCTCTATAGAACCATTAGCGAATACTGTGTAAATGTTACCGCACATCATTAATGCAAAGGATGCGAACAAGGCAATCTCAACACCAAAAGCAAAAACAGGAACCCCAGTTGCGAAAGCAAAGAACTGCAATACAGATACGCCAATCACAATAGACAACAAAGACGCACTTATACCTCTTGCATAACCATTGATACGTGCAAGCGACTCTGTACTTTCAAAAATCACTGATATTGATACATATGCGACAATACCTAAAATACTTGCAATGGTAACTGCAATACCGACAATTAAAGAACCAGGCGCAATATAATTCAAAGCCAAAAGCTCATAAGAAAAGAACAAGCCTGTGATAAAACCCACACCCAGTTCATTAATACCCCACTCACGAAAAAAGTTTTCACTCGTCTGTGCGTCATCAATCACAATAACCGATAGAAAAGTGTAGGCTATGAAAGCACAAAACCAAGTAATACCAATACTCAAGTGAATGACTGGGCTAAACAGCAACACGGTTGGCACACTGGCTGCAATGTATAAACCTAGGAAGAAACTCCCCATCATTGCTATATATCTAAGTATAGCGCTTTTTATGTAATTTTTCTTTAGCATCTTTATAACTCCAAATCTGGTGGCAATTGTAACACATAAACCCCATGCCGTCAACAGCAATATCAAAGACTTGCTTGCTCATTATAAATGCGGTATATCAAACGAATATTTACTATGGAATGCCAATGCTCTCTGATTTACGACATTCTCTAAAAACTGAGCTTGACCAAGTGCAAAACATGATCAATGAAGCAACTTTTTCAGATATCACCTTGATTCAAACAATACATTCATATGCCTTAAATCAACCTGAGAAAAAATTGATTCGCCCTCTTATTATTCTACTACTTGCAAAATCAGCTAATTACAAAGGTCAAGCGCACATTGTATTAGCCGCCATTATTGAAATGATTCATGGGGCAACATTGCTACATGATGATGTGATTGATAAAGCAGATACACGTCGAAATAAAGCATCTGCACATAAACAATTTGGTGCAACACAATCTATCTTGATGGGTGATTTTATTTATGCCAGTGCTTTTCAGCTGATCGCAAAACTTAATAATGCGAATATGACGCAAATATTGGCTCGAGCAACCAAAGAAATCGTTGAAGGTGAGATATTACAACTCAGCTTTCAAGGTAACCCAAATATTCAACTTAAAGAGTACTTCTCTATTATCCGAGGAAAAACAGCTTTACTGTTCTCAACAGGCGCTCACTGCGTAGAGGAAATTACAACACAATCTGGTTTTCGACTATCTGATTATGCACATCATTTCGGCATGCTCTATCAAATTACCGATGATATTTTGGACATAGATACCGATAACACAGAACTCAATAAATCTCATGGAACTGATCTTAAAGAAGGAAAAATGACCTTACCGGTAATTTTGGCGTATAAACATGCTACAACTCGAGATAAAAAAACCATAGAAGATATATTATTACAAAATCAATCATGGGGTAATATTTTGCCAATTTTAGAGAGGACAAAAGCCATAGAGTTGTGCAAGCCCTATTTAACCCATCATATGGCAATGGGTGCATCGGCATTAGCAGCGCTACCCGATAGTCAACACAAGAAGTACCTTTTAAACTTATTGTCTTATGTCCCAAAACGTAAATGCTAGCCATCCCATCAAGATTGTGCTTAAATTAGAATGTGTGAATAAGAGCGAAATCTATGTCTAAATCAATTATAATACGGGGTGCAAAAACCCACAACTTAAATATACCCATCCTAGAGCTTAAAAGGCACCAATTTATTGTTGTTACAGGCCCCTCAGGTTCTGGTAAGTCATCTTTAGCACTGAAAACACTCTATGCTGAAGGTCAAAGGCGTTATGTTGGTTCGTTGTCTACTTACGCGCGTCAATTTCTGTCTGTCATGGATAAACCCGATGTTGAATCTATTGAAGGATTGTCCCCAGCTATCGCTATTGAGCAAAAAGCAGGATCACATAACCCAAGATCAACTGTTGGAACCATTACAGAAATTTATGATTATGTCAGACTATTGTTTTCAAGGGTTGGAACACCACATTGCCCAACACATAAATCTGCACTTAAAGCAATGAGTGTGACACAAATAGTCGATCATTTGCTCAATGAACATGATGATCAAAAGGTTCATATTCTCACCCCAATTGTTGAGTCTCAAAAAGGTGCTCACCACACCACATTAGATAATTTTATGAATCAAGGGTATCTGCGCGCTCGGGTAAACGGAGAGGTTAAAAAAATTAAAGACGCCATCATTGATGAGCACAAAAAAAACAACATTGAGTTGGTCATCGATCGATTAAAAGTCAACACAGAAAATCGACAAAGACTTGCTGAATCTATTGAGATGGCAGCCGATATTGGTAAAGGCAGAATTTTAATCTATCTTGATGAAGAAAAAAATGACCGTTTATTCTCAACACTGCATGCTTGCAAAGAATGCGGGTGGAGCATTGATCACTTAGAACCTAAAATGTTTTCATTCAACAGTCCTCAAGGTGCCTGTGATAATTGTGATGGGCTTGGAATGCGCAGATTTATTCCACAAGACGCCATTATAACGAATAAAAAACTGAGCTTACTCGAAGGTGCTATATGGCACTGGGACAAACAATATAAGCACTATTTCCACATACTAAGCTCCGTGTGCAAACATTATGACATTGACATGAACACATCTTGGGAAGAATTACCAGAAGCTCAACAAAAGGTAATATTATATGGCAGTGGCGCCAAGCGCATTCTCCTATCTTACCCAAATATCTACGGAAAAATGGTTGAAAAAAACAGAAAGTTTGATGGGGTTATACCTATATTAGAAAAGCGATATGAAGAAAGTGATTCAGACAGTATTAAAGAAATGATCGGAAAGCTAGTTGCCTTCGATCATTGTCAAAGTTGTGAGGGATCAAGACTAAATATGGCTGCCAGAAGCGTTTTGATTCAAAAGAAATCAATCTCCCATATCATTGGAATGTCCATAGAGGAACTGCACAACTGGGTCACCAAGCTTAAGTTGTCTGAAATGCAAACCACCATCTCTGAAAAAATAGTTACAGAAATTGCAAATCGTGGACAATTTTTACTCAGCGTGGGTTTGGATTACTTGTTTCTTAACAGGGCTGCTGAAACCCTATCTGGTGGGGAAGCGCAACGAATTCGTTTAGCAAGCCAAATTGGCTCAGGCTTGGTTGGTGTTATGTATATACTGGATGAACCATCTATTGGACTACATATGCGTGATAATCAAAAACTAATTGATACCTTGTTACACCTTAAATCATTGGGCAATAGTGTTATTGTCGTTGAACATGATGAAGAAATTATGCGACAAGCTGATCAATTAATTGATATTGGCCCAGGTGCTGGCGTTCACGGTGGAAAGGTAACTGCGCAAGGCAGTGCTGAAGAACTGATGGATAACGACCAATCTTTAACAGGTGCTTATCTCAGTGGTAGAAAAGGCATCCCAGTACCTCAGAAACGCACCAAACCCTCTGATCAATGGATCCAGATTAAAAAAGCAAGTTGCAATAATTTACAGTCAATCGATGTTGATATCCCGATTGGATTAATCACCTGCATCACTGGCGTTTCAGGTTCCGGTAAATCTAGTTTAATAAATGATACATTGTACCCATATATATATAACTACTTTAATAAATCCAATCGACCAGTCGGACCATGCCACTCAATAGAAGGGTTAGATCATTTAGATAAAGTCATTGATATCGACCAATCCCCTATCGGTCGAACCCCAAGATCCAATCCAGCAACTTATACTGGCTTATTTACCGTAATTCGTGATCTCTTTTCACAAACAGAAGAAGCTAGATCTCGAGGATATTCACCAGGACGTTTTAGCTTCAATGTAAGGGGTGGTCGTTGCGAGTCCTGTAGTGGAGATGGCTTAATTAAAGTGGAAATGCATTTTCTCTCAGATGTTTATGTGCAATGCGATATCTGTGAAGGTAGCCGATTTAATCGAGAAACTCTTTCTGTATACTATAAGGAAAAAAATATATCTCAAGTTCTAAGCTTAACAGTCGATGAAGCACTCCAGTTTTATAAAGCCATTCCACGAATTTATAATAAATTAAAAACATTAAGTGATGTTGGTCTTGGCTATATAAAACTTGGTCAAAGTGCCACTACTTTATCTGGCGGGGAAGCGCAACGAATCAAACTTTCTCGGGAACTCTCAAAAAGATCCACCGGTAAAACATTGTTTATCCTAGATGAACCAACAACGGGCTTGCATTTCCATGACATTAAAAAATTAATGACAGTCATTAGCACTTTACGTGATCAAGGAAACACTGTTGTTGTTATTGAACACAACATTGATGTTATTAAGGTTGCAGATTGGATGATCGACTTAGGTCCAGAAGGTGGGCATAGAGGCGGAAATATACTAACGTTCGGTACACCAGAACACGCATCATGTGAGAAGAAATCCTATACTGCACCTTATCTGAAAAAAGCACTAAATCAAAGCCCCTCTTGACGAAAAATCCTGTAGTTGCTACGCTTACAGATAATACAAACTTGGAAAAGCATATATGTCGGATATTCAATCAAAAACTTTTGGGGCTGTTTTACTAATCACTGGAACCGCAATTGGAGCTGGTATGTTAGGACTGCCTGTTTCCACCGGGGCAAGTGGATTAGCTGCCTCCATTTGTGTAACGATATCCTGCTATTTTTATATGCTCGCAACTATATTTTTATTTTTAGAAGCGATGTACTATTCGCCAAACGCTTCAACAAATTTGACAGGCTTATGCCGTCGACTATCTGGACGCATCGCTGAAAGTATCACTTGGCTGTTATTCTTAAGCTTATTATATATAGCATCTGCAGCATATATGGTTGGAAGTGGTGAGATTTTATCCGGAAGTTTCGCTATATTGGCAAACCACCAAACCTTTGCAATGTTTCTGTTTTCTGGTTTTTTTGGTAGTATTGCTTTTTTTAAAATGCATTGGGTAGATTATCTAAATCGCTTACTTATTTATGGACTGGTTATTGCTTTTGCAGCATTAATTTTCACCTCATGTCCACACATCAAACTGAATAACTTTTCCGGTGGAACACCATATCTTGCGATCTACTCTATCCCCATTGTCATTACAAGCTTTACATCACATCTTATTTTACCCAGCATAAGAGCATACCTGGACAACAATCTTGCTCAGCTAAAAAAATCCATCTTAATCGGTTGCACCATTCCATTATTATTTTATATTATATGGGAATTTTTAATATTAGGACTATTGCCACATTCAGGCGAATACAGCTTAACATCTATCTTAAATTCAGGTCAGGATGAGCTTAAACTTATGATAGAATATCTCAGCTTTCATTACGAATTAAGTCACTTTTCTAAAATTGTCTCAATTTTTTCTTTCTTTGCTATTTCAACTTCATTTTGGGGTGTTATGATCAGTCTTAGAGATTTTATCGATGACGGGTTAGATTTAAAAAAATATAACCAGCACCAGGCCATTGCTGTCGTATTATCATTTTTACCGCCAATATGCATGGCATTGTTCTTGCCAGCTGGCTTCACCTCTTTTCTAAAATTTGCAGGATTAATTATTTTACTTCTCTATGGATTTTTACCCATTTACTTGGTGTGGCGTGCTAGATATACACTTAATGTCGTCAGTGCATATACTCTGCCTGGTGGGAAAACATCACTAATTATACTATTCATTATCACTTTTGGCATCTTTGTCTCAACAGGAATTAGAGTATTATAATATTGGATGATTTTTATGAAAAAGGATTTGTTAATGGTTCAGTGCCCCCCTAAAAAGCGGGATGATCTTCACCCTCTGGTTTATCTTGATCTTCGATATAGAAGCAAATGCCCTTACTGTGGAAAATGTTATGCAAAGAAATGAGCCCCTTAGACTCCAAAATATACTAATCGTTAGCCTTGCATCTATATACTATCTGTATATGTTTTTTGTTCGAGTTCTACCATCCGTAATCACCAATGATTTAATGTTGGACTTTCAGACAGGTGGACATGAAATTAGTTTATTAATTGTGATCTTTGTCTATGGTTATTCATTATCACAAATTCCAGCAGGTATATGGATTGACCGCTATGGGGCAAAACGAGTTATGCTAGCTGGTATGCTCGGCTGCTTTATTAGTAGCTACCTATTTCAAGCAACGGATAATCTATGGATCACTATACTCTCTAGAGGATTGTTGGGTTTTTCTTGTGGCCCATCATTCATAGCACCCATGGCACTGGCAAAAGAATACCTCCCAAAAAGATTTTTCACACCAGCTGCTGGATTTATCCAAGTACTGGGGTGTGTGGGTGCAATGCTCACAAAACCTGTCACAGTCTGGACTGAAAGACTGGGCTGGAGAGAGGTTGTCTTTTCTTCTGCATTATTGGCATTGTTTCTAATTGCTGTTTATAGTTTACTGCCCAAAGATAAACCAAAAGAGGCTGATTATAAGCCTTTGGCAACAAAACAAGCACTGAGTCGCATTATTCAAACACCACACTATTGGATAATAGGTTTTTTTGGTTTTGCCAGTTGGGCTGCCATTGGCGGTTTTACGGAAGCTTGGGGAATCTCGTATCTAGCAACCTTGCAAGACATTACCATCTCAAAAGCAACTGCTCAAATGAACTGGGCATGGATCGGAGTTGCTATATCAAGCCCTTTGGCTGGTTTTTGGTATGAAAATGCCAACAATAAAATCATCCCCTTGGTAACAATGTATGCATGTGGATTTATAGGGTTGTTTTGTTTAATCGCAACCAGTGTTCACGAATATTACACCATTTCAGCTTTACTATTTTTGCTTGGGATATCTGCAGGCGCACAACCCATATCCTTTAAATTAATGTCAAAAGTTGCACCCAGAAACATTCAAGCAACCGCTATGAGCTTCTGTAATATTTGCGTTACAGCTGGCGCATTTCTACTTCAGCCACTGATTACTCATATTTTAGAGTTCATGTGGGATGGAAAAATGCAAAACAACATACCCTTTTTCCAAGCACATCAATATCAAGTGAGCTTTTTGCCGATCTTAGTTATTCTAATAATTGCAATTTTTGCATCACTGTTTACCGAAAGATTCACCAACAATGAAACATCTTGATTTGGTACTTAAAATTATCTGTATTACACTTTTACCCAAAAATATCATCATCCATTGAAGATAACCCAAACCTCAAAACACAACTTTTGCAAAAAAAATAGTTAACCTGGACTTGATGCCTAAACACTACAGATTATTCAAAACACCCTTCATAATCCTTGATACTGCTAATGCTCTAATTCTAGCAATCGCCTAGCTTGTCCAAGCATTTCCACATCCACATGGCCACACATCAATTTTGATAGCGCTTCTACTCTTTTTTCATCCAAAAGCATATCAACACAGGTTTCTGCAGCTTTCTGGCTTAGCTTCTTATACACACCAAAGTGGCAATGAGCCCCTGAAGCTACTTGTGCCAAATGACTGATACACAACACCTGTCTCTTTTGACCAAGTGCTCGTAGTATATCACGTATTTGGTTGCCAATTTGCCCACTCACACCAGAATCAATTTCATCCAACATCAGCACAGTTGATGGATTGTGGTATAGTGATAAAAGAATAGAAAGCCTGGATATCTCTCCACCAGATAGGCACATCTGAATTGGTTTATAATTCTGGCCAGGATTTGACTTAATCTCAAACACGGGCACTAAGGCAAATGGCGTATCCTCTAAAAATCTAATTCTAAAGCTTGCTTGTTCCATACCCAACAACACCAATTGCTGCGTAATTTTTACGGTTATATCTTTTGAAAAAGAATCAGCTGAGATCATCAATGATTTAAATAATTCTTGGCGTTCCAGGTCCATTGCCTCAATTTCATCATCTATTGTCACAATATCTTGCTTTGCAGTGTCATAATCAAATAATAACTGTTGAAGGGATTCAAAATGAGCATACAGCTCATTGATAGGTAATTTATGCTTTCTAGCCAGATCTTGAAAAAGTTGCAACTTTTCAAAAGACTGTTCCAAGGTATGTTGAGTTTCAAAATCAATCTCCAGCGCATCTTGAAATAGCCCTTCAATGACCTGCAATGTTGTATTCAATTCTTCAATATATATTGAAATATCCACAGATTCTATATTTCCTAGGCGATAAGTCATTTGCTTCAATTTCTCAATATCAGATTTTTTAAGCAACCATTCTTTTTTGACACGTGATATCTGTTGATATTGATCAGCCTGTTTTTGCACATCAATCACAGATTGTGGATTTTTTAAGTGTTGTGAAAGCTCATCCACTTGATGCTGCAGCCAAGATTCATCTTCTTGCTCCAGAATAAGTTTCATATTTTCTTTTCTTGCTTTTAAAGCATAGAACTGCTTTGAGCAATTAGAAAAATTTTCAATTATAGTTGGGTCTATACATTTTTCTATATACATTTTTTGAAAGGATTGTTCATAAATTTTTTCAGCACTGCCCTGCGCACTATCTAACACTAAATAATCTGATAATATTTTTAAATCCCGCAAGCCTATCTTTTGTCCATCAATTTTACAAATTCGTTTGCTCTGTGACAATGTATGCTGAATTTCAATCACTTCCTTTGTATTTATACCAATATCATCTAAAAATACTTTTGCTGGTTTTGGTATTCTCCAAGCCATACCAACAGTCATCACATCATCCCAATTACCGATATACGATTTATCTATTTTTGCACCCAAACAAAAACGGATGGCTTTAAAGATTAAACTTTTCCCAGAACCTGATTCTCCTGTGAAAACTATAAATTTAGGATGCAGATCAATCGTAACAGATTGGATTAATAAAAAATTTGTAATGGATAGTGTCGTAATCAAGCAATATCTCTTATAAGTTAACCGCATTATGCGACCACATTGATTTCATGTCAATCTTTCATCAAGCTGGTTTGCCAGCCAAGTTTCAATTGTAATGTTCGATAATAATTGTAATGCAATGGGTGTAAAAAAGTGACTGAGGATTTATCCTTAGATATTTTAACCCTCTGATGTGAAAATGGAACCTCAACTGCATCATTGGCAATAACAGCTTCACTATCCTTCCACTGGTTTAATACAATCTCTATTTGTGCATTTTCATCAAGCACCAAAGGCAATGAGGTAATTTTATTTGGGCAAACTGGGACAATACTAATGGCTTTTGCCCCAGGATGTATTAATTGACCACCTGCAGATAAGGCATAAGCACTAGAGCCAGTTGTTGTTGCGATAATCACACCATCTGCTTTTTGCTCATATAAAAAATGATCATCCACATACACTTCATAATGAATCATGCGAACCGCCCTTGCTTTAGACACCATCACTTCATTAATGGCATAATACGTTTTTTGATCAATTTGACATTTTAATACCTGCTTTGGCTCTTCAGTATAATGTCCTTGCAAAATAGCGTGGATAACATCGGTTTCTTCTGAAGATACATCGGCTAAAAACCCAATATGACCCAAATTAACACCCAATATTGGAATTTGGTATTGATGCGCTACTTTCCCCATATGCAAAATACTACCATCTCCACCCAAAACAATAATAAGATCTGAATCCTTAACATCCTCAACCACTTCAACATTAATTTTTTGCATTAAATGCTTAAAATCAAGAATTTCTCTTTCTTTTTTAAACCCAAATAAAAATACTTTTTTAAAATGCATCAGCTACTACCAATTTCTTACCTATCTAAATCTATCACATGCTTACATTAAAGTTAAATAACTGTTTTTATAATCAAAGATGTCCTTATAATTATAAACGTTTTCTTAGTCAACAGTTATTGACAAATTCCAATGGTTCAGTGATAGTACATTTTATAAATGCTACAATAAAAAAAGTATCTGACAAATAACTATTTGTTGCTATAAACAAGTAGATTAAGTACCGAGGAGATCAATGGATCAAACAGAATATAGTAAATTTGTACCTGCATGGTGGTTGCCTACAGCACACCTACAGACAATATTTCCTACATTCTTTTTCGCGCAGAAAGAATTTCCAACACGAGTTGAGCGTTTTGAGCTCCCAGATGGTGATTATATTGATGGTATTTGGACAGATAAACCTGCTGCACCAACGGTTATTCTACTACATGGCTTACAAGGCTCTCCAAGATCCTATTACATCAATTCGCTCATGGATAACATATATCATGAAACCAACTGGAATGCTTTGGCCTTGAGCTTTAGAGGCTGCGGTAGTGACAAACAACGGATGTTTCGTCAATACCATGGCGGTGATACTGAAGACATTAAATTCATCTTAAACCTTGTCAAACAACGTAACCCAGATATGCCCGTTTCAATGGTTGGCTATTCCTTGGGTGGAAACATTCTATTAAAACTTTTTGGTGAGCTTAAATATAGTAATTTATGTGAAACAGGCATTGCTATATCTCCTCCCTTTGATATTCGTGCATCTAGCCAATATATGAATAAAGGCTTTCTAGGACAATTTTATGAAAGAACTTTTCTGTCAGATATTAAGCATCATATGACCAATAAATATCATTACCCTCTACACCCAGAAACATTAGAAACTCACTTAAATGAAATTCAAACACTGGCTGATTTAGATTCTAAAATGACAGCACCCTCTCTTGGTTTTGATACTGTAGATGAATACTATAATGATTCAAGTAGCATTCACTACTTGAAACACATTAAAAAGAAAACCCTCATTATCCTTGCGCTCAATGATCCCATTATTGATTATTCAACCTTACCCACAGATGAAGAATTATCCAAACATGTCGAGTTAGAAGTATACCCTGAAGGTGGCCATGTTGGCTTTATCAGCGGTAATATCAAATCACCTGAATTTTGGGTCAATAAACGCATTATGGCACATCTTTCTCACTATTTACCCTTGGGTATTCATGAGTTGGATCAAGAATAGCTTATCTACCATCTGGTGTTGCTAGAGTAGCTTGATCCAACTTATCAGGGATATGTTGAAATGCGTGAAAAATTTCACGGCTGCTTTAATATCAACATTTTGATTATTTGCAATATTTTTAATATCCCGATAATTTGCTACAGCCTTAATAAGATTATTTGTATAACGATCAGTCTCCAAAAAAGTTTTCATTTTCAGTATACGACTTTTCAGAGAAGGGATCTTAGCATTAAGATGGGGATGATCTGCAAGGTTGTTATCCATAAAATAATTGGCACAATCTACTATTACCTCATATTTATCTAGACACGTGCTGAGACTACTAATAAGATCATCATCTCGATACCACGTCAATATTGCCTTATAGCCTATTATCATCATGAGAGGCGAATAATACAACGTTGTAAGTGGTGATAAACTGAAGATAAATGTGGCTACCAAAAAAGCAATACATAAATCATTCAAAACTAATAGTGATTATAATAAAAACATCGTATCAAGGTAATGATATTCACTTATAACTTAATTTTAGAGACCATTGGGTCTTTGCTGTGTGCCTCTAAGATATCTTCAATCAATTTAGTGACAGCACTCTTCTTAGCGTCATCTGAAATTACACCTGAACCTTGTATATCTTTATTCAATCTTGCTTGAATAAATTTAGTTGCAGAACCCTCTGAGAATATACGAGAGAGTAATTGCCTTGCTTCAGTTGCACCCAGTGCTTCATATAACGCATTTCTTAATATCACATCCTCAGATGTCGTACTAAATGCCCATAGCTCAGCTGGACCCAGGGTCAAGGTTAGGAGTTGCAGATGATTCCCACCCTTAGTGGCAAATTGACCTAAGAAGGTCGCACCGCCCTCTCGCGGACCTCTAACAGACTGTCTCAGTGCAATTTTTGCAGTTGTGCTTAAACCAAATGTTTTACTTGTTTCTTCAATTGCAGATTCAGGACCAGCATCCATAATAAAAGTTGATGTTGCAAATTTTACAATCTGCTCATCAAAATCTTTAAGATCTTGAGATATAACAGCAACCTGTACACGCCATTTACGCCCCTCCCTCATATCTACAATTACTTGGTCTCTAACTGCTTGCGCATTTGAAGTTCTATGGAATTCATCAAAGACAATGCGTTTTTGATCTTCTTTGATCTCAGATGCACGGTTCTCATGATATTTTCGATAATGATCTGGAAGATTGGCCACAGCTTCTTTATTTAGATAAAAATCCTTACCCAAAATATAACGTGCTAACATATACATAACAGCAGTTTGTCGATTTGCAGCATCACCACCACTTTTAGCAACCTCATCCAAATCAAAAGATACGACTCTAGACTCACCAATATCAAATTGGGTATATCTTGATAAAACTGGATACTCTCGAACAGTACTGGACATCATTCTAACAAAGGCATCCACCAACTGCTCACCTGTTGATACCGTAATTTTACCATACAAGTCCATTACAGCTGGTGTTCTGGCAATTGATGTCAAATCACTGACCAAAGGTACAGCATTACGTTGTGCTAAAACAGCCTCTCTTTCAAAACCAGCACCAAATAAACCATCAGCAACTTCCCACCATGTTGTCTTATTGTCAGCAACAAACTTAATTTCTGTTAGCAATTCATCAATTTTACTGTCCACACCGGATGTATAAGTATTGGGATTACCATTATCTGCTAATAACTTATAAGCCTCATCAATCACCATCCCAACTAAATCTGGAATACCATCATAAGCTGTCTCAGAGCCCACGGGCGTTGCTAATAACGTTATAAAGTTCACCAAAAATGATCTTTCTAATGGCAAAGGATGACGAGAGCCCACTTGCGTATCAAATGGATTAATCGAATATTCTTTTGACATATTAAAACGAATATAGGTAGCCAAATGCTTCTGATCCTCAGGTAGAGCTTCTTTCAATAATGAAATTAAACCCGCACTTGATGGGCCAATATCAATAATGGCAATTCTGGGTAATCTCTCAATCCCACCTTGCAGACAAAGCCCAAGGTTTAAAGCATTTGATAAAACAGATTTACCAGAGCCTGGACGAGCATATATCATATCAATCCAAGTCGTTTGCATTGGAGAACCTGGCTGATATGGCCATGGTTTACCATCTGGTGATCTTAACAGCAAACTGCCCTCATTCCAGGGGGATGCAGGTCTAAACATCGGCATCATGTATAAAAAAGATTTTAATGAAGCAACTGATTTATTGGCAGGCGATTCTTGTGTTAACCCCATCATACTCGCAACGGCTCCCTCAAATGGATCTCCACAAATATCCGTAATATCAGCAGAACCCCAACCTTGTATGGCTCTGGCCAATTGAGACTGTCGAGAGCGCAACAAACGTATATCGTCCTCTGGTGCCCAAGTTGAGGCAACTGCCCTGACAATAACAGCAGCATCATCTGTCTCTAAATCTAGATAATCCAATAAACGAATACCATCATGTATTAAACGATTTTGTGAAGAAGAAAATGCCAAAACTGAAGACATTGCCCGTTTGAACTTCAAACAAGATAAACCACCACCCCTGATTTGAAAAGTAATCTTCCAAGGCAATCCCGCTTGAATGGTTTTATTTAATAAAACTGAGAAAGGCTGTACATCTTTTGGAAATAAATCAATATACACTGAAGAGTAAATTTTTCCACCAATCTTACAGGTTTTCAAATCAATATTTTCACTGTCTCTGGGAAACAACTGCATGGCTAGATTTGGCCACAATAAATCAGCTAAATCACCCTCAGGCGTTGCTTCTAAGTATTCTTGTGATAGCTTCGGGGTTATTTTATCACCCGGTAAAACTGGGGACCAATCCCTATCAGTAAATTCATGATCCACTGAATGACGCATTGCTTTCAAAGCAGAATGTGCATCCAATAGTTCACTGGATATCCCTGCAGAACTCAAGTCATTCACTAAAGTTTTCACGAATGAATCATGCGCATCACGAATATCATGAATAGCAGAACCCACATTTTGTGTGGACTTGAATCCCGGAATTTTATTTTCTTTAACAAAAGCATTTTTATCTTTTGTAGAACGTTTTTGCTGTTCACGTGTTAAAATATCTAAACTTGTTCCTAAAACCAAGTATACAGCTTCATCAGAACAAAAACGGCTCATATAAGATACACGCTCATCCAATACATCGCCAATATTTAAATCCAATTTCTTAGCAGTTGATCGAGCACTTCTATAGTTATCTTCAATGGCTTCTTTAACCTGATCATGATTATAACAAAAATGTATTGATACAGTGTGCCCAACTTCTTTCAAAGGGCTGTTGAATGCTCTGAAAACCTGTTCATGAATTCGCTTATATTCCTCATCACCAACAAGGTTAATAACACCAGCTACCTTAACTATAGATCGCAAACCGCCCTCATTGGTCACCAATGTATTTACATCATCAGCTGTTTGCAGATCTGTATAAGCCGTTGAAGACTGTTTTAACAATATAGCAGCAGCACTCATTCCTGCTGCGACTCCATCAATAAATGATTTCATAATCCTTCTCCAGCATCAAGCCGACACAAACGCATTTTGTGCCCACATTGTGATTTCCTTTTCAAATTTATCCAAAGCCGGTAGTAACCGCACATTCGATAAAATACTTGCTTGTTTTCTAGCCAGATCGCTGCTTGGGGTATCCAAAAACATCTGACCCATAAAAGCAGGGTTACTCATTCCCTTTCCATAGTGTTTTTCCACCATCGAAGATCGGAGTTTGAGTGATTGAATATAATGATCTGCCACTTTAGCATGCGATGAGCCATTCACAATTGAAGCATAAAATACATGACACAATGCATTCAATTGACCCTGTGATATCTCTGGCAAATAAATGAGCATACCACCGCCTGCTTGTAAGCTACCAACTGCTTCTAAAAAGCAGCACTGCTGACAAAAAGGACAGGTAGTGACCAAGTTTGACATACGATTATTGGTATAATCATGATCAACATTCACAACACACATTCCACAGGATGCGCTAAATGAACAATAGACACAGCTATTTTGATCTCGTTCAAAAACTGATTTAGAGAATTGCTCAAACCCAGGGTCTGCAAGCCTTTCGGCATAGTGCCGCCAAGCGGCACCACCAACTCTTAAATTAAGATCATAGGCCATAATTCACCACTAAACTGTAATACCTGATTGTACACCTGCAGCGCCATCACCAGCGGCACCATCTTCAAAAATACTTGAACCCAATGGATCAATAAAGTTCCCAGCAAACATCAATGCAGCAGACATCACAATCATTGAAACCGGGGTACCAACTGGCACCTGAGTTGGATTATCCTTGTGCTGCTTAAATTTAAAAATAGCCGCCATGAAAAACAAGAAACCTGCAACAAATCCAATTTGCGAGATCAAATCTGCCAAAGCTGATAACTGAACTTTTACTGTTGCAGCAATCGTTGCAATACCACCGCCACCTGAGGCTGAAACACTTATATGGACAAGCCCCACTGAAATTACTTGAAACGCATGGCCCAAGGTTCTCGTTTTACGTTTATCTGTCATGATACTCTCTCCTAAATTAACAAATTACACTTTAAATTTTTAAAATTACCCAAAGGGGCACTCAATGGAATACCTGATTCCATACTAAGCACTACCGCAGTCGCTGCAATAGCACCACCAACATCTATAAATGCCGACACAGTCATATAAATAACTAAGAATAACAGCAAGAGATGCAAGTTTTCTTCCTTTATATATATAGCCATATTCCAATTCCTAAGTAATGAACCCTGCGCGAACATCAGATCCAAATAGCGTCTCACCAATGGGTAGTACAATATTGCCCAAATACATTAACAATATTGACAATAAAAGATACAGCAAAGCATTACCAATCGGTTGCTGTGTTGGATTATCTTTGTGCTGTTTAAACTTAAAAACAGAACCAACCAAAAAACCAACACCACCCACATAAGCTGAAGTGGCAATTAAATCTTTAACAGACATCATATGTATGACAATATTATCAGCTAAATCATTGATGGTCGACGCATAAACAACTGGGGTAGATATAAGATAAAATAATTTTCTAAATCCTTTCAATATACACCTCCACTGTCCAATAAATTCGGTGGGATAATTGATACAGCATCATCACTCATTTGTCCTGTTGAACTAATTGAGTAGGCTGTACCACTGGCGCTTCCAAAAACAGTTTCACCCACTGGGGTAATAATAGAGGGCAGAAGCATTAATAGTGTTGCACAAACAAACAATGCAATGGGCGTTGATATTGGAATTTGAGTCGGATTATCCTTAACCTGTTTTAACTTAAAAATAGCAGCTGTAAAAACACCAAAACCGGAAACATATGAAAACACAAAAATTAATTTATATATCCCCTGAAAGCTGTTTAGCTTAATATTACACAACACTTGGCCAATGGTCTCAGGACGGGTTACAGAGCTCGTGCAAGCATAAGCCACCCCAGTTGTTAAAAGTAATAATATAAGTTTGCGCATCAATTTAATCCAAATGTTCCAACAACAATATTAACTGTTTTAACAATATTTACAGCCATAAGGCCACCAAATATGTGCACAAACCCTTTTGAGATAGTACCTGGCTGAGCGCCCTGGCCTGTTGCTTTACTCAAGATTAGAAAACCTCTTAACATCGCAACCATACCAATAAATTGAATAATCATAATAATGGGACGAATGGCCTCGCTAAATACTGCTGAGGTCGAAGAAGAGTATGCCAACTCATCAGCACTGGAAAGTAAATGATGCCCCCAAATAGAGCGATTCATTACCTCCAAAAATGAAGGTAAAAATATCAATGCTGCACCAATGGCCAACCGAGAAACAGGCCCTATAATACCTGAATCAGCATTCATAAACGCTGTTCGATTACCCAGTTTTTTCAGATGGGCAATACCTGAAAACATCATGGCCAAACCAGTTATATAAAACAGGCTTATCAAGAAATCAGAAGAGCCTGCCATAGCAGACATTATGTTACCAGAAACGCTCCCACTACTTGCGTGTGAGGGCATTACTAGGAAACTTAACCCTACTAATAAAACATTATTCATTGCTTGAGAACGAAATTGTCCTTCCTGAAGATGTCTCCACAATGCCTTCCACGGGTTTAATCTTAGTCACACGACCATAAGTCTGTAAGTTATCACCAATCTTCACAGTGATATTATTGCCAGATCCATCTTCTAGCCAAGCTCTGCCTGAAATTACTGCTCGAATACGATACTCTTGCAATATTTCTTTAGTTTCTTTTTTCCCTTCCTGCTCTTGGGTTTTAGCCAATGCAGAAAGCTGAACACTAGAACGATCGACGGCTTTCACCAACTGCCCAATACTCAAATCTAACTTTTCTACACGGTTACGCATATCAACATTCTGACGGTTTAAAGAAGCAATCTGAGACTTCAATCGATCAAGATCTTCTGTCGTTTTGTTACTTTCTTCAGCCATATCATCAATGGAGTCAAAAATAGATACAGGCGATGCATCAAAATCAAGATCAGGGGAAACCTCCATAACCGGAATTTCTGGTACAACTATAATCTCATCTTCCTCATCACCACTTGAAAACAGGCTCACCAAGATATATAAAAAGAGGATTCCGCCAACAACGGCGACAGCCCTTTGATTCTTTACAAAAGAAATAATACTTTCAGTTCCACCACTCATTGGGGAAGCACCAAACTCCTGACTATGCTGTTCAGGCGGTTTGTACTCCTTATCCTGGTTATCTTTTGGGTTATTGATATCATCAGTCATTCTGATTTCCTCCTAACTTAAACCTACCATAAAATCTTCCATCAACAGTATACCAAACGTTGCACCAACATGCATGCGAATTGTTGACGGTTTACTCTGAAATTTCTTTGTTTCAGACACTAAATTTTTACCTACTTTACCCAAACCTGCTGCTATAATCTTAGTTTTATCCAAACTACCCTCTTTCACAGTCACTGTTTGACCATCTGTACTAACAGTTGTGCCGATGTTGCTAGCAACATCATTCATCCCTTCCAAGAAGGATGAAGCAAATAATGAGCCGTATTTAAGCAAGTAATGGCTATCAACCGAAACATTTCTTGCAGTATTCACATCAACTGCGAACACGGTAATATCTTTCGTCAGTTTTTGAGTTGGCAAATCAATTCTAGTAAATTTCAACACCAATTTATCACTATCTACTTCAAATTCACCCAACATGCTTGCACCTTTCAACGGACCGCTAATAATCGTTGCACGCACTGGCGTCGGGTCATCTGAATTAACTGAGTTATCCACAATGGCATACATCATTGTACCAGCTTTAACAACAGGTCCCAGCATATCCTGTGATACACCATTACCAGCTCCGCCAGATGATTTGTTATAATCACCAGGTTTCTTCATTCCAACATTGACAGATTGCCTTGGCAAATTATCCCAACTTGCAAATAATGCACTGGCTTGCGCCTGCATTGCATTCGAAAGTTGTAACACTTTTCTCTCACGATCTTGTTTTTCAAGCACTTCATCTTGAAGTCTTTGAACCCTTTCAAGATCAGTCTCATCCTGACTACTGATTAGCAAGACGTCATCACTGATGTCTGAATGCAAGCGTTGATATTCAGGTGTAATTGAGTAACCAGCAGCTCTTAGCTGATCTAAGGTATAACCTTTTAGATCTTCAAGCGAAATCCCAGCTAAATAAAGATCTCTAGGATCTGCTTTCGCTTCAATCAACTGATCAACATTTACACCAGAGGCAACCAAATCAGAAATTGAGATACCAGATTTCAAAAGATCTCCAACGCCCACGCCTGCAGATAAAAGCTCTGAAGGTCTAATGCCTGCTTTGGCCAAAGAATCAACCGAACAACCTTTATCCAAAAGATCTTTTACCGTACTACCTTCGCCGAGCGCCGCCTCAATTCTCTCAACAGAGCAACCAATGCCTGTGTCATGATGTTTTGAGGTACCGAAAATTTGATCAGCGGTTGCACCTGCTCTTAATAGCTGACCTTCCGTATAACCTGCACCCAATAATTCTGTTGGACCAATGCCTGTGGCTAACAACTGTTCTGCAGTAACCCCAGCTTCCATCAGTTCTTCCACACCAAAACCTGCTGCTCTTAGATCAGACACCGAGTAACCAGCGGCCAACAATTCCGCTGCTGAAGCACCAGCATCTCTTAACTCTTCAGGGCTACAACCCAAACTGTATAGATCAGCAACTGGAATGCCACCTTTGTATAATTCTGCACAATTCAGGCCAGAGCTTGCTAGTTCCGTTGGAGAGAACCCATAAGCCAATAAATCTGATACTGGTATACCTGCGTTAGCAAGTTGCTCTGCAGTAAAGCCAGCTTCTAACAGACTGTCTATACTAAAGCACGCACGAACCAATGTTTCTAGCTGTACACCAGCTGCGACTAAGTTAGATGCAGAATACCCGCCTTGACGCAAGTGTCCTGCAGAAACACCCTCTCTCACCAAGTCACGAGCAGTATAACCTGCTTCCCTTAAAACTGTAGACTGGCAACCCAAAGGCCATAACACACCTGCTTGCACGCCAGCATTATATTGCAAGGTTGCATACTGGGTTGTACAAACACCGCCTTTTATCTGTGACAGATTTTTTTGCGCAAATGAAACATCCTTTTTCGTCACTCCGACATCTCGCAGATCCGAAGGACTGACGCCTGCTGCTAGCATTTGAGATATCGTCACACCAATATCCAATACTTCACGAACACTGTAGCCATAATCCAATAGATCTATAATAGAAGAACCACCTTCATATAACTCAGTTGCACGAACACCATCTAATCGCAATTGCTTCGGATTGGATGCAGCTGATAACACACCTTTTGTGCAGTAACCTGATTCAATCATGTCATGTGTATTTACACCATCTGCTAGCAATGAATTTATGTTAACCCCAGCGGCTTTCAATGCTGCAACTGAAGCACCAGCATCTAGTAATTGCTTAGGTGAAAAACCACTGGCCAATAATTCTTGAACACTGTAACCAGCATTTAATAGTTCTTCAGCACTAAAACCTGCCGCTCTTAGTTCAGCAGCTGAAAATCCAGCCGCCCTAAGCTCATGGGATGAAAAACCTGCAGATTTAAGCTCATCTGCGCTGAAGCCAGCAGCCCTAAGTTCAGCTGCTGTATAACCAGCCAAACGCAAATCTTCAGCAGAACAACCATAACACTTTAACTCTGATGCGGACACACCAGATTTTCTTGCTTTTAATAAATTTTCTCTTGAACAACGATTTTCATCTCGCTTCACTTTTGATTCATGAAATTCTTCATTAAATGCATCCGTGTTCAATGAGTACTGTGGACGAATAACCGTTGGCAAACTACTGCCACCTTCTTTCTCTGCTTGCTCAACTTGCTGCTGGTTTTGATTAGCAATCAGGCGACTATATTCAACAGATGGATCACCTAGTCCTGGGATAGATTCGATATTAGGCGCACCCTCAACAGCAGCAACACTATTTCCAGCCTCACCAAACAGATTCAGCGCACTGAAAATATATGACAGCAAGAGAAATGCAATCATAGTTCCAAGGGCACCACCAAGTATCACTACCAGCCTATTTTGAGGATTAGAGGCAAATTCTTTTAGTTTGTTACGGTTATCATTCACGATTAAAACCCTTCCACAGTTAATTTACGCAAGCGGCCATTATCCATGACCAATATTACAGGAGATTTTGGTAATTCATAAGCAGATACTGTACCAGAAGCACCCTTCATTGTTGAAATCCAAGCAGGTGATACCACTGGTAAGTTCGTTCGAACATACATCGTATCTCCAAATAACCATGCCTTAGCTTGACCACCCGATACTTTAAGCAACTTACTGCCTGGCGGTGCAATATTATTAATAACTGAAGTCAACGCAGGGCTTGTTGTCTTATTATACATATTCGCTTCAGGTTTTGCAAAAGGGCCTTGCCCTGGTACCTGAATATCCACTCTATAGTCAATCTCACGTTGTCCTGGAATCAATGATAAAACCACAGGGGTATTCAATCCTTGAAGTAACACAACTAAGTTTCCATCTTTATATAGTGACATAGATTGTATTAACAATGTATTTGCCAAAGAACTCTCATCATCAGAACTGTTGTTCCACACGATATTGAAAGAAGTCGGATCGCCAACATCATAAGCTCGTATTGGCCATGGAGCACCTGTCTCATCGACAAACAATAGTGATGATACATAACCTGGGGCAATTCGAATGGCCGGTGGTGCGCTACCTGGCTGCAAGTCGACCACTAACGATGAAAACATCGGTGTGGGTGCAACATCTTCATCCAAAATGGCCAATTTGTTAATTTTTTTGTACAATTTTTTAATGGACTTAAGCTGTTCAGCTGTCATCGGAGACAATGAAGACTCCACTTCCGAATATGCCTCATCTACTTCATTCAACTCTGCATGCGCAATGAATGGAACGAGTGCTAAGACCACTAGTCGAAAAAAACTTGATCGTATCATAACTACTCCTATAAGTTGCCACCACCTGTGACAAAGCTATCTATTGCTATTCCTGCCTGCCCTTTGGAATAATCCGCATCCACTCTCGTGACAGTCAAAGTAAAAACTCGGGTTTCTTTACGCTGCTCACTGGCACTTTCATACGTTACTAACAATGGAAAATTTATAACCCAAGCATACGCACCATTTACCATACCATGGCGAAGCACGCTTGGCGATCCCTTCAATACAGCTGAAACCGATAATTTCTTTTCAACCAAAGAAGCAACCCATCCAGAGTCTCGTAAAGCTGCATTCATTGCAACCCAACCAGGTTCTGTAAAGAAAGGTCTTAACTCATTAATCTGACTATCAATATTAAAGAAATCCACTGTAAACAATTGAACAGCAACCTGTGATGCCCAATCAACAATTTCAGATACTGATTTCACAGGAAGCTCTAGCATATCCGTACGATTAATGGGGTTTTTAGAATGAACAGTTATTACATCCCCAACCTCAGTCCGATAGTAATTGTCTTTTACAACTGATACCAAATATTCTTGCTTAAACCCAGAGCCAAAATACAGCAGGACACTAAACGCTAATAAAGCCAGTGAGGCCCATAAAGCGCCATCTAGCATTTGCATTATTCCAGCTTTAGAATCACTCATCCTTCAGATACCACATAATTAACGATTGCAACCCCTTTGGGATTATTAATCAAACTCACTCGTTGAACCAACACTGTTACCTTGATTGGTTGTGTAATATTTTGTGCTCCCTGCAACTTTAACAACATTGGAATTTGAATTTTCCACATGTAGCGGGCATTACGAACACCTTCTTCTAACACAATTGGCGCACCAGTTGGTACCGCTGTCATCACCAGCTTTTGCGCTATGACTGTTTTCAGCATTCTTGATTTAGTTAATGCTTCTTGAAATTTAGTCCACCCTGTTCCTGTGAACATTTCAGACACATCTTGTAATGAGGCTCTATAGTTAACATGATCATAAGAATAAGTCTTAATTGCAGCTTTTGTTGTCCAATCTAGTATTTCAGCGCTTGATAGACCTGGAACAGATAATGGTTGCACAGGAATAATCCTACCATCTGAAGATGTGGCAAAAAACCTAGCTTCAGGTTTTTGAGCATATAGTGATAAAACCGCGAAGGCTAATAACACATTCGAAATTAATAGAAACAAAACAATCGATAACGATTTCCTGTATCCATCCCGATAAAAATCATTCCTTAGAATGACTGTTTCAAGACCATCTGACATATTCAGCCTCTCAATCCTATTCCTAATTATCTCATTAAATTCATGCTAAAATCAAAAAAAAAATTCACCTAATCGTATATACCTTATTAATCAATAATCAGACTAAGGTTTAAAAACACCTCATCGTCTGGATATATACCCCAAATACCATAATTGGTATTTTTTTCATAAGCACTAACAACAACTGGTGCATAACTCACATCAACTGTGTTCTCCAGTAAATACTGAGATAAGTGAGAAACCTGCGCATATAATGCCGACTTATAAAAATTAATATTTTCCGTATCTTCGTTTAACAACCCTTGCAATGCAATTCGACCACTGGACTGCGAAATCATCCACTGGAACACATCAATGACAGCTAAGGCCTCTTCAGTTAAATAGGTGGTTTCACCCTGATACAACTCTCTCATTGGCATCATGACGTTAACATGACCGCCTGTTGCAGTAATATATGCATTATTGTTCTTAAGCGCATTTTGATACTGCTTTAACTCAGCTGATGTTACCAATGCGTTTGAACAAACAAAAACAGAACCCAATAAAAGTATGCGATTAATCATCTGTGCTCTCCTGTATTACTTTACCTTCTTTAATATCATCCACAGCTTTAACGATGCTATTGCTATCAATTGCATCAGTTGGGACAAAAGCTTGTGTTAATATGCTAATTTTAGCTATAACTTCTGCTACTTTCTCCGAAGCTTTCGACTGCTCTTCTCCTGAGAATCTTAGCATCATCTCAAGCTGCTTACTCACTTCATTTCGATTCAAAATAGGACCGTACTGTATCTGCCCTTTAGAATCATCCTTCATATAACGTGTAAAAATATTGATCTCTAGAGCATTCTCTTCATCAGTTATATCGACAGTTTCTGCCTCTGGTTCGATTTCAGTGTGCAGCGCCATAATGGCTTTATCGATCACTGAACCTGGAGTTTTCTCAAACAACTTAAACAACCTTATTAAGACATCATCTTTTTCAACTGTAATATTATCTGGAACCTTCAGCTGTTCAAAATCCTCAATCCCCTTGACCAGATCATACAATTCTTGATCTGAAGGCAGGCCTACTCTTACCATCTGATTCAACTGCATCTTCTGGCAAGGTTTGGGGTTTGCATAAAAAGTGTCAGCTCTAACAATATCCGATTTAAAGAAGATATGCGCCTGCCCCAGCCCTTGATCTTTCAAATCTAGCAAATCGATACGGCTACGCTTGTCTGTTTTTGCACTGCGTGTGTCCGTATATGAGTTTGTAATGCTTGATTGACTTGCACTAAAACTGTCCACAGCTGTAACATAAGATTCACCGGCACCTTTCATAAAGAATTCCCAGGTATCTGTCGGATCTTCTAGCTTCATACAAATCTTAATATTGGTATTAGCACCAATAGATGCAGCCTCTTCTTTCGACGCTTTCTGGAATGCTGGTAAATCTTGCCCAGCAAATATAACTGAAAAACCCAAAGACCTAGCCTGTGCTGGAACAACAGCAAAACCCTTTACAGCGTAATAACCATATTCATCTAAAATACATAAAAATGGTGTTTCTGCATTGGTGGGTTTCTTCATGATTAAATCACGATAATCACCCTCTACTGCATCTCCAAGACCTGCAGCCATCATTGAGCGCATAGAAGCAATAATCACTTTACCTAAATTCGATAACTCATCTGGTGATTTTTCTAAAGCTGGCAGCAACACAATCAAAATTCTTCGATTTAGCACAACATCTTTTAAATCAACCTCTGCTAAATCTGTCCTTAAGATATGCCCATAAGTATCAGCCAACGACGTAAAGACCCGGGTTAGCTGCATAGTAATATAACCGTGCTGTTCAAAAACCTGAGATACTTGCTGACCTTTTCTCTCTTTATTATAACCAGGCAACGTCGACAAATAATTTAAAACGGGTTCTTTGACCAGACTTGGGAAAGTAGATATATCAATCGAATATTGACCATTATCTCGAATAAAAACATCATCGGCCATTGCCTCTAAACGCTCTAGAGAAAAGTAATTACGGATAACATTTGCATCCAAAAGAATGTGACCAGCATCTCGCATCGCAACCAATATTTTCAACAAAGCCTCAACAAACGCAATTGCTCTTCCCTTCCACATATCACCATCACCACCACCAGATGAAGAGGAATCCATCATTCCAGTGATTAAGTTTGCCAACATACTAGATGAGCCCGTTGCAAAAGGATTTAGCGTGTTGCTCAGTCTTTTCTCTTGTGGACCAACAATATCTTTTGCACCTGTCATAAAGTTAATCAACAATAGATCATCATCTCGCCCAAGAAATCGAACAATTGAAAACATATTCGAGTACAAACTGTTATCACCTTTACCATCAACATAGATAAAGCCACTGGCTTGAACCAGTGCATTAAAAGCCAATGACGTTAAAAATACAGTTTTACCAGAACCTGTTGAACCAAAAATTAATACATGGGTTCGCATATCACCATCTGAAAACCACAATTCTCTTTTCAGACCATCCTTTTCATTTCCGAACAAAAAGGTACCCTCTGCTACTTTAGGCTTCCCAGTACCAGGTGATATATCATTATAGTCTTTCAACCCAGAACGCTTTGGCATACGGAAAGGCAATAACGATCGTCTCGTTGATGCATAAGCAATAAAACATATATTGGTCAATATCAGTAAATCTGCAATTGCCGGAAGCAATAAAGAAGATATTGCGGTTACTGCAACAATAACCACAACAGCTGTTGGCTTCTTAAAAGTGTCTGCAATCCGCTGACCTACTGGTCGAACATCACGCAAAATGGCACTTGTTTTATGCTCCTGCGAGGAATCTAAACCTCTCATTGATCATCCATGTTAATTAATATTTCTGACAATGACTTATCCAAAGCTTCAATTGCCTGCTTAATTTGTGGGACCTTTAAAGGACGTCTTAAACGTTTTTCAACCAACCAGTGGCCATATGGTGCAGAAACTTCAACAAAAGCTGTTCTTCTTCCAACATTGGATAACATATACCACAATCGCCGGTCCAGTGGTTTTAGCCACAAAAATTCAGACATCGCCATAACACCGTCAGTTCTAGATAACTCTAACATTGACGCCATGGCTGTATATAGATAAGCATGCGGAGACACTGCACGCCCAACAGATTTGGCTCGAACATGTTTAAAAAGCAATAATCGAGTTCCACCAAAATCTAAGTTTCCGCTGCCTGCTGAAGCTGCAATTTGTCGAATTAACGCTCTAGCACCTTCAGCATTGCCCTCTGCACGAGCACAAAAAATTGCAAACAATGCTAAGACATAAGGTGGCAACCCCTCTAATCCTGACCATAAGGGCCCCATCTGATTGCATAAAATGCTTCTTGCTTTATCTTTATCTAATTTTGCAACAGTTTGACCATGAATAACTTCTTTAAGCAATAGACCATTGTCCCGAGCAAATGCTAAAGGCTGTTCACTCACTCTCCATTCACCTATTACAATATCTTGGTCCACTAAATTCTTTCCCACCACACAGGAAATCTGTGGCCAGTTTTTCGCTTCCTGACGACTTAATGACGCCATGCTATACACTTGCCTATACCTGGCAAAACGATGGAAAAACATTGTATAAACAATACCAAATGTTCCGATCAGAATAGAGGGGAGAGACAACGCTTTACCAAAACGAGTGGATACAAAATGTAAATCTTGAGCAGACACCAGATTTGCAGGTGTTGTTGACATATAATGAATGGCTGATTTTAATTCTAAAATAGCCACCATATCAGGATCCACAAAATCAGAGATTCTATCTATAAATTCCAAAACGACCAGCAAAGCGTTTGCTTCAACCAAACGAATTGAAAAGATAATTCGAACAATTTCCTCAGAGAAGTAGTACCATAAAAGCAATACAGTTGCTGTAATCAGTCCAACAATTAAAAATAGATCCAAAGCCTGATCAGGCTGGCCCTGTTGTTGGCCTCCACCACCTTTCACGACGGTCTCCTAACATCACACAGCTCAAGTCTAACTTCTTTAAGAAGACAATTCAATCAGACAATTTCAGAATTCATTTCAATTAGCGACAACCTATTAAAATGGAAAGTTTTTCCGCCCCAAATTAATCCCTTTACTACCCCTATCTTCACATTTTCTGGCTTCAAATAGCGCTTTCCTTTTGCACCAACAATCGAAGATTTGGGCATATCTAATATTACAATTCCCTCTCGAAATTTATCCTCAAGCGCATGCTTCGCTTCAGATAAAGATAAAAAAACAGGTCTTCTCTCAATAGAATATCTTATCCTTTTAAGCATGTTTTCCCATACACTTAAATCCTCACCAGATTGATGGTACAGTAGAACATAAATTGGCATGGTTGAATAATCTGAAGGCTGTGTTGCTTCAGCTATTTTTAGACGAGATAACATATGGCGCATTCTATCTGCCAACATCCTCAAAAAAGCTGTTTCACGCCAAACTGAGTTAGACAGAATTTTTTCATAATCCGCAATTCGGCGTTGAATTGGATTCATCTTCTTCCCCTAATTGTTGTAATACAGCGCTATCAGATCGCATTATACTTTTAACTGCTTTCAAAGCATCTTTATAGCAAGGGTTTTCAGACCTTAGCATTAGTAATGCTAATGAACGCGCAGTCCGATGCAATATTACATCTGACTCGTGACAGACGTCTAAAATATTTATTGACATTATTATACCTATTCAAAACTAAACTCATCCAATGCAATGACTGCACCGCTCCCTTTTTCTCCAACCACAGATTCTAAAACATCAATGATAAACAGCATTATGAAAGGTAGGGGTAGATGTGACTTTCTCAACTCAACTTTATATCCCAGATGTGTCTTTTTTTCTTTTGGGTACTGTTCCCCAAAAGAGGATCCCAAACAAACTGAACTAAATCGACTGGCTCGCTTCACAATACCTGGCAACACACCAAATGTGGCAAATGTTTCATCCAATGATAATTTTTTTCCCTTATATGAAAAGGTTACATCTTTATTTTTTGCATATTTAACGCAACCTTTAGTGATATCGTTGATCATAATTATACCCACCAAGGTCTAGCAACTTTGCGACTTCCTGCTAAGAAAGAGCGCAAAAAACGTCCGAAGACTTTTAAATTAAAACCGTAATACTCCAGCACAAAAAATACGAAAATCGTACCCAGCACTAAGAAAAAAGTATTCCAAGAGATATTTAACATAAACAATAGCAATGGAAAACTTGTTGTCGAATTCATTACCCAAAGTTTCGGTTCTCTACCTGTATTTTGCCAATTACCCAACTGTGCCATTTTTTCCTACCGCTTCCATTATTTTTACTATACCTTAGTACAAAGACCTGTTTCAAGTTAAAAAATGATTGGCTATCTTTACAAATGCATCGAAAACACCACCTGTTTTTCAAAATCTCAGCTGTGGGAACACATCAAGCACTATTATATCCAACTGGGTGAAAGTGCCTGGGATCGAAATGTCCCATATTTGGTAACAAACGCAAAAACCACAGCAAAATATCATGCACACCTGATTCTTTCTCATGCCAAAGGTCCATACACCATCATAGATTATGGCGCCGGTATTGGCCAACATGGGTACTATCTTGCCCATTACCTAGAAAAGCTAACACCTCAATATCAAAAACCCCTAGAGTGGTTTACCCTATATTTGGCAGATATCAGCCCATCAACCATAGAAAATCTTTCTAAGCACATTCAACTTCAACCCTTTATCCACTCAAGATTGGTTAAACCGTTACTGTTAACTGGAAACTGGCTTGAAGATCTCAATCTACCCAACACTTGCCAGCACTGTTTAATCGCTAACTATCTTTTTGATTCAATGCCATTTCTGGCATTTGAAAACAATCAATTAATGGGGCTATCGCTACATGCACAAAGAAGGCACCTGCAATCAATCTCATTGCCCACTTTGGTGCTAAAAACAAGGAAATTAAACCAAGATTCAAGTCAATTTGAAGAACTTAAGCGACGTTATCAACACCTACACCGATACACAATTCCATCAATGGCCATTGAATTTATTCAATCTTTTTTCAAAAAATCCGATGATGCGTTAATGATCATCAATGACAAAACTTTCCCGCATATCTCAGAGATTGATTATGACCCATTGTTCAATTTAACATTAGAGGGGTGCTACTCTAGCACGCTCAATATGGATGCAATTATCCACACATTACAACTGCCCCACTCTATCACCAATCACTTCCCCAGGTTACAAACCGTAGTATTGGGGCACAACACACCCCCAAGCTCTGATCAACCAAACTGCTCAGACACCGCCGCTTTGTTCGAGCACTACAAAAAGCAAACCAATATTTTTGCAGCACATTGCCACAGCATTGCCAAATCACTGTCTTACGATCCTTTTTGTCTTGAACTGTTCTCTCAAGCCATTACGCCAGATGGTACATCTATATCATCCATATTAAATTTAATTCAAAAATGCCAAGCCAATAATTTTGCTAAAAAATCAGATTTTACACTTATTCATCAAGGAAAAATTCTTCGGCGCCTACAACATTACAAGCAAGCCTTAGCGGCCTTAGAGCAATACCGATCACAACACTCTGCCCACCCAGCTTACCACCTAGAAATGGCCATTTTATATCTGGACTGGGGCAAAAAAGAAAAAGCCATATTTCATCTTCAATCTTGCTTGTTAGACAAAAAGACCCAGGTTCAGGCAAAGACTCTGATCGAAGCACATCAACTAGAAGAGTTTCCTCAGAAAAATGAATATTGAATTAATAAAATGTTCAATTATTTCATTTCTTACTTGACAATAGGGGATGAAAACTATTGAATAAATTATGTCTTCGAACTGGATATCGTCATGAAGAAACATTTTGTCTGCTTAAGCATAATTGCACTACTTAGTGGTTGTGGTGATAGCGTAGACGAATATGATGTAGATGCTTCCAAAAGGAAAATCTATATCACACCTCAATCATCTGAAATGAGCATGGAAACGGGGGGTGCTATTGCTGAAGCCGCAAGAGCTGCGACTACTTCTTTGCAAAAATTAGCACAACTTCAGTATGCAACTCAGCCCAAAATGGATGAAAATTTCCGACAAGAATTCTCAGTAGAGTTATCAGGCTTAGCCTCGATTGAATACACAGGTCCTTGCGAACCATTATTGGAACAAATTGCTAGAACTGCAGGGGTAAGAATAAATAAAATTGGTAACCCAACAGCAACACCCATTATTGTTTCTGTTAGTGCCAAGTCTGCACCACTATCTGAAATAGTGCAAAATATTGCCTATCAGATACAAAGTCATGCTAGGATTTCCTTTAACTCTGATAGTAAAGTTATTGAGGTTATCTACCTCAACACATAGAGGAGTGTTATGTCACGATCCATAAGATATATTGCAGCCACTGCGATCTCGCTGGTGTTTTTAACCGGTTGTGATCCAACACCTGATGATGGTGATAGAGGCCATTATGAAGCAGTCCGTGAAATTGCGCTAACCTACGGTGCACAATCTGGTTTACACTGGAAAGCACAACAAATTACCGCTTATTTAGATTTACATTCCGATGAATTAGACAAAATATTCAACTTTAATGCACTGTTGATGAAACATAATGTTTTACCGCCTGTAGTGGCACAATATGGTAAAACCTATCAAATAGAAAATGATCACACTGTTCGGATATCAGACAAAGAACTTAAGATGCTAAAACCTGCTCGGTTTGTATCTGTCGCACCCAACTGGCGTGATTATATATTTATTCAATATGCTGCTCCAGAAGAACCGCCTGAGAATTTATTGCCCTCAAATGGCTATGAAGAATCATTATGGAGAGAAGCGATTGAAATTGGTTGGAGCGTCGGTGTTGAGCAGGCCAATGCTATTTTTCAAAACTCACTATCTATACTAAGTCAAGATTTTGAAGGCATGGTCTTGTATCAAATTTTACACGCACAGAATATGATATCAGCACCTTACACTGAAACCACTAATTTGGGTGTAACGGGCAATACTGAGGGCTTACGCCTTAATGATAAGATCATTACAATTGAAAAACCTTCTGTCTTAAACCCTCAAACTCAGCAATGGCATCCTATATTATATGATGAGAATATTTAAATCTCTGATAAAATAATTTTTAACGCTATAACACCATTAAGTTATATAGGAAATAGTCGTGATTGAAGAAAACCCAGCCAATGAACAGCCAAACGAAGGTAAAAAAACCATTGATAAAGTCGCTGAAGATTATTTTATTCCACAAGAACCTGGGCGTTTCTCTGAAACAGATTTGAACTTAATTCTTGAGCATTCTGCCAAATTTGATGTTTCCGATATCACCATTCAAACTGGTGAGCCAATTATTATGGAAGAATATGGCAAACTAAGAAAGCTTTCACGTAAATCATTATCAAATGCCGAAGCCGGGGATCTATTGAATAGTATTTATGGTGCAAATGGTACAACTCGTTTACTCAGTGGTGAAGACATTGATACAAACTATGAATTTAAGCCCGATAGAGCCAATAGACTTCGGTTTAGGGTGAATGCTACAGCTTGTATGGTTGATGGTCATGAAGGCATGCAAATAACTCTAAGAACAATACCAACAGACCCGCCTATTTTATCAGGTCTAGAGCTAGAACCAGACTTAATTAAAGCTTTAAAGCCTTCAGAAGGTGTTGTATATGTTACTGGTGCAACAGGTAGTGGTAAAACCACCTTACTCGCTTCGATTATTCGCTCTATTGTTGAAGACCCAGAAGAGCACAGAAAAATCTTAACCTACGAATCTCCAATAGAATTTGTCTATGACAATATAGAACGCCATGCGTCTATCGTCAGTCAAACAGAAATACCGAAACATCTACCAAGTTTTGCTCACGGTGTTAGAAATGCGCTACGTCGTAAACCCCGATTAATACTGGTTGGTGAATCCAGAGATTATGAAACCATCAATGCCGTATTGGATGCAGCATTAACTGGGCACCCAGTGTATACCACAGTACATAGTAATGGTGTAGCAGAAACAGCAAGACGACTCATTGGTAGTTTCCCAAGAAGTGAACGCATGGGTAAAACAATTGATATTATAGAAACCTTACGCCTTATTATTTGGCAGAAGCTGGTTCCATCCACTGATGGCAAACAAACTGCATTGCGCGAATATCTTGTCTTCACTGATAAAGTTAGGGATGCTTTACTCTCTCAAGATGTCGACAATATCACTGCAAATATCCGAAAAGAGTTAAAGAAATCTAAAACTTCAATGATAGATTGTGCAATTAAAAAGCATAAAGCTGGCATTATTTCAGATGAAACCTTTAATAAGCTAAAACAAATGGATCAATCTGCAAATAAAGATCTTGGAACTTAGCCATTTGGGCCAACCTGTCCGCGGGCTTTACTATAACCATAGCTAGTAGCAGCTGAAATTGGGCCAATAACAGCTGCTGTAGCAAGTCCTATTACACCGGTTACTGGTATGGCCAAAGCCATTCCAATTGCTTGAGAGACATTACCTTGCATAAGGTTTGATACAGCCTTTCCAAAAATATTACCAGCAATATTACCAGAAGTGGGCTGAGCATCACCTGGTCGCAACCTAACCTGCTGATTATTTTGATCTACGTTCTCTATACCTGTGGATAACTTATAACGCGTTATACCATTTTGCTCTAGTGCAGCATTAAATTCAATTGGGTTTCCTGTTGATACAGGGCGTTGTGCTCCATTCTCATCTGTATAACTCATTGAGGTTTTACCAAAACCAAAATTACTCCCTGCACTTCCCATTAAACCATGTAACCCAACGCTACGTCGAATTTGTCTTAGCGCCGATATTTTCTCAGCTCTACTCATATCACTTCGAATAATCTGACGAGCCAACATACGACTATTACCAGTCAGACCTTTTTCTAAAACCTTACCGGCTTTTTTGTTACCACCATCAACCTTATCAAGTACTTTATTGATTCTACCACCACCAGTTGCCCAAGCTGCTTGACGCTCACCTGTTTTCTTTGCTGAGAATAAATCACTTGTCCTGACAATATTGGAAGAATGCTGATCACGCCGAGCCTTACCAGAACCTGTCCCACCTTGAGATGCTTGCTGAGCACCACTTTCAAACTGCGTGCGCAAAGCCAACACTTGCTGTAGTGGATTGATGCCACCCATAGGCCCTACGCCAATCCATGATCCAATCTTATCTGGCAACATACCAATAATGGAAAAAGATTGAATCAGCACAATAAACACAACATAAGAATAAATCATCATTACCGACATTAATAAAATAACACCCTCCACAGAAGTCGCCGTTTTAGAAGCAACAATTCCTGCAAAATAAAATTCCATAAATCGCAATATACCTTCATTCAAAAAGAATATGGCATTTTTAGACAAGAACATGGCCATACAAGTTGCGATCATAATGGTTACTGGCCTCAAAGCCAGTAAAAAAAACATCATTAAGGTTTGATCTGATGCACCCAGAAATTGATGCGTACTTGGGTGAGTTAACCCCAATGCCACCAATGGTGATGCAATCATTGCCTCTATAATTATAAATATCCATCCGATTAAAGAGAACATTAAAATTAAATACGGAACAGCTGGTAAAAACACACTAAACAATGCACCCCAAATCATAAATATCGTGGATATAGCCGAACCCAATGGTTCATATTTATACAAAGCATACTGATCTAAATCAGCCAAATAGCCCCATGTCTCAATTAATGATCCCCCCACACCATATAATATTATCTGCCCAGCACGGCTCCATGATGTTATCGGATATACCGACATTGCTGATTCAGCACCAACTGCTGCAAGCAAAGTACCAGTTGTAGATGCATATACTTTTTTACCAAGCTTATCATCCAATCTAATAACACCATCTTCACCTAAAATGGCATCACTTCGATAATCCACACCAGCCATTAATATCTTTAACCCCATATCGCGAATAAAGTTAATCGGTGTTTTGGCGGATGTTCCATTTTGATAAGCAATCAATCCAGTTGTTCCTGCACATTCTGATTTCGAACACCCAGTAATAGCACCCAAAACATTCTGGATCATTTTATCCATGCTTTCTTGAATAACATGTATGTTTAAAGGTGGTAGAAATGCTCTATCTGGATTAGATCTGGGCATTTTAATGTTACCAATCGTTGTTTGTATATGATCTCTCAAATCATCTGACCCAATATAATGATCAAGTCCAGACATAGGTAGCTTATCTTTATCTATCCAATTATCACTAAAGCTTGAGATCTCATTAAATAGTAGCCGATATATTTGACTTTTAGTTTCATTTTTAGCCACATTTCTTCGGGTAACGATCAATTGCGCCTGTACAAAACTATCTAAATCACGTCCATTCAACGTATCACTGGCCTCATGTATATTAAACAATCTTTGCGCTTCTGTAGAAGATGCTTCTATTACATCTGCTGGTAAGGTTGTCTCCGTATCATTTTGCCAATTCTTTTGAGGCTTAGGTGTTGCTTGAGTAAAAGTCGGAACGACGTAGGAAGCAGATTGAGATGCGGTGTTGTTTAATATATATTCTTCAACCATATAAAAATCTGATAATAAAGTTAATAAACTTAAACTGTCATTACTGCTACCTGTTGGCACAACAAATGACATTAATTGAGAATAATTACGATATGTCAATTGTAATGTTTCCTTACTCCAGCAGCTTGAGGCATCTTGAGCCCCAGATAAACAAGAACTACCCAATCCAAAAGGACTACATAATGTATCAATGTAAAGCGGGTCAGTGGATAAATCTCGCCCAGTTGCTTCTGCCTGGATTTGAGCTTGATCAAAAAATATTTGGGCACTATTGGATAATGCTCTACCAATACTTTTGAGGGAGTTTAAAACTTCTGTCATTTTTGCAATATACGAAACATTTGCTTCTGGCAGCTCTAAAAAGCCACATTCAGAAATCCCTTCAAAACCATAGGTGACTTTTTCAACTGTATTGGATAATTCTTTAAAGCTTAGCGGCATTTTCCCAAATTCAGTGTCAATCATCATATCTGGAGCATAAGTTAACGCACAAGCACCCATCGACACCATTTGAGTATAACTGCTATTGATACCATCATTTTTCAACCTTAATTCAATGGTATCCATTGGTAATGCTGAAGTAATCGCTATATTAGAAAAAACATAACTTGCAAACCACACACTCCACCAAACAATTTTTAAAACAAAATGCTGAATTAATGCATAATCTGAATTTCCAATAGGGACCAATAATACTGCACCAGCCAAAGAACGTATATACACCCAAGCATTAATCTTTCTAGCAAACCCCGAACCATCCCCTGCTAAAGTTGCAACACCATATAATATTGAAAAAGATAACACTGATATCAAACACGCTAAAATTCCATAGTTATAAACTTTAAACAAAAGCGGCCATTGGCCTTGGTGGTCAAACAAAAATGCAGTTATGTAGTTTATAAATTCATTTGCTGCATCATCAGAGGCAAAGCTTAACATGGGTATGAAAGATAGAAATATAAACATCAGTAACTCTTCGCTCCTTTAAAGCCACCAGATGATTGTGCTGCAACACCCTCTGAACCAGATTTACCAGACATCCCAGATTGTCCCAATGCACCCAACGCACTGCCTTCTTGCTGGCTAACGATACTTTGAATGCTTTGTACAGCTTCTTCTTCACTGCCATCTGTTTGCTGTGCACCAACCCACAATAGAATTTTATTGGGAAGCTTATATATGAAACTCAAAGATTGCATAAGCAGTACGCTTGTTATATAGAGAACAACAACCATAAAAGCATAGAATAAAAACCCATCACCCAAAGTTGGTGAGGCATCTGTAAACATATTTAGCCCAACTTGGACAAGTCCATAACTTAAAGCAAGCATACTGATTGACAACAAGAGCATACCAATAAAAAAGCCAATGACGATGAGAGGTGCCCTCAAATAGACGCTCAAAAGTAATGCCAACGCTTGATGAGAAGACCCTAAGAAATCATGCCCTTGAGGAAACGTAACCCCCATAATAACCAAAGGTGCTGCAATCATGGCTTCAACAACAACAAACAACCACCCAACAATTGAGATAAAATAAATAAGAGATGGCAGCATTGGAATCCAAACTGCCAATAAATTTGACACCACCATTACAGGCGTAGCAGCCATTACAATATAGCCGTAGTAGGCATATTCATACTGAGATGCAAGCATATGCAAATAACTAAAAAGTCCTGATGTAACAGAGTCCGTTACGTGTGCTGCTACATTCGCAGCCGTTGCGACTGTCATAGAGGTTATTGCAATGGGGAACTCTGCAGCCCACCCTGGATTAATAATTGGTATGACTGCAATAATTATCATGGGATTACAAGCAGGCCAACGTGGTGAAAACCCAGGCAACAAGGGTTGTGGCGGATACAATAGACAATGCATCCAATCCCACATAAATTCTTGACTCATTGATGTGATTGACTTGGTTACCGATAACCCAATTTTGGTACCAAAAAATGTCCAAAACAAATTATAAGCCCTGATTGTTTGCTCAGCCACAACATTTCTCATAATGGTAAAGATGAATATCGTAGACTGTCCGCCCATATATGCTGCCACCTCACCCAATTTTCTAGCTGGTGACAACACCATTTGTGGCATATTGGTCACATAAGCCTCTACCCATTTATTTGCTGTAAAGTATATAAATGCATCAACAGGGTCTTTCAATGCTCTTTCAGTTCCATCTTTTGTCTTCAAACGTTCTTGTTCCTTTGTCAAGGTCGCCGCACCATCATTCCACTTCTTATACCCATCATTTTCCCAAATTTCTTTTAATGTTCTAGGCTCACCCTCATCCATATAACTTGGTTTATACATCATTGTTTTTAAGTATGTTTTAACAGTTTCTTCAAAAGTTGCCCTTTTGGCATTCACCACTGAGCCCGATGAACTAATTTGAGACTCAAAAGACATATTAAAAATATCCATATCAAAACGAGTTTCATTGCCACTACCAAAACTATTCACGCCAGAGCTTAAATCTGTAAAGGTATCACCATGGGATGATCCACTATCTGAACCAATAGAAGCTGTTATTAAATCTTTCATATTTGTTATTTCTCGACCAGAGGCTTTCACATCCATAATCGCTTGATACATTACAGGAAAATCAATCCAATTGTATAAAAAATCTTGTGTGACAGCTGCTCCTTGCTCCTTGGGAGGCTTAGGAATTCGAATCGTAAACAAATTTGCTAATGCATCATGCGAGCTTTCTATACTCCGTTTCACACCCCGTAAAAATTCGGGCGCAGCACTCATACCAGATGAACAACTTTCTGGGTTTCTTGAAAAGCACTCTTGACTGGCTTGATCAGATTTCACAGTTGGAAGGTGATAATAAATATATGACATAATGGGATGAATCAATAAATTTATATTCCCCTCTAATACTTTTTGATAATTCTCAGCTTCCAACTTATTTTTAGTAATTTTGCTAAAATTTAAATGATGCTCAAAAGGACAACCTGTAAATTTTATCATTCCATTATCAACGGAGTATAAAGTTGAAGGATTGGAGGAAGGAACACCTTGCAGTCGATTGTACTCTACTGCACAAACTGAACCTTTTATAACACCTCTATAAAAATTCTGAATAGAGGGATTATGATCCAACTTACTGGCATTTAAAGCCACTTGTGCAGCACCGTCTGATTCTTGAGAAACAAATAAAAATTCAGGAGAGTGAATCATTGATTGTTCTAAAATTTCATGAGAAAGGTTGCTTGCAAGTGTAACGCTTTTAAGCACAATGGACATTACAAGAATTTGAACTGTAGAATAACCGCTGGATTGAGGAAAGACCAAAGCCAGCCCCCCGAAAGTTCTAAACAATGTAAAATACCCTGTTTGACTTCCTTTTTTACCCATAAATACGCCTTGCGCGGAGGTTTGAATAACGGCTTGTGTAATGGTTATCGCTGCAAACATTGATCCAAAAATCATAATAGATACATTAAATATCCTAAATAATAATGCTGCGAGACCATCATTACCTGTGAGCAATCCATTAACTGATCCAAACAAATCTGCCAACAATGTTCTTGAAGCATCATGACTTACAGCAGAGAAAGCAAAGGAGCACAGAAGGATAAAACTGAAACGTGTTATTTTACGATAAAGTTTCATTAGTCCTTACCACCGCCGCTACCGCCGCTACCGCCGCTACCGCCGCTACCGCCGCCACCAACTCCACCTGAAGCACCGCCACCATCAGATCCACCGCCGCCAACGCCACCAGAAGAACCAGCTCCGCCGCCAACGCCACCAGAAGAACCAGCTCCGCCACCAACAGATCCACCTGAAGAACCAGAACCGCCGCCAACACCACCAGATCCGCCTTTAGAGCCGCCGCCAACACCGCCAGATCCGCCTTTTGAGCCACCGCCAGAGGAACCAGAATCACCTTTTGAACCACCGCCACCAGCAGAACCAGAATCACCGTCATCATTACCACCGTCACCATCTTCTTCTTCAGCAGGATCATTATCAGGAGATTGAACATCCCCAGTTGTGGCTTGTGAATTTGGACCAGATGTTGATTGGGAAGCACCCTGAGAAGCTTGACCTGCTGCCTGTTGAGTCTGGCCTTTCACTTGCTCTGCAAGCTGTCCAACACCACTTTGATCTTGTGGCCCACCAACCCAACGTAAAATGCGTTCAGGAATGATGTATATCAATGAGTATGATTGTTCTATCACATTCATTAAGACATAAACATAAATTAGCAAAGAACCAATCAATATCACAGCCAACTGATTTAATTCAGGTACTGTTTCTCTTGGAAAGAATGATAGTAAAATTTGTAAAAACCCCAATTGAAAAAGTTTTAACAATAATTCTGAGACAACAATGGCCATCAGCATTCCAAATAACATACAAATTGGTCTGACGAAAATACCCAATAATAACATTAAAGATTGTTCTGCTTTTCCTAAAAGATCATGTCCCTCTGGGTGAGTAATGCCCAGTGCCACCAAAGGTGCAGCAACCATAGCTTCTGCAACCGACATAAGCCAAGCAACAATGCCAAATAAAAATAATAAAAATGGCAACATAGGCAAATAAACCCCCATGATGACGCCAAGTGAAAATAACATTGCTGCAACTGCAGTTCCCAATGGGACATAAATTTCTAAGGCAATTTTGGTACCACTATAACCCATTTTGAAACCAGCAATTGCAATTTCAGCTGTTGTAGAAGCAGCAGCCCCTGCCCATGCTGCCATTGTACCGTACGTACCAGCTTCTACACCAACAGCGACTGCAGATAAGCTTGTTGTTGTCGCAAAAAATGAATCCGCCAGATGTTTAACTTCTGAATATAAGTCCTCAACGGTATTGTGGTAATATGTTACCGATTCTCGAATCATACGCCGACCAAGGTCTTGAATCATACTAATGGGGTTCACATGATCATTGGGAAAAAGTATTGTATATAGCAAACTACCTGTGTGAAAACAATTTCTTTGATCAGTAAACTGTGAAAAAGTCTGGGTGGATTGCTTATAAAAACCACAATCTGTACTGGGTGCAATCCCCACAAGTTGCTCGAGAACATTGCGCAACATAATTGCAAGATTCGTAATGGGTTTTGCAACATCTACATCAAATAACCATGCTGTCTTTTTCCCCATCTTACCACTAATTTCAGGTATTAAATCATATGCAGCTTGGGTTCCTCTGTCACCACGGCCACCTGAGGGAATATACTTATTAATTTTCTTCAAATAGTTAATAATCTGATTGTCCATATTTTCTTTAACTTCATCCATATTTGCATCTGACAACCCAGATGAATTGCCAAGATCATTTATAAATTGATCATTAAAACTGGCCAATGAAGCTTTGTTTTTAACAACATCTGCTTTTGCCAAACTGGGTAATGCTATGGGCAGGACATTTAAAACAATATAGTTCCCCACAAGCTGATCACGAACAGATGTCATTGGGCTACCTGTGGGCACTTGGATATAGCCTGAAGACATATTATAAGGAATAGTAAATACTTGATGTGTTAATTTTGAAGATTTTCCGGTTTCTTGCAATTGAGCATAATACATACCTGAAGATAGCCAACCACTTTCTCTGGCATCATTATGCCAGCCAGATGGTGGTTTGGCTTTGCCCATAAATCTCGATGACACTGACTCAAGTCCTATAGAGTACTGATATGCCATAGTGGCAATTGCATTGGTAAACTGTAATCTTCGGTGCGCACTCTGAATTTGAATACTGGCAAAATTATCTGGTGCAGATGCTGGATCTTCGATCGTACCCCAACTATCGTGCCATGCATTATGCGCTCTTTGGAAAGGCGTTGCTGTGGGTGGTGGCATACCCGATAGTGGTGCTTCTTTTGGCAGTGTAAACAACGGTGTTGAATAAAAACTACTCACAAACCCCAATAAACGTCTTGCTGGCGATATCAACAGTAACTGTGCCTCAGCCATTGCAATCGTCTCTGATTCAACATTACTCGTTGGAATTGGAGCTGGCATTGAAAAGCATTTTTCTTGCATAGTTGAACGTTTGGTTAAAACAAACTGCATATTGGAGCCAGATTGAAGCACCCGAATATCGACAGAGCAATTTACATCACCATTACACAAAGTATGATAAGGTGCCCACATATCTGTATACATTTTTGCAAAATACCTTGACATATCTTCAGCATTTTCTCTTGCATTATTTGTCATAGGCACTGATGAAATACCATTTCCACCAGTTTGCTCATGAAAGGTTAATGCAGCATCCCAAGCAGTATTAGCAAGGCCAACGCCCAGTATTACAATCTTGATCACCAAAACTTGAATAACCGAATAGCCGGATGACATGGGCACCATCACTGTCACACCCGTTACCGTTCTAAATAATGTCCAAGGACTTACCCTTGTTGAAAAAGCACTGGCACCATCCTGTGCTGATCCAATCACACTGGTCAGAACAGTATACCCAACTGTTACAGAAACAACGGTTAACACCCCAAGATTAAACATCCTAAAGATTTCACCCATAATAGCATTACTGCCATTTAGACCACCAACATTTCCAAATAAAATTCTTAAAAAATAAAGAGACAGGTCCGCATTAACCACTGAATCAAATAGGCGTGCTTTTAAAAGCTCCGCATCATAAAATTGTGCTAAGCCTGTCGATGCACTTACCCAATATACTGACGATACAATAATAAATAAGGTAAGAAATTGTTTAGCTCGTTTTTCCATTTCTCAATACAACAATATTGAACCAATCCTTAAAATTCATACCCAGGCGTTTTTGACGCATTTGCATCAACCAAAAACTTTCCCGAAAATAAAAAGAAAATAGCATAAAGTTAAGTGGTAACATGACCACTGCAGCCATCCACTTCTGCTGATAATACAACCACAACATATAAACTATACCAACACCAAAAAGTGCCAAATAAACGGTCACCGCTTTCTTAAACTGCTGCATTTGATGTAAAAGAAAATCTGGTGTATACCCATAACGCTCACAAGCTTGCTCATAAGTTTCTTTAACGGGTGAAGTATTAACAGGTCTTAATAAATTACCATACATATCACGAATCCATACGCCGTTTTGCGATATAGCACTCCAGCCAATCCATGATTTTACATTAAACAATGATTTAAAAGTTGAACGAAATCCAAATTTCATATGTCTCCCCTTGCTACTGCCTAGTATACCAGACTAATCCAAAAACAACAAAATTAATTCTTAGTGGAAATTTGCACAGATCCTCCAGCAGCACTCCCGACCCCTGAAGCTGCAGATTGAGATTGCTGGGAAAGACCTGTTTGCACAGAACGCATAACCTGAGCCACGCCAGAACCGGCTGATTCTGCTGGTCCACCAATCCATTTAAGAATTTGATCAGGAATCACATAAATCATTGAGTAACATTGCTGCATAATAACCATTAGTGAATAAGCATAAAGCACAACCAAACCAGCAATACCAAACATAATCGCAATACTTAAATCAATATCTGCCTGCAGTAAATTTTTAAAGAAAAACAATGAACTGACCAACATCATAGAATTAAATAATTTAATTAAAGAAAATGACATCAGCATTGATAACATAAAGCCGATTAAGGTAATAAATGGCCTAATAAAAACGCCAACCAGTAGCATAATTGCTTGCTCTGTTTTTCCGAGCATTTCATGCCCTTCTGGGTTTGCAAACCCTATCATTACAATGGGGGCTGCAATCATTGCTTCTATCACAGAAAAAATCCAAGCCAATACTGAAAATGTATAAATTAACATTGGTGCAAAAGGAATATAGGCAGCCAATATCAAACCTGCTGTAAAATAGACAACAGCCAGTCCATTTCCAAGCGGTAAATATACACTGATCACTGCCTTTGCAACTGCCAGGGAAAATTCAATTAAATGCTCAATGGGATCAAAAATCATACCACCAAATTTATTCAGCGCGCTTAATCTTGCATTCGAGCGATTCAACGAGTTTTTCCGAGCAGAATTTTTTTCTCTGGCTGCCGTTACTGCTCTTTGCTTGTTTCGAGCAACCAACCCTTTGATTGTACCCCTTGCTAGTGAAATAAGGGATGACATTGTGTATGCTGATTCAGCAGCAGATGTAACTTGCTCATAGAGTAATTTTGTTGATTTGCTAAAATAACTGTGGGTATATTTTAACATATCATCACCTAAGGTTTGTACATCATAAATTGGATTTTGGTTAGAGTTACCACGCATAACATCCAAAGTTGCCCTTGTAATGCCTGATGACATATATTGAATTTCATTCATGATCACAGAAGAATCAATTTTAATTAATTCAATTTCAAAATAATCACCAATCCCATCCAATGGCGGAACCTCTAATTTTGCCATAACACCATCACTACTGTTCATGTGGTGATCATAGGCCATTTCAGTGACAGAAGCATTCGTCAGGGGTGGCGCTTTTTGTTCGTAAGCATTTTTATAGGCAACACGAATCATCTTTTGCATGTTATCTTTAGCTTCCCCATTATAATTTAGAGGGGCTCTCATCGCTGAAGGCTTGAGAATCCTATCTCCATAACTATAAATGTGGTTTTCTAACTTTGCGTCTTGGAATTTCATATCAAAATATTTTTTAGTATTCTTTTCTGATTTTGGCGCTTGTGTTTGCAGCAGTGCACGATAATTCATACCAGCAGAAATCCAACCTTGTTTTTTTATGTGCTTAAAAAAGCTACTTGATGTTGGCTCTACACTCGCCTTATGATTTTCTCGAATGCTAAAGTAAAACAATCTTAACTGAGCTGCTAAAATTTCTGCCACTTTCTCATCTGAATACATCGAATTATATTCTTGCAAATATTGATCTAAAATTTGGGTTGATACTGAGGATATATAACTTCTAAGGGAATGAGAATAATTAACGTTTCTCTCATACTGCGAAGCTGTCAAGTTCGAAACATCTGGCCAGGTCAACACCACATCAAAACAATGTACCGTTTTTGATGTGTTATCAGCACGCATATCCAAATCGACCCTTATCCTTTCCTGAACACCATCGGCCACCTGTTTTGTTTCAACATATTGTGTAAATTTAGCCCGCACCTGACTTCCAACATAACCATGCATGACAGGCAAACAAGGTTTAATCAAGCTGGCTGATTCTAAGATTGCCAAATTAATTGGATTTAGCATGTTTTCTATTGTTGCCTGAGAGCTTCCAGAGACATAAAAATTATAATCATGCCCATCTGTCTCAATATTCGCCTGACCCAAAGGAATGGTCCTGTTTTGCCCATCTGGATTTAGATTTTTAATTAAATCAATCGCACTATCTTTTTGAGCATCATCCGTCGCACCAGTTTGATGAAATATCGCCTTTCCATGTGCTTCTATGTAGTCTAAAGAAGCATCCCAGGTAATATCCGCAACAACCGCACCTGCAACGACAACTTTCATCACCAATACTTGAATTAAAGAATAGCCAGAAAAATTGGGCAAGAGTGCAACCATTGAACCAACAACCCTTGCAAGACTAAACGGACTAAAACGGCCAGAACCCAGTGCACCACCGTCATGCGATGTTGTTGATACTGAAAAAACACTCGAATAAACGAGTATCAACGCTGATACGGATAAAATACCTAGGTTAAATATTCTAAATAAGATTGAAATCAAACCAGATGGGCCAGATTGATTTCCTTCTAAAGCATAATCAATTCCGCCAAAAATTTTACCCAAAAAGTATTGTGATAAATTTGCATTCGTCCCTGCTTTATTTAAGTTATAGGGAGAAAAATTTAGTAAGGCCTCTCCAACTTTTCCAACAACAGACCCTGCATCAGATGTGGAGCCCACTCGATAAATATCATCAATTGATGCCCAAGCCCAACTTGCAGTTAAGGCAGCAAAGAACAGTAGCAAAGCTCGCCTTGTCCATATTTTCATCTAGTGTCACCAGCAGTGTGATAAACCCACTTCACTTTAGCAAATAAATTTTAAACATTCACCCATATCCATAATTTAATTATTGAAAACACCCAGTCACCTGGTATAATCAAATAAATTTAAAACAGAGAAAATTAATGAGACTATTCTTAGTTTTATGCACAAGCTTAGCGTTTGCTAGCGATATGTGTTACATAAAGACCAAAGCCACCTTTATTGGGAAAGATGATCCAAAATACACTCTTGTGTCAGTTAACCCAATGAAAACTTCTATTCGTGATTGGATAAGAGTTGGTAACCTAGGAAGCACAACATACATGCAGCAAACTGATATCGTCGAACCAGATTCCACCATATATCATATGTACGTTGTTGATATAATGGGCGAAAGCACTCAATACACATTAACTGAAACTATCACGCTAAAGGGTTGTCATCCCACATCAACCAAAGCAAGAGGGATAGATTTTTCGTCTTATGTTGTAAACACACCAGATGAAGTGAAGTTCACACACGAATTAATACATTAGAACTGAAGATGTTTTTTTCAATCCTTAAGCATCCGTATTTGATCTGTTCGCAGACATAGAAACCAAGCACTCAAGCTTAATAGACTTCTGAAAAACAAATTGTACAACAATGTCCATTTATCCTCAATAATGGAAGTTGGAAATAAGATATTCATTAGCAATAACACTGATGCCATGGCCAATGATGCGTATATAGAATTTTTAACAAAAGCCGCATCAAACAGTGGTTCATTGATAATTTTTTGTACATAATAATACAGCTGACATGCATTGCTTACCCCGCCAAACAATATCCCAACGCAAATCGCCAAATACTGAAACTTTGGCAATAATATTAGCGTAATGGATGAACTCATTACAAAGCTAATCATCGTTATTTTAAGTAGCTCTTGTGGCTTTGATAATGCATATGGCACCACATTCCAAACTCGAACAAACATTAAAAAAGGAATTGCCAACGACAATAACTGAAAAGCAGTGGCGCAAGCGCTAACATCATAAATAGTGAAATTATCTGATTTGAAAAGTGTAGCAACAATGATCTCTGAAAGAAAAAAACCGCCAATCATAGATGGTAGAGAAAACAACAGCACCCATTTTGATGCCTTTTGCAAGATTGCGGTCATCTTATCTTCGTCTTGATTTTTACAAGCTTGACTTAAATCAGTCAACACAATATTGGCCAACACCACTGAAATCACCCCAAGCGGTAAATAAGCCAAGCGCTCAGCATAATACAGCCAAGATAAACTGCCAGTAACCAAGAATGATACTAAGAATAAGTCTAAGCAAGAAGAAACATAGGTTATGACTTGCGCTAGAAAACCATAAAATGCCTGCTTAAATAATTTTGAAATACCATGGTACTCATGGCGAAAACAAGGCCAAATTACCCCTTGGATTTGATAGACTCGATACACACAGAACAATACTTGGATAATACCGGCTATAAATACAGATTTTGCAACATAGTCAATTAAGAAATATTGACTATAGCCATAGATACCAGATAGAAGCATCACATTTAGCGCTATTGGCAACATTGAGCCCACTTCATACTGCCGATGAATATTCAACTGTACGACATAAAACCCACAGCAAGCCATACAGCCTAGGTATGGAAATACCCAAGGTAATAGTTCAACGGCTTTCAAAAATGTTTGATGATTGGGGTCAAGGCCATGGGCAAACACACTTAGCATCACTTCCGGATACAATACAAATGGGAGTGTAACTATGAGGACAATCACTATATATATTGCATAAACATGCTCTAAAAAAGCTTTTTTATCTTTTGCCTGCATAACCAATGGCAATAATGTTTGAGAGAAAACACCTTCTGCAAACAGTCGCCTAAAAAAATTGGGTAATTTAAAAACAATCAAGAAAGCATCCAACTGCCATGATGCGCCAATATATTTGGCCATTAAAATGTCTCTAGTAAATCCCAGTACTCGAGATAAAAAGGTGATCAAAGCATTACGGATAACTATTTTATACATGGATCAACCCATTGATAATAAACTTGATCACATAACTGACAACTATCACAGCGAGTCAATTCAACACAAAATCCTCGCTTTACCCAAAATTGTAATAATTGACATGCAAGCGCAATATCAATGGCAAGTGCTCTCGCCACTTCCCTTTCAGAGGCCTGTTTTTTCAACACCAGGTATGCTTTAAGTTTTAATGGCGTCATGATAAAACCTCACAGCCCTCATTGTACTAAAAATTATCAGTAAACATAACCCATCCCAAACGTCTACTCCCCAATAGGTCATTTTTGCAAACCATATCGCTAAGAAGCTTGACCATACAAAAGAAAAAGCAGATATCCACAGATTGAACTCGTTTTTAAGCGCCCACATTGTCGTAAGACAGGGAAAATACAATAATACAAATACCATATAGGCCAGTGCTGATTTGGTTGTAAAATATGATTGATATAACTGGTGCGTGCTAACCTCTCCCCAGTCTAATAGAAATATCTGAAGCGGCAAATGGTATAGACGAGAGAAAAAATCATTCAGCAAGACCACTAAGCTTGCACTAAAGCCATCTGACACCATGTATGAGACTTGATATAAACTATTTAACGTGACAATAACAACTTCTTTAGCAATGACACCTGAGAATAATGCGATTGCAGCAGGCCAATTATTCTCATAAATTCCCATGAATGATAACCATTTAGTTGAATACTGCCCCAATTTAGATAATAAAGAAACTTGACCATCAACAAGTTGGAACGTTTGATCCACCCTTCCTAATGTACCGAGCAATACTGATGCAATCACAATGATACCCAGATTTTCTTTTACAAAACCCTTTAACTTTAGCAGTGTGCTTTGCGCAATATCTTTCCATTTTGGCCACTGATATTGAGGAAGCAAAACAGACAATGGTGTTGATTCTTGAAAACGAAACACATAGTGTAGCATTAATACCGTCACTACCCCCAATAGCACACTTAATAGATATAACCCCATAATAACCAAGCCACCATAGCTTGGAAAAAAAGATGCAGCAAATATCGCAAATATTGTCAATCTTGCTGAACAGGACATAAATGGGACCATAATCGCTGTTAATATTCTATTGTTTTTCCCAGAAATGACTCGCGTTGCCATCACAGCAGGAACATTACAACCAAATCCTAAAATCAAAGGAATAAAAGAATGCCCACTCAATCCAACTGGCCGCATAAACCCATCTGTTAATAATGCAATTCTAGACAAATATCCAGATTGTTCTAGATAACCAATAAAAACATACATTACTGCCAATATAGGTAAAAATCCGATACAAGTTGCAAAACCAACCCCCATAGAATATACAATCACCTGCCAGATATAGTGCTTTGGCATAATATCAAAGATCAATAACATAACCCCCGATAGCAAATCCCCAATTGCACCACCAAGCCCAATGGTCACGACGAACATTAAGTAGACAATGGCCAAAAATGCCAAAATACCAAAAAAAGGATGCAGTATATACCGATCGATTGATTGCTCCACCTCCAAGTTAGGTTCTCGACACCCATGGCGATCAATCATCTCAGCTGCCGTATGATAAAATCCTTCTGCAATATCGATATCAGACTGCTCATCTTGTTGCAGACTGGCTCTTAGACGCTCTACAAGCACACCCTTTGACTGTTTGAGTGAAAAGCCAATAGGCCATTGTATCATTTGCTCAACATCAGTTACTTTTACCTCACTCAGTAAATCCACAATACTTTTCAGCGATGCTGTTTTTCCAAAGATACTTTTGCAAGGCAACAGCGCTTTTATTTTTTCAGGCAATAAACTCATTTTGTCTTCATGCGTCACAACACAAATTACAGGCTTCTCATAACATAATAATTGCAATGTAAGCACCAAATCTCGATGAATATGCCGACCGTCTATGACATTAATTAGAACATCTGCTTTTTCTATTGCTTGCTTGCAAACCAAGCAATCTACTTGATCATCTGGATCATATATACTCAAGATACCAGGGACATCTGTTAGTTCATATTTTTGACACCTCATCTCAAAAGCAACCTTATGCTCAGAAATAGTTACACCCGACCAGTTACCTATTTTATACCGAGTACCCGTCAAATGATTAAATAATGTTGTTTTTCCAGCATTTGGGAAACCAACCAATACCAATTTAACTATAGATGTCATGCAATTGCAGCCTTTGTAACTCAGATAACCTCAGCCCAATTAGTTGTTTACGAACCCGAATCACCCAATAGCGCCCCCAAAATAAAGATTGCATAATTTGTATTGACTCCCCTGGAATAAGGCCCAGGGATACCATCATATTTCGATCTTCACGCCTCAGTGACAATAACTTACCAATTCTATAAGTCTTACCAATCCTGTAACTAGCACATTTTTCTTCAAACATGCGTCTCCCAGTACAAAGCAACATCTGTAAGATGTGAGTCAATCATGGCGCGCTGAGACAACAATTCATAACTGGCTCTTAAACGTTTAGAATTCAACAAAGCACCTGGGGCTTTCTCTTTAAGCTTAAACCCGTATTGATTTTTCCAAATTTCAAAGATATCTTCTTTAACGCGCAGTGGGATATCAATATTGGCATGGCTCAAAACTTCATCAGCGATCTTAATAGAAAAATGTTTCATTCTCAATTTTGACATTTTTTCAGCCATCATCGGCCAATAAATACAAGCAAACAAATAAGTTACACTCAAGCGTCTATTTGACTTATAACGTTTGTCCGCGTTTGCAGCCATCGTATGCCACAGCAACATGGCATCTTTCTTCCGCCGCAATTTACTCACGCCAGGAATTAATGTCTCCATTAATCCAAATTCATTCAGCAATTTATTAGCAGATTCAGCACAGCCTGAGTAATATACTTTAATTAACTCTGCAAATAACCGCTGACCAGATACCTCTGTTAATAATGTTTTATGCTTTTTTATGGCTGATATAATTTCATCATCAATTGTCAGACCAAGTTTTGCCGTAAAACGAACAGCTCTAATCATTCTAACCGGGTCTTCTGGAAACCGCTCTAAAGGATCACCAATACTTTTAAGCCTCTTATGTTTTAAATCATCCATTCCACCCACAAAATCCAAAATACATTGGTCCTTATAGCGAAAATAAAGCGCATTGATGGTAAAATCACGCCGCATAACATCATCTTCAATGCTTCCATAAACATTATCACGCTTAATAATACCCTTGGCAGAAATATGACGACTACTAGAACGAAATGTTGAGATTTCTATTATTTGTCGACCAAATCTAGCATGTACTATTCTAAATCTACGCCCAATAATAATACTTCCTTTTATTTTTTGAACAATTTTCTCAGGCTTCGCATTGGTTGCAACATCACAATCCTTGCTTTTTATGCCTGATAACTGATCTCTGATAACCCCGCCAACTAAATACGCATCATAACCACACTTGTCCAGAGAATTTAAAACGCGTTGCGCATTTTTTTCTACTTTCTTCAGCGAAAAATCATGATTTTCGCATGTTATGGTTTCTGGCTTAATCTTTGGCTTAAAAAACCATTTCTTTAAAAAATTCATATACTATCTCTAGGCTTGCTCTAATCATACTTTATAAAGTATGATTTGTCATGAATATAAACGAAAAATATCATGCTTACCATTGGCTTCGCCTACACTCAACAATCCAAGCCTTATCACTTGGCACCAATGCTGTTTCTTAATGACACTGATTTATCACATCTAGAGTGGATTACAACCTTATTTCCCAAAGAAGAGTCAACCAATAACGCTGACTTACTTAACCTGCAGCTGAAAAATTATATTGAATACCACCAAAAACCCTTACTAATTATTGGTGGTGATAATGGGTTGTTAGCCAGTATTAAAGAAGAATACTGCGTAATTGATGCTAGAGAAAAAATCATATTACATCCGGCTAGAATCACCGTTATTATTAACTATGATTACACCCAAGATTTAGACAAGAAAATATTTAACCAGCTTAAAGAAACAATCTGCAAAATTTAAAGATTCCCTAGCTCATCTTTAACAATAAATCCTGACGCCTATTTACATGTTTACCACATAAAGCAAAGGCAACAAGTTTATCTTCATCATACGCTGTTGCCACAACGCCATCTTCATCTTCAATCACATCCCAATGTTTGGGTAATCGATTATAGCAGAAACAAACTGGCATATCGGGCGTTTTCAAATTCACTGGCATTAGCGGGTATATTATCGGAATTTCTGATCCCAAAATATGATTAGAGATACTTTTTGCACAAATTCGAATTGGGGGAACATATCGCAATATTCTCCCCATGGTTTTCGCACAGTCACCCAATGCATATATATCTGGGTCAGAGCTTTGCCCAAACTGATTCACCTCTATGGCTTTATCAATTTTTAGGGAAGCTTTATTTGCCAAATTTATGTTTGACTGAAGCCCCACTGCAGCAATCATTACATCAGCACACGTTTTTCCATTAATAATAACTTTATCTTTCTCTACAACAGAATGTATATTCATATTTGTTTGCACCACAACGCCTCTTTTAAGCAAAGATTGTTTGATATATTCCCCAATTTCTTTTGGCACCATGTTCCAAAGTAAACCTGATCTTGCAAAAAGCGTTACATGACAGTGTTTCGCTAAATCATATGCAAACTCAACGCCAATCAATCCGCCACCCACAATGGCTATCTCAGCTTCCTTATGCACCATTGGGTAGAATTGTTGATAATCTTCTAAATGATTTATTCTAAATATTTTTTCACTGTTTGGTAAAACATCTAAATTTATACCCACTGAACCAACAGCCAGGACGAGCTTGTCATATGAATAAATAGATGATTTTGTCTGTATCTCCTTTTTTTCACGATGAATCTGCTCTACTTCTTCTTGGTATATTTTACAATTAAACTTAGACTCTACCTCTGCTGCAGTATGCATAATCAGATCATTTGGACATTTTTTTTGTGTCCAGACACTAGATAGACTTGGTTTAGCATAATAATTTCCCAAATGCTGAGTAAACAGCAATATCTCTCCACTGAATCCCAATTTTCTCAACGATTGGAGCACCAACTGCCCCGCTAAACCTGTACCAATAATAATAACCCGCATCACAACTCCCGCCTTACATCAAGTATCTCATTTACTTTATTCAACCGAAGAACAATCATCTCTAAATGATCCAATGATTTAACCCTAATTTTAAATAAATAGCATTTATTTTCTGTCTCTCTGTTAATGGCAACCTCTTCTATCAGTGCAAGTTTATCATTCAGTATCGATACAATATAAGACAAACTTTGACAGTGATAACTACTAAAAACTTGAATTAAACATGCAAACATTTTATCTGTGCTATTTTCCCATTTTGCCAGTAGCAATTGATGCCCACTTCTACGCAAATTTCGACAATTAACCCGATGAACAAACACTTGATTTTCAACCATTGTGCAAACGATTTTATCGCCAGGAATGGGGTAACAACACTCTCCAAACTTCATATCTTCTTCTAGCTCAGCACCTACCACAATATAGGGTTTTTTATGGGCAACTTCTGTTTTTTGGCTTAAACGAAGATACTGATCTGTAATAAATTCTATTTCCAACCTATCCAATGCAATACCTTCATATAACTCATCAATTGATATAATGCCTTCACCATGTATCAAGGCCTCCAAGATACTTTCTTCCACCTCGTTTATATCTCTAATAAAAAGTGCCCTTTTTAATGCCTGCTCACCCAGCATACGCTCAGTCATAATTTTTCTTTCTTTCAATGAATGACGAATTGCCGATCTGGCTTTGGCAGTGACAACCATATTTAGCCAATTTTCCTTTGGAAATATTTTACTGTCTGTATGGATGTTAACCCGCTGCCCATTCATTAATATCTGACTTAACGGTGAAATAACCATGTCAACCTCTGCGTATACAGCATGATTACCCAAATCTGTATGAATATGATACGCCATATCCAATACCGTCGCACCTCGCTTTAACTCCATCACTTTACCCTTTGGGGTTAAAACATACACTTCTTCTAAAGTTATTTGCTGTCTTAATGACTTAAGATATTCTGCATCATTGCCGCCGAACTCTTGAACTTTAATTAATTTCTTAAACCACTCCTCATGCTTTCTTTGATTATTGGATGAGGTTCCAGATTTGTACACCCAATGCGCTGCAACACCTTTTGTTGCAACCAAGTGCATTTCTTCTGAACGAATTTGAATTTCTATAGATAAACCATAAGGCCCATGTAGCACCGTGTGTAAAGATTGATACCCATTTTCCTTTGGGGAAGCAATATAATCTTTAAATAATCTTTCTTTCGGTCGATACAAACCATGTACCATACCCAATAAATGATAACAATCTTGCACATTACCCACACAAATCCTCAAAGCATATACATCCATTAAATCCGAAAAATGCAATTTCTTCATTTTCATTTTTTCATAAATTCCATACAAACGCTTTTCTCTAGACGAGATATCTGAAATATGTATACCTTGCGCTTTAGCTTGTTCAAAAATTTGCTTTCGAAGATGTGTCAAGACACTTTGATGACCTGATGTAAATCGATACATCCTTTCAAGCAATACTGCATATCTAAAAGGGTAACTTGCCGCAAACCCCAATTCATATAACTCTAAAGACATATTATGCATACCCAAACGATTTGCAATGGGTGCATAAACGTCTAAAGTTTCTCTTGAAATTCTGGTTTTAGTCTTAACAGGAACCACCATACAGGTTCGCATATTATGCAAACGATCTGCTAATTTTACAAAAATAACCCGAATATCATTGGCCATTGCCATAAACATTTTTCGATAGTTTTCAGCATGGTACGATTCAGCACTAACATAATGGAGACGTCTTAACTTGGTTACACCTTGAACAATCAAGGCAACATTTTCTCCAAACAAATCCTCAATTTCTTTTTCCTTGACCCCTGTGTCTTCAACAACATCATGTAATAAACCTGAAATAATTGTTTCATGATCTAAATCTAGCATCGCTAAAATATTAGCAACCGCTAAAGGATGAGAAATATATGGCTCGCCTGAGGTGCGATACTGCCCTAAATGTGCTTTCTTTGCAAAATTGAAGGCTTTTTCAACTTTATCTATATACTCTGGCAATAAATGCCCAAGATTTTTCTTAATTCCGGAAACCGCATGTAGTGACTCCATTCAGAAAAACCTTAATAGATCTCTGAGTCTTCCTCATCACCTTCTGGGAATGACAGACCTTCAGATGTTAAATAACCTTCGGCAATTTCTTTCAAAGCAATAACTGGAGGCTTATGTCCTTCTGAATCTTTAATTGGTGTAGGAGACCCTTCTTGAATTTCTCTCGCACGTTTGGCTGCTATCTGAATAATCTCAAACCGGTCCTTTATATTTTTTTGACAATCCTCAATCGTAATTCTAGCCATGCCTACCCCTATATATCATTCAAAAAATTATACACAAAATTAAAAGAAAATCAAGAAAATAAAATATTTTTTCAAACAATATTTTCAGCAATGGCCAAAAGAGATGAATATGCTTCATCCAAGTCATCATTGATCACACGATGTGAAAACAATTTTGCCTGAGCCATATCTTCACAAGCGTAATTAATGCGATCATAACATCCCCGATCTTGTAAACGTTTTTCTAAAATTTCAACTGATGGAGGCTCAATATATATTACATGTGAATTTTGAATCTTACGCTCCAAAGCACTCGCACCCCTCCAATTCAAAGTAATCAATGTATGGGATTCACGCAAACTATTTTCAATATCAGATAATCTTACACCATACCAATTTCCATAATGAAAACTATATTCAACAAATTTATTATTTTCCATACTTTCTGAAAATTCTACCCCTGTTAAAAAAAAGTAATCTATTCCTTCTTCTTCATTTTCTCTCGGCATCCTTGTGGTACAAGTCACGCATCTATTTATATTATCTCGCCTTAACAGCTTATTGGCTAGAGAAGATTTCCCCGCCCCTGAAGGCCCTGTAAGAATAATTAATTGGTAATCAGACATATATAAACTATTAATCAATGGTTTACTTTATAATGTTTTTAAGCAATAATCCATACTAACTTATACCACACTAGAATTATGTCCAGAGAAATTAAATTTACAGAACACAGTGATCGTTTTGCCGAAGGTTGTATAGAAATTACAGCAGGAAGCACTCGAGTCTTAACCAGCGCCAGTATTAATGAAGGCGTTCCTAGATTTCTAAGAGATAGAAATGAATCTTGGATCACCGCAGAATACAGCATGCTACCCCGAGCAACGCACAGCAGAACAGATAGAGACATCCAAAGAGGAAAAATATCTCCAAGAAGCTCTGAAATACAACGCTTGATTGGAAGATGTCTGCGCGCTGGCATCAATTTAAAATCATTCTCAGGTTACACCATCATAATTGACTGTGATGTTTTAGTTGCTGATGGCAGCACTCGAACACATGCAATTAATGCTGGACAAATTGCTTTGATTCGCGCCATTCAAAAACTACAACATATTGGCGCCATTAGCAATGATCCTGTTCGATTTTTAACAGCTGCTATTTCTGTTGGTATTGTAAAAGGCAAACCTCAAATTGATTTAGACTACAAGCAAGACTGTAATGCTGACCTCGATATGAACGTGGTGATGAATGAAAAAGGCGACCTCATTGAAATACAGGGCACAGCAGAAGGCAACCCCTTCTCCCGATCAGAAATGAATGCATTATTAGATAAGGCTTGGCCAAAGATAGAGGCAATCATTCAACAGCAAAAAAACATATTGGTAACACCTTACCCCTATTCATTGGATAAATAAATTGGTCAAGCTAGGATAGCTGATATAGAACATAGGGCAATATCCCACCTTGAATGTAATAAGCAAGCTCTATCTGTGTGTGAATCGCAGATTTTAATGTATACGTTTTTTCACCCTGCTCTGATTTTATAACTAAAGTTAAATCAGCATTCGCAGCGCTCATTGCCTCAATACCTTCAATATAAATCAACTCATCTCCTTCAAGCTCAATATCATCGGACAATAAGCAGGGCAATACACCCATACCAATTAAATTTGATCGATGTATTCTTTCAAAGCTTTTAGCAATAACAGCTTTTACACCCAAAAGATGCGTACCTTTCGCAGCCCAGTCTCTAGAAGACCCCATGCCATATTGTTCACCTGCAAAAATGACCAAAGGACATCTATATTTCATTGCTGCATCATATATTCTCATCACCTTTTTCTCAAAAAGTGTATACCCGCCAGGATTATTTGGCACCAACTGATTGACCAACCTAGTATTGGCAAAAGTTCCCCGAACCATCACCTCGGCATTACCACGTCTTGCACCATAAGAATGCAACGCCTCTACGCTTTGACCAATTGACTGCAAGTATTCGGAAGCAGCGCTATCTATTGCAATGCTACCAGCAGGTGAAATATGATCCGTTGTAACCTTATCCCCAAAAACAGCTAAGACTTTAGCTTTATGGATATCAGTCAGCACATGAGACTGTGTATTTTCCAGAAATGGGGGCTTTCGGATATAAGTAGAATCAGCTACCCATGAATAAACTTTATCTTGATTAACTGAAATCTCATCCCAATCTGCCTCACCTTTAAAAATACTGGCATACTCTTTTTTATAAGATGCCGATACAATTTTTGTCATTGCTGTTGCAATTTCTGACTCTGAGGGCCAAATATCTTTTAAATAAACCTCCTTATACAGAGGCTCTTGATCAAAATTAATCGCCATATTACCAGCTATTGCATAGGCAACAACAAGTGCTGGTGAGGCCAAATAATTTAATTGAGTTTGAGGATGAACCCTGCCTTCGAAATTCCGATTGCCAGACAATACGGCTGCAACAGTAAGCTTCTCCTTATCAATTTTTAGAGCAATTTTTTCATCCAGTGGTCCCGAATTCCCAATACAAGTAGTACACCCATAACCAACAAGATAAAAACCCAATGCCTCAAGATCTTCCATCAACCCCAGTTTTTGTAAATAATCCACCACAACCTTTGATCCTGGTGCAAATGATCTTTTCACCCAACTTTGGGCAACTAAACCTTTTTTCCGGGCATTTCTTGCTAACAAACCTGCTGCGATCAGCACAGATGGGTTAGAGGTGTTCGTACAACTGGTGATTGCTGCAATTACCACTGACCCATCACTTAAAGCTGTCTTATCACAGGATAACTTTAACTCAGCCAAACTCTTTTTAACTAGGGGTAATGGTATTCTCTGATCAGGTGTCTTTGGACCTGCAATACAACTTTCCACCAAAGATAAATCGACACTAAATGTTTCTGAATACGTTGGTTGATCATCTTGCCAAAACATATCCAGAGACTTAAGGTAATGCGCTACAATTGATATATGCGACTCCTCTCGAGCAGTTAATCTCAAGTAACTCATGGTTTCCTCATCTGGCGGAAAATATGCACAAGTCGCACCATATTCTGGCGCCATATTAGAAATAGTTGCTCTTTCAGCCAATGTTAGAGATTTTGCCCCTGGTCCGATAAACTCTAAAAATTTCCCAACAACACCCCGTTGACGAAGTTTTTCTGTCAAATGAAGCACCATATCCGTTGCATTTACACCAGCTTTAAGCCTACCTTTCAACTCAACACCCACAACCTTTGGGATATTCATCGTAATGGGCTGACCCAACATCGCAGCTTCAGCTTCAATTCCACCCACACCCCAGGCTAAAACACCAAGACCATTAATCATTGTTGTGTGACTATCTAAACCCACCAAGCTATCTGGAAACCACCATCCATCTTTTTCTGTTACAACATCCGCTAAATATTCTAGGTTTATCTGATGACAGATACCCTTTCCTGGCGGGACAATTCTAAGATTAGTGAAAGCACCTTGCGCCCATTTCAAAAAAGCATAACGTTCTTTATTTCTAGATATCTCTCTGGATACATTTTGAGCAAAGGCACTGGGGCTATTGGTATAATCAACAATAATCGAATGATCAACCACCAAATCAACTTGACATTTAGGATTGATACCACCAATTTGCCCGCCCATGCTTTGCATGGCCTCTCGCATGGCCGCGAGATCAACCAATGCTGGAACCCCTGTTAAATCCTGCATTAATACACGAGCGGGGTAAAAATTAATCTCGGCACTCTTCCCCTGAAACCAGTCTGAAAAACAACCCACCCATTTTTTCCGAGCATTGGGTTCATTTCTCAACCCATTTTCCAGCAAGATACGCAAACAATATGGCAACTTACTCCAATAAGAAATACCGGCGTGATCGACAACTTTGGCTTGCCTTCCCTGGCAATCTATTACTCTTCCTTGCATCTATTCTCCTAAAACGGGATGTCATCTTCTCCTAACCCAGATTCAGGCATTCTTCCTTTCTCAGCTGGCTTCTCTTCTTGAGCACCTGATCCACGACTATCTAACATTTGCATGTCTCTTGCGATAATCTCTGTGGTATAACGATCCTGACCCTGATTATCTGTCCATTTATTGGTGCGAATACTACCTTCAATATAAAGTTTTGTTCCCTTATTAACATACTTTTCTACAATCTCAGCAAGCTTGCCGTATATGACCACACGATGCCACTCTACACGCTCACGCTTCTCACCGGATTGTTTGTCTTTCCAATTTTCTGATGTTGCAATGCTCAAAGTTGCAATAGCATCACCACTAGATCCGTATCTAACTTCAACATTACCTACATTTCCAATGATCATTGCTTTATTTAATCCTCTACTCATTATGATATACCTGTTGTTAACTGACTGTAATGTACCAAATGTTGGCCCCTTAGGCTATAATGTATTTTATTAAAATTGATACAAACATGAATGCTTACATTTACCTTTATAACTTAAGCTGCCCACCTGAGCATATAACGTACCCTCTACTGCCCAAAGAGAGAAAACTTCAAGACAAACCTCATTACGCTTTAAGTCGCTATTTAATTCGGCATACACTAGAAAAACACCATATTCCTATCGAAAAATTTCACTATGAACCCAATGGGAAACCTGCTCTTAATCACCCCAACAATATTAGCCTCTCACACAGTAAAAACATTTTCATTGTTGCACTTATGCAAACCAAAAAGCTTGGCGTGGATATTCAAATTGATTTTATGAAAAAAGAGCATTTATTCAAAAAACGCTATAACCTACAGAATTATAGCACTGCTGAGTTACTCACCCACTGGGTTACAGTAGAAGCATATTGCAAAGCGCATCAATCAAAGCTTATCTCTTCACTCTATTCCGATATTCATAAAAAAATTGAGAAAGCAGGACTATACCTTCATGTGCTACAGCAGCCATTTCCAATCGGGTTGGTCTGCTCTGAAAAAATCACCGAGCTCATTTTAATCAACAAATATTTTTCTGGTAAAGGAACAACAGATTGGATAAAATGAAACAAGGTATAATATTGGAAAGATGAATGCCAGACTTAAGCCATGAAGGTTCAAAGCAGTTCTGGAAGGAATTTATGAACGGCTCTATTTACAAGATCATAGATTTCATTGAACAAACTGAAGATTGGGTTGTTAGCAATGACCCTAAAACAATCGATGCACTGGCACAATTGTCTGATTACCTCGAGAAGGCAGACTCTAAAACAGAATTTCCTCAAAAACAATTTATTCATATTTGTGCATACGCCCACTTGAGTCAAAAACTCAAAATTATGCACACTTTAGATACCATTCAACCAGGATTGGCAACACAATTAATACAAACTGCTGAAAAATCCCCCAAGTCAAACCTATCTGCTTCCATATTTTTAAAGAGAAACTTACTGTTTGAGAGAATGCGTATTCTCTCAAAAATCCTAGCCCCAAACCGAATTCAAATAGTGCAGAAAATATATGAATCGTAAGCTATTATTTATTTTACCCACATTTCTGTTTGTGCAATATTTTGCTATGGATGAGCACGAATATCGTGCAGTGTGCCAAACGCCAACTTTGTCTCGTCAAAAAATGTTAATCTGCCAAAAACATAAAAAACGGTTAATGGCTCGAGAGAAAATACAATTGCAGCGTAAAACAATCCAAACCAAACACACTTCTGGAACGGTTAAGTCTGTTGAGAAGAAAGAAAATATATCAAATACTCCTCCAAAACATAGGCCTATCGAAAATTTTAAAACAGAGCGTATCGCCAAACGAACTCAAATTAAGCCCTATATTCCTGGTGCTTATAGAAACAGCTCAAGCGGAGAGGAATAATGCATTCAAAACGAATCATTTCACTACTTAGTCTGGCTACTTTTTTTTCTTTTGCGATACCGCTACAACAAACCCCTGATGGTGCTAGTGAGGCTCAACAAGACTCTTTATTAAGAGACATTAGAGATGCCCTGTCAGATGATTACTCACCTGGCGAAGTCTCGACTTACCCCCTAACCTGGGGTTATGCAAACACCTTAAGTGGCATAGATTCAAGCCAAACCAGTAATGAGGGGCTAGCAAAATACTGGAGTGGTGAACAAAAATATTCCAAAGAAGGTTTAAGTCGAATTGCAATGGCTCAAATTGTACTGGATATGATTCAAATGGATGAAGCAGGCAACATGAGCAATAAGGCCTATGATCAGCACTTTATGAATATAACTGGCACATCACCTGAAAATAAAACCATTATTCGTGATCTTGAGACAATTGCTAAATCTTTACCTGCAAACCTGAAAAAACTTTATATAAAAACTTTAGATCTTCAAGTTCGTACAAATAACTGTGCCACTTATTGGGACGAAGGCAGCAGTTCAACCCCTGCTTTAACTGCTATTATTGCTCCAGAAAAACAGCCACCAAACTTTGATAACACACCCTCTAGTGCCGGCACACCGGCCACTGGCGGCTCTAACAAATGTGACCATGTTGTTTGCTCTGTATCCAGCACAAACCCATTTAATGGGTATGCAAATATTGCACACACTTCAAAAACAACTGCAAAATGTGGTGCTAACTCTGATAAAAACTCCGCAGGCTGTACTGCATATCAACTATCCAGCCTAATTAGTGATGTCTGTAAAAATAGTGATCATCGCAACAAACCTGCGTGCAAATACTTAATCAATCAGATTGACAGTGATTTATTAGATAAAGCTGATTCAAAACTATCAGATGAAGAGGGAAAATCGTATATTCAAACCCTTGCTACTAATCTGAATAATGTTTTACCCCCAATCCAAACTATTTTATTAACAGAAATCAATCACGCTATAGGAAGCATCACTGACAGTCAATCTAACGCATCACCAAGATATCCTGTCACTTCCTTTTCCAGCATATATACCCAGCCTGCACGGATACCAGCGGATTGCCCAAAAGGCGCATCCCCTCATACAGCGAATACCCCAAATTTAGCAAACATTGCTCGGTGCAAAATTCCGGGAGAACAGCCAGAACCAAATGTGGCTTTGGACCTATTTGTGAATACTCTAGTTGGGATGGAAAACGTACAATCTCCTATTCTTACAGGTCTTCCCTTTGATGCTTACGGAGCAACGGATGATGAAAAATTTGATGTTATTATTGCAGGAACACACCTAACAATGATACCAGTGAACGTCAAGACCGCTAAGTACTGGCGTTCTAATATTGCTAAATTGGCAAATAAAGTTCAAAAATATGTATTTCTCTCTGATACATCCGGAAATTCAGCCAAGACTCTACAAGAAACCTTGCGAACAAAATTTTATCAAACACGATCCGGTTATCAAAATGGTGTTGCTAAATCACTGTCTGCTAAATCTTCGGCATTGGCCATTATTGGTGAAATTAAAAACATGAATTCAGAACTACAGCACTACAATGTGAATGGATCACTGTATTCTAAAACTCGCCTCCAAATCTTAAAAGAAAGCAGTCAGTGGCGCCTTAAAAATAGTGAGTCTTCTGATAGCTGGTTAGATCAAGTGGCTGAAATGAGTAATGTCTCTTTGCTACGTGAGCTTGCTGTATTATTGGCTGAAATGAGACAGTTTCAATACCTACAGCTACAAACCACACAGAAACAGCTTATCATTCAGGCGGTTAATTCATCATCACCTGATAACCATATGATGAATGAATCAATGCAGTTAAGTAGTTCCATCGACAACTTTGCAGCAGGTGCACCGATTAGTGATCCAGTCGCACCCACATCTGAGTCTATTGCGGCTCAAACTGCAGAAGCTTCGGCTGGATTTGGTGAGCCACCACCGCTTCCTGATGTTCGTTAAAACATGGTGCAGCATGTTAAAATGTAATAAAATTGCAAGTCTTTTTATACTTACGCCAATTTGGCTTTTTGCAAACACAGCTATTCTCTCTGAAATAAAAAACAGTCTTGAGGACATTCAATCACCAAAAAACTATCGAGGCTACACCAATATACTTTCAGATGTTTCAGAAACCTCATCACCTAATATAGATATGTCCTTATATTGGACTGGAAATGTATTGTATGAAGATTCATTTAGCCGAATTCATCTGGTACAACTTATCCATGATACACTGCTAGCATTCCCACATAAAGGGGATGATTTTTATACACAACCAACCTATGATGAAATTAAAGAAGTAATCAGTGTGGCCTCAGAAGCTTATTACTATATGGCAAATAGAGACATAGATCATGAGACATTGAGTCTGGCAACAAAGCATACCCTTACAATATTTGGTTATAAAAATTTCCAAGCATATGTCAATCTATCATCACTCATGCAAAAAGTCTCCAGTTGTAATGCATACTGGGATGGTGGCAGTGATATGTTCCCAAAAGCTCATTCAACCATTCATGCTAAAAGTAATTTCAATGAAGAAATTCCAGAAAGAGCCGCTTATTGTCAAAAAATAATGTGCAACACAAGCTCAACCCGTCCATATAATGGTTTTTTTGAAATCAGCCAAAAAGCAGCTCATACCAAAGAATTACTTGAAGACATTAATTGCAGCAGTGCACAAATCACCCAAGGCACGCATGCTGCTGCGAAGATTTCAGTTTGCAAAATTCTTTCAGATCACATTAAGAAAGACACATACCTACATGCAGTAAAAATACCAATGGGCGCTGATTTACCAGCCCATAAAGGAAAATCATATATTGAGGATTTGCAACATTCATCTCCATATATTTTAAAAGCACTCAAAGTCTTAATTACTTTACAGATTGATGAACAATCCTACACAAAACGTTTTAATTCACCTGCATTTTCTAGCATCTATACACCGCCCTCTGGTGCCAATAAATATTGTAAATCATCCAGCATTAGCAACACCATCATTCAAAACAATCACCGCTGTGATCCACAAGTTATAGATGCTCCTGATGGAAACATGGATGTTTATGTTCGAGAATTATTGGGCTTAGGCGAACTTGATTCAGTTATTGAAGCAGGTTTACCTTTGGGCTTAAAAACGACATCTGGTCACGTATTATTGCAAGCAGGAATGTACAATTCATTTACAGCTGTGCCCACTAGAGAAAACTCTCACACACTTTGGCGAGCAATTTCACCAACTGAAAAAGTTGCACCTTTTGGTTATGGAATATATATTCATGAATCCGATATTAAACAGTCTCAAGATGAGCGAAATGCGATCATGACTACTTTCTACATGAATAGAGCTAAAAAGCAGAATGCTCAAATTAGCAAATTATTTCAACATTCTGCTTCATTGGAAACCATTAATGATGTACGTGCTCAAAATAAAAAAATTATGTCTTTTGAGGATAATGCAAACCAATTTCGGACAACACAGTTAAAGCTTCTCCAAGAGAGTGCCGCATGGAGACTGCTCCCCTCAAACCAAAACTGGATAAACCAAGTTTCAAGTATCAGCAATATTGCGCTACTTCGGGAAATGGTGATATTGCTCTCTGAAATAAAACACATCCAATTTCTTAAATATTCTAATTTGCAAAAAACCATCTTATTAGAGGCTTTAGACTCTATCAGTAATACGCACAACCTAGGTGGTGATGCCATAACTAGATTAATTCATGGCGATGCTAAAAAATTCTATGCAGGCGGTGCCAGTAGTACACCTGGAATGCCTGGGGGTCTTGATATCAGTAATCCTGGCGATAGCATGCCACCAAATGATGAAAAAGCAGCACAAGAGCTTGAATCTCAGAAAAACCAGGCTAAGGATACAGCACAATCATGGATGTAATGCTTGCAGACCTTGCCGGGTAATGACTCGACCCCTGGGTGTTCTAATAATGAACTCTCTCATAATCAAGAATGGTTCTAATACCTCCTCAATCGTCCCTTTTTCCTCTCCCAAACTTGCAGCAATACTATCTAACCCAACTGGTCCACCATCAAACTGGTTCTGAATAAGGTATAAATATCGACGATCCATTTCATCTAGGCCAAAACCATCAATTTGAAGCAATGTTAATGCATTAGACGCTTGCTCAGCATCCAATATTAAAGATTGGTCCAATTCATGATAATCTCGCACTCTGCGCAAAAGACGATTTGCAATTCTTGGTGTGCCTCTAGCCCTTTTTGCAATTTCTAAAGCCCCTTGCATTTCAATATTAATGCCCAGAATTTTAGCTGACCTGAGTACAATCTGTACAAGTTCTTTCTCATCATAAAAATTTAAACGCTGTGTTATCCCAAACCTATCCCTAAAGGGTGCAGTCAACAAGCCAGCCCGAGTGGTTGCACCCACTAAGGTAAACGATGGAATATCAATTTTAATGGTCCTTGCTGAAGAGCCTTCTCCAATGATGATATCGATATTAAAATCTTCCATTGCAGAATATAATGTTTCTTCTACAACTGAATTCATCCGATGAATTTCATCAATAAATAAAACGTCTTCTTTTTGCAAATTGGTAAGAATTGCAGCAAGATCCCCAGCCTTATCCAATGCAGGGCCGGATGTCTGAATTAAGTTTGCATTCATTTCATGTGCAATAATGTTTGCAAGTGTTGTTTTCCCCAATCCAGGCGGGCCATAAAAAAGCGTGTGATCCAAGCTTTCACCACGCTTGATAGCCGCTTTTATAAAAACCTGCATCTGAGATTTAACTTTCGCTTGACCAATGTATTCTTTTAAAGATTTAGGACGGACTGATAATGCGGGTTCTAATACTTGCTCCCCAATTTCTCTTATAATGCTCACTTATGCCCCTTCTTTTTTCAATGATGATTTAATCATTTCTTCAACGGTGTTGCCACTAGAACCTTGTATCATATCAATGGCTTTATTTTCCTTAAAACCAAGACGAATCAAAGCCTCTAGTGCATCTTTTTGTATACTTGGTGACTGCATGGCACGTTCAGGACAACTTTGATAAATCAATTTCCCTTTTAGATCAATAATCAATCGTTTTGCAAGCTTTGGGCCTACGCCCTTCACCTTAGTCAACCCAATATGATTGCCCTGAGCAATCAATAAACTTAGCTCATCAACTGAATATGTATCTAGAATTTGTAGTGCCATTTTAGGTCCCACACCATTGGCTGTATTTAGTATTAAAAATGCCTCTTTCATACTGGACTTTAAAAAGCCATATAATGTTGCTGAATCTTCCCTAAAAATAGCAGCAATAAATAATGTTAGCTCCTCATTTAGATCTGGTAATACATACCAATCTTTCATGACCATTTCCACATTATAACCAACGCCATGACACGAAATAACACAAGAATTTATTTTTTTTTCAATCAGAACTCCCTGAAGCCAAGCAATCATACTTTACTCCCATGAAGAACACTTGCGCTAATTGCAATCGCCAATGCATCAGCAGCATCTGTTGATAACGCCTCTTGCACACCCAAAAGATATTTCACCATTTTCTCTACACCTTTTTTATCCATTCCACCATGTCCGCAGACTGTTTTTTTTACCAATCTTGGACTTATTTCTATGGGCGATAGCCCTAATTTTTCAACGGCCACTAACGCAGCCCCTCTAGCATGCCCAAGCTTTAATGCTGATTGTACATTCTTGTGGACAAATACTGTTTCGATTGCTGCAACCTGTGGATTATATTGCTTCACAATAGAAGTGATTCCATCATAAATCAATACCAGTCTTTTTCCAAATTCATGTTGACCAACAGATATACGTCCAGCACCCAGTGATCGCATTTTTCTATTTTCCACCTCAATCACACCCCACCCAGTGTAATTTGAGCCAGGATCAATCCCCAATACAATCATTCAATGACCATATTCGTATAAACAGATTGCACATCATCTAGCGCTTCCAGTGCATCGACCAAGCGTTCAACTTTTGCAGCATCTTCAGATGATAAAGTAATTTCAGAAGTTGCTATGTAGGTCAGCTCACTTTCTAATAAGTTGAATTTTTTTGAAAGATGTTCGCATAAGCCATTAAGCTCAGCATAATTAGCAATCAATAACACACCTTCATCCTGAGACTCTACACACTCAACATCAAAATCTAAAACTGATTCAAACACTGCATCTGCATCACTGCCTTCTATTACAATTTTTGCAACTCGGCTAAATAAATAAGCCACTGAACCATTGGCACCCAGCGCACCACCAAATTTTGAAAAGGCATGGCGTACTTCTGCAACAGATCTGTTTTTATTATCTGTCATACATTGTACCCAGATTGCCACGCCCATTGCTGCATAACCCTCATAACTGGTCTCAAATAATTCTTGTCCAGACAGTTGTCCTGTGGCTTTCAAAATAGCTTTTTCAATAACATCTTTTGTTACATTCGCTTTATTCGCTCTTTCAACAGCCAAACGCAACATAGCATTCATACCTTTGTCGGCTCCACCAGCTTTAGCAGCCACCATAACTTCTTTCACCAGCCGAGTGTTTGTTTTACCTTTTTTTACATCCTGAGCACCTTTACGACGCTTAATATTAGACCATTTACTATGCCCGGCCATCTTCCTCTCCCTTGGTGACTTTTAATCCCAATTCTCGCCATTGTGATGGCAGCACTTCACCTGGTGCTTTTGTTAAAGCACAGCTGGCAGTTTGTGTTTTTGGGAAAGCAATTACATCACGCATAGAATTAATACCCAGCAAGACCATTGTCATTCGATCAATTCCAAAAGCAATTCCACCATGATATGGACAACCTTGCTCCAATGCATTCAATAAATGTCCAAACTCTTTCTCAATCTTGATATCATCTAAGCCCAAACGCTCAAACACTTTTCTTTGAAGCTTTGAATCAGATATGCGAATAGAACCACCACCAAGCTCATATCCATTTAAGACCAAATCATATGCCACAGCTTTTGTGTTTTCTAAATCATCTGTTTCTATTGGCGCTGTAAATGGGTGGTGAACTGAGCTGAGCCCCCCATCTGTCATCTCAAACATTGGAAAATCTTTTATCCAAACAAAATGTAGGCCTTCTTTCAATAAACCAAAATCTTGTGCAAGCTTTGTCATTAAGGCATTCATGCTTAAATTTACAAATTTAAAACCACCTGCCCCAAAGAAAATGAGATCCCCTGGTTTTGCTGAAACCCTCTCAACAATTTTTTGTATTTTTTCATCGGATAGAAATTTCAATATTGGTGAAGATAAACCATCTTCAGTAACCTTAATATAAGCAAGCCCTTTTGCCCCAAGTTTCATTACAAATTGGGTATAGTTATCCAATTTCTTCCTGGATAATAGCGCCACACCATCTGACAGTTTAAAAGCACACACTCGTCCATTGGGATCATTTGCAGGCGATTTAAATACTTCAAAGTCACAATCTTTCAGAATATCATCCAATGGACACAATTTTAATGGATTTCGTAAATCTGGCGCATCTTTACCATAATGTAACATGGCATCCTGGTATGACATTACCGGGAACTCTTCAAGCTCTACAGACAATAAATTTTTAACCAACCCCTTAACCATATTTTCCATCAAATCACAAATTTCATTGGGAGACATAAATGAAGTTTCAATATCTAACTGGGTAAACTCAGGCTGCCTGTCTGCCCTTAAATCTTCATCTCTAAAGCATCGAGCAACTTGATAGTATCGATCCATTCCACCCATCATCAACATCTGTTTGAATTGTTGAGGAGATTGAGGCAGTGCAAATGCATGACCAGGAAAGTTTCTACTCGGCACCAAGTAATCTCGAGCACCTTCTGGTGTAGATCGAGTTAAAATTGGGGTTTCCACTTCTAAAAAATTTTCGTTTTCTAAATAATTTCTCAAATAAGAAAGCATTTTTGCCCTAAATCTAAGATTCTTCTGCATCCTTTGACTGCGTAAATCCAAAACTCTGTGTTGAGCTCTAACATCTTCACCAACCTTACTATCATTAACATCAAACCCCAAAGGCTTTGCAATGTTATGCCAGATTACCTCTGTGACCTTTACTTCTACTTCACCACTTTCTAAATTAGGGTTAATGGTACCCTCAGGCCTATTTTCAACATCACCGACAACTGATAAAACACTGTGAGTGGTTAACTTTTCTACCAGTGAAAAATCCTTACTTTCTGGATTAAACACCAATTGAACAATACCAGTATGATCAAACAAATCTATAAAAATCACACCTCCATGATCTCTAGATTTTGCCACCCAACCGCTTAGACGAACTTGGTTTTTTAGTTTTGTTTTATTAACATTGGCACAGTAATGGTCCCGAAAATTCATTTTTTATTCTCCCAAGAACAAACGACAATAAGCATTGTTTAACGCATCATGCGATAGTGTGCCTAAAGAAATTATATATTTCAAGGCCTCATCTACTGTCATATCCAACACTATGGCCTCTTTTTGATCAACCGTAATCACATACCCTGAAGTTGGATTTGGTGTGGTTGGCACAAAGACTGTCAGTGATGCTTGCTTATTTTTATATTCAACAACTTGCGTGACCAATCCAACAACCCAGCTTCCCTTCTGTGGAAAGGAAATTAACACCACCTGCCTAAAAGCAGTGCTGTCTGATTTAACCATCATTTTCATAATCTGTTTTACACCAGAATATATCGATCTCACCAAAGGCAATCTTTCGACCAAGCGCTCTCCATAAGCAATGGCCTTTCTACCCAAAAAGTTAGCAACCAATAAACCAGAGAGCCAGACTATAAAAATTAACATCACAAGCTCAATGCCTGGTATGTGAAAGCCTATCCATACATCTGGATGCAAACTAAAAGGTAATAATGAGAAAACTGAAGTTAACATATCCACCAATAAATCAATCGATACCATGGTGACCACCAGAGGTACCCAAAACAATAAACCAGCTATAAGATATTTTTTAAACATAAGATATTCCGTTTAGAAATATCATACACTGAAACCTTCAATAATTCATAAATTTTATCTTTAATATCTGCTAGAATACTGACATGAGTCATGAAAAATTAACCCAACTTATCCAAAAAGCTTCTAGAAAGTATTTAAAACAAGCAGGTCCTTATGGAAAACTGTTAAAGGATTTCACGCAAGAATTTGAGAAAATTATAATTGTTGAAACTTTAGATTATTATAGCAACAATCTATCTTTATCCGCTAAATCATTGGGAATAAGCAGAAATTCTTTGTATAAAAAAATTAAATCTTATAATTTAATCCTCCGTTAATATTCGAATGATAACCTAAAATCAAAAAAGCTTATTTTCAAGCAATTTTGTGGCACATCAGCTATAAAGAATGTAATCTTTTTCTTACAAAAGTTAATGATTTTTTAAGATTTCATGGTTATAATAAATCAAAAACGATTAACATTTATTAAAACACTCAATAAAAAAAATGATAAGACAAGAAGTAAAACAAACGTTATTTCAGTTTAAACGCATCTATAAAAAACAAATTGCACCAACTGATTTGGTATTAGATGTTAATCTTGAAAACATGATTAAACGAAAAATATTACACTCTATGGATAATATAGCCCTAGGCCACTTAGTCAAAAAAATTATCAAATCCATCGATCAATACCAAAACAAAAGAGCAAAACCACATCAAGGATTGATTAAGTTTAGAGAGACGCTTTTATCACAGACAGGAATAATAACCTAATCTCTAGACTGCTTTTATCTATTAATATTCTTTCTCGAAAAACAATCTTTAGCGTTGAAAACTTCATTACAGTTTATCAACATATTTTACTTGACTTAAACGCTATATATCGGCGTAGCTGGAAATGCATTTAAAGCCGATATTCGGCAAATATTATACCGACAAATTTCAAACCGGCATATACAACCAGTGATGATATTGCACACCACTAGTTTGGAACAACCCACCCATATTATTATGGTAATGGAGAGCGAGCTAAAGCAGCATGCTAATCGATCATCTATATGCACTGACTTTTATCCACAAATGCTTAAACAACATTATTACTTAAGCAAAATCTAAAAATAATATTTTCACTTTTATAGAATCATTGGTATTACTCACTCTCTAAAATATGAAATTTTATAGGGAATAGATGTAGAAAAAAATATCTATAGATTTATCTAATTTTCTGTCGCAATATAATATAGATTATTAAAAATCTGGAATAAAATATGGAAAAGAGATGGATGGTGACTTTTGGAATTATTGGAATTATTTTTATCGGTGTCATTATTGTCGGAATAGCGATGAGTCATGTAGAAACCCCCAATTATAATATTCTTGACTCAAAAAATAATATTGAGATTAGGCAGTACAACCCAATGATCATTGCAGAAGTGCAAGTAGTCGGGAAACGTGAAGAAGTGATTAGTGATGGCTTTCGTCTACTGGCGGATTACATCTTTGGAAATAACATAATTCATCAAGATATTGCGATGACAGCTCCAGTACAACAGCAGAAAAACTCTAAAATTTCTATGACTTCCCCAGTTCAACAACAGAAAAGTACTAAAATTTCGATGACCAGCCCAGTTCAACAGCAAGTTTCCGGTGATACTTGGAAAATTAGTTTCATCATGCCCTCAAAATATAACATGGAAACACTACCTAAACCAATTAACAATCGTATTCTCATCAAGGAAATCGCCAGCAAAAAATTTATAGCCATTCGTTTTTCTGGTATAAACTCAGATCAGAATATCCAAAATCATGAAGAAAAACTGATGACATATATAGAGAACAATAAGCTGTCATTTACTGGTCCAGTTAAATATGCTTTTTATAATCCGCCTTGGACACCAGCATTCATGCGACGTAATGAAGTTATGATTGAGATCAAATAATTCTCATATTAGCTATAGCCTTAACGTATAGACTCTAATTTGAATGAACAAATCCAAATAAAGTATTAAATTAGTCCTTTTTTAAAGACTGAAAAGCCAAAAGTGCCAACTTTCTGGATTGCTTAAGATCAACAATCGGGTATGGATAAGTCACACCAAGTCTTACCCCTGATTCATTTAATATCAAATCTGGCGCCTCCCATGGGCTAAAAATATACCTATTTGGTAAAGCAGAAATTTCAGGAATATATTGACGAACATACTCACCCTCAGGGTCAAACTTTTTCCCCTGAGTTACAGGATTAAAAATACGAAAATATGGTGCAGCATCGGCCCCACATCCAGCAACCCATTGCCAGCTGGCGCTATTATTGGCCAAATCAGCATCTACAAGCATATCCCAAAACCAACGCTCACCATGATGCCAGTGTAATCGAAGATTTTTTACTAAGAATGAACCAACAATCATGCGAACCCGATTGTGCATATAACCTGTCTGTGACAGCTCACGCATACCAGCATCTACCATGGGAATCCCTGTATTGCCTGCTTGCCATGCCTTCAAGTTATCTGCATTTTCACTCCATGGAAAAGCATCAAATTTTGATTGTAAATTCTTATCTGGAAGTGTGGGGTTATAATAAAGCTGACTATATGAGAATTCACGCCAGCCCAACTCACTGCAAAAATGCTCAATATTCTGATCATTACCAATGCTTCGGATGGCATGCCATAACTGATTAGGTGATATCTCACCAAAATGCAAATATGGTGATAAACGTGATACAAAAGGTTTTGCTGGAAAATCACGCCCCTCCTTGTAAAAAGACAACCCCTTTTCAACAAATATCTCCAATTTTTTTCTAGCACCTATCTCACCAACCTCCCAGTGAAGCTCCAATTTATCACATGGCACTTTGGTCAATAAGGCCAGGTCATCAATACTAACCTGGCTTTTATCTTCAATATAGCTTATCTCACTTGGCTTCATTAATGGTGCCAAAGGCTCTTTCGAACTGAGGCAACCCCTTCGATAAAATGGAGTAAATACCTTATAAGGCGTACCATCATTCTTCTTAATATCCCATGGTTCCCACAATAATGAACCATTATACGTGTGAACCTTTATTCCACACATTTTTAAATTTTCTTTAATCTGCGTATCTCGATGTATGCGCCATGGTTCATAACACCGATTCCAATATATCGCTTCAATATCAAAACGTGCTATAAGATCATCTAGAATCTCTTGAGGGTCTCCATGATATACTGATAGCTTATTGCCCAAAGACTCATTTAAAGATTTCAAAGAATGGTAAAGCCACCACCGACTTGCACCCCCCATGGTAAAATCCCCCGCATTTTTATCATCTAGAATATAAATAGGCAGAACTGTCCCATGTTCTGAAGCTTCAGTTAATGAAGGATTGTCATATAGCCTTAAGTCTTGACGAAACCAATGGATTACAATCTTTTTTGTCATAGTAGACACCTACTCTTAAATCAGATAAATCATCTTATTCTTGCTAAGCATTCTTAGCAAGCAATACTTATTATTGACAATTCGCAGAACCATTTATTGATGCGATTCTTCATTTTTTCTAGATCCTTGCAAAAAAAAATAACAAATTTCTCTTACCACAATCAAAGATATCTTAATTATAATAAAAGAATCTAATAGATACCCTATGATTTTAATGCTATTGATCCTTAGGAAAATAAAAAATGAATTTAACTATTACGCCATATAAGGTGCATATATGTTATTATTACTCAATAAATGAAGCTGCCTATGATAATATTTGAAAAAATATATTTGAGAGTAATATGCTGCCCCCACTAAAAAACCTCTTAGACGCACAAAACAATATGTACTCTCAATGCAACCTACAAATTGAGAACTTTTTCCCTGAGAAAGAAAGCTTGGTGGGACAAACAACAACTCCCTATTATGATTATTTTTTGCGGTTCGGTATCAACATGGATAGAAGAAAATATATTAAAAAGCACTGCATTTTTTGGTCGGATTAACCTTACTATTACTTAAGAATCACTTCTAATAAGAGATAGCAATAAGCTGCTTCGCACCTCAGGCTTTCAAGGGTCTGATTATGATACATACAAATTGATCAGTATTTTATTTTTTTTGAACGTTAACTACAGGACCACCAATACCAATTGACGCATTCTCTTTTGCTCTCACATCAGCAGGTATTACCTTACTTCTAGCGCGACAACCATCACCAATAATAATTTCTGGAGTCAAGCTACTATCATTTTTGCGACTAAAAAATACTGCTAACAAGTATCTAAAAACCCCAGATACCATATTAATAATTCTTTGGAATAAGCCCGATCCGCTCGTCTTATCACCCTTTGACTCCCTGTGTTCCTCACCACCAGCAGCAACATTACCATTAATATTATCCATACTAAATTGAGACATAACCTCATTTTCCATAGTAGAAAAGCAATCCTCATCCTGTTCTTTTAGATCACGACTCGTAACAACATTAGGCACAGCTGGGCGTCCAGCCACTATTTTTTCCATTCTCGATTCAGGATTAATTATTAGATGTTTATCACTTCCACCCTTGTATGTTACTGAGCAAAAAAGTTGCTGATGGCAAATTAACTCACGCGCAGGTTCAATAAGCCTATTGAGATCATCAGACACCTTGCTATCATCATCAGATAATAATGAAGTAAAGAAAAAACTGGAATTGACCTCCTTATCACAAGTATCTCTAAAAGTATCCAATGTTGTTGCATCACCCAATAGTATTGTTCTAATATCAGTAACATTTACTTTATCTTTATAATCTATTGGATCACATTTCCAGATACACTGAGCCCAGTCATTTGCTTCATCCTTAGGCCAACCTAACTTAGAAGCAAGGTATTTTTCTGCCGCTGCCTTTCCTTTTTCCGCATAAAGCCTCCCGCTATTGGTATCTATGTCTCTCCCTGATATTCGCAAAAGGGTTACAACCTGCAGTCGTTTAATATTTTCTTCCTTTTTTTCTAGAAATTCATCTAATGATTTCTGTACATCAGCACCAAAACTGTGTCTATTTTCTATCACAAGATTTAGAAATATCCGCAAAAAAGCAGCAGCTCTACATGAGCTGGTAAATCCATGTATTCTACGATATGGTCTCTCTTTACTTAAATCACGATTACTAGGTTGACCGGGGTATGGTTTAGAATGAATATTTTTATATATTTCATGGGAAATTTTATCTATATCATTTTTCACGATTTATGCTCTTATTTTGTTAACTTATAGGTGTTATAGCAGCTATATTTATTTCAGCAGATTACAATGACAACATCTTTTCAAGAGACAGGAATTGGCGGAGAGAGAGGGATTCGAACCCTCGGTACGCATAACGCACACACGCTTTCCAGGCGTGCCCCTTCGACCGCTCGGGCACCTCTCCAACTCGCCAAGTGTAGGCTAAAGCCCTTAAAAAATCAAGTTTTATTTATGATATAGCAAGCCATACTAAGCTATAACTTAACCACAAATAACACTTTCAACAAGTATCTTTACCTTGTTGGGCTTATAATAAACATCTACTTTTGTAATTGATTTAAAACTCATAAACTCCCTCGTGCTCTTGACTTCTTTTCAACCAATTCATCCAGAATTTTCGGCAACATCTTGCTGATAAAAATGTGTTCAAAATTGCACAAAGATTCTAGTGCAATTTTTCCAGTTCTTTTATTTGTTTCAAAATCTCATTTAACCCCAGATCGCTCTAAAGTATTACTTGACGCATATTCATGCCCAATCGCTTTTCACGAACCTGCTTTGCAATTTTTTGATAAACCTCAAAAGGTGCTTTAAACATAAAAGACACAATAATAACCCCAATGTGTAAAAATGTCACATAAAGGGCATCATAGTATTCGTTATATCTAAAGATAATAAGACCACTTAGACTATAAAAACATCACCTGTCAGATCTAAGCATCTTATTGTATTTTTCAACATAAGACAAAAGCACATCCTCCACTGATTTACCCCCATCAACCATGATAATCTTTGGCACAGACTCGTCTTTCAACATATATACATAACCAACGACATCAAACCCTTTATACAATAAAAAATGCGAATGATCTAACGCACTCATACATAGATTTTTATCTGTAAAATTTTGGTAATACCTTGCTCTAAATTTTCTTACAGCAGCCCACTCATTATCATGAGAGCATAAAACAAACCTAAAACGATCAAACTTTGTTTTTTTTAAAACACGTTGGATAAAATCATTTTTTCCAAGTGTATACTCCCGGTACATTGACTTATTTTCAATACACAGTTTCTCTTTCTTTGCCAACAAGTATTTTAACTTTGTATACTCCATTCGAGTTTCTTTATTTTCTCTTAAAAAATTTCGAAATAGTAAATTTAACTCAATCTCAGGATCATCTTTTTCAAAGATGTGCAAGTTTACATTGATATTTGATGAACGAAAGGTAAAGGATTTTCTAAACGAAAGACCAAAGCCACCTCTCAATATATACCCCATAGACTCCAAGGGTGTATGATTAAAGTTAATATCCCTTAACTCTGCAATAAATATCTATTTTCTCTTTAGCTGGGAGATTCGGAACAGAAGTTGACCCTATGTGATAAATGCTAAAACAGTTAAAGGCCAAAGCTCCTTTTGTTTTCAGAGCTTCAGCCTCAAACTGATTTGGCCAGTCTTTGTTATATGGCTTAATCTCAATACGGTTCATGCCTAAATATTGATCATAAGCCACATAAAGTCAAATTATGCAGTTTCAGTTTTCCTAACCTGCTTAACTGGACGCTTGTTTTTGAAAAATGAATCATCTGATTTTTTATTAAAACCTTGATCATCACCACGTCTACTAAACCTTTGATCATCACCACGTCTATTAAACTGTTGATCATCACCACGTCTATTGGATCTTTGATCATCATTACCACGGCGATTAAATTGCTGGTCATCACCACGTCTATTGGATCTTTGATCATCATTACCGCGACGATTAAACTGCTGATCATCACCACGTCTATTAAATCTTTGATCATCGTTGCCACGACGATTAAACTGCTGATCGTCACCACGTCTATTAGGTCGCTCATCACCACCACGTCTATTAAACTGTTGATCATCACCACGTTTATTAAAATTCTGGTCATCTCTATTTCTTGAACCAAAGGACTCACGTCGATCAGAAAATCCATTGCCATCAGATCTTCTCTTAAAACCTTGACCTTCACGTCTCTTGTACGGCTTATCATCAAAACTTCTAGATCTAGAACCCTCAGACCTGTCTCTTGGCTTACCTGGATTCATCATGCGATCAATAGCGCTCCATTTTCTAGATACATCAGGTGTTACAAAACATATGGCACTACCCGTTGCACCAGCTCTAGCAGTTCTTCCAATTCTATGTATATAGTCTTCTGCACATTGCGGCAAATCATAGTTAATAACATGCTCAATATGAGGAATATCCAAACCACGTGCAGCAACATCTGTTGCAACCAATATACGGAATTTATACTTTCTAAAACCTGCAATAACCTTATCACGCTTATGCTGCCTTAAATCTCCATGAATGGCTTCAGCTTGATGTCCAGCTCTATAAAGTTGATCAGCTAAATTCTTAGCACCAATTTTTGTTTTAACAAAGATGATTATAGAACCTTCCCGAGCTTCTAACTCAGACAACAATCTTGGATGTTTCTCATTAGACTTAAGATGTATCACCTCTTGCTTAATGTTTTCTGAAGGTTTTGAAGTTGCAATTTCAACACGACAAGGATTATTTAAATACTTTCCAGCAATGCCAATGATGTTTCTAGGCAAGGTTGCTGAGAATAGCAACGTTTGACGCTGAGAATCCATATATTCTATAATACTATCAATCTGAATGGTAAAGCCCATATCTAACATACGATCAGTTTCATCTAATACTAAGAAGCTTGTGTTATCAAGTTTTAAACACCCTCTGTCTAAATGATCATAAATTCTACCTGGGGTACCAACGATCAATCTAGGTGACCTTTTTAAATCTCTTAACTGTTTTGACATTGGTGCGCCACCAATTAATAATGCTGATGCAATATTAGCCTGTCTTCCCATTATTGATTGTAGCTGAGTAAGAACCTGGTTAGCTAGCTCACGTGTTGGCGTCATTACCAAAGCCAATCCTTCAGGATTGTTCATCAAATGTGTAATAAGTGGTATTCCGAAAGCTGCAGTTTTACCTGTACCCGTTTGCGCGGAAGCTAAAATATCACGTCCCTCTAATGCTTTAGGGATAGCTTGTGTTTGAACTGGTGTTGGCGCAGTAATATTTAACCTTGCTAATGATGCTATCAATTCTTTTGGCATACCAGCTATTGATTCAAAACCATTTGGCTTTGGATCGTTTGATTCTGATTTTTTAGCCTTTGAATCATTTGCTTCAGGGCTCTCATCCTTTGAATCGTTTGATTCTGATTTTTTAGCCTTTGATTCTGATTTTTTAGCCTTAGAATCGTTTGATTCTGATTTTTCAGCCTTTGAATCGATTGATTCTGATTTTTTAGCCTTTGAATCATTTGCTTCAGAGCTCTCATCCTTTGAATCGTTTGATTTTGATTTTTTAGCCTTTGAATCTTTTGGTTCTGGTTTTTCAGCCTTTGAATCGTTTGATTCTGATTCAGAAGCATTTGGCTCTGAACTAATTTGTTCAGCATTTTTTTGCTCAGAGACATTTTCCTCTGAACTGGCTTGCTCTGTAATTTTTTGCTCTGGAGCATTTTGCTCTGGGGCATTTTGTTCTGAACTGTTCGGTTCCAAACTATTCAACTCTATACTATTCGATTCTAAATCACTCATTACTATCTCCTGTGTTACATCTCAAAGATGTTCATTGTCATGGGCTTAATATCACATGATTCACGAAGTGCAAATCATGCTTAGTTTACTCTTATGTCAACCACCATAACCAACTCAAAAGTTAGAATGAATAATTTATTATTGTTAAGAGTAAGCAAAACTCCATGGCAAGGATCTCATAAAAATATCAAGAAAGCAAGCATTTAAGAGATATCTCGAAAAAAAAGATAATTAGAATTATAATCACATAAAGTTGTGCAAACAAAAAGATTTATTAGAAAAAACTCGGTAGTTGACGATTTTTTGTCAAAGTGGTCTAATATCTGTGGCTTAATTTAAGGAAATTAGCATGGAAGCATCAGAAACAAATCGAATTAAGAAACTCATTTCAGATATCGTAATTCTGCATAATAAAACTAGACCAGGAAAAACCCTTAATGTAATCGAAACAATGGAATCCTTCGTACTTGACCCAGAAACTAATAAGTTAATATTCCCCAACCCCTCTAACGCTGCTGCCAGTTTATTCAAACAAATTTACTGCGCTAAGCGACTTGATAATAACTTCATGATCTCTGATGTTTTTTATACTGGCTTGTCGAAAGACAGAGATGGGGCCAGTCTTTGCGCTCTTAATGAGACTCAAGGCTTTCGCGCCAATGCTGATGAAATGATCGATGCACTTAATCGCAACAAAATGCCCTATACACATCGCGTATTTCAAATCAACTCAACAACTAGTGGGAGCCACTATGTATCTATTTTTGCAGAAAAAATAGAGGGGGAAATTATTTTTCACTACTTTGACCCAATAAGCTCGATAAACTATAAAGGTTATAAAAAAGAACTTGATGAGTTCAACAAACTACAATCTGATTCTAAAATCAGTTATATAGCACACACTGAACTTAACATCCAAACACGAGGAGAAGACTACTGTGCAGAGTACTCAATACTATTCATCTATTTAAGTGAGCTAAAATATCTAATTTCTAACCCTACAACACCAAAAGTCGAACCAAGCCAAAATCTCTTTTTCAAAAAACTATTATCACCTGAGAGTTTATCTGATTTCATATCAGAGCTAAAGGAAAAGAGCCCGTATGAAATGTTACATGCACTAAAGGAAAATAATAAACGAATTGGTTCTCAATTGAGAGATAAAAATATACTGGCAACAATAGAAAGCATTTCCAAAGACTCCCTAATAAAGGCTTATACGATCATCCTTGAGGATTTAAAAGATAACACCCTATTCCCCGAAATTACTGAAGAGGATCAATTTTTACTAATCTGTGCTCTCTCTGCTTCTGTTACAGCATTTGCACTCCATAGCTTAGCATTAGGTGCAGCAGGATCTGGCATGACTGCCTTTACCATTCAGCGAATAGCTGGAAATTTTCCGTCTTATTCAGAAATAATGGATAATGCAATAAAGGAAATTGAACTTGCCTATAATCCAACTAAGAAAGACACAGTTGAGCAAACTGGACCAAAAATCTCCGCCGTATAATCACCAGTTATTCATAAAAAGGCAGTTCTCCAAACCGGTTGTCGCCTTCTGTTGGCTTGCCAAACATTAACAAATATATCATTACATAACGAATAGCGTACAACGCTAAAGTTGCAAAAACACTCCCTTCGCCCAGATGGTTGAAAACCCCAATTGAAATGAAGGCAGTGCCTGCACCAACTACTGCTGTACCAATTAAGATTGCATATAATAAAAACCACCATCCAGATTTATCCTGATCATGCATGCGGCGAACAGCACATGCAATTCCCACCAAGGCAAAATAAATGATAAAGATCCGGACCAAAATACCTAGAGCAGTTATCATTACACTAAGATTTTCCTGTTGTGCAATTTCCTTTATTGGTAATTTTAACACGCCAATCAATAAAAAATGAGACCCATTAAACATCATGTCTGCCAATATATAAATAAAATATTCTTTTTGAGAGGACCGTCCTGAGTAGTCGAATAAATTAGAAAACGAGTATTTTATATACTTAAAAAAATCATCTGTTGTTATTTCATAATAAGATTTTTGCATGATCTGCCCAATTAACTAAAAACTTACTATACCTTATTATGGTAAAAATTATTAAGAATATTGATATAATTTCAAAATTATTTATTTATAAACTATCGACTTTCCAAACTGGTTATCACCCTCTGTTGGTTTTCGCAGCATAAACAAATAAAGCAATGCAAATCGAGCAATATACGCCAATACCAAACCTAAAATCGGCCAGGAACCCTTTAAATCGGCAGTCAATCTAAAGCAAGCATTAAGCAGAACGTAAATCGATATACCATATAATAAATACCACCATCCAGATTTACCCTGATCATGCATACGACGAATACCACAGGATATTCCTCCCCAGTAGAAATATATTAAAAGAAATACTGGTAACAAAGATATACCAGTAAATGATACCTTAATTGAAGAATTTAGAACACCAGAAAATATAGAATAAAAGAACCATAAAAGGACAACCAGGGCCGCTATCAACTCTAAAAACAACACTCAAATATGAATCATTTCTGATATAAGGTTTACTAAAAGTTCAGAATAGTTTTACAATTAATACAAATCATTTCATGCTTAATTTATCACTGAATTTTAAATATTGATCTATATGAACACCAATACTCAGCACAATATCTTTGCACATAAAATTCAATCTCCGATTGGCAACATATTGGCCATTGCAAGTCAATCTGGACTCGTTGAACTGAAAATTGATCATCAATATGAAGATGCTTATATTGGTAAAGCAACACCCATCTTATTATCCATTGAAAGGGAACTGGCGTTATATTTTTTGGGGAAATTACAAAAATTCAATACCCCAATTCATCTACATGGCACACCTTTTCAGAAGACTGTATGGAAAAGCTTACTGCATATCCCTTATGGAAAAACCATCAGTTACTTAGAGGAAGCAGCCTATATTGGTAATCCAAAAGCCACTCGAGCGGTTGCAAATGCCAACGGTGCCAACAAGCTTCCAACCATCATACCTTGTCACCGAGTGGTACGTCATAACGGGCAACTTGGTGGTTACGCATTGGGGGTGGACAAAAAAACATGGCTACTGAATCATGAAAAATATTACCAATTAAGATAATCCTTACCAATCATCAATAGCCCTTGCATCATCCGATTAGCGCATTCATATCAATGATAAACTTATTTGGGTCTGCAACAGTACCACCTTCTGATAATAAAGCTTGATCCAGTAACACACCAGCTGTCATATTAAACCGATCATCAGATTGTTCACTGAGTAATCGTTTCACAATTGCATGAGATGGATTGAGCTCTAAAACTGGTTGAAATTTTGGCACCTGCTGCCCAGCTTCAACCATTAAACGATGCATATGAGGTGTTAGCATGTCCTCGGATGCAGCAATTGCAGAAGGCGCATTCACCAATCGAGAAGTAAACCGAACACTGGATACCTTTCCTTCCAACACTTTCTGTATGCGCTCTATATCGCTTTGATGTGTTTTTTGAGCCTCTTCTGCTGCTTTATCGGAAGCTTCATCTTTAATCGCATCATCTTTCTGTGACACATTATGAAATGACTTATCATTATAGTTTTGCATAGCGTTCATTAAAAATGGATCAACCCGATCGGTCATAATAAGAACCTGGTAACCTTGTGCCGTATATTTCTCAATATGAGGCGAATGTTTAGCAGATTGCTTATTATCTGAGATAAGATAATATATTTTTTCTTGACCAGCTTTCATTGAGTTAACATAGTCATCCAATGATAGTATATCCCCATGCTGATTCTCAACCCTCAAAAGGCGCATTAATGCTTCTTTATTTGCAAAATCTTGAGCAGCACCTTCTTTTAGCACAGCACCAAACTCTGACCAGAATTCAAGATAAGTATCATTATTACTTGCTAACTTTGTCAGCATTTTAATAATATTTTTTGTAATACTAGATTTTATCGCCTTTGTTTTTGGATTGGTTTGTAAAATCTCCCTAGAGACATTTAATGGCAGATCTTCGCAATCAATCACACCTTTTACAAAACGTAAATATGATGGCAAGAACTGTTCTGCTTCATCCATGATGAATACTCTCTGAACATACAACTGCAATCCTTTCTTACTGTAGTCTTTGAAATAAAGATCCAATGGTGCTTTTTTAGGAATATATAATAATGCTGTAAATTCCGTATTAACACTCTGTACATGGCGATGATCATATGCCAAGGCATCAGTAAAATCGTGTGTTAAATTTTGATAGAACTTTTGATAATCCTCATCTGGGATATCTTTGGGAGTTTTTCGCCAAATAGCCTGACCATCATTTACCTGGTAATAGCCTTCTTCTCCCTCACCTGTTTTCTTCATCATGATCGGAAACATTATATGGTTTGACCAATTTTGTATAACCTTTTTCACATGCCAATCTTGTAAGAATTGATTGACTGATTCATTATCTTGAAGATGTAAAATAACTTCTGTGCCCCGCTCTACTTTTTCAACTTCAGCTATTGTATATTTCTCAATCCCATCAGATACCCACTCGCAAGCTTTCTTTTCACCTGCTTTAAGGGTTTTAACAGTTACCCTATCTGCAACAACAAAAGCTGAATAGAAACCCACCCCAAATTGCCCAATGAGCTCTGACTTATGTTTTTCGTCACTATTTTTTAGATCATTCAACAATGATTTTGTACCTGATTTTGCAACAGTACCAAGGTTGTCTACCGCTTCATCTGAATTCATACCAATACCAGTGTCGCGAATTGTAATGGTTCTGGCCTTTTCATCAATATCAACATAGATTAACAAATCTTGATTATCACCATATAGCTCAGTATTTTTAATCCCAGCTAATTTCATTTTCTGTAATGCATCAGCACTATTAGAAATTAACTCACGTAGAAAAACTTCTTGATCGCTATACATTGAATGCGCAATCAAATTCATCAACTCTTTTATTTCAGCTTTAAAAACTTTAGCCTTGGCCATTTTACTCTCCCAGTATCTTCAAATACTATCATAAGTATCAAAATAAATTTATCAAGCCCCACTGTGTTAAGATTGATTGTGATGTATTGAGAATTAAACAACTATTTCATATTTTAAATTAATCTATGCATTTAGCGCTTATTTGGACTCCTGATTGTGTTCTCATTTGCAGGCTCTTCTGATATAACCATTTTTCTGCTTTGACTCAGTTGAACCCTTGTGCAAGGTCACCCACCTTTAGAAATAACCAATATAAAAACGTGTAACGAATAATTGGTGTTAACACAACAAGAGCATACGCTTGAAAAGGAGCTGCATCACTTCAGTAATGATAAAAAAATGTTTACGAGGCGTCAGCAAAAACACTACATACAATACTGCGACATATAATATACACAGGATAATACTCAGCAGATTAGACAATTGGCGAGTATAACAAAAAAAACTATGAAAATAGACGGCAATATTTATTCGTGAACAGGCGAATTACCAAACTTGTTAACACCTTCTGATGGCTGCCTTAAGAAAAAATAATATTGCAGCGAATAACGAGCAACACTCGCTAAAGCATAAGCCAAAAAGGATTGGAAAATAGCTGGTATTATAGTCATTATTATAATCGAAGGGTAAAGGTACGCTACATAACGCCAACCAGATCTACCTTGATCGTGCAACCGCCGAATGCAGCAGGAAAACCCAGCCCAATGAAGGTAAGAAAAGACAGGGACAAACACAGGGGAAACAATCACTGCCATAACACCCAGCACCCTCACTAGAGTTTCAAATCCGAGCAACAAAAGCCCGATACAAGCGACAAACAACAATTCATACATCACAGAGCAAAGAAAATAAACAAAGTACTCTCTCTGAGAAGCACGTCCCTTACAATAAAAACCTTCAGACAGAATTTGGTTGAAATATTTAAAAAAATCTTTACATGTAATTTTATAGTAAGACGTTGGCATTGTGCTCTCCACTTAATCGCAAAAAACTATAACCAATAAAACAACTGAATACCATCATTAGACGTCCAAAACTTAACCAGTAATATAAAGGATTCAGCAGAGCTTGGAATATGTTTGCAATAAATATTCTTCACCCTAGGTAGCACATAAGCTCGATAAAAAACATATGTGCACGCAAAATTTAATTCCCAATTGGTGGTATACTGGCTATTGTAACTAATTTTCAATCATTATCTTATCTGAAAAACTGATCTACGGTGCTGAATTTCCTTTAGAACTTTTTGCTGATTTAGCACCTGCTGTGGATTCTTTTGACATAACTTCCGGCGATTTTTGCTTAGATACTGCAAACATAGAGACACTTGAAAGATCATTTGCCCTAGGTTGCGATGCAGAACTTATTAAGCGCTCCTCTATCTTCTTCACTTTTTGACGAACACTTTCTTTATTCCAGGTTTTCTCAGGCATTTTTGCTGTCAACATTTGAGCAATATCCTCAAAAGTTCTATCATGATGGCCACCCAAACCTTTCTTCAATGCAATCACTTCATATAGATCTGGATCCAAATCATCTAACAATGTCTGTAAATATGATCTTTCATCTGCATCAATCACCTGCTGCTCTACAGACACTTCGTCATCTAATGCAAGTGTTTCAATCAAAGCTTGCAAATCATTAGAATCACTTTCTAACACTTGCATTGGTATCTTTGCCCTTAATAGTTTATGCAAATTTTTCACATCCTTATAACCCAACATATCAGCAACTTCTTGCTCTGAATGCCCTTTTTCTTTTAATGATAATGCTTTTGCAACATCACGATAACGCACACTTGATAACTTCATCGTTCCACTATTACTGACAGCATAACGCTCTATTGCTTGCTTAACCCACAAATATGCATAGGTACTAAACATAGCGCCTTTACTTGGATCGAATTTCTCAATGGCTCTCTGAAACCCCATTCTTCCAACTTGCATAAAATCTTGACAATCATCAGAGAAATTTGTTCTTCCTCTAAACTTAGATGCAATATTAAAAATTATACCTTCGTACTGCATCAACAAATCTGCGAAAGCAATTTCATTCCCACTATTTTGATATGAGTTAATCAGCTCTAATTCACGCTCACGTGTGAAAGTATCTTGATCTATGATTATTTCCGCTTGTTCGAACTGAACATCTTTTCCGTTTCCTGCCATCCTTGGCCCTCCGTCTATTACTTAAAATCGCATCACCATCCATAGCAATACATTATTATTATATGGCAAATATAATGAAATTCAACAACAAATTAAGATAAAATTAATATAGTTAACTTTATTGTTATATTTCATATAGATAAATTTAACTGTTTTTGTTGACTTTTGTTTAATTCTTGCAAGATTCTAATATTTTTAACTTTTTTGAAATGTTTTTATAGCACTATTTGCCCAGCTTCCAGCAATTCTAACTTTGCAAAAAAACCATCATAACCCCGCCACAGATGCTCAACATTGTTCAAATTTGATGGTGTTTTGGCAACTTTTGCAGCCAACACCAATGCGGCGGCACTGCGTAAATTCTCTGCTGATATATTTGCACCCATCAATGTCTCTACCCCTGAGATCAAAACACCACCTGGAAATCTTTCAAATTTTGCACCCATTTTTTCAAGTGAACACAGATGGTCAAAGCGCTTGGAGTAAATTTCATCAACAATTTTTGCACTCCCCTCAGAGATTGCTGACAATACACACCATTGCGGCTGCAAATCTGTCGGAAACCCCGGATATGGAGATGCGTTAATATTACAGGCCAGCGGCCTTTTTTTAACAGTTAACACTATAGTATTTTGAGTGATTTCATAATCTGCACCACTTTCTTTTAATTTTCTTAAAACAGAAATCATGTGATTGGGCATCACATTCTCCAATCGAAGCTTCCCGCCAAGCATTGCCCCCAGTATCAAAAATGTCCCTGCTTCAATTCTATCTGGTATGACCGTATGCTCAGCCCCCTTTGAAAGCCTTCTGCCAACAACCTCAATCTTAGTGCCAAAACGCGTTATATTCGCACCAAGCTTCCTTAAAAAAGAAATGCAATCATCCACCTCGGGCTCTAAGGCACAGTTATGGATAATTGTTTTAGAAGGCTGACTTACAGCACACAACAAAGCATTGACCAAGCCAGTTACTGTCGGCTTACCAAAATGAATTTCTGCATCCTTTGAAGCATTTATATGGCCAGATATTTCATCACCATCATCAACAATCAAAGCACCCATTTCTCGCATTGCTTCAATATGGAAATTAATTGGCCTTGGCCCAAGCTTGCAACCACCTGGAGATTTCACCCTAAAGCGGCCAAAACGACTCAATAGCGCCCCAATAAATAGTAATGAAGTTCGGACAGAGGAACAACTCTCACTATTTAAATCACAGTATTTTGCACCTTTTGGGTCAATTTCTAAGACCCTTTCCTCAACCCAAGTGCTTTTTATATTTAATAAACTTAGAAGTTCACACATTTTTTTAACATCTTCCAGCATTGGCATGTTGCGTAAAACTACTTTGTCTGTTGCCAATACTGAGGCGGCCAATAATAATAAAGCTGAATTTTTCGCACCTGAAATTACCACAACACCAGAAATACCATCTGATGGCACAATGACACGATTCACACTATTCTCCTATGGCAATTCAATTTGATATGACTGACATGATGATAGAATAAGGTCATTAACCTTGTAACAACACACAATGTCATTGGCGGTTGCAAATTGCCACCAAGCCAGAATCATAGCTAAGCCAGCAGTATCCATATACTCAACACCACTTAAATCTATATTAATATTATCTGTAAGCGACATAGACTGAATAACCTGTGTATACAAAAATTTTACAGACTGAACTGTCAACCTTTTATCTTTAATTTTGTACATCATTCTTAATTTACCAATTTTGAAGCCAGATAATTATTTAAAGCTTTAATCCCGCCTGTTGATAACAATCGATTGAATTGGGAACGATATGTTTGCACAATACTCAACCCATCAATAACAATATCCAGTATCTTCCATTCCGTCTCATCACAACGAACAGAATATTTCACTGAAACAGATTCATTGCCTTCAAAGTATATATTAGAATCAACCCGAGAATAACGTTTTAGATTACCGCGTACTGGCAAGAATTCCATACGATTATCCCTATACTCACAATTGAATGCTTCTGCATATTGCTTAATTAATAGAATCTCTAACAACCGTTGCAGTGCTTCTTGATCTTCAGGCTCAGATTCAAGCCAATATTTCCTACCCAACACTTGCTTGGTCATAACAGAACTATCTACATGGGGCATAAACGTTGTTCTAATGACCTCTTTCACCACTGAAAGATCAGCAGATTGATCGCAACTCTTATGCAGTTTCTCTTGTATCTGAGATACAATAACTTCTATATCTAAGTTTGGCGCAGAACAGCCAACACCCTCAGCATAAGTCCATAGAGCCAATAAGCACAAGCTAACGCGTTTCATCCGTCACCTCATCTTGAAGACCAGCTTGAACCATAACTTGACCAATTAAATTTTCTAGAACAAAACCTGAACTGGTTTGTTCAATACTGTCATTGTGTTTCAATAAAGTTTCATCAAATCCTGGGGAAAGTGCAATATATCGCACTCCCAACAAGCCTTCTGTATAGATATTAGCAGAAGTATCTGTTGCCAGCATTAAATCAGTTGAATCAATACGAATCAATACATTCGCCTGATAATTTTCTGTCAAACTTACCGATACAACTTCACCAATTTGAACACCTGCTATTCTAACCGGCGCTCGAGAACGCAGCCCTGCGGACTCATCAAATTTCGCGATTAAATTATACCCCTGATAGTCCTTCCAATCTGATGCTGATGCAAAAAATGCAATAAACATTGTAGACACTATCCCCAATAATAACAAAGCACCGACCCCTGCATTTATAAAACGATTTTCACTCATACCATCACTCCCCCTGAGATTGCTGTAATTACATAGTCAATTGCCAGCACAAACAATGATGCAGAAACAACTGTTGTGGTTGTCGCATGCGCCAATCCCAGCCGATCCTTACTTGTATACATCCCTTGAAATAAAGCAATCCAAGCGACTATGATCCCAAAAACAAAACTCTTTTTTAACCCATGCATAAAATCCAACATAAAAAGTGTTTGATATTGCAATGAATTCCAAAACATCCCCTCAGGGAGCCCTAATCCGACCGTACAAACCACATTACTACTCATAATTGCACTAAGACAAAACAGTGTGTTTAGTATCGGCATAGAAACAATCACCGCCAATAGCCTTGGAAACAATATCAAACGATTTGCATTTATCCCCAACATCTCTAAACACATAAACTGCTGATTAATTTGCATCATACCAATCTCTGCTGCCAACAAAGATCCCACACGACCTGCAACTAGAATACCAGTTAACACAGGCGCAAGTTCCCGGTAAATAGAGTAGGCAGTTAAACCACTAATCTCAGATTCAGCACCATATTTTGCAAGATTAGTAAATCCTTGTAAGGTAATGACCATACCGATGAATGAGCCAGCCACCAGTATAATCAATACGGTTTCATTGCCCAAACGGTATATCTGCTCCAGAATCTGTTTTACATGAACACGACGAGAAGGGTAAGAGGCCAACACTCTCATTATAAATCTAAATGACAATCCCAAACGGTCACAAAAAGCATACATAGAGCTCATTAGCAGCCCTCCATAATATCTGTTAACAAATCCTGATCAGAATTTTCTTGTGTTAACAAACTACTGCCGTCAATAAAATGCCGAACCACTTCATTATCACTTTTCATCACTTCATCTACTGTACCAAAAGCCATCACTCGGCCTTCCCAAATCACCACCATCTTTTGCACAACTTCGCTTAAATCCTTAATATCATGAGACACAATCACTGAGCTCATTTTTTCTTTATGAAACTTCCGCATTAATATTTTCAAATGTGATTTTGTCACTGGATCTTGCCCTGTAAAAGGCTCATCATAGATAATAAAATTTGGATCTCTTGATACTGCTCGAGCCAATGCAACCCTTCGTGCCATCCCACCAGATAGTTCTCTTGGAAATAATCTTTCTGCACCCCTAAGCCCGACATCATCAAGCTTCAATTTAACCAAATTTCGGGTAACTTGCTCTGGCAAATCGTAATGATAGCGTATTGGAAATGCAATATTTTCTTCAACCGTCCACTCAGAAAACAATGCATCGGTCTGAAACAACATTCCAATATCCATCCTAAGTTTTTCTAGATCTTGATCTGATAACTCTGACACTGCTTGACCGAATAAGTAGACTTTGCCTTTACTGGGTTTTAAAAAACCCAACATTAATTTTAAAAATGTTGACTTACCTGCCCCACTCGGCCCAATAATGCCAATATGCTCCCCTAAAAACATAGAAAAGCTTACTTGATCCATCAAAGTTCGACCGCAAACATTTAAGCTTACTTGATCAAATCGAACAATCTCCATGTACTTCCTTGAACTAAACAGAACTATTGTGCAACTTCATCTCACAATAGTCAATGCCTGCCACTATCCTTGGCATTTTAACCGAGACCTGATTACCGGTGACGTGAGCCACTTACACCAACATCATCCTTCAACCATGCCTCGTCATAGAAACCACTGGCTGGCTCGTCTACATCAATTTCATTTTCCACTATATTCATAAATCCGGAGCTATACAGCTGTTCAGAATCATACCCATCATCACCGTATTCATCATAGTTGTCATCCAATAAAAGATAGGCTGATGTTTTTGGATTCTGTTTATGAGATGTTGTTTGGGGATGAATGAAATCACTAAACCATGACTTAATGGTGGTTAATAATTTTGAAAGATAACTAGACTTATCCAGAACTTGATCCACCATTATAAAATCATGTCCTACTTCAGGTTCTGGCGTTATTTTCGGCGCATTCAACACTTCTTTAGAAGTTGGCGCAATTTTTCTCTGTTTTTCTATATCAAACCCCAATGATGCTAGATTTTCTCTGGTTCTTGGATTTAAACCCAAGGAGTTATATTTTATTATTTTATTGATTGTGCTGGTTTTAACATCTATTCCTGCTTGAGACAAATATACAACTTTTTCTGCATAATCCTGTGGTGAAAAATTTGTAAAAGATTTATCCAGGGCTTTTAAGAGTTTAACATTAAATACTGATTTTAAAGTTAGGTCTTTTTCTAAACTGCATAATTTCAAAAATTCTTTACCACTTAAATTTTGTGTTTCATCTAAAGCATAATATTCATCTGCATATAGGCTAAGTATTTCAACAAACTCATCCACTGTTCTGAGCGCCAAAGCATCTATAATAGCATCATTTATATTTTCATTTTTCATTAGATTTTCCAATTTTAACTTGTAGGGTTATAGCAACTTTTTCACTCCTGGCAGAATATTGTTCAAAAAGAACCTTAATACTCTGAGTTTCTACATTAAATCTATATTTATTCTAGCGAAAAGCAGGTAAATATAAATTATATGTGGACATCATGAAGCAAATATTTAATAATTTTTTCATGAATTTATCAAAATATATTAAACAACCAACTGATATCAAAGGCATGAGGAAGGCAGGCGCAGCTGCAGCATCAGTTTTAACCTATATTGCCCCTTTTGTTAAAAAAAATGTGTCTACGGATGCATTAAACATCTTATGTCATGACTATATTGTGAACACATTAAAGGCAGTACCAGCACCATTGAACTATAGAGGATTTCCCAAATCAATTTGCACCTCTGTAAACCATGTTGTATGCCATGGCATACCCAATGATAAACTACTTAAAGATGGCGATATTTTAAACATAGATGTCACCGTTATCCTTAACGGCTATCATGGTGATACTTCAAAAATGTTTTTCATCGGTGATGTTAAGCCGCATGCCAAACGTTTGTGCCAAATTGCCAGAGAGTGTTTATATGTGGGTATTAACCTAGTTAAACCAGGACAATCAATTTATGAAATTGGTCGACAAATTGAATTATTTGCCAACAAAAATCACTATAGTTCAGTCAAAGATTACTGCGGCCATGGCATTGGCAAGGTTTTTCATGAACCTGGCTTTCAAATCTTACATTATGATGACCCTTCACAAAAACCTTTTATTTTGTTACCTGGATTAACATTCACCATTGAACCGATGATTAACCAAGGTCAATATGGTGTTAAATTATTACCAGATCACTGGACTGTTATCACAAAAGATAAAACCCTATCAGCTCAATGGGAACACACTTTATTGGTAACAGAAACTGGCGTAGAGATTCTCACGCTACGCGAAGATGAAGAAGCGCTATAACTGATCTAAGCATCGCTTGAGATTAGCAGTAGCCAAAGCACGAGGAGAGTTTTGATTTTTCATATCAGCACTCATCTGCGCAAAAGTTTTACCCAATTTTGGCACATATAAATATGGATCATAAGGAAAACTACTTTCTCCTTTTGGCTTAATGTGAAATTCTCCATGGACAACTCCTAGGAAAAACATCGGCAATGGGTCATTTTTATGCGTTACCATTGCAATACAACAGATCATCATTGCTGAAGAACGCTCAACATCCAGACTGGAGAGTACATTTAAAATAGCACCACTACCATCACTGGCGCCTTTAAAGTTCTTGCTGTTCACACCAGGCATACCACCTAATGCATCAATCATAATGCCAGAATCATCCCCGATAAAACACCCAATCTCATCCATAGCGCAAGCTCTTGCTTTAAGTAAAGCATTCTCATGAAAGCTTAGTCCTGTTTCATCCACCTCAATATCTCTTGCAATTAACTCATGCGGCATGAGCAACGATTGAAACTCTTTCAGCTTCCCTTCATTACGACTTGCAATAATAATATTCATAGCTACCTTATATATATAACATCAGTATTTTATAAAAAAGTTGGAGACTATTCAATGGAAACCATTTTAATCAATGGCCATAGTGGAAAATTTGGCCAAGCAATCTATCAATCCCTGGCAGAATATAACCGAATTGGCTGCAATCAGACCCATACGCTTATGCAAGCATTGGCACTGCAAACACCAGATGTCATTATTGATGTCACAAACTCACAAACCATTTACAAGCTATTGCCCATCTATATGGATCTCAAAATTCCAACCATTATTGGAACCAGCGGCATTTTTCCAAAAGATGCTTATACTATTTCGAAAAAAGCTGATTACCCCCTGCTGATTGTCCCCAATTTTGCAAAAGGCTTAAAAGACATTATTCAATCATCCCTCATGCTTCAGAAAACAGCTAGTAACATTCAAATTATTGAGACACACCACCAAAGTAAATTAGACAGCCCATCTGGCACCAGCCAATTTTTAGCACATATCTTAGGCACCCAAAAAATTACCTCACACAGGGTGGATAAATATATCGCCAAGCATGAAATTATCATCACACTCCCAAACAAAACGGTTACTTTCACACATGAGATAAAAAATTTAAAAGAATTCATTCCTGGTGTTTTAGATTCAATTCAAATAATTAAAGGAAAAAAAGACGGGGATGTGCTATTTTTCTGACTCATAACTCAGAGATATCTGTATTGCCACTTTTTAAAACAGTGCAATAATGCAATGACCTGGATGGAGAATAATAATGTATTACTGGCAAGCTGTATGTAATGAATTTTATAATCGGTATGCGAAAGATTATCGCTTTCATTATACAAACATGAGATTTTACCCTGAAACACAAGATGATGTTGAAAAAAAGAAATTGAAACGTGCACGTTATTACTTTAATAAAAAGAAGTGTATCTATTTAACACAAAGAGAAGCTGACTGTATTTACCATATGTGCCTTGGCATGACCATTCGTCAAACTGCAGAAGAGCTACTGCTCTCAGCAAGAAGCGTTGAGTTCTATTTAAAGCGCATTAAAGAAAAATTTGGCATTCAATACAAAAACCCATTACTAAAATATATCCAAGCACATAAGCATTATCCAGAGTTCTTTGCTCATATGGAAGCAGAATTTAATGAGTAACCTTGTATTAGCTCAGAGATAATACTAGAGTCCCCCTCCATCATCACCCGAATGAATGATTCAGTATTGGATTTACGGATAACCAAGCGAACATCTCTACAGGATAATTGGCAATGCAATTGCTCAATATCTACCCCCAAAGGTAAATTTAAATGCAATTGATACACTTTGGGTAAAGCCAATACATCACCCTTATCCATTGCATGAGAGAAAATATACACCGGATCAGAATAACGCATCCAATTTGAGTCCAACACATGCCCACAACTTTCAGCACCATAACGGGCGCTAAGACTTTTCATTGAGCGATAGACATTATCATCGCCCACATCAGTTCTATGGAAAACAATTCCTTTTTCAGATAATGCTTGATCCAACACCGAATTTGACAATACGGTGCCCACAGAGACACCCTTTTCAGACAAGTGACACAGGATATCATCGCCATCTAAAATTCGTTGACGAGAGACCAATTGAAGTCTATCCCCATCTCCATCAAAGGCCAATACATAATCATAATGTTTCGGATACAAGGATACCTGCTTTTCTATAGACACACACCCAGATGTGTTAATCAACCTTGGATTGAACTGATCAAAGCAATCGACACTAAAGCCCAACTCCTCTAGCATATATAGATACGGATGCCATGCACCGTATGCACAATCAACAAGACATCGTTTGCTCTGTGGCCCCACAGCTTTCTTTAGTTCTTCCAGATAGTATGTTTGAATCTCACCATTGGCATCACAAGAAATTGAACCTCTCGCGCCTGAAATTGGTTTTTCGATTAATATAGAAAATTCCTGTCTTTCTAATTCATTTAAAGTAAATCCAATAAATTTTACACCATTGTCATCCACAGGGTTATGAGATGCTGATATTACAATGCCCAATAATTGATGATCCTGGGCATATTTGGCCAACATTGGCGTTGGCATCATCCCTGCTTGAGTAATACGCAAGCCACAACACTTGGCACCTGACAAAAAAGCAGAGTATAAAGCCTCTGATGAGGGGCGTGGATCTCGCCCAAGAACAAATTCTCGAACCCCAAGTAGCTGACTTAGCACACCTGGGAGGCGAAAATAATAGCTCTCACTAATCCAAAAAGTACCTAATTCGCCCCTAAATCCATCTTTCCTCATTCATCCAATTCAGTTGTTTCAACTTCTTTCCATCCTTGCGGAGGATGTGGTTTTTTGCCATCCATAATCATATCAATTTGACTGGCTTCAATTGTTTCATACTTCATCAAAGAATCTGCCATAAGGTTTAATATCTCTAAATTGTCTTTTAGGATATCCACTGCACGCTGATAGTTTCTATCAATAATGCCGTGAATTTCTGCATCAATTGCAGCTGCGGTTGCATCAGACATTTCACGATGTTTGGTAACTGATTTTCCTAAAAAGACCTCACCCTCATCAGCTGAATAATTAATTGGACCCATTTTATCTGAAAGTCCCCAGCTGGTTACAATCTTTCTAGCGATTTCAGTTGCTTTCTCAATATCATTAGAAGCACCTGTCGTCACAGAATCTTTTCCATAAACCAATATTTCAGCAACTCGTCCACCATACAGCCCAGATAGTTGACTCTCTAGTTTTCTCATAGAAATACTATAAGCATCTTTTTCAGGTAAGAACATGGTTACACCCAAAGCTCTTCCCCGCGGGATAATGCTTACCTTATAAACTGGATCGTGTTCTGGTACCAATCGGCCAACAATTGCATGTCCAGCTTCGTGATATGCTGTTAAACGTTTCTCTTCTTCACTCATCACAGCAGAGGTTCTTTCAGCACCCATCAAAATCTTATCTTTTGCCTTTTCAAAATGCTGCATAAATATACGGCGTTTATTACTCTTAGCTGCAAATAGAGCTGCCTCATTTGCAAGGTTTGCAAGATCTGCTCCAGAAAATCCTGGCGTCCCTCGTGCAATAATTTTTGCATCAACTGCCTTATCTAATGTTAGCTTTTTCATATGCACCAAAAGAATTTTCTCACGGCCTAAAATATCTGGTAAAGGCACCACCACTTGTCGATCAAATCGCCCAGGCCTTAACAAGGCTGGATCCAAAACATCTGGCCTATTGGTTGCAGCCATAACAATGACACCTTCCTTACCTTCAAATCCATCCATTTCAACCAATAACTGGTTCAATGTTTGCTCCCTTTCATCATTTCCACCGCCAACGCCAGCACCACGGAGACGGCCAACAGCATCAATTTCATCAATAAATATAATACATGGCGCTTGCTTTTTAGCCTGCTCAAAAGTATCTCTTACCCTCGAGGCCCCAACACCAACAAACATTTCAACAAAATCTGAACCAGATATAATGAAAAATGGCACACCAGCTTCACCCGCCACAGCTTTGGCCAATAGCGTTTTACCCGTACCAGGTGCACCCACCAGTAATGCACCACAAGGGATTTTGCCACCTAACTGCTGGAATTTTTTAGGGTTCTTCAGGAAGTCCACAAACTCCTTCACCTCATTTAAGCACTCATCCACACCAGCAACATCTTTAAATGTCACTTTATTTTTTTGGCCATTCAGCATTCTCGCACGACTTTTCCCAAAAGAAAATGGACCGCCTTTTCCGCCCATGCCGCCACCACCTTGTGCTTGACGCATTAACCATGCCCAAAGACCAATAATAATGAAAAATGGTAACCAATTTATTAATATATGAAAGAAAACACCCTGACCTTCTGTTGGTTTACCCGTAATCATTGTATTTTTTTCCATTAGCAATGGTAGTAATTGCGGATCATGAAGTGGCATATACGTCGTAAAGACCTGCCCACTTCTATTCTTCCCTGTTACAACTTTATCATCTGAGATGATAACTGATTCAACAGCCCCCGTTGACACTGAATTTATGAATTCAGAATAGGTTAATTTTTGTTGCGCTATGCTTTCGGGGTTAAAACTAGTTACTAAGGCAAAAAATACCATTAGAACAACCAACCAAACAGCCATGTTCCTTGAACGATCACTCACTTAGAATCTCCTCAATCATTATAAAATTCACTATACACCAAAACAACTTCCAATAAAATAGATCTCTTTTGAGCCACTTTTTGAAGCATCTGGCTTAATTACCTTAGCTTGTTTAAACTTAGTTTTAAACAACTTTAACATCGATTCAAACATCTCACCATGAAACCCCTTACATAAAATATGTCCACCATCTTTCAAACTAAATTCTGCAAATTCAAACACATTATTTAAAAGTTTAAGCATATTTGCCTGATCAAATATCGCATTTCCGGTAAGATTCGGCGACATGTCAGAGACGATCACATCATATTTATCTGTCAACTTTGCTATATCTTCCTGTATTTTTCTATCTAGGAAATCTCCTTTGATAAATTGGACCCCATTAATTGGCATCATATCCAGCAAATCACAAGCGACAACACTGCCTTGTTTGCCGACAATATCTACCAATACCTGGGACCAAGCACCAGGGGCACTTCCCAAATCAATCACCTTATCGTGAGGCTTTATAAACTTATATTTTTTTTGTATTTCTAAAAGTTTATAAGCAGCTCGGGATCGAACCCCCTCCTGATTTGCTTTTTTTACATAACCATCACTTACATGCTGATGGTACCATCTTTTTGACACTGAACTTCTCTCAATCGTAATTCTAATTTAGGCTCTAAGTAGGAAACATCAATACACATATATTTATATCAGACAAGATCTATGCTAAAGCAATGAGATAAAATGTTCACACTGGGTGTTTTACAAACTATATTTAACTATTGTGAAGGACTTTAAAGTGATCTCCTGAATCATTCACCTCAGAACATAAATAACCATAAATGACACTATATGCAATATTTATCGCCGGTAACCCAACTGCCACGCCCACGCTGACCATAGGCGCCAATCGGATTCCTTCGTTGTACTCAGCATTTGGACATATCTACAAGCAGCTGGGCTAAAACGGGATATAGCAGGAATAAGAGAAAGTGTTTGAGCTGTCGAAAAGGCTGCATAGAGACCCATAAGATTTGGTACAACACCATAACCAATAATCAGGCCCACTAGGATATATACCATCAGCGCCGCTAAGATATTTTTTGTCACCTTTAATACTCTTACTTAATATATAATTTTTAGTTAATATATATGTTATATAAGTAAATATCAATGACTTGAAATCTATTCCTGATATTCCAACAACCCTTCCTTTGTTGGTTTTAATGCTTTTTCACCCGCCTGCCATTTGGGGGGGCAAACATCGCCATACTTTTCATGAAAACCAATGGCTGATACCAGTCTTAAAATTTCATCTGGATTTCTACCAATTGGTAAATCATTAATATGTTGTATTCTAACCAAACCTTTGGGATCAATAATAATTGTTCCTCTTAATGCAACACTTGGCTTTTGATTCATCACACCATAATTCAGCATCATTTCTTTATCAAGATCTGACAATAGTGGAAATTGAATTTTTCCAATACCACCAGATTTTACAGGCGTGTTTCGCCATGCACTGTGGGTATGCTCTGAATCAATTGAAACACCCAACACAACTGCATTTAGTGATGTAAACTGAGGTATTAATGCACTCATGTTTAACAGCTCTAACGGACAAACAAAGGTAAAGTCTAGGGGATAGAAAAACAACACCACATACTGTCCTTCATAATCTTCCAAACAATATTGCTTAATCTCACCGGTTTCAGATACGCCAGTTACATTAAAAGAAGGCGCCTTCTCTCCAATTAGTTGATTCATCATAATAGCTCTTTTTACTTACCAAAACCGTAACACAAGATGAAGACCAGATTCAACAGAGAATTGACTAATTAAAAAATCAGAAGTAGGCTGTAGATAAACCAAGGAATGTAGATGACAACCTTACCACCACTACCATATGCTAAGAATGCTTTAGAGCCATATATTTCTGAAAATACAATATCTTACCACTATGAAAAACACCACAGGGGCTACTGTAATAAGCTCAAAGAATTAATTTCTGGAACAGAGAATGAAGGAAAAAGCTTAAATGATCTTATTTTATCGTCAGATCCTGGCCCTATTTTCAATAATGCAGCACAAATTTGGAACCATAGTTTTTATTGGATGAGCATGAGTGACAAGCATCACCAGAGACCAGATAATTTCACCATTGATGCCATTTCAAAACACTTTGATTCTATAGAAATCTTTAAAGAGACATTTACACAAAATGCTTTATCATTATTTGGATCAGGTTATACCTGGTTGGTATATCACCCAGAAACAAATAGGTTAAGCATTTTAAATACGGCCAATGCAGCAACGCCTACCACAGAAGGATTGATGCCCATTTTGACCTGTGATGTCTGGGAGCATGCTTATTATCTTGATGCACAAAATCTTAGAGCGAAATATCTTGAGAACTTTTTTTCGGTCATAAACTGGCAGTTCATCTCTGATAATTTAAAAAAGGCTGGCTATGAGCAAACTAGATGAATTTAAAAAAGATCAAACTCTTTTATTGTGATGGATCATATCAAAAACAAAAAACAACCGACCCATCGTGGTTAAAAGCTAAGGTGCTTAAAACGCTAATTTTCTGTGTATATTCCGTATGCTTTGCAAACTACATTCAAATTACTGTACAAAAAGGTGATACCTTTAATGCTATCTTAAAGCGAATGAACATCTCCAACACGTCCATTGATCAAATTAATTTATCCACCGACAACACCCCAATCCTTTCAAAAATCAATCCTGATGACCGCATAGAGTTGTTTATTTCTCACCAAAACTGTTTAATATCCGCCTACATTAAACAAAAGCAACAAAATTTTGTCTTAAATAGACACCATGATGGCTTTATTTCTCAAAAATTAAAAAAAGACCCATCGATCAGAATTGTCACAACCGATACCGATGATGATAAAATATCTGAGTACAAAATTAAAACCAAACGTGCCAGTAAGATGCTTTTTCCTGATCACAAAGGCGCCATTCATGCAGCCATGAAAGATGATAAAATTATTTCATTAAAAATAACCTCAAACACAAACACTCAATATGCTTTTCTAGAAGAGAACGCTGGTTTTCCAGTTTATAAAGATGCCAAAGGCAAACTTATTGCCCCTGCAATCTCTAGATCACCAACAGATTATGTTTTTATCGCCTCACACTTCAACCTACAACGCCTACACCCCATTTCTAAAAAAATTCGGCCACACACTGGAGTTGACCTTGCTGCAGCAATCAATACCCCAATTTGGGCAGCTGCAAACGGGGTAGTAACTCAAAAAACCTTTGATCCTGGATATGGAAATATGATTGTCATTCAACACAGCAATGGTGTTGAAAGCCTTTATGCACACTTAAACAAATTCCATAACAATATCCAAGTTGGTCAGAAAGTGCTGGCTTTTGAAACAATTGGTTATGTTGGCTCAACTGGAATATCAGAAGGCAATCACCTTCACTATGAAATTCATCTAAACAATAAGCCCCATGACCCGCTGACTGTAAATTTTTCACAGTCAAATAAATCTCACCCTCTTGACTTCAACTACTACTTTTGATGAACTGTACAAATAGCAATTTAGGATAAAGTATGATCAGTTATATCTGGTTCTCTATGATATTTATTTCTATCATAACAGGAATTTATAATCAAAATCTGGATTTGGTTGTCAACGAAGCCGCAATGAGTGCTCAAAAATCCTTTGAATTAGCATTGAGCCTTGGCGGGATCATGACCTTCTGGCTTGGGTTGATGAAAATAGCAGAGGACGCTAATTTAATCAGAGATATCGGCCGAATAAGCACCCCTTTGCTGAAAAAATTATTTCCAAGCATACCCAAAGACCACCCAGCTATGGGGGCAATCACACTTAATATTTCAGCTAATTTTTTAGGGCTAAATAACGCAGCCACACCTTTTGGTCTAAAGGCAATGGAGGAGTTAGAGAAACTAAATCCCACACCATCTGTTGCCAGTGATGATATGTGCATGCTCTTAGCAATTAATACCTCATCTGTACAATTAATTCCGACAACCGCCATTACCCTGCTGAGTGTTGCTGGAAGCAAGGAGCCCACTATTATTATTTTAACCACTATTTTGGCAACATCAGTATCTACCGTTATTGCTGTTTTTACAGCCAAAGTGTTATCGAGATACTATTCATGATTGCTCAAATATCAGCACTAATATTCTCCATAATCCTAATTGCTATCCCACTTATGGGCCTAAAACGCAAAGTGGCCATCTTTGAAAGTTTTGTCGAGGGCGGCAAGGATGGTTTTGAAGTGGTTATAAAAATTATCCCTTTTATTGTTGGGATGTATGTTGCCATTGGTATGTTACGAACATCTGGTTTCTTTGATTTAGCTACAAGTTTTCTAAGTCCATTATTTGGGCTAATTCACTTTCCCCCTGAAATATTACCTTTAGCGCTTTTACGCCCCATAACTGGTTCGGGTTCTATCGCTATCTTGACAGATATCATTTCACAACATGGTCCAGATTCTTTGATTGCAAGGACAGCTGCAACAATTCTTGGCAGCACAGAGACCACTTTTTATGTTGTCACTGTATATTTTGGCGCAGTCAGCATAAAACGATACAGACATGCTATTGCCACAGGCCTAATTGCAGATTTAGCTGGCATAGTTACATCAATTATTGTTTGCAAGCTGATGTTTACATAATCACTGGTATTAACAACTTCTGATCAGTATAATAAATTGAGTTTTTAATGGAACAATCATGTATAGCTTCTTGCTCTTTTTATGCCTATTCCCAATCCACGTACAGGCCTGGAATATATTTTCATCCCCACCAATCGACAGCGTTAAAAAAGCAGAATACTCCAGACCAAGACGTGATGAAACGCCCCCACCTTGTTTATCTCGAAAAGAAAAAATTGCATTAAATCGTTTCGCTTGCCCATCTGTAAATGAGTTATACAAACAGGGTATGCGCTGGAAAACTGACTCCGGTTGGAAAGGCTACCAAGATTCATTTGCAACTGAAATCAGCGGATTTATGGGGGCTCAATGGAAAGGCGTGGGCATTGGGAGAGTCATCTGTCTTTACAGTCCAAAAGATCAAAATGAATTCCCCATTCAATTATCAACCACTCAACTCGTCAAACGGCCAGTCCATGCTAAGTGGGAAAATGAGCCCAAGAAAGATCTTCTAAACTGTATCAGTAATACTTCCAATTCCTGTGATTGTCAGTTTTCTTACTATATTGAAAAACAAGAAACTGATATTGATAAAATTGTTGAGGGCATTGAGAAAAAATAATTGATTTCATAAGGGGTATCATCTCATTCAAAAACAATGCCCCCCAAATGTTTACACCCTGGGTCTAAGCTTCCGCTTAATATAACAACGTCTTTTTTTCACACCAACTCCTCATTTCCAATATCACGCAGACACTTCGCTACATCCAAAAGCACTCTTTTATGACACTTATCTGTTTGTATCTGTGGTCTTAGTCCATAAAAAAACCAATCTTGATTCACTTTAAAATACACCTCTCCTATAAACACTTGTAAGGAGTTACAGAGGCGCAATAAACGATTGGTGATTTTCTTGGGCAACCGAGGCCAACAAACCAAATGTGTATCATCATATCGAATAAAACGAACAACCACATCTTTCCCTTTTATTACACTAATATTCATAATAGCATCCCCTTTTAGCTCCCGACCAGGCCAGAACCAAAGTGAATCAACTGCTACATAATTTTCTTTCGCCAATCGCCCCACCTCGTATTTCGGTATACTAAATCCATGATCAGCAGCCAATGCCAATAATCTTGGGAACTGATAATATGAAATGCTCAAATTCTCTGGTGTAACTGGATTAATTACCGTCTTTGCGTACCCAAATAAACTCAATAAATAAGCCTGCCAACCAAACTGGACATAGGGTAAATCCTCTTTTTCATATTCATATAATGCTGATTCAACACTAAAGAATACCTCTTGATAAATTATCCTCTGATGAAAATCATCAACCAAAGAACCTGATATTGTCCAGCGGTGATCAACACCCTCTTCTAAATGAACATTTACTGAAATTTGATTAATCAATTCATCGACATTTACTGAAATTGCTTTTTCCCCCAGCACTTCTTTCAATACGCTAGAAAATTTAGAATTATTATGCAGTATAAGCCACTTACTCATTTTCTCTCAAAGTTTTATACAACAAAGCACTGATCGGGGTACCCGAAAGCTGCTTTTCAAAATAGGCATAACCTGGTGATGGATTAATCTCCAGAAAATAATACCGCCCATTTGATAAAATAAAGTCTATACCTGAAAAAACCAACTTAAACTTAGTTGATAACTGTTTCACCTTATCTAGCAGCGCAATGGGGATATCGCAGCGCTTAGCACAACAAGCATTTAAATCATATCGATAATCAACTTCCTTTGAAAATATTTCCTGTGCCACATAATGCCCTTTTAATAAATGCACCCGAATATTATGCCGTCCCTTATCTGATTGAAACAATACAGGTTCATTAACCAGATTTTGATAATTATTTTCCACTCTTTTAACAATGGATCGAACTGAGCTAATGGATTTGTAAATACCATCATCTCTATTCTTTAATCGAAAATTTGCATACACTTGTGTTTTCGGAATATCAAACCCCATGTCTCTTGCAACCTCCAGTTGCCAAAGTTTAGAGAAATTAACCAGGCTATCTTTTGGCCGATTAATCACATTTGGATAGACATCATCTAACAACCAATTTAAGTAATATATCCACGGATTCCTAATCTGTGAAACCAATCGATTGTACACTGATGATATAGCACTATGTGGCAAAAGCTCCCCTGTGGGGAGCATCCAGCCTTCATCCGATAAAAAAATATCAACACCAATTCGCTCTACATTCAAGAATAGCACTCGGCGATCCCGTTTCACATAATTTTGATCAAAAAAATATCGCAACACAGGATCTGTTTTAACACCAATTAATAAAATCATTAGCTCCATTCTCCAATATCTGGACACGCACTTATATCATCCTTGCCTTCCTTTCCATCTTTTCCATCTTTCGAAGTAGCCTTACCACCATGCCGCCGCCCTAGTAACTCTTGATTCATCTCAAACCGAACATAACGATTAATCACACAACATCTCCATTTTCAATTCCCTGGGCAATAACACTGCCTTTGTCCATCACCACTCTACCTCTGACAGCGCCATGAAAAATGACTTTTCCAGATATCTTAGACTGGTCTAAATACAATCTTGGACGCTTAACGTAGTTCGTAATATGAACATCCCCTTCTACTTGATCTTGACACAAGCTTAAATCAGAGCCTGTTGCATGAAGATTGGATAAAAAATGACTATTTCTTGATTTCAAAAAGCCAAAAACTCTAAGATCATGATCAACAACTGTATCTCTAATCTTCCCCATACCAACAATCTTAACTGGCTGTGTTAACGTTGTGTTTTTTATCTCAACACTGCCATACATTGTTTGCAACGCAGCAGCATTCGATAACAGAACACAAACACCAAATAAGGGATAAGCCAGCTTTCTTCTGGTAAGCATATTTCTCTCCATATGAACTGGCCAGAATATTAGCAGAAGAAAAGTAGCCCCCCAATACCGTGTTACCCGATTAAATCACTTAGAAGAAAAATCAAACGGGCATTACCAGAGATGCTTGCTCTCTTGTTTATGACCAATAAACCAATATTGCCATCATTTGTTAATGCTGACAGCAAGTCTTGACGTGTTATGTGAAGCTCTGCGTTAACTTTAACTGCCTCATGGGACACTGTGTTTAACTGAGCATTTAAATAAACTCTATTTTGATCTATCACGATAACGATATTGTTTTGCAATAAACACAAAGGCAATTTCGATAATGATAATATTATTTTTTTCACATTATTCTCCTAAGTGACTAATTATACACTATTATAATAATTTTTCTACCATTATTTATTTTAGCGCGCTTACCCTTTACTCTAAAAGTCATTAAATGTTACAATTATTCTTTTAAACTGGGGTAAAAAATGAATAAAGCACCTTTAACGAAAGCTGGTGAAGCAAAGCTTCGAGCAGCATTGCAAACTCATAAAACCACCGATAGACAACGTTTACGAGTTGCACTCAATGAAGCGCTAGCACATGGTGATCTAAAAGAAAATGCAGAATACCATGCGGCAAAAGATGAACAAGGCTTACTAGAGGCTAAAATCCGTTATATTGAATCACAACTACAATCCTGTACGGTTATCGATGTCTTACAGTTTAAAACACTCGACAAAATTATGTTTGGAGCAACGGTTACTTTAAAAAACCTAGAAACAGAAAAGAACATGGTCATTCAACTTGTTGGAGAATCTGAAACAGAACTGGAGAATGGTAAAATTTCATATAAATCTCCAATTGCACAGGCATGTATTAGTCAGAAACAGGGAGATTTCATTGAGGTTAAAACACCAAGTGGTAATGATTCATATGAAATTATCTCAATTAAGTATATATAATCGCATCATATCGATGAAATTTTTAGAAATAAAACAATCAAATTTTTAACACTAAGATAACTTATCCATAAAACCAGAGAACAGTCTTTGACACCACCAGTGGTCAAGTTGTTGATTTCACTCTACAATTATGATATAGTTTAAGCAGATTTGAACAGAGAGCACAATGAATATCATATTTCTTAGCATATTGAGTATTACAATTTTAGGATTAGCTCTTATTGCATATATTAAAAACAATAACACTGAAACCCCTGACTTATCATCTGAAGCTAGGCCTACAGCAACCTCGAACATATCATCTGAAGCTGGGCCTACAGCAACCTCGAACATATCATCTAAAGTTAAATCTATTCCAGCCCCTGACTTATCATCTGAAGCTAGGCCTACAGCAGCCTCGAACATATCATCTGAAGCTGAATCTATTCCAGCCCCTGTCTTATTATCTAAAGCTGGGCCTACAGCAACCTCAAACATATCATCTGAAGCTGAATCTATTCCAGCCCCTGTCTTATCATCATTCGTTATGTCTACAATTAGACTCAGATGAAGAATTAATAGAATATTCAAACAGGTTACAAGAAGCACTACCTTTGCTAAACGTAAGAAATCAAAAGTTTATAAAAAAAGCAATCAATCTACTGGATTACCCAAAAAGTGTACCTATGATGAACTCATACATCTTCTTTCTCACCAAAAAGTTTATCACCATCTTAAGCACAGTAAATAGAAGATCATTATCCCTATCATCATATAAAATTTTACTCACCCATAAAGTTGAATTGTTGATAAGTGCTTTCAAACTTATCGGTGCAGATCATAAAGAGTTATCAAAGATTCTTTTAAGAAATCTAAAGCATGCCTCTACACAAGATATTCATGGTCGAGGACAGTTTAAAGTAAACATAACAAGGATTACCCCAAATATTATAAAAGCTGAAAAATTTATTTTTAGTAATGAAAAATATGGCTTTAACTTTCATTCTGAATCTCCCACAGTTGATATAGATTCAACGCTTGAAGAAAATAAAAATGCTTTATTCGAAATGCTAGCACAAATTGGCGCGGAGAAAATCCCTCATTCACTTCAAAGCACCCTTAATAATTTTCGAGAGCTTATCAGTAAAAAGCCAACTTCCGAAGACTTTGCAAAATCCTACCTCTCTGTAATTAGCAACCTAGTTAAACAAAACGAACTTGATGAATTTCTAACAATAACAAATACACCTATAGAAGACATTAAAACTGCAATATCTACTCAAGTTGAACTATATAAACAATATTCATCAGATGAAGAAATAGCGGAAATCACAAAAGCTAAAAAAGATGTATTTATGGCCGAGACCAAGCAAGATCTCAGCATATCGCTGAAACAAATGGATAAAAAATTCAAAGCAATTCAGCTGAATATACATCATACACATAGAGATTCGAAACTATACCCTATAGGCATTCTAAATGAAAAATATGCAATGATAGATAGACTTAAATCAGACGTTGTAACACTACAAGACTTAGATTTTGATACAGAAGAACATGAAAACACTTTAAACAGTGCTATCTATTGTATCATGAGATCTGGAGCCACAGATAGGTTCAAATATATTTGGAGCGGCCCTATTGCAACAGCAGAAAAATTCATTGCTGATAATTCAGTAAGTGCTGCTTTTGCACCAAGTAGGTAGTGATTTTAAAAAAAATCTATATATTATATATTAAATGAGCTGGAGTAATAAATCATGAACATATTGTATCTTGCCATATTTGGAATAGTAGCTTTAGCACTGATTGTCATTAAATCTATTGGCTTCACTCCTTCAGAGAAAACCCCACATCATTCCGTTTTCGTTGAGTCGAATTACACATTTAAAATGGTAAACAGTGCAACACTTACTAAAATCTCCATTCTTCAAGCATCTCCAAATTGCCCTCATCCAAATCGTTTAGGTGATGTTTATGATGAAATAAAGTCAAATACAAATGCAATAAACTGTTCTTGGGATGAAGAGATTAGCAGAGTAGAGAGCGCTGTAATAACGGCCAGTGATTTTAATCCAATAAATGATGCCTCTCTTGGAAAAAATGAATTTTTAACAAAACTCCTGACATATAATTTATCTTTAGAGGCGATGAAGTCTCAAGAAATTGATGTGTCCAGACACATCAAAACAGTAATGGATGCAATCTATTTCACACAAATTTCTACCACTTGTGAAGAATTCAAAAAATTTAAATTTATTTGGAAATCCTCCCTAGATGAGGTTGAAAATTTCATCCATCAAAGAGTGCCCACCTCACTAAAACCTTAAGTTAAACTGCCCTTGAATTAGTAAAACTTTATGTTTTAATTCAAATGTAACACTTTAATGATTTGTGATAAATTTGATTAAAACAACGTTATTATTACTTCAAAGGAATGGTTTGAATATGATGTAAGATTTCATCCAAACCTTGTAATAACTGCTCATCAAGTGTACTTGCTCTGGCCTCTTCTACCTGAAGCAATGCTTCTTCAGCTCTAAGACCTGGACGATTCATATGATCCACAGATTGTGAGAGATATGCTGCAATAGAAGCGTTAGTTTCTGGCAACAGGTCCTGTGGCACATTATCTAGATGAAAACGCCACAGGTAGCGCAATGCACGCTTCTTAAGGTGGTTACTTGGACAATGTGGTAGCGCATTTTCTAGATTTTTATGAAAACTCAAAGACCAGCTATTTTCTTTGGAGGTTTGAAACCCCCTTGTGTATAAATCCACATCAATATCTATATTGTCGACCGATGCATAAGTTTTACCACAAGCAACGTTTTTAATTTCATCTATATTCTGAGACTCTAAAAAACTTAAATTCTTCTCAACTGTTTTCAACACCAAAGCGGATAGATTCTCTTTATATTTGGGCTTATATGGCAATAAAAACCCAGGCTCTCCAAACTTTTTACGCAATGTTAATGAAGCAATATCGGATGATGCTAAATCCACATCTAAGCGTAAGAAGATAATTTGATTTTTATATTGAGTATGTGGCCCTAAAAATAAAACTGGTGCTTGATAATGACAGTCATAACCAAAAAATAAATTGATCATGATGCCAACACCATTATCTTTTAATAACTCATGCGTTCTCTGCTGATCAATTTGCTTATCATAAAACCCCAAAAGATAATCCCAAATTTCTCTTTTTTCTTTCAGCGCATACATTAAAGCTCTTGTAATTTTAACATCGACCATTGCCTCATGAGATCTTCCCTCATCCCAGCCATTTTCTCGATTTAGGTTTTCAAGCTTAAAAGATGGCTTTCCCTGTATTAAGGGCCATTTTAATGCATCATTGGCATATAAATAGTAAAAAACCACCATGGGTAAAATATCAAACCTAGAACAACCATTCTGAAACTGATGGTTATACGGTGGCAGTAAACAACGATAGAAAGAAAATCTTAAAAACTCATCATCAAAGCCCAAAGTATTATAACCACCACTGATGGTGTTGGGTTTATTTAATTCTTTATAAATTTTTTGTATTGCTGATGCCTCGGATACCGTCTCCCGCCCTGACATACCAATATGGTGTATCAAATAAGCCTCTGCTGAGGGTATCATATCCCTTCGATAAGCAACTTCTATAGTGATTTCATCTAGGACATTTAAATCCAAATCGGTTCTAAGTGCTGCGAACGATAAGACTTGATCCATTGGCTTTAGGCCACTTGATTCTATATCGTAAATTAATAATGTGCTCACAAACTTAAGCCAGTGACCTTGTACACCTTATCCAAGGTTTTTCTTGCCTGCAAAGAAGCAGATTTAGCACCAGATAAAAGGATATCATGTAAATCGCTCGTTTTATGACGATGCTGTTCATAAGCTTGATAAATGTTAGCAACCTTGTCTGACAGTTCAGATGCCAATGCTTTTTTAAAGTCACCATAGCCCTTCCCCTCAAACTTCACCACAACTTCATCAATGCTGACATCACAGCAAGCTGAGTATAACTCTATAAGGTTCGCAAGCCCTTTCTGCTCAGAGGGCTTATAACAAAAATGGTTTAATGAATCTGTCACAGCCCGCATGATTTTTTTCTTAACAACTGAAGATTCATCCTCAAGCGCAATATAGTTATTGCTGTCTTCATCAGATTTTGACATTTTTTTACTCGGATCACCCAACGCCATGATGCGTCCACCAATATCTGAAATGACTGGTTTGGGCACTGTAAAAGTCTCGCCAAACCTTTGATTAAATCGAATGGCAAGATCTCTACTCAACTCAATATGTTGCTTTTGATCTTCCCCAACTGGTACCAAATCTGCTTGGTACAATAGAATATCTGCGGCCATTAGCGTTGGATAGCTAAATAACCCAGCCCCAATTCTCTCTTGTTTTTTACTTTGAGATTTATCCTTAAACTGCGTCATTCTATTTAATTCACCCAAACTGGTGATGCTGCTTAACACCCAAGCCAACTCTGCATGCTCAGCTATATCTGATTGTAGAAATAATGTGCTTTTATCAGGATCCAAACCACAGGCCAAATAAAATGCAATCAAATCCAAAGAACGGTTACGTAATGACGTTGGATCCTGTGGCACTGTAATTGCATGTAAATTAGCAATAGCAAAGAAACAATCTTGCCCATCATTCTGAAACTTTTCCCAATGACGAATTGCGCCAAGATAATGCCCAATACCCAATTTCCCTGATGGTTGAATCATACTAAATACAATACTCATACTACATTCTGCCCCATAACTTTTATCCACTTAAGCTAACATTCACGATGATAAAATCATAGAAAATTAACAATTCAATAAAAAATTACATATTTTTCTATTTTTTGCTAGAAATTTAAATACAAATACGTTATGATTCCGAAAGTTTTTTAAATTAATCCAGGTGATAACAATGGCTGTATGTATTGTTTTAGGCAGAGAAAAGATTCGTCAGGTCGGTAATAATCGATCTCATGCTAATAATGCAACAAAGCGTGCATTTGAGGTAAATCTTCAAAGAAAAAAATATGAACTATCCGATGGTAGTATTGTCTCAGTTCCTATTTCCGCTAAAGGGATTCGTATTCTTGATAAAAAGGGAATTGAATTTCTTGAATCTATCTTGAAAGGAGAGAAATAATGGCCAAGGCATCAAAAAAAGGACGGATTACCGTTAAACTGGCTCATAAACCGACAGGCGAGTTCTATACCACAACAATCAATGACAAAACTCGAAAAGAGGAGCAAAAAGACAAGCTCGCATTGAAAAAGTATTCTAGGAAACTTAGAAAAACAGTTGTTTTCTCTCAAGACAAAGCTTAATTAGCTTATCTGCCAACTTAGCAATGCAGCCAAACAAGCTGTATCTGCTCTAAGTATGCCTGTGTTTAATCTCACTTGCTGAACATTGCTATCAAGCTCAGCATCACTCCACCCACCTTCTGGCCCAATCATTAAATCTGCAGATTTGTCTATCACTGAGCTCTCAGCACGTGGATGAAGCATGCATTTAGCCCCATTAGTGGCCACATAATCAGAAAAGTTTAACCAAGATAGTCTTGGTTTAAAGTATGCCCCAGATTGCTCACAGGCTGAGATAATAATTTTTTCAAACCTTGGTTTCTTTTTATCAAACACAGTTTGATTAAATGGAATTGGTGTATATTCACATTTTAACAATACAATCTCTGATACACCTATCTCTGTTGCTTTTTGTAAAACAAACTCAATGGTTGGAAATTTTGTAACACCAACAATCAATCGAGGCAACTTTAATGCTTGATGTACGTTTATCTCCTCAACCAAGCAAGTCGCTTCTCGATCCATCTTTGTCAAGACAACCATTGCAACTCGCCCCTGCCCATCACAGAGTGAAAACCCATCACCTACTTTGACTCGCCTTGCTTTCAAATGCATAAACACTGCTTTAGAAAGCGTTATTTCTGAAGAAAAATCTCCATCATGGTAAATTAACATACAAAACCTAAGAAATATCTTACAAATAATAACGAGATAGTCGGGTATATATTCTCAAAAATACGCTATACCCTAACAATCTACAAGTAAAATTATATCATAAAATGACAAACAAAATACTATTCAAACATAGGGATGGTAGCATATACCTATCTATTGAAAACAAACTCATCATTATTTACCCAAATCAACCGTATCACCATCTGATGCCGATTTTGAGAAAACTGTCGAAAAGCCAACAAATTTGGCTGCGGAAGCAACTTGCTGAGACTGTAGCATAACCATCCCCCCTACAATAGTGGTTAACGGATAATAAAAAGAAGCCACCCACATAATTTGAAAAGGGGCTTTATTCAAAATCTTATAATGCAATTGACACAACAACAGCTCAGCCAAAATAGCAAACCTAAGGGCATCAATCAAACGGCCAAACATCATCGTCCAAAGCATTAATATAATTTCGCCCCGAATACCAAAACGATATATGTCTGGAATATCATCATCGCCCAAAGCATCAGAGAGGAAATAAACAGACTTAACAACCAAACAACTGGTCAATGTGGCCAACCAAAGGCTTGATGGAAACAAGCTGGTTGAAAAAATAGCATATAATACCAAATATCCCCATAATTGGATATATTCCCCACTATCCATCAGTTTGCTTTAATTGATCAATTATACGATAAGCTTCATCCAAAAGTTTCTTTTGAACCATGAACTCATCTTTTGTAACCAGCCCCAAACGTTGAATAAAACGACGAAGCCCGGCTCGAAATTCAGATTTAAAAATATGAATAATTACTTGAAACGGCTTTGGGAAACAATGGCCAATTTCTTCAAAATTAATATTATCAATATCCTCATTTTGCATCATTGACTAGCTCCTCTATACAATCTACTGGGCAGTATACTATACATTGAGGCTCATCAAAATGTCCCTTGCATTCCGTACACAGATCAGGATCAATCTCATATATTTCTATTCCTTGAAAGATTGCTGTATTTGGGCATTTGTCTTCACAAACATCACAATTAATACAGTCCTCATTAATCTTTAATGCCATAAAATTGATCCAATAAATCTAAGCGTTCCCAACTAAAATCTTGGTCTTTTCGCCCAAAATGTCCATAAGTTGCTGTCTTTCCAAAAACTGGTTGGGTTAAACCCAAATGCGCAATCATCGCTTTGGGTCTGAAATCAAATACCTTTTTTATTATATCTAAAATAACTTGCTTATCAACGATTGCTGTTTCAAATGTATCAATATCAATCATCACAGGCTTTTCAACGCCAATTGCATAAGCCAAACAAACTTCACACCGTGAAGCAAGACCTGAGGCCACAATATGCTTAGCAACATATCTCGCCATATATGCAGCAGTTCTATCAACCTTTGTACTATCCTTACCAGAAAAAGCACCGCCACCATGCAAGGAAAAACCACCATAGGTGTCTACCATTAATTTACGCCCTGTCAAACCACAATCAGCATCGGGCCCACCTTGTAAAAAACTACCTGAAGGGTTGATCCAACACTGGATATTCGGCAACAATAAGTCCTTTGGTATCACAGATGCTATCAGCTCATTTTGCAAAATATCCCTCAACTCCTCTAATGATAAAGATGCACTGTGCTGTGATGAAACAACGATATGTTCTATTCCGATAGGCTTTTCACCATCATAAGCAACCGTTACCTGTGCTTTTGCATCTGCTAAAATACGTTGATCCTTAAGCCGCAATTTTCGATGCGCCAACATCAATTGATGAGCCCAATAAATGGGGCTTGGCATATATGTTTCAGTTTCTTTAGAAGCATAACCATACATAATACCCTGATCACCAGCACCAATTAAATCAGACTGGTCAATACCTTTTGCAATTTCTGGAGATTGCTTCCCAACTCGAACCAATAGTTCAAAATTGGGCACTTCTCCCAAATAGATATCTTCAAAAACCTCACCTATAATTTGGCGATAATTAATTTCAGCATTTGCTGTAATCTCACCTGCAACAACAACCAAACCATCTTTTAGCAATGCTTCACAGGCAACCCTAGCATTTGGATCCTGTGCCAATACACAATCCAAGACCGCATCAGATATTTGATCGGCAATTTTATCTGGATGCCCATTGGATACAGATTCTGATGTATGTTTACTATATCGCATTATCTATCAATCACTTAAACAATCACATCGTATCGCAAAAAACATGAATAACCAAGCTTTTTAAATACTATATTAAAACAACTGTATATACTTACTTTTAAATTAAGCTACAATTTTAAAAAGGAATTGAAATGATACGCATACTATTTGTAGAAGACGATGAAATAAGTCGAAAACTGGGTGTTAAAATTCTAGAGAATTCTGGAAAGGTTGAAACGACAGCTGCTAAAAATGGTTATGAAGCCTTGGCGCTATATCAGCACAATTATTTTGACTTGCTGCTTGTGGACTTAAGTCTTCCAGATATCTCTGGATTGGATGTTGTCTCACTAATCAAGCACAAATATAAAACCCGTCCTCCGGCTGTTGCCATATCAGCACATCTGGGTAAAAATGAAAAAACACCCAGCACTGTCGATAGGCTCTATGCTAAACCGCTTACAAGTAGCCTATTTGAAGAGATTTTAACACTTTTAAACTAAAGCTATCATTTCAAAATCAGATTTTGTCACACCACAATCTGGACAGAACCAATCTTCTGGCACCTTATCCCAGCTTGTGCCTGGCAGTATTCCAGATTCAGGTATTCCCAGTGACTCATCATAAACATAACCACAAATTAAACATATATATCGCATAAAACATTACCCCTTTCTTCCAACCTTACTAGCTAATCAAAGCCCCTCCCATTTTGCAAACAAAATATTTTATTTAATGAATCAATATGATAACATTTCATCAAAGAGGTAAAAATTCATGTCTGTATTACTAGCACTATTTATCGGAATTGGATTGGCAAAAATTTTACTACTGCCTGCAATATTGGGTATATTAATCGGTTTATACATTTATTCAAAATCTCAGCCCGCCATAAAGTTTAATTGGACTTATTACCAAGGCGGTCAGCAAAACCATGCCAGCTATCATCATCATTTATTTTCACTAATGGGATACTTAGCCAAAGCTGATGGTCTCGTGAGTGAAAATGAAATTAACATAACTGAACACATCATATCTGAACTTGGGCTTAACTATTCTCAAAAAAAACTTGCTAAAGCCTCATTTAAATCAGGGACCAAAGGTTTAAATCTTGTACACACAACGGCCTACCTACAAACGTTAAAATTAACAAGCCCACACCTACTGGCCTCATTTTTCAGTTATCAACAAAGAATCATACATGCAGATCCTTTGGGGAAAATGCATCAAATAAATATATTAAATCAAATAAAATTCAACCTTCGCCAAGAGCAACAGCAAGGGAGTTATAATCCACTGCCTCAGAACCAACTAAGCAATGCATATAAAATACTTGGTATTCATGCAAAAATGACTTATCCAGAGATGAAAAAATCCTATCAAAAACTCATTGGGAAACATCACCCTGATCGTGCGAAAAACGAACTTGAAAAAACAAAGTCAGAAGCTTATGTTAAAACAGTACAAAAAGCATGGGAATCGGTTAAAAAACATCATAAGGAAAAAGTCTAATGCGTATCCTACCTTCTTTATTGGCAGCACCCACTTTAAAGCTATACAACGCTGTGGAAGACCTTATGCTTGAAGGATTTGATTGCTTTCACATCGATATGATGGATTATCACTATACTCAAAATTTTGGCATCAGTCTCAAGGCATGCGAAGAACTTCTTTATCATTTTCCAACGATTACACTGGATGTTCACCTGATGACCAATCCAACACCATTGCATTTAATCGAGACATTAAAAGATATGGGTATTAAAGAGATCAGTGTTCACCCCAACACACTCAACCCAATATCTACAGATCTTAGGCTTGCTTTATCGCCCAATGAAGACATAAATACCACTTATAGAAAACTGCTGTTTTTAACCGTCAACCCAGGTTTTTCTCATCAAAAAATGCAAATTGGAATATTGGAAAAAGCCAAAATAGCAAAAGAGCGCGGGTGCAACATAACCATTGATGGCGGCGTTAACCTTGAAACCCTGGATGCTGTCTTAGACATCAAGCCAGATAACGTCATAATTGGTGGCGCTTTATTCGGAAAAGATAGGGAAAAGCTATTGGTAAGGCTTAAGGATCTTCTAGACTCAGAACCCCTGAGTTAACACTATACGAAAACAACTCAGCATATCGCCCCCAATCTACAAATGTTCTTAACACATGGCGAGAAGCAGCTTCACTTAATGTATCTTGTAATACTGACAATAACTCAGACTCATGCATCGTGTGATCAGAGGTTTTTTCTAATGTTTCTCTGACATAAACAGCAAGTGGGATATGATCCAGTAATTGTCTCGCAAACACTTTTTTCTGATCCAATATACTGGCTTTTGCAAATTGATTACCGACAGCTGTTAACATAAACTGTCCATTATTAATCGATGCAAAACGCAATATTTCTAGTGCTTCTGCAACTGGCAATATTTCATCTAAGCCCAAATGCATTTCATCAGATACCTCAGATAATTCTGGATGTTCCAGCCCTTCTGCTGACACTAAAAATTCCAAAAGCCCAGTAATATTTGACACAGCAACAGCGGGAAGACGATAGCCCATTCGAACATTTCTAAATCTAGTACCTGAACGTTTTCCACTAAAATTAACCTCTGAAATGGTCTGATATACTTGATCCACTAACTGATCAAGCTTTGCTTCCTGATTCTCTCTAGGATGTGGCAAATCTATCTTTAATTCTGATCGGATATTCCCTGGATCAGATCCAATAATCAAAATTCTATCGGCCATATATACAGCCTCTTCAATATTATGTGTCACAATCAACATTGATTTCAAGTTTGTTTTTTTACTTACCCACAGATTGATCAAATCTCCTCGCAAATTCTCTGCAGTTAGCACATCTAAAGCAGAGGATGGTTCATCTAGTAAAATAATTTCTGGATCAATAACCAGTGCTCTGGCAAGGCCTACGCGTTGCGCAATTCCACCAGATAACTCTCTGGGGTATGCACTTTCAAAACCATCTAAGCCGACCATATCAATGGCTTTAAGCGCTCGGTCTCGCTTCTGATCAAGTGAAGTGTCTTCACTGTCTAATGCAAGCTCAACATTTTCTAAAACCGTCAACCACGGGAGTAATGCAAAATGTTGGAAAACCATACTAAGCTTAGGAATAGCGCCAACAACTGGTTCCTGATTGTAATACCTGAAGCCTTTTGTCGGCTTCATCAAACCCGCAATTATCCTTAGTAAGGTTGATTTCCCAGATCCGGATGTACCCAATAATGCAACAATTTCCCCAGGATATAAAGCCAATGAGGTTTCATCCAATACCACAATATCCGCTTGATTGTTTTTCTGAAAAGATTTCTTAATGTCTCTCACTTCTAAAATTGGCTTCACACTTACCCCCTATATTTCTTTTCTACCTGTTGATACAATGGTATCCAAACTATTTGATTAATCACAAACACATAAACACACATCACAATAACGCCCAAATACACTTGATCACTGTTGCCTTGACGAGATGCTTTCATTATATAAGCACCCAAACCTTTTGCATATATTGCCTGACCATTCCACTCTACAGCCTCGGCTATAATACTGGTATTCCAAGCGCCACCTACAGCTGTAATCACCCCTGTAAGCAATGAAGGGTATACGCCAGGAACGACCACCTTCACATAATACCGCCACTTAGACAAATTTAATGATTTTGCCATTAACAATAACTCAGGCGGTAAAGAACGAACGCCTGCAATTATGTTAAACAAAATATACCATTGGGTACCCATAATAATTAATGGTGATAACCAAATATTTGGATTATAGCCATGTACTATAATATAAGAGCCGATTAATGGGTATAACATGTTGGGTGGAAATGCTGCCATAAATTGAATAATTGGCTGCAAGATATCTGCTATCTTGGGGTTCAGTCCCAAAAATATACCCACTGGAAACCAAATAATACAGCACAATGAAACCAAAACAAATACCCGAGTGGCTGTATAAGCGCCTAGGATAAACGCCACTTTAACCTCTCCATATGGCATAGAAATTACCCCATAACTGTGATATGCCAAAAATCCAATACAACCTGTAAGCAGGCATAGACTCAATAGTGAAAACAAATAACCGGGAGAAGAAAAATAACGCACCTTTTTTGCCCTCCTTTTGGGAAAACATAGACTAAAAGATTTAAGCTGTCGGCCAATCCAGTGTACCAAGTTGGATTGTGAAACCACATGCCACACCCAATTGGGCTTGATGTATGCCTCAGGATTGTTTTTAGCATCGATCCAAAAACTTAAAGGCCTAAACAGCAATTGATCGTATAGCATGATCACAATAAATATACATAAAATAGCCCAATAAATAGCATGATAATTGCCTTGATTGGTTGCCTCAGCAATATACGAACCAATACCTGGTAGCGATACATTATGATTTGCAATGGTAATTGCCTCTCCTGCAACCACAAAAAACCAGCCAGCAGATAATGACAACATGGCATTCCATATTAATCCTGGCGCCGCAAAAGGCACTTCTAATCTAAAAAATCGCTGCCAACTGGATAATCGATAAATTTTAGCCACTTCGTCTAAATCTTTGGGCATCATTTTTAAACTTTGATAATAAGACAGTATCAAATTCCAAACTTGTGAGACAAATACAGCAAATATCGATGCAAACTCAGGTCCCAAAAAACTGCCTTTAAATCCATAAACAAACCAAACAAAGCTTACTTCTAAAAAACCAATCACTGGTATGGATTGCAACACATCAATCAAGGGAATAATAATCTTCTCAGCCACAGGATTTTTTGCAGCCATTGACCCGAAAGTAAATGCACAAACAAATGAAAAGAATAGCCCTATGAACATCCGAAGCACTGTTCTAGCAGCATAATATGGCAAACATCTTGGATTTAGATCAATCAGAATGGGATCACCAATCTCATAGGCCCCCCACATACCTGAGGCAGCATTGGCCAATAAAGCCAATCCACCCAAAACCACCACCAATAGCAAAACATCAGTCAATAGCGAACCTCTGGCAATGCCCAGATCTTTTTTTCCTAAATAATTAATTAATGACATAACTCATAACAACTGGTTATAAACCCTACTTAATTCATCTTTTGAAGAAAGCCCCTGTAGTACCCCATACTTACACTTACCATCTACTGCGACAATAAACAATGGTACTGTTTTATTTTCTAAAGCCATAGAATGCTCGTGGGTTCTCTCTAGCAAAGTATAAGCTTGATGCTTATCCAAGCTTGATGGTAAATGTACATTTATCTTGTAACGTCGCCCAAGCGATCTTAATCTTTCTTGACTAAAGCTAAAACTCGCATCAATTAAGTCAGCATTCAGCTGATCAGCAACACCGCTTTGATCAGCATCATACATCATTAAAGACGCTTGTACTGAATCAGCTCCCAGCACTGGATAAGGCTTCATAACAAGCTTAACATCAGGATTGTTTTTAATAAAATCTTCAACCCAAATATAACTCCGTCGGCAGGCGCCGCAGCGATAGTCCACAAACATAATTAAGGTATTTTTTCCCTCAGGGTTTGCAACCACAATCTGAGAATCTTTATCTAGAGATACATTGTTTAAGCTCTCTTGGCGAACATTTTTATGATGCAGCTCCAAAGCTTCCCAAACAATCTCAGGATGAGACAATAGATACCCTCGAATATCATCCCCGATATTCGAAGCCATAGATATTACTGGTAAAAACAACCATAACCACTGCATTTGAAGCCCCTAGAATTTCCATATAGCATATCAGAGATATCTTAACAGCACCACTCAATACATCGATGACTCAGGCAACTTCATCCTCTAAGAGAAGATCATCTGTGGAGAAATCAACTTCCTTGCATTTCTCAATAGCCTGCTTTTCAATCTGACTAACTCTTTGCATAGAGATTTTATACCGCTTGGCCAACGTCTCTAAAGATGTTTTCTTAACCGATAGCCAACGAGACTTAATGATTTCGCGCTGACGATCATCTAACTTCTCTAACATTTTGGTCACCAACCCTTTGTGTTGACTGGACCTTGCACTATTTTCAAACTCTTTCTCTGGAGACTGGTTATCTGGTAATAATTCTGCTGTAGAAACACCACCGACATTTTGAAACTCAACAGACGAATCATGATTCATAATAGCCGCCTCAACAATATCAATGTCTGAGATTTTAACGCCATAGGTTTCTGCCAAACCCTCCCTTTCCTTATAAGTAAAAGTAGAGCCTTTTTTCATATGTTTGGATAAATTAAACAATAATTTTCGTCGATTTTTATTGGTAATTGAGCGCACCATACGCATATTCTTAATAATATATTCATTGATATCACAACGAATCCAATAAACCGCGTATGAAATAAAACGCACATTCTGATCTGGATCAAACTTAGCAACTGCTTTCATCAACCCCAAATTACCCTCTTGAATAATATCCGATAAAGGCAATCCATAATTTTTATACCCTTTGGCAACATAAACCACGAATCGTAAATTTGACAACACCAAATATTGTGCAGCTTCCATATCATGATGTTGCTTATAACGCCTTGCATACTTAACCTCATCTTCTTTGCTCAACAATGGAATTTTAGAAATTTGATTGAGATAAGCATCCAGACTATCTTCATAAGAAGATAAAGACATAAGCGCAGCAGGCCGATGCACCGCAAGTGATCGGGTTTTGGCTTCATCCATTAAAAATTCAGCATCCGTGATAAAATTTTTATTTTCAACATTCATAATATCACCTAACATTATTTATATGTTTTACTATAAAATCATCCACTTGTCTAATATTCCAGCACTTTTTCCACAAAAGCCTTGCGATCAAACTCAATTAAGTCTTCTAAGGACTCACCAACACCCAGAAAATATACCGGCAAGTTAAACCTATCTGCAATAGAGAAAATAGACCCGCCTTTACTAACACCGTCTAACTTTGTCAAAATAATGCCATCTGCCACTATTTCTTTATGAAAGGCCCAAGCTTGCGCCTGATTACTCTGTCCAAGGCTCCCATCTAACACAAGCCATACCTTTGGTGACAAATTTTCATCAACCTTTTTACATATGCGCTTCATTTTTTTTAACTGATCGATTAAGTTTTGATTCCCATGCATTCTGCCAGCTGTATCAACAATTAATAGATTACTGCCCTTATTAATTGCAGTTTTTACCGCATCATACATCACAGCCGCTGGATCCTTTGTGTTGCCACTCTCGACGATTTCCACCCCCGTTTTTTTGGCCCAAAAACTTAATTGATCCTCAGCAGCTGCTCGATACGTATCACCTGATGCGACCAAAGTACGGTACCGACCTTTAAAGTAATGCAGAAGTTTTGCAATCGTCGTTGTCTTTCCAACACCATTAACCCCGACTATTAAAACAATATTTAAAGGATCATCTAAAATCAATTGACTCTTTGGGAGCAAAGATTCTAGAAACTCTTGCAATACAACATAAGGCGCTTTTCTAGAAGCATGTATCTGTTTAAGTGCTCTCTCTGTCAAAGGTAGTCCCAAATCTGCCTCTATCAGTAATTTTTTTAAATCCAGTAATGTTTTTTCATCTAAAATTGGTTTTCCTTGCAACAATCTTGCAATTCGAGATACACCTTGTTTAGAAAATATCCCTTTTATGTGTTTTTTCCACCATCTCATCATTATTCCTCAATTTCTTCATAATATAAGGATAATTCAAAAAACCTCAAGATTATTTTGCTCACGAAAACTTGATCCTACCTTGAATTCAAGCTACCATCGAAAAGAAGTTAAGTGGAGTCATTATGCTTGCTCGCGCATATGCTGTTATCAATCAAAAAGGTGGAGTTGGTAAAACAACGACCGCTGTTTCTCTAGCGGCTGCTTCTGCACGCATCAAACAATCTACCCTACTAATTGACCTTGACCCGCAGGCAAATGCAACCACTGGGTGTATTGAAAACATTACCCACTCAATTAAGGATGCCCTAGATGGAAAAGTTAGCTTTGAGGAAGCCATACAAACCACTAAAGAAGGTTTTGACATCCTACCCTCTAGCTACAACTTAACGACTTGCGAAGTTACACTAATGCAATCTTCAAGTAGAGAAAAAGCATTGCTAAAAGGATTACAATCACTGAATAAAAAATATGATATGATTATTATTGACTGCTCTCCAAGCTTGAACATTCTTACTGTGAACGCACTAACCGCTTCAAAAAACATCATTATTCCTGTACAATGTGAATACTATGCATTAGAGGGGCTCACCAAACTGCTCCGAACAATTGAATCCACTCGGCATAATCTCTGTTTAAGCAAGCACAACCTACTTATTCTACGGACCATGTTTGATGGCAGAAACCGCTTGGCAATAGATGTCTCAGAAGAGCTGAGTAAACATTTTGGCAAAGCCTTACTCAATAATGTTATCCCCAGGAACATCCGCTTAGCGGAAGCACCCAGTTTTGGGCAAAGTATTTTTGCATACGACAGTCGATGCCATGGCGCAATTTCTTATCTAGCGCTAGCCGCTGAACTTAAAAAACGAGCACAACAAGGGATTACCATATGAGTAAAAAAAGATTGGGCAGGGCATTAAGCGATATGGGTGTTGAAGCACTACTATCTGGAGAAGATACCGCTTTGATCAATGGTCAGATACAAAATCTTCCCCTTGATTCTATCACTCCCAACGTTAACCAGCCCAGAAAAACCTTTCTAAAAGAAACGCTGGCTGAGCTTGCTGAGTCTATTGCTGAGCATGGTGTCATTCAACCCATTGTTGTCACAGAAAAACAGCCCAATCAATTTGCAATTATTGCTGGAGAAAGGCGCTTTAGAGCAGCTAAAATGGCTGGAATGCTTGAAATACCCGCTGTGGTTAAAGATCTCGATGATCTTGCCTCAGAATCTCTTGCCATCATCGAAAATGTACAACGTGAGGATCTCAACCCTCTGGATCAAGCTTTTGCTTATACAAGGCTTGTGGACATCTATAAACTTTCACATGAAGAAATTGCCAAAAAAGTTAAAAAATCTCGACCATATATCTCTAATATTTTAAGGCTAATAAAACTACACCCAGAGGTTAAAATCTATCTGAAAGAGGGAAAAATAGAAATGGGCCATGCCAGAGCACTGTTGGCGGCTGATTATGAAAAACAGCCCATATTAGCAAGACACATCATAGAGAACAAGTTCACTGTCAGACAAACTGAACAGTTATTAAAAGAAAAGCCAAAAGTCCCTAAAATCCGCAGCACTCACTGGATTAGTGAGCAATTAAAAAGCCTTCCGGTCAAAAGCAGTGTCCGCGGGTCTAAAAACAAGGGGCTCATTACACTTCGATACGAATCTTCTCAAGACCTTGAAAAGATTTTAACCATTTTAACAACATCTGAAGAAATTTCTTGACAGGGTGTTTTACCGCCCCTAGAATGCAGCAATGTGTTTTTCTTCACTACAACAACCACGAGCATTTCTATGGCTATAATGAATACTTCTGATGAAAATTTTGATCAAGATGTAATAAATGTAAAAGGATCTGTACTAGTTGACTTCTGGGCAGAATGGTGCGGACCATGTCACCGCATAGCACCAACCTTAAAAGAGCTTGCAACAGAAGTCGATACGACTATTTGTAAACTCGACATAACCACCAACCCAAAAACAATGGAAAAATATGATGTCAGAGGCCTTCCAACCTTGCTGCTATTTAAAGATGGCACGCTTGTTGGGCGAAAAGTAGGCGCTTTAGCCAAAGCACAAATTTTAGACTTTATACAAACCAACGGTTAAACTATGAACAACACAAACAACTCACCACAAGAAGATAATCCAGAATCCTCATTGACGATTAATCTCGTTGATCTGAGAAGGCTAGATATTAAACAATTACACAAAAAAGCAAAGGAAATTGGTTTAGAATACAATCGACAATCTCGACAAGAACTTCTGTTTGCCATACAAAAAATGTTGGTAAAAAGTGGTGCCAAACTTATCCTAGAAGGCGAATCATCAGGTGTTTTAGAAATTGTTCAAGATGGTTATGGCTTTTTAAGATCTCCTCAGACCAGCTATAATCCAGGTCCTGATGATGTTTATGTTCCACCTCAAATTATTAAGCAGTTTCGCTTAAAAACAGGGGTTGTCTTCACAAAAGCGACGCTCAGAGCACCGAATAGAGGCGAAAGATACTTTGCTGTAGAAGAAGTAACTGAAGTCAACCTAAGACCCATTGAAGAGCAGATGCGACTTGTGCCTTTTGGTGACAAGCCTGCTGAGTTTCCAACTGAATGGTTAAAACTTGAGCAAGGAAATGGGGATAAAAATGATGCGACTGGTAGAATCATTGATATCTTTGCACCTTTGGGTAAAGGTCAACGTAGTTTGATTGTTGCACCACCTAAAACTGGTAAAAGTGTCATGCTACAAAGCATTGCAAACGCCATTATTAAAAACAATCCAGAATGTAAAATATTTTTCTTACTCGTTGATGAACGACCTGAAGAAGTAACCGATAACATACGCTCTGTTAAGGGTGAAATTATTGCCAGTCCATTTGATAATCCACCAAGTCGACACATTCAAGTTGCAGAGATGGTGTTGGCCAAAGCCAAACGTTTAGCAGAGAGTGGTCAAGATGTTATTATATTCTTAGACTCCATTACTCGATTGGCAAGAGCTTACAACAGCGTTGCAGCCACTGATAACAAAATTCTCTCAGGTGGTGTATCTGCCTCTGCCCTACAAAGACCTAAGCGTTTTTTCGGTGCAGCTAGAAACATTATGGATGGGGGTAGCCTTTCTATTATTGCCACAGCCTTGGTCGATACCGGGTCAAAAGCAGATGAAGTTATCTATGAAGAGTTCAAAGGTACTGGGAACCATGAAGTTCACCTCACACGAGCGTTGTCTCAACGCAGAATTTATCCGGCCATTGATGTCATACAATCTGGAACACGTAAAGAAGAACTTCTTGTTCCGGCTGATTATCTAAACTATTGCTGGATTCTGCGTAAGTACCTACAAAGCATGGATGGTGTACAAGCCACCGAGCTAGTTGTTCAAAGGATTCAAGCGACCAAAACCAATGCTAAGTTCTTTGAAGCGATGAAAGATAGTTAAAATATATAGCATTTTTCAATCAAGCGCATAAAAGCGTGACAAGTCTGTTTCTGAACGTTAAAATTAAATTAATTTGAATTCACATGGAGCCGTGCTATGAAAAAATCTTTAACACTAATTGCAGGACTAACCTTGCTTGCAGCACCACTATCAATTGCAAAAAATCCTTTAAGCGATGGTGAAGCTTACCTTGCAATTGGGTCACAAACTTCCGTGATAGGTAATCCAACCGCCGCACCATCCGCAGCTAAAACTGTGCTTGCCGGCACTAGAGATTTAGCACCTACTGGCACAGTAACTGCTATAGCCAGTCAAGTAACTACTCTCACGTTTGGCGCATCAGGTTCTTTATCATTAAACGATAAATTTGGTGTTAAGCTTGCCGGTGAAATACACGTACCCAATTCAACCACACAGACAATCCATGATGGTCAGTCTCAATCAGCAACAGTGGTTCTAAAATCATTACCAGGTCAAGCAGATGTAATTGCAAATCCTGTGCCAGGTAAAGTTGGTGTGTTATCGGCTATTGGCTCAAAACAAGAACTTACATTGACCCCTTCAACATCCTATGGTGTTAAGATGATGGTTTCAACGGGAGATGCCCACTTTGGCGGCTCAATCGGACCTGCAGTGCTTGTTACAAACAATGAATATGGGTATCTTTTAGATACCCCAGCTGTGGCTGGAACCGAAAATGGTTATGTTGACACCAGCAGTACAGGCCTAGGCAACTCTTCACCAACTTTAACTGGGGGTTTTAGCCTTACTAACCCCCAAGTACCTGATTTAGTAGCAGCTGATATAGGTACTCATACTTATTCGCCTGTGGCTGGTGTCGCTGATAAGGTAAATGACACAAAAACATGGTATGGCGTTTCTTTAGAAGGTTCTACTGCATTTAATGAATCTATCAGTATTAATGCTGCTTTAGACTTCTACTATACAACATTTGACGCAAGCCCAAATCCTTTAATCAAAAGTGCAATGGTGGCTAAACCCACTGATGCTAAAATGATAAATGCAAGTTTTGGAATAGGTATTCGTAAAGATTTCTGATCATACAATCATAACTTTTAACCAAAAAATGGGGGAGCTTTGCTCTCCCTTTTTTGTTCTAAAATAACATGATACACCCTCAATTAAGCGTATAAACTCTGCCACTTTATACGCTTTTTATCTTCTATTGTATTCGTTCTATCATCACATAATTTTTTTAATGGCCTTAAATACACAATAGATAAACCACCAGTAAGGGTAGTTAATTGAAATAAAAAATGTGTGCTCACCACAATTTAATCAATTAAAATTATTTGGCACACTACATTATAGCTGCTGTTTAAAACAGATAAAAAATCATCATTTGTCATATAAATAGGCGTATATCAAGGTCAACCTTCAGAAATTATCACAAAACTATTTAAAAAAAAATACAATAACATTATAGTAAAGTCAGTTTAGAAAATTACGCCACAGCCATGGGACAAACAATATCACCAAAGAAAACCGCATTTTATTTTATTATCTATTTGTTGACAATGCTAATGATGTTAATTATATCACCACTTGTGCCAGTAAATAAATTTTTAATACTTATGGTATCCGTTTCAAGCATCTATTTTTTACACAAAGCAGTTTTTTTTAAAATAGATGAGCAGGAATCAATGGATGAAATTTATTCACCTGTTAAAAATATAATCACAGCGGCAATATCTATAATCACTGGATTTTTATCGTTTTACTTTCTTCCACGTCCTGTGATAACTGCTTATTTGGCTATGATACTTGTTGGATATTTTATTAACACTATTGATAGCATGTGCGAATACGAAGATGGCTCTATCATGCTCAAAGATGACCCAGTTCATCATTTTAACATTAATCCGTTTTCAAAATTTATAGAATGTGTCACGTTTGTTCCCCATACTGATGTTGAAGACACCCCTTCTTCTGTGAATGCATCTGCCTAACGGCATAGAACCAATTTTTAACCATAGTGGATACATCATTGGCCTCTGTTTTTATATTGTTTACCTACTTATCCCACATTTAGCCACACATATGATTTTTCTAACACTTAAAGCAATAGAACAATGTATTGATCATATGAAAATATGCTACACCACTACTCAATGGGATGGGTGCAGAATATAGTATTGTAAAACAACAACAAATATGTTATTATCTTAATTATTGCCACTAAATCTCAAAGGAGATAAACTATGACACAAAAACAAATACTCACGCTGTTCGTCTACACTGTTGGAATTTTATTATCTGCAGTAGCAGGGCCTTCTTTTCTGTTCGCACAGAATGCTATCTATATGATGAATTTAGGATTAATTTTTACCGTGACTTTGGCTCTCAACCTCTCAGTTCAATACGCGCTGGCGGAAAACACTGAGAAATCAATCATGATAAAATATTTACACTATGTTCCTGGATTTCAATATCTAACCACTAATGTTGAAACTACTCTTAATGAAATGAGTAATATAGAGCATCGATTACTGATGCCGAATGAAAACATTAAAACAGCTTTATTGGCCTTAGGGTCTAGCATATTATTCCCCTATATTCTTCCCTATAAAATTGCTGTTTCTTATACCTATGTCGTATTAATGGGATATTGTCTTTCCCTATCTGGTAATTTTGAATGCTTAAAACCGAAAACCAGTCTATCGCTTGATCAAATGATGCTTCGAACTGTTTGCAATGAAAACAATCCAAACGCAATAATTGAAAATTTTATTAAAAACTTCACGGGTTGTTCGTTCTGAAAAAATATATAATTAACAATCCCTTGCGCGGGAAGAAAGATCATGATATAGTGAGCCGATAACTTAGGAATAATACAATGACGCAAAACCAAATTTTAAAACTATCAATCTATACCGCCGGTACTTTGTTAGCTCTAACATCAAGCCCAGGCTTGCTGTTGATACAAGGGAATTTTTATAGGCTAAATATATTACTTTTCTCAATAACAACTATTTTTTGTAATTATATTCTACATCAGAAAAAAACAATTGAGGATACAATAGTACACTCAGATTTAACTACTACTAAAACTCATGTTCAATTGAATTTTTTCAACTATTCATTTAGTATCGATAGCATTGTTGATAATCTGCTAAGCTCAGATAAAGTTGAAGATGCATATGATGCCTATATGCCAAAATACAACATTATCCTTGCAGCATTGTCCTTAGGATCCAGCATACTCTCTTTCTCTATTCTTCCATATAGATTGGCCGTTTCTTGCGCTTGTGCCGTACTCGTAGAATATTATTTTTTCCTATATCATAATGCAAAACTATTGGATATAGATTTAACAGTTAAAAATCAAGATTTACTAAAGACAACTTGCCTTCCTTACTTAACAAAGGGTCAATGTGATAATCTTATTACTTATTTTGGGATCGATCTTAATTTTAAAATTATATAGTCTTGGGCGGCAGCTATGGAAAGACACCATGTCTGAAACTCATTGGAAAAAAAACAAAACCTATTATAATAACTCTACACTAAACAAGGAAACTCAATGAAATTAGAACAAAACGATATATGGTCGATTTACGCATTTGGCATTTTAACCACTGCACTAGCAGGCTCTTCTTTGCTGTTTCTGCTAACCAACATTTATTCTACAATACTATTTAGCGCAACAATAACCATTATAGCTGTAAACTATGATGCTCAAATGAATCTAGATGCTAACCCATCTGCAAAAACTGCCGTAAATATTGCTAACTTCGTTGGAAAAATTAAAAAAACTGGCAGCTCTATGTGTAACTTGGCTGCTAGTATTGCTGGGTATGATTTGGGCTTAAATGAAAAGGAAGATTTTAAAATTGAACCGCTTAGAAATATCATGTTGGCAGCATCAGCCTTGGTAACTGGCATACTATCTCCCTATGTTCTTCCATATAGAGCAACTGCTGTTTGCACCTATATTGTTCTAGCTGGATACTCAGTCTCCTTTTACAACCATTTTGATTTTCTGAACATTTCAGAAATAAGTGACCCAGAGGAACAGTTTCAGGCTGCATATAAGGTATGTGTCTTTAATAACAACCCATATGAACAAATTGCAGATTGTATTCGCTCTTTTGCAAACTTCGTCTCAAGTTAACCATCTATCACTTGAAGGCAGCCAAGCTGCCTTTTTCTATTTCTAACATAAATCTTTGAACATTTTAAAAATCTGAGTATAACTTCATTTTCTATACTCAGGTTATAAATTTTATGTCATAATGGCTTAACTTAAATAAGGACAACATTATGCTAAAAGTAATATGTGATGAATTAAAACAAGACTATACCTTAATCAAACCTTGGTTTGTATGCCTATCAGCTGGGATGTTTTTCTTTTATGACTTCATTCAACTCAATATGTTTAATACATTAAACCCCTATATTGCTGAGGCATTTAAACTAAACGCCATACAGGTTGGTTATTTATCATCTACCTATCTGTTTGCAACCGTTTGTATGCTACCTTTTTGTGGTGCTCTACTTGATCGATATCCAATTCGATCAGTTGTGCTCTATGCAATGGCTGTTTGCACCTTCTCAACACTTTTATTTTCATTTGCAACCAATGTTTGGGTTGCTGCATTGGCCAGATTTATTTGTGGTGGCTCAACAGCTTTTTGTTTTCTAAGCTGCTTAGTGCTCTCCACCCGCTGGTTTCCATCAGACAAAATAGCACAAGTCACTGGTGCTATTGTTACCATGGCAATGCTCGGGGGTGCCTTGTCTCAAGAACCACTAGCACACCTCATTGCTCGATTTGGCTGGAGAACAACATTATTGCTCGATACAGCTCTGGGTGTCTTAATATTTATTTGGATGTATTATGCTGTTGAAAATTACCCCAAAGGGAAGATACCACCGCTACCTAACAATGAGCCAGTATGGGCCAGTTATAAAAAAGCATTGGCCAATCGACAAAACATTATTTGTGGTCTATACACAAGCTTAATGAACTTGTTTATATTTGTATTTGGTGCAGCATGGGGTGTTAGCTACCTACAGCATGTCTATCATTTTGATCATACAACGGCTTGTCGTATAACAACCATGTTGTTTTTTGGCACCATTGCAGGTTCTCCTCTAGCTGGCTATATTTCTGATAAGATAAAACTAAGAAGAATGCCAATGATCCTTGGTGCGCTTATTTCTTTCTTAATCGCATTTTCATTATTGTTTAGGCCTGATCTGAGCCCTTTACAATGGCAAATGGTGTTTTTCACCATTGGGCTAACAACCAGTACCCAAATCATCTCCTATCCAGTCATCTATGAAACAAACTCACCCTCAATTACCGGTGCAAGTGAGGGAGTTGCTAGTGTATTAATCATGGGTGGAGGTGCTTTATCTCAACCATTATTTGGTTGGGTTATGGACCAACACTGGAATGGTATAATGATTAATGGTTTACCAAAATATTCAGGGGGAGATTATCATCTCGCCTACCTCATACTGCCTGCTACATTGTTGGTATGTATATTTTTAGCTAGAAAAATTAAAGAAACGCATTGTAACCCTATATGGAAAGAATCCACCAACGGTTAATTCTGTTACCATTTATTTTAACACTCATAGCATTGGTTCATCTCCTGCTACTGGATATTTTACCAGGCGGGCCTGAGGGTTGGATATATGCAACAACTGATCCAGAATCATTGCTGGATGTATCCTTCCCCTCTGTCTTTGAACACTTTTGGTCATTATTAAGATTTGATCTAGGTCAAAGTTATTTCTTGCAAAAACCCGTATCTGAATTAATTTATCACAGCTTAGCTCAAAGTTTTATTCTGACTTTGGGTTGTTTTCTGGGCTTATACCCAATTGCCATCAGCCTGGCCGTTGCCTTAAGCCACAACAATCACTGGGCGTCAAAATTTATTTATAATATTTTTATGATGATTTCTTGTATCCCCAGCTGTTTAATTTATACGCTTTTAGCAATTTTTGGCTATAATGGCTGGCTTACAACCTCGCCGCAGACCTTTGCTGCAGTTTTTCTAATTACACGTCGTGTAGCAGCCCTAACAAGCCTCTCATTAAAACATTTAACCTTAGAAAAAAATAAACCTTATATAGAAATGGCATATCATCGAAATGTATCCAGATACACCATCTACGTTCATTATATTCTTAAAAATGGTCTTAGAGCGATTTGGGTACGCGCTCCTAAACATTTTTGTCAAGTTCTTGCCACAGGCACATTAATGGCTGAGCTTTTATTTTCCATACCAGGTTTTGGGCAGCTATCGTTTTTGGCACTACAAACACAAGATTACCCCTTAATACTGGGCTGTGTTCTCACAGCAAGCTTTGCAATTTCACTCTCATTTATGCTTTGCGACACCATTCATCATCAACTATTTCTGAAAAAAATATGAAAAAATATTATCTGGGATTACTGCTACCATTGCTATTTATTGACACACCTTACCTGATCTATCACCAAAATAGATTTTATTTACCACCACTTTACACCTACCTAGAAAGTGATTTTGGTGCCCATAATAACTTAGCTATGGATTTTAAAGACCCAGAATGTATAACACTAATCAAAGATGCTTGGGTATTACAAAGCCCACTGCCTGGCCTTTCTATTGATTTTTCTCACCATCAAGCATTATCACCACCATCAAAATATCATTGGCTTGGCACCACCCCCTGTGGGCAAGATACGCTTAGTTATATTATTCATGCCTTATATGCCAACCTATTTTCAGCACTTATTCTAACTTTTCTCTCATACATGTTTGGCTGTTTTATGGGAATGCTACAGGCACAATCACAATATCTATGGATACAATGTTATCTTGAGATATCCAGAAGCATTCCATTTGTGATGATTCTTATACTATGCCGGCATCAACCGCTCAGTGTTTTCTTGCTTATGTTCACTTTAACCCAATGGGGAAAATATGGACATTTATCCCGCATACAAACCCTATATTTGTTAAAAAAACCCTATGTACTTGATGCAAAATACCAAGGGTTTTCTCAAATAAAAATCATCTGGTTATATCTCTTTCCAAAAGTTAGAGAAAGTACTTCTTCTCTTTTGCCACATACCTTTATTAACTACCTTTCAGTCATCACAAGCTTAAGTTATTTCAATATTACCCTTTTCCCAGACCATCCCGCTTTAGGGAAATTAATATTTTATGCCAAACAACACCACGATCATCACAACATTATTATTATAATTTCCCTAATATTTGGTGCAATCGGTTTCTGGCTTCTTAAGCAATCTAAAGCATACACATATTGTCAACACTAGCTCCAATTGCTACAGTTGTTGCATATAAATATAGAACTGAAATGAATCCCAACAATCAGACCAAATTGATTCAAAAAATTATCGCTTTACCGCAGTCAGCTCAAATCATTACACAAGATATCCAGACATTGAACCATCTCTCTAATGCTCTGTTTTTACAACACCCATATATGAATAAAAGCTATATCCCCAACCAAGCTTTTAACACCCTAAACCCAACCCGAAGCATATATCAGCACCTATTGGACATACAGCCAATGAGTATGATGAACGTTCACGCATTGTGTAAAAAACTTCACTTTCCTATAGAAAAACTAAACTACTGCCCCTCTAAACTTAGTCTGGGCCTTTGTCAAGTGGCAGCCATTATGCTGGCACTCTCACCATTACCAAAGATTATAATCATAAACCAGCCGCTCTTAATGCTCGACAAACAAAGAAAAGAGGCGCTAATAACATTTTTAAACTCACATTGTTGTAAATTTGTTTTTTTTAACACTGACGTTATTCAAGGTCTACAAACCAGCAAACCAATATATTTGGATAAACCAGCTCAAGAACAAATGGTTTATATTAAACAACCAAAATCGAATCAAGCACTCATTAAACTTAGAGATGTCACCATAAACCACCTTCCGATAAGCCCAATTACTGTAGACCTTTTTCAAGAATTGACTGGGTTAATTGGTCCAAACGGAAGCGGGAAAACCTCTTTGGCCCATGCCATTATGCATTCACTGCCTTTTTCTGGCACCATCGAAATTTTGGGACAACACTTATCCACAAGAGCGCTTTATGAAAAACGATATTTACAAATTATGTTTCAAAACGTCACAGAATCCTTTGTGCCAAATCAACCATTAAATAGCATATTGAATGAGCAATTAAATATAGATACCTTCTTTGAGATACTCTCATGTTTTCCAACCATCAATGAATGGAAGAATAAAATGCCCAAAGAAGTTTCTGTGCTAACGTTAAAAACACTTAGCTTTGCTAGAATAATGGCCAGATCACCAAAATTTATTATTTTAGATGAGCCTTTTAGCAACAGCAACCAGGATTGGAGCACCTCTTTTTTGCAGGTTTTATCGGATAAAAAAATAAGTGGATTAATCATTGACCATGATACTGAAATGCTGAGCATCATCTGCAATCAACTATATGCGTTAAATAAAGGAAAACTGCATGCGCTATAGTATCCTCTTGCTCTTGTGCTATATGAGCATTGCATCAATACCCGATAAAATGACACATGAAATAGCACCACATATTAATATAAAAGCCCCCAAATCTGGCTCTATACAGCTTGCACATGCTAAATTCCCCAATCAATTTCACCCACATCATCTAAACCACAATACGTATCCTGGACTTTATTTGGTCTATGAAACCTTAATTGAAAAAGATCTTAATGACGATTATATAACTTTACTGGCAAAAAATGTCTCTGTATCTAGGGACCATGTTCTAATAGAGCTCGATGCTTTAGCAAGATTTAGCGATCAAACACCAATAACCGCATTCGATGTTGTTTCAAGCTATCAAAAATTCCAAACATCATTGCGACCAGATTTATTATTATTGTGCCAAAAGGTCCATTTTTCTGTTATCAACCAAAACATGCTTCGCATTGATTTCAATATCCCACTATCTAACTTATGGACGTTGCTTTCCTCAATCCCCATTGCTTCAAATGAACATGAATTTAAAAATCCGCCCAAAGGATCTGGTCCATACATTTATCATAAGCATGATGCACATCACATCACCTATAGAAAAAACCCACACTATTGGGCGCAAGAACTGCCCACTCGCATCGGTCGTTATAATTTTAATGAGATTCAATATACCCATTACCCTTCTCAATATGCGGTATCTCAAGCTTTTAAAAATCATAAAATTGATTTTTATATCGAATACTCTGCGCAACGTTGGCAACACAGAAAACCAAATGACACCCAGTGCTATAAAAAACTTGAACACCCAATGCAGCGCTATCAACAAAATATTTGGTATAATTTTAAAAACCCACCTTTGGATGATATCCGCATTCGTCAAGCAATCCATGAGTTAATTGTGCCAGCCTTTTTAAACCAATGGCTTTTTTATGGCCATTACGCCACGCATGATGTTTTGGATGGGAACCATCAAGAAAATATTCGACAAAGAATGTTAACAGCCTCAAAACACCTTGATAAAAGCCATTGGTTCATGCAACAAGATGGGTATCGGTATAAACAAGGTCAAAGATTAGAACTTAACATCATCACAAGCCACCAACAGCTGGATTCATTTTTATATCTGTTAAAAACTCACCTTAGAAGAATTGGAATAAAACTAAATATTGAGCACCTAAACCACGCAAACTATGCTTTTTATGAAAAACATCATCACTACCACCTCTTAATTTCCCCCTTATCAGTTGACCAAAACCAAAAAAACAATGTCCATTTTTTACAGTACTATGACATCTTGCCGAAATTGTCTTCTTTATATCAGCTATACCCACAGATCCCAAAATATCTATCTTACCCAATCTTAAAAAGCATACTACAAACCCTTGAATCTCAATATGTCATCACACCTTTATGGTCTTTGAATTGTTTTCGAGTTGGGCACCATAAAAAAATACACTTTATCCATCATGGACAATCTTTTATAGATGTGCACAGTTTTTGGCAGGAATAAAAAAACTTGCCTATTTTATTTCACCTTTCGTAATGTTCGCTCAACACATAGAATCAACCTGGTTTCTTGCGACAATGAATTAAAATAGACAAGCCAGTCTATTTATAGCACGATTATTTTTTTTGTCAGAAAAATCTATTTGGATGCTTTATTGCATGTTTCAATAATTTGTGGCACTTTTTGTTCAATATTGAGAACAACTGATGTATTTAACTGTTGCACTACCTAATTTTTCTAAAAACCCTTTAACCTACAAAGCAATAAATTCACAATCTTTGCTGGGATTTAGGGTCATGGTGCCCTTTGGGCGACAATCAAAAGTTGGTATTGTAATTGCTGAAAGCCTCGACTGTAATCTCGCCGTTGAAATAAAAAAAATCACAAAAGTTTTGGATCAAACAGCAATGCTTGATAATAACCATATACAATTTTTACAAAAAACTGCTCAATATTACCACATTAGTATCAATGAACTTATTCTTTCTGCTGCTCCAAAAGAGTGTTTAAAAGAATCTTGTGTCACGGATTTAACCTGGTATACAGATGGGGCTGAAACACACCCTTGGCATGACTTACTACTCAATCACAGACGGTCATCTCTGGATAAGAAAATAAAAGAAGGCAAACTCCTCCAAGTTAAAGCTCAATCCTCCAATGTTGTGCTGAATACAAACTTACCTGAGTTAACTGAAATGCAGAAAAAAGCCTGCTTGCTCACATCCCCCATCACCCTCCTATTTGGAGAAACAGGCAGCGGTAAAACTGAAGTCTATATTCACCTTATTCATGATGCTTTATTAAAAAAACAACAGGTTTTATACCTAGTACCTGAGATAGCGCTCATTGCACAAGCAGCCAGAAAAATAGAGAAACGCTTGGGCTTTAAGCCGACAATCATTCATTCTATGTTGACACAGAAAACAAAACTTTGTCATTTTCTTAAGATCCAATATGGGGATGCAAAAATAATCTTAGGCACCAGAAGCGCTTTACTCCACCCCATTGCAAATCTTGGACTGATTATTGTTGATGAGGAGCATGACAGTGCTTATCGCCAAGAACAAAGTTTATTTTTCTCCGCTAGAGATGCGGCCATTTTAAGGGCCAACTGCCTGTCTATCCCCATTCTTTTGGGATCTGCAACACCAAGTTTAGAAAGCTATCACAATGCCGTTGAAAACAAATATCATCTCAATAGACTTAAGCGTTACAAAGCTCTGCAGCCAAATATTCACTTAGTGAAAAGACCCAAACATTCATTTATATCGCCACTCCTCGTCCCAATTGTCAAAAAGGCTTTATCTATGGGTGATCATGTTATGTTGTATATTGGTAAACGGGGATACGCTCGTTTGCTTAAATGTCATCAATGTGGATATGAGCTCCGCTGCAACAAATGTGATCGCATACTGATCTATCACCAGAACCACTCAATGCAATGCCACAGCTGCGAAATCAATACTCAAGTCATCGTCGACTGCCCAGGATGCAAAACTGCAGAACTCAGTCACTATGGTGCAGGCAGCCAAAAGATAGCTGAAATAGCCTCAACACTTTGGCCAGACCACCCTTATTTGCGATTTGATACAGATATCATGACACCAGAGGAAACCGCTCAAGCTTTAGCAAAACTTGATCATGCAGAAGCCACTTTAATTATTGGTACGCAAATGCTGACCAAAGGACATGATATTGAGAAACTCAATACGGTAATCGTCATTGATGCAGATCATAATTTTTACGCACCAGATTTTAGAGCAGAAGAAAAACTATATGCAGAGTTACGGCAAGTCTCGGGTCGAAGCGGTCGTCGATCACATGGGGATGTTTATATTCAAACGCAAAACCCAGATCACCAACTATTTAGAATGCTTAATAAACCAAGCGCATACTATACCTACCTATTAGAACGACGAAAAAATTTCTCTCTACCGCCCTACACACACATTGCTTGTTTATTTATTAGAACAAACTCCAACAAAATTACCACCTTAACTTTTCCAGAGTTTGGTGACGTTGAAATAAGCGGTCCCTTTCTTTTCCCACAAGGTAAAAGAGGAAAACAAAGTTGTTATCAAATCATGATCAAAAGTAACAATCGTATGCTTCGAAACCATGTTATTACCACCATCACCCCGATTATACAAAAATTATTGAGCACTCAAGATAAAATCATCACTCAAGTAGATTCGCATTTGTCAGTATAAAGTAAATTCGCTATAATCAAAAAATAACGGATTGTACATGAAGCGTTTAATTAATCACTATATGTGGGCCGCTGGCTTTACAGACAGGGCCGAAGCCATTAAAAAGAAGACTGGTGTTTCTCCAATATTATTAGATGCCATTACCTTTAGAAATATAGCCATATGGCATGCTCACACCATATTTTGGATCTCCATACTCGAATCTGATTATTTTCAAAAACGTATAGAAAAAATTAGACTAGATGTGCCGACGTATATGCCAAATCCAGTGGATTTTATCCCTCTGTTTCACGCAAGTGCACCAACAACCATTGAGTTCATAAAAATGCTCGATGACTGTTGCAAGACAGCAACTGGCTGCTTATTCCAAGATAGTCTGTTTCCCACAGCTTCACCACCTGAAGGTGGTCCATACTTCGATTTATGCGACGCTGTCGTTGATGAAAAAATGACCATTCCAATTGGCTTAATCCACCCCATTATTCTCTCACTTGGACTGCGTTTTAGCAAAAAAACCAAGGATATTTCAGATCTAAAAACGATTACCAGACGAGATATTAAGTTTTTAGCAAACTTTATTATTACTTTATCACAAGATAAACCGCTGATAGATAAATTAATACCATTGCTTTCTCAAGAAGACATCACTATTTTACTGTTTATGGCCATTACCCCCAAAGAACCTCTGAGCTTATTGGAGTTCAATGAAACCATTGTCTTAGAAGGCCTACAAAGACTCCATCAAACCATTGAACTTTATGAGTCCAATCCTGAACAGGTCATTAAAAACATTCAAGACTTGTAATCATGATATGGGAAATGCACTGTTTTTTGATAATCAACCAGTAAAACTGGTTTGTGGTGGTAAAGTGACAGATATTGTAAACGTTTTAAAAAGTGATAATAAGCAGGCGTCCCATTCAAATCTGAAAGATTGCTCACAACCACAATAATCTCTGCTTGATCTACTTCCTTCCCAACATCTGAAAACATTGCGTCATGACACACCAACAATAAAAAATTGTGATTTTTATAACTCAGTATTCGAGAGTGATCATGAGGGGTATATCCACTCTCTATTAAAAAAACCATGTGCCGCTTTAGTGACATTCCCCTTACCCAACCAGAACCAACACTAGCGTAATAAACCACGCCATCACCAAATATTTTTTTACTATAGACCATATTTGATGATAGATCTGTGGCAATACCTCCCTCAGGTAAAATTTTTATTTCATCAATCCATTTGGGCATAGGGGTAATCTCTTGCTTGGGTAAAATGCTTGCAAGCCATAAAGGTGCAAACCAAAGGCTGTGTTTAATTAATGGCACTCTGAGCAGATGAGTCAACCAAATAAATAAAAAATTGATTGAAAGCCCAAACCAATAGATGCCTGGTGCCCAAGGTGAATAACTCAAAAGTGGTGAAACATGGGACAATGAAATAGAAGCATACTCATGGATATAGCCTAAACTAAATAACCATATTGAGGGCAAAAGATAAAAATAAGACCTTTGTCGACAGTAGATATAAACAACACTACAGGGAACCCAAAAGAAATACCACAATAGTGAGGCAGATAGTGCGTTAAAAAAAGGGTAACTATATTCTACTGTCAGCGCATTATAATAACCACATACATGAAAAGGCACACCGATCATAACAGATAAAGAAAAATAGATCACTGCATCTGAAAATGAGCCAACCTTTGTTGGCAAACAATACACCCCCAACACAAACAGTGGCATATAGGCTAAAATAAGCCCCATATGGAGCATTCCTCCGCCCAAAAGCCACCAAAGGTTAGATTGATCTGAAAACCAGCTTTTGGGGTGTCGAGACATCTTCTGAGAACTCATATTCTGGATGTGTAAAGGCACAAAGGTGCTCCGGAGTATTAATTTTATGTTTTGCCATATACTGCAATAATTCACCGCGCATCCGCTTTGCTTTTATTGCTATAATTCGATATTGCCCTGAGGCATTCTTGTCCTGGAAAACAATATCAATCCATTTTGTACCTTGGGGTGTTGATAAGACCCCCGCATACTCCTTAGAGGCCAAATTAAAAATATACTGTGGTGGATTGATATCTATAGCTTGTTGCATTTTTTCCCAAAAAGATGGGAGATTCTTCACCATAGGTATCTTTGAAATCATCTCTAAGCGATAAGGCCATATACCTGTTAACGGTGTCACCAACCCATACAATGGAGATATAATTTGTAAATTATTTTCTAGATATTGTATCTCATCATCCGATAAATGTTTTGCATCTAAATGCTTAAACACATCACCTTGGTATAGATCTATAGCGGCCATGGAGACATCACTGCCCACATCCAAATTCTGATATTGATCATATGCTTTAGCCACTAAAACATCACTGATGTTCAGCACTCCCTTTAATTCAGAAAGACTCAGCATATTTAGCGCTGATGCTAAAAACGCTGTATCTTCTAAAAATAGTGGCTTTTTCAGCCCACTTTTATAATCCGGCTTCGCTTGCCTTTTGCTGGGTGAAATAATAATCATACATCCACATTATCAACCATCATTGCATTGCTTTCAATGAAGTTTTTCCGAGGTTCAACAACATCACCCATTAACATAGAAAACAATCGATCAGCATCCATTGCATCTTCAATTTTAACATTAATTAATGTTCTAACCTCAGGATCCATTGTCGTTTCCCAAAGCTGTTCAGCATCCATTTCACCCAAACCTTTAAAGCGCATAATCGTTAAACCTTTTTTCGCTTGATTCATACAGGCCAAAATTGCATCTTCTAATTTTTTGATACTCACTTCCTGGTCATGTATTCGCAAAATAGCATCTTCCTTAAACACGTCGTAAACAGCTTTTGCAACTTTTACAACCTTTTGGTAGGTTGTTGAATTAACAAAGCTCTCATCAATTATAACCACCTTGTTCACCCCACTTAAACTTCTCATATTAATCTGAAGTTTTCCCTCAAACTCTGAGGCTTTAAGCTTATAAACCGGATCCCCCCAATGCTCAGCATGTGAATTAAATGAAGTTATAAACAGCTGACGTTTTTCATCATCCTCTAAACTATCCAGCGCCAATGGGTAAGACTGCATTAGAATATGATATAACACAGGCGGTGTTTTTTGACGCATATGATTTGCAGATTTTTCTGCAGCATAGAAATGCTTAATTAAATCCAACAATCCTTGATTAGAAATCTCTTTTTCTTGTTGCAACAGGCGACAAACTCCATGAATCTCAGACATCAAATAATTATAAAAATCATCATCATTTTTTAAATATAATTCTGATTTTCCTTTTTTCACCTTATACAATGGTGGACTTGCAATATAAATATGCCCAGCTTCAACCAACTGAGGCATATGTCTGTAGAAAAAAGTCAGAAGCAATGTCAAAATATGTGCACCATCAACATCGGCATCTGTCATAATAATAACTCGATGATACCTAAGTTTTTCTATATTAAATTCTTCTTTACCAATCCCACAACCAAGCGCTGTAACAAGAAGCGCAATTTGCTCTGATGATAAAACCTTATCATATGTAGCTTTTTCAACATTAAGAATTTTACCACGGAGCGGTAATATTGCCTGAAAACGGCGATCTCTCCCTTGTTTGGCAGAACCACCCGCTGAATCACCCTCAACAATACAGACTTCTCGGCTTGCTGGATCTTTCCACTGACAATCAGCAAGCTTAGATGATAATGCAATATCCAAACTCACACCTTCTGACTTCCTGGTCATCTCTCTTGCTTTTCTGGCAGCATCTCGAGCTCTAGCAGCTTCATGTACTTTTTGTATTATTGCCTCAGCAATTTTCGGATTCTCTTGTAAAAGATCCATCAGCTGATCACAAGCCTCTGTTTCAATAACTTTTTTAACCTCTGAAGACACCAATTTTTCTTTGGTTTGAGAGGAAAACTTTGGATCTGGCATTTTAACAGACAGCACAGCTGTCAACCCTTCTCTAACATCATCGCCCAAAATAGAAACTTTATTTTTTTTCTCTGATTGATATTTATTAATCGTTCGAGTCAATGCTGTTTTCAATGCAGCCAAATGTGTTCCGCCATCTGTTTGAATAATGTTATTGGTGTAACAGAATACATGTTCTTGATAAGCCGTTGTCCACTGTAATGCCAACTCAAAGCTCACCATATCCTTGCTGCCTTTAACATATGCAATCTTTTGATGCAATGCGGTCTTACCTTCATTTAGAAAACCCACAAACTCTGAAATACCACCTTCATAGAAGAACTCTTCTTGGAAAAAATCATCAGAATCTCTAGAGTCAATAAACTCAATACGGATACCTCTATTCAAAAAGGCCAACTCTCTTAATTGTTTAACAACCGTTTTTCTAAAGAAATTAATGTGTGCAAAAATTGTTAAACTTGGGTAAAACTGCACTTCGGTACCAGTCCTATCGATGTTATCTTCTTCTAATTTAGAAATCCTAGGAGGCTGAGGCTCACCCAACTCAAAACGTTGTTGATATTTCGTTCCATCTCGATGAATTGTTAACTCCAACCAATCAGATAAAGCATTTACAACCGAGACCCCAACACCATGTAGGCCACCTGAGACCTTGTAAGCATTATTGTTAAACTTACCGCCAGCATGCAGCACTGTCATAATTAATTCAGCCGCAGGTACCTTCTCTTCCGAGTGCATATCTATCGGAATACCCCGACCATCATCACTCACCCGAACAGAACCATCTGGACACAACTCAACAACAATTTTTTGGCAATAACCCGCCAGGGCTTCATCAACTGAATTGTGCACAACTTCTGAAATCATATGATGAAGACCAGAGCCTTGTTCATCATCTGTATCTCCGATATACATTCCAGGACGTTTTCTAACTGGATCTAATCCTCTTAATACCTTGATATCACTCGAGCTATAGCTGGTTGCATCATCATTTCCTGACATATAATCTCCTGATTTTTCTATATAGCAATAATCATAACATATTTTCACTAATTTACCAATTTTCAGTACCTTTTCCCATATATTCAATGAATGCATACTGCATTCATTTAGCAAAGTGGAAAAACCACTGCACTATCATATCATTATATATGGTTTATAACTTCTAATACTGGTTATTTGTGAACAAATCGATCCATTGCTCTACCCATGCCATAAATATGCCGCTCTATTATTATAATTACAATATGCCCACCAATTATTTAACGCTTGATCTTCTTGTCCGTTCAACTTGACTTATCTGGTTAAACGCTTTATTATCAACATTATAATCAGTGGCCAACCTATGAATAATTTGCACACCACCACTCAGGAAGCAAAGCAAAACCCAGTCAATCATGGTGAGAAACTTGTTGCAACTCTAGCCAACTCATAATAAGGCGCCAAACCCCATGATGTTAACATTTTATCAAAATATTCTTAAAATCCAGGACTGGAGGTTTTCGAATGCTGTTCGATTACTGTATAAGTTCTGCTATATTGCCTCAGGTTTTCTGTTTATTTCTGCACTTGTGAGTACTTTTTTTATTTTTTCACCCATTAGGGCTTTTGCCACAATTTTTCTAATGCTCTATACGAAACACCTTTCAAATATTGCCAATAAAAATCGAAGAAGCTTTACAGCCCTTTGGAGATACTGCATTATATCAACCATATATTTATTTATTCTAGGCCCTGGGTTGTTAAACTATGTTTCTACCTTTGCTCAAACCAGCTTGGGACAAGGCTTCCTGACAACACTCATTGCTGCCTGTAAATTTGAAAAGGCCACATTTTTATTCCACACTTGTCAGATTCAAAACTTAAACATTTACCTCAATGGCATCGTGTATATATGTAGAGGGTTCGAGGTTGTTGTGAAATCTGCATTATTAGCCACATTAGCACTGCCTGCTGCAATTAAGCCGCTTTGTTCGTCAAACATGCTTGGCTCTGAGCCGGAATTGTCTACAGCACCTAGAACTGGCGCTTGTGACGAGTTTATCAGAAGGTTTTTTTATAATATTTAAGCAAAGGCTATCCTAGCCCTTTCACTGTCTTAAATACAATGTTTTGGAAAGCAACGCCACATGACTTTATCAACTTAACTCATTGTTAAACCATTTAGAATCATACCCATAAAAAAGAAGAGATATTAACCATGAATATTATTTTAATCAACGATTACGATTATGATATACATAGGTTTTTTATAACACTCTTACTTATTTTTCTTGATTTGACTTTCCCACTAACTTAAACATCAAAGACAACAATTTCAGTATGTCTCTGTCGCAAATTCGAAGACATACATATTGACAGATTCGACAACTTAGGGGCCAAACAATCCAATTTTGGATATAATTCATCCAGTGGTTTTCTCAGCATGTTTTGCTTTACAGTCACTAGCGCCCGCCTTTCTAAGCCATTACGTAGCTACTCTAGCAGCATCAGTATGGTCTAAAACCCCTGTTAGCAATTCAGAAAAAGCATAAGTTCTAACAAAATTGGGGATCACTCTCATCCAAATTGAGGTTACACCTTAGCGTTGTAGAAACAGTCTCAAACACAGGTGTTCTTGTAAAAAAAACATAAAATTAGTCGCGGACCTCAGCGCCTTGTTTCACGTGAAACAGGCGCTCTGAAGGATATATGCCAGCATCCTTTTCCAGTACAGCCGTTATAATTGACTGACCATTTCCTGCTTCGATCAATTGATTGATCAATATACGGTGCTGGCTATCCAACTCAGCCGAAAGATCGTCTATAAGTAATAGTGGTTTTTTACCATCCATACTCATGATCTCTTTATGCGCCATAACTATTTTTAGATGTGCTGTTTTTTGCTGCCCTTGAGACAATATGTTTTTTGCATCATCTTGTTTTGTTCTAACAACCCAATCGGCTTTATGCGGACCTTTGGTTGTTCTTCTTAACTGTATGTCTCTTTGTAAACTGCCTTTAAGATCTGATAACAAGCCAGTATCAGAATCAAACCCCGGGAAATAAAACAATGATAATTTATCACTAAAAAGCGCTTTTTTGGACAAAACAACCTGTAACTGCTTAAATATATTCTGTCTCGCTGTATGAATTTTCATAGCTTGTTCGTGCAGAATAGGGTCCCAAGGTGTTGGAGACATGCCCAGTTTTAAAGCACTGTTCCGCTCCAGTAGCGCTTTATTATAAATCCGAACCCACTGCATATACCCAGGTTCCACATGAAACACTAGCCAGTCTAAAAAGCGTTGACGATATGTGATGGAAGAAAAAAAACTGCGGTGGGAGTCACAATCTACAAATAATGTTGGCAATAATGGAATAACTTTGGAAAGCCTCACAGAAGATTCTTGGAGCTTAACCTGGCTTTTTCCTCGATAGCGAATAGCAGAAATAGAGTAGGGCAGTGATCTTTGTTCCACTGTTGCCTGAATAGATGCATACTCAGATTGTGTATTAATCATCAAATCGGCTGAAGCCGCTCTAAAAGAACGACCAAAAGATAGGAAATGAATGGCTTCTAAAATAGAGCTTTTCCCTGAGCCATTTACCCCAACAATTACATTAACATTCGGGGAGAAATTTAAAGAAAGCTCTAAATTTCGCAACCCAGAAACAGTCAAGTTTTTTAACATTCTAGAGCGTTAAAGGCATAATAACATATGAACCAGAGTCCTCTGCGGTGCTCTCAACTAAAACACCTTTGCTCTTATCTGAAAACTGAAACAAACAATTTTCTGTTTTTAAAACATTCAGCACCTCTAATACATAACTGATGTTAAAAGCAACCACTCGAGTCTTGCCAGAATATTCAATTGGGATTGAGGAAACAGCTTCCTCTTGATCAAAGTTACTACTAACTATGCTTAATGAGTTGTTTTCAAAGGAGAATCTAGCCCCTTTGAATTTTTCATTTGCCAAAATTGCAACCTTATCCAGCGCTTGTTTTAATATCTTTGTATCAACATTTGCTGTATCTGTGACTGAAGCAGGGATTAACAGTTTATATTTTGGGTACTGCCCCTCGATCAAATTAGACTTTAACTTGAAATGTTGGGCATGAATCTCAATAGCCTGCTCTCCGATGAAAATATTAAGCTCATGATCAACCGGTCTCAATAGTTTCACAAGCTCTAAAACCGTCTTTCTTGGAACGATTGCCTGTAATGGGATGTCTGTGTCCTGACCACCCTCAAAGCGACACCATGATAGCCTATGCCCATCTGTCGACACACAGTTCAACTTTCCTTTCTCGCTGGATAACAACATTCCGTTTAAAAAGAAACGCGCATCTTGGTATGCCATAGAGAAACAAGAGCGCTCAACGGCACTTTTAATATCACCCTCATTTACCTTCAACTGAACACCTTCATTCAACATCGGTAGCCTTGGAAAAGATTCAGAAGGCAGTGTGGCCATTTTAAACTGAGCATCTGTTGATCGAACAACAATCCACTGAGCATCTTGATGAAACTCAATTAAAGCACCTTCTGGTAATGCTCTACAAATGTCCATTAGTTTTTTACAAGACACTGTAATAGAGAAGGGCTGATTTGCCGGTGCAAACAATCTTGCAGAAGTTTCTACCTCTACCTCAGAATTAGAGGCCAATATTGAGGCAGTATCACCATTACCCGAAATTAAAACATACGCCAAAATTTGCATTACCTGGGATTGTTCCACAGCACCTGACACTTGCTTAAGCGCATAAAGCAGCTCATCTCTTGAAATTTGCATCAAACACACTGATATTTTTTTTTCTACTGACATTTTGTTCTCCTAATGGTTTAAAATTTTTAACAGATTATCATAATCTGCCTTTAAAACAACATCTTCTTTAAGCAATGTCTCGATATTGTTACAACCATGCATAATTGTTGTATGGTCTCTTCCCCCAAATACTCTTCCTATCTGTGATAAACTCTCACCCGATAAGGTTTTTGCCAAATACATTGCAAGCTGCCGAGGCCTTGCAACCATTCGCTTTCGAGAATTTCCATCTAACGAGGACACCGTTAACTTATAGTAATGTACAACAGCTTTTCTAACACTTTCCATCGATACCGATCGATCCTGAGAGCTCACCATGTCTCGCAAAGATTCCTTTGTAAAGGCCAAAGATATGGGCTTACCTAAAAAAGAAGCATTGGCAATTAAGCGCTTCAATGCACCTTCTAGCTCCCTTACATTTGACTGAATTTGGTTGGCAATAAAGAAGGCAACATCCTCTGATAGATCCACACCGGCTAATTTAGCCTTGTGTGATAATATTGCCACTCGAGTTTCTAACTCAGGCGGTTCAACCCCCACGATTAAACCTGAGCCCAGTCTTGATTTTAGACGCTCCTCTAAACCCTCTAAATCCTTAGGTAGGCGATCACAGGTTGCAACAATTTGCTGACCATTGTCCAAAAGGGTATTCATCGTATGGAAAAGCTCTTCTTGGGATCTAACCTTTTTAGCAAAAAATTGTATATCATCCAGAAGCAAAACCGTATGGCGGTATCGTTTTTTAAAGGCTTCCATGCCTTTTTGTTGCAATGCTCGTATCATTTCAGAGACAAACTGCTCAGAGTGTATATAGCAAACTTTTTGCTTTGGATTATTCTGACGAATGTGATTACCCACAGCTTGCATTAAATGCGTTTTTCCAAGCCCAACATCACCATATAGCACCAAAGGATTATAAACCTTTCCTGGACTCTCTGAAACCTGAACTGCTGCAGCTCTTCCAAGCTCATTACAGCTTCCCACAAAGTTTTCAAAGACAAAATTAGGGTTTAAACTACAGCCAACATTATCATTTTTCACAGCTGGCGCATTGATGGTCGGCTCTATGACATCCGTTTCCAAAATCAATCGAAGTGATAGGGGTTTAAACTGTGGTTTTTGTAAAGAAATCTCTTCTTTTAACATTTTAATGTACTTAGAACCGAAGGCATGTTTCATATAACGGTTTGGGAACACCAACTCTAAACAACCCGAATCAGATACTCGATACTGAATCGGACGAATGTGCTTATCATATTCTAGTTCTGGCAAAACTGACCTGAAGTAATCTTTAGAGAATTGCCATAGTTGTTCACATATCATCGGTGGGCCGGAAAAAATAATTTAATTACCTCAGTGTATCACCAAAGAAAAATTATGCCACAAACAACATCTTATATTATCGTTTTTAAACTATTTTCAATTGGCTACGAACTTTTAGCATCTGAGAACCAGTTTTGAAGTATTAACTTGGCGCTCTCTGAATCAATCGCTCCTTTTTCAAGCCCCCTGTAACCTTTTTCAGAAAAAATATTCTCACGGGCGAGCACTGTCGTTAAACGTTCATCGCTCAGATTGATTTTTAGATTAAATCTTTTGAGGTTGTTAATCGCAATATCCACTTTATCAGTCAGCTTGAAACGCTCACCTGATGCCTTAAGGGGATAGCCTATAACAAAGGCGCCAATATCCCAGCAATCAATCAGTGTAGAAATTTCCACCCAATTGGGCACACCTCTGCTCGCCTTTAGCGCAGCTATAGGCGTCACCACCAAAGTGGCATCATCCCCAATAGCACAGCCCCAGGAAGACATACCAAAATCAAAGCATAGGTAGTTCACACGACTTCTGGAAACTTTTGAGGCACATATAAATTTTGCTTAATTCCTGATAGCTTTAGCAGGTAAGGAATCCTTTCTTCTGCCGGTATTTTATTTGGTATGGTGGATTTAGACCCAATCAACCAATAATCGCCCATTTTGATGTGCATCATTAAGCTTGGTAGATCCCAAACACATTGACCAACTAAAAACAAACACTGTTCTTGTTGCTCTTGGGTCAAATTTATCAAACGATCTGTAATATAGACATCTCGTTTTGATTGTGAGTAAGCAATTAGACGATCTGTTGATACAGGTCCACCTTGCCATACCGGCAGATGCAGCAACTGTTTGGGATACTCAAGAAAATCCTTGGCTGTTTTTTTTGTTAAAAAAGGTTTGTTTAAAATTATGCCAGAGACAATATCGACATCAACCTGGTATATATACACCAACGCACCCTTTAACATTTCCTGAGAAACATTCGGAGAGATGACAAGGTAAGCACCTTCTAATTGATAAACATTATTCATATCAGAAATCTACATGAATTTTCTTCACTTTTCAAGCGTCATGATAAATCAAAGGACTCTGTTAATTTTTAGAAAAATCACTCCCACCCAACTCTTCTCCAAGAGGAGCGATCTCTGGCATATCTATATCTCCGAAATCCAGTACAGCACCTTCTTTAGCGTTTGGGGGAATAATCCCCTCAATCACTACAAAATCATCCTCACTTTCACAAGAGGACTTAAACATCGGTTTATCGTCAATATGGCCAGTTTGACGGCCACTTAATGTGCCCCAAAACATTGAAGCTCCTTTTAAATAGTTAAAAGAAGACACCACCTTCGCAGCGCCACCAGTAGCTGAACTTTTCACCAGATCAACAGCGGACCCTCCAGAGCTTGTCGCCAGATCAAACAAACCAGAAATGAAACTGCCTTCTTTTCTATCTACTTCTGTTGCAGCAGTATTTTTAACTAATGATTTCAGCCTTAAGCCCTTATTCACCTGAGCATACATATCCTGTAGCACCACACCATCATGGTGATATACTTTGGTAATGGAAGCTGCGATAGCGGGAAAAGATACTGATTCATGTGCCACAAACCCATCAAATGCAGTCCAGTCATCCCTATCAAAACCTTGATCTGACCAAATATTACACTTATTTATAAGGCCACCTGGGCCAAAACTCTCTAAATAATTTCTATACTTTGTGTGATCAACATCCCCCTTATTTGGAACATTAGCGCCTGTTTTTAGCTCGCCACCACTCATGATAACAGGGCCATCATCACACAAAGACCAGGGTGAAATAGAGAAAGCATAAGCTTGAAAGCCCACCTCTGCATCGAACACAAAAATATTATAAGTACAGCTATCTGACTGCACCATTCCAACAGGCAAATCCTTAATCTGCATAAATATGTTATCTGCAAACATGGATTGCGGTTGTAGCTCACAAACCACCTCTTCACCATCAATCACTCTTTTTTTGTTCATAACCACAGCAACGCCTTCTGTGACATCCATGTCTGCGCGCGTCATAAACATATTAATCAAACCATCTCTCACAGCAGATCTATTGCTTACAGGTTGATCATATAGCTGATCAAAACCTGAGTCTCGAGGGTCTATAAATATAGCATCTCCTCTATTTTGATAAATGATGATAGAGTTTTGTCGAATTCTACCCCAGTCTACTGATTTGTTTTCAAAACCAGATTCTCCCATTTCAACACCTTTCTTTGAAGCATCTCTTTGCGCGAAATCTTCAACCACTTCATTAGATGAACTATCAGCAGAGGCCAAGCCGCCCATTACGCCATCTTCAAGAACGACATCTTCTACCAATGTGTATTCTAGGTCTTTATTCGTTTCTGCAAACATATCTTCCACAACCCCATCTTGATAATACACTTCTGAAATACCCGCTGTTATCATTGGGCAATGCTTTCCATCTCTAGAAATAAAGGTATTAAATTCAGCCCAATCCTCTTCTTGAAAACCAATGGTTTTCCAAGTTTCACATTTTTCTAAAAGCTCAATTGCTGAAAAATTTTCTAAAAACATCCTGGGCTTACTAGCGTCAACACTTTCCCCATCGAATCCTTGCGTCATCATTTTCAGCTTACCATCAGACATATAAACTGGACTATTTTCGTAAAGTCCCCAAACTGATAACAAAAGTGTATAAATTGAAAAGCCTTTGGCTGCATCATATACAAAGATATAATAGTTACAATTATTTGGGATCACAGAATCAAAAGGGAACTCTTTGTTTTGAAGCTCCATATTGTCAACTGTCAACGCTTGAAGCTGTAGCTCACAAATCTTCTCCTCCCCTTGAATCTCTCTTGGTGCTTTTAACACAGCCTCAATATTTGACCGGGGATCTACACCCTCGACAGAATCCTGATATATAGAAACCAAGCCTTCAACTGTCGCAAACTGAGTGGTTGTAAAATACTCATCAAATTTTTTATCCCGATGATCTATCATTAAAGCCTCATCACCATCGCGATACATTATAATTGAATTTTCTCGAGCCCTTTCCCAATCGACAGATTTGTCATTATAGGATTTTATGTTAAGCGCTAATCCTTTTTTATTTGTTTTCATTTTCAACCTCAATATAATGTTTCATTAAACACTTATAGCAAAGTTATTTTTTTTTTCAGCTTATAATACTGAACTTAAGCTCATGACTTTAACAAAGGTCCCCATTTCATGCTCACACAGCAAAGATAAAGACTGTTTGTCAATATCTCTATCATCAACCAAGGAAAAGATAAAGTCTGATTGCGGTCCAAACTTATTCATCTCAAAACCACACTCTTTTGCAACACTTTCTACCTCAGTCCAATCAACTGCATGGGTAATATCCATTAAACCAGTTCTATTCATAGAAAAGGGCACAACCTTATGTTTTTCATAGCACATCATGCCACCAAGTGCTCGATCGGGGTGAAAATAATCCTGCTGATAACCATAGTCAATCAATAGAACTGGACCTTTTACGCTTCTAATTAGATCAAAAAATACTCGGTAATCACAATGCTCAAAGACATAGGGGCCGTTAATATCAACAAGCCCATCAACAATATAACTTGGCACATCCTGACAGGCCACCAAAGCAACCTTTAGTTCTTGTGTAATCACAAATTCTTCAAACTTTCCCTCTTGATAGCAAAAGCGGCGAAAGGGAAGAGCATCCAGCACTTCATTCGCAATAACAGCCCCATTGTGGTCATTAGCATGCTCAACAACTTTATATAGACCGGATGAGACCTCATGAACACCCTTTATGTTTTTTTCTAAAATAGCGTAATTAAGACCTGGATTCATCTCCAAAATCTGCTTCGCCAATATGCCGCTTCCAGCGCCAATTTCTACAACAGAATCTATCTGATTCTTACCAAACCACCTGGATATTGCTTTTGCAAGCAGGGGGGAAATTAATGGCGCTGTGACAAAATCTCGACCAATCGGAGAGGGGGTTTGCATATAATACCCCCCATTGGGGTGATAAAGTGCAATGCTCATATACTCAGCAAAGTTTAGATATGGTTTTTCCTTGAGCGCCTCAGTTAAAACAAGGGACAGCCTATTGTCGAACATAGTTTGTTGATCGCATCAACCAAAGCGTTAAACCATATAGAAAAAACATTAACCCAAATAAGACCGATATAACGATAATCGAATTAATATTGCTGGTACCAAGCATACAAAAACGAAAAAGGTTACTCACATATAGCAATGGATTAAGCATGGCTGCTTTTTGCCAAAATGGAGACAACATTGTTATAGAATAAAACACCCCGCCCAACATCACCAAAGGGTTTAATAAGAAGGTAGTCATCACATTTAGATCATCAAAAGATCGAGCGACAAGGCCGTTGACAAGCCCTAACATTGAAAATACCACAGCGGTAAGCAGATTTGCAAAAATAAACAAAATGGGGTGTTCCATAGAAAAGCCCAAATAACATATCGTCGTCAACCAAACAACAAGGCCACAAAGCACACCTCTAAAGACGCTACCCATAAGAAAACCAAAAATAATTTGATGATCGGTTAAGGGGGAGGATAGTAGTTCCTCAAACCAGCGGTGAAAGCGGTCAATAAATACTGAAAATGCTGTATTACCGTAACTATTGGTTACCACAGAAAGCATCACCAAACCAGGCGCCACAAATTCAACATAACGAACCCCATCGATAAGACCCACACGACTTCCAAGCACCATGCCAAAAATTGAAAAATAAAGCACTGTGGTAATAACTGAGGGTAATATCGTTTGTCGCCAAAGTCGAATCACGCGCATAACCTCTCTTCTGACCAAGGTCCATGTTGATGTTTTTTTAAATTGATAGAAATCATTCATGATTTTTCTCGTCTGGTTTGTGTTCTAAAATACTGCTCTAGCCGGGAGGTTGGGCTGCTAACATAAACAACTGCGTGACCAGCTTTCTCAATTGTTTGAAGATACTTTGTTAGACCTACTCCATTTGGAATATCAATTAGAAATGATCGCTCATCCTGTTTCTTTACAGAAATCTCTTCAGATTCTGGCAATGCAGCAATGTTATGATTGAAATGTAAAATTAATTGTCTGGATTGATCAGACTGTAATAAATCTGACTTTCTACCAGAATCAACAATCTTACCTTTATGCAGTACCGCCAAATTTTCACACAAATATTCCATCTCCTCCATAAAATGCGAGGTTAGTAATATGGTCTTTCCAGCTTTATTTTGTTTTTTCAAAATAGCCCATATATCTTGGCGTAGATCTACATCCACCCCAGCTGTTGGCTCATCTAATATTAAAATATCTGGATCAATTAATAAGGCTCTTGCTAACAATACTCGTCGTTTCATGCCACCAGATAAGGATAGAATGTTCGATTTTTCTTTGTCTAAAAGACCCACTTGTTTTAAAACATCACCATAACGCTCTGAGACAGTTTTTCTGGATAAACCATAATAACCTCCATGTAAAAACATGGCCTCTCTCACAGTCATAAAAACATTCATATTAACTTCTTGAGGCACAATGCCCACAGAACGTTTAGCCAGTGCAGGGGAGGTAGTGATATCATGCCCCATCAACTTTACCGCACCACTGGTTGGCTTAACCAGTCCAACCAAAATACTGATCAATGTTGTTTTACCAGCACCATTCAACCCAAGTAATCCAAAAAAATCACCTTTTTCTATAGACAGTGTTACACCATCTAAAGCCTTGGTACCCGTATCATAACACTTCACAAGATTGTCTATCTCTATTGCACTCACTATAACCCACCTTCATCAAACAAAACATCTATAACATCGATACAATCGCCTATGTTTTTCAACATAGGTATTGATCGATCTGATAACAAAACAACTGAAGAGCCTAGAGAAAAAAAACCAATTTCCTCTCCCTTTTCAAAACCAACATCCTTTCCTTTTTCAAAGCCTGCAAGCTTAGGGCAAGCGATGCTACCAATATGCTTAGCGCCCACCAATACTAAGGCAAAACGCTCTCCATGATGGCTTCTGGCAACAATCACATGCCGATAGTTTTCACAATATATCATCGGGTTTTTATGCGATGCATTTTCTTTTAATGCCAAAAGATGTCCTGGAAGCTCAATATAATCCTCTACAACCATATCAACGGGGGCATGCACATGGTGATAATTACCTGGTGGAAGATATAGAACAATACCGGTTACAAAATGCGGCGCTTCAAAGCCCAAAAGTTTTGCCACAGTAAATCCAGCACCTTTTATTGGTAGCGCATTATTGTGTGAAAGTTTTCCCCAATACTGTATCGTCGCCTCAACTGGGCTGACATATCCACTAATTAAGTCTTGCCCACGCATCTTAGCGCTCAGATCTCGAGTTCTTAGAAAAAATGATAATAAACAATCAAAATCTTTTAGCTTATGTCCATAAAAATTTGCTTGAAAATAGCTTGCATACAACCAAATAATTGCTGTTGATAGTAGTGGTAATCTGCATAAAAAAAACCAACGTACAATATACGCAGATATGCCATGCGTCATCATCTGTGTTTCGTTGTAGTCTCTATTCATACCTACAGTCTATTCAGACTCATTAAAGAATACAAGGCTCAATGCAAAATAACTAAGCATTGTTATCTCGACATATGCTCACTATAATCAATCAACTGGAGAATATTATGCAAACTTACCTAGTTGGTGGTGCAGTCAGAGACACGCTTTTAGGGCGAAAAGTCAGGGAAAAAGATTATGTCGTTATCAACGAAACCCCTGCACGTATGCTGGCGCGAGGTTATAAACAAGTTGGGAAAGATTTTCCGGTGTTCTTACACCCAAAAACACATGAAGAATATGCATTGGCAAGAAAAGAGAGAAAAACAGAAATCGGTCATCATGGCTTTGCTATGGATATTGAAAAAGTTTCACTAGAAGAAGACCTTTTGAGAAGAGATTTAACCATAAATGCGATGGCGATATCTGAAAACAACGAATTGATTGACCCATATGGTGGACAAAAAGATTTAGAAAATAAAATACTAAGGCATGTATCCTCTGCTTTTTCCGAAGATCCTTTGCGTGTTTTCCGCACAGCAAGATTTCAAGCAATGCTCCCAGTTTTTTCCATTCACAACACAACGATGGCGCTCATGCTTGAGCTATGTGCCACACCTTTAGAGATTCAATCACTGTCATCAGAGAGAATTTGGAATGAGGTTGTAAAAGCGTCACAGTGGGATGATTTTCACTTATTTTGGTCCACATTATTAAGCTGTGGTGCGCTACAAGCATTATCCATCGATATCGATGAAGATTTTTTGAAAAATATTAAAACATCAACAGAAAAGGGAATTTTTAGGTTTGTCTCAGCACTTTGGCATCACCCAAACCCTAAGGTATTCAACAAACTTAATCTCCCAACTGATGTCTCTGATGCCCTGCGGATAATACACTCAAACAGAGAGGTTATTCTAACGCCCAGCAAAGACCCTTTAAAGATATTAAAGACCATTTTAAGACTAGATCCTTTTCGACGAGAAGATAGGGCAGTGCGGATAATAAACACACTAAACAATCCAGTTCTACAAAATTACTGGAATAACTTAATCAATGTTGCACGTTTGGTTGATATCAAGCCCATTATTGAAAAACATAAAACAGGGCTAGCTGATCTAATTTTCAATGCTCGATTAGAGGCAATTAGGCATTCACTCGAAAATAAATAATATCACCGTCTTGCACCAGGTAAGCTTTTCCTTCTAAACACCACAATCCCTTTTCTTTCGCACCAGCCTCACCACCACAATCGATAAAGTTTGTATAAGAAACGACCTCTGCTCGAATAAACCCTTTGATGAAATCTGTATGTATCACACCGGCTGCTTCTTGTGCAGTAGAGCCCTCTGGATAAGTCCATGCTCGAATTTCTTTCTCACCCGCTGTAAAGAAAGTTTTAAGATTAAGCAGGTGATAACTCTCTCTGATAACACGATTGAGCCCTGGCTCTTTAAGCCCAACTTCTTCTAAAAACATGGCTTGATCTTCTGAGTCAAGTTGTGAAATTTCAGCCTCAAGCTTGCTGCAAATACTCAATACATCACAACCCCTCTTTTGGGCATATGACTGTAACGCATCAACATGCTCTCCCTGCATAGACTCATCACAATTTGCTAAATAGAACATGGGTTTTGCCATTAGCAGCTGATATTTTTGACATAAAGTCAATGCTGCCTCCGATAAATTGCCCTCAGTTAAATGCGCCTGTAAAGACAATTGTTCCAAAATAGCATCCCAAAGCGCCATTTCTTCTTTTTGATTCGTTTTCTTGGCTTTTAGTTTTGCTTTTTCTGCAATTTCCATATCTGACAGGCAAAGTTCAGTTTCAATCGTTGCAATATCTGAAATTGGGTCTACCTTGTTATCCACGTGTATTACGTCTTCATTTTCAAAACAACGAACCACGTGAATAATTGCATTCACCTGGCGAATATGGCCCAAAAACTGATTCCCCAAGCCTTCACCCTCTGATGCACCTTTTACCAAACCAGCAATATCCATAAAGCGCATCACTGTTGGGATAACTTTTTGTGTCTCAACCAAACGATGAATTGCTGTTAAGCGATCATCTGGAACCGCAACCATTCCCTCATTTGGGTCAATTGTACAAAAAGGGTAATTCTCTGCGGGAATATCATTTTTGGTCAATGCGTTAAATAAAGTTGATTTTCCAACATTGGGTAATCCCACAATTCCACAATTTAAAGCCATCGTTATCTCTCTGAGTGTATTTTTTCAATAAAGGCATCATACCGACCTTCGCACAAAAGATCAATATACATCAAGGTGTTATCTATAGCGCCTTCAATCAGCCGTCGATCTGAGACAGTTGGGGAGGTTAATACGTAATTTTTCACAGCCCCCGGATCCTTTGGTCGGTCAACACCAAACCGTAATCGATGAAAATCTGGCCCCACTTGCTGTATAATGCTCTTTATACCATTGTGACCACCGGCCCCTTTGCCTTTTTTAACCCTCAAACACCCTGGTGAAAAATCCATATCATCATAAGCAACCCAGATGTCTTCTAAGTCCCATTTATAAAAAGACTGAATACTTTGTACAGCATGGCCTGAGTCATTCATGTACTTTTTTGATTTTAATAAAATGGTTTCGCCAAAATCATGCGCCCATTCATAATAAATATACCCAGGTTTTTCCCGCTCTTTGAGCTTGTGCTTCTTTACCAAAGCATCAATTAGCCAATAACCCACATTGTGGCGATGCTTTTGATAAGATGCCCCAGGGTTTCCCAAGCCAACCAATAATTTAAGCATTCAAAAACTCAACTGAATTCTCAAAACATAGCAAAATAAGACCATGACTGTCTACAGTTTGTCATGTTGATGAAAATTTTTAAGCATCACCTTTTGAAGGTTCTACCTCAGAGACCACTTCAGGTTCTGACTCTTTCTCTGCCTTTGGAAGCTGAATACTAACCATCACAGGGTTATATCCCTCATCAACGGCTTTTGCCAGACTACACCCTTTTGGTAAGATCAAATCACTCACATGTAATACTTGACCCAATTCTACTTTTTCTAAATCCACCTCAATGGCGCTTGGAATATGTTTGGGCAGTGCGCTAATCTCTATCTCATGCAAAGTATGCTCTATAGTACCACCTACAGAAACACCTTTTGCAGAGTCCTCATTGATAAAGCGCAAAGATAAGCTAACCACAATTGGCTTATTCATCGCAATAATACAAAAATCTATGTGTTGAATACTGTTATCAGGAATAGAACTTTTAATTTCTTTTATTAATACACTAAAGGTTTTCCCATCTAAGTCTAGACTAAATGGTTTTGTCATAACCGCATGCCTTTTCATAAAGGACTCTAGATCAGATTTATTAATCTGTAATAATGTTGAAGACTCACCCTTTCCATAAAGAACAGCTGGATAGAACCCTTGTTCTCTTAATTTATGACAAGGACGACGTCCTTGACCGTTACGACTTTCTGCTTTTAATTTCATGGCCAATCTCCTGTTGTTATGGCTGGGGCGCCTGGATTCGAACCAGGGATCATGATATCAAAAACCAATGCCTTACCGCTTGGCTACGCCCCAATACGAATTCATTTTGACTAAAATTTGAAAATTGTCAAGAGTTTTAACGCTCACGTCAAATCTGTTTGTGACACTAGGTCAATGAAACCACTAAAATATACCTTACTTTTTCTCTCTCTTTTTTATAGTGACAGAATAGCCGGCCAATAACTGGAACATGACTTAGAAGTGTTTTACATTCTCGCCGATAGAACTGTTTATTCTGGGTCATTCCCTGAAGAATAACACTTTGGTCTTTTAATAATGACACCGTGTTATCAAAAAACATCTCCGAGCTTTGAGTTTTCCCCATGGGTATGCCATTTTTATCCAGTACGTTCAGATTCACCAAGATGTGTTTATCCATAAGTTGGGTGGTTTTTATCTGAAACTCCAAGCCCTGCGATACCGCCTTTAATCCAAAACTTCCTCGCTTATCCCGTATCTCTGCTGTTAAGGTTTCATAAAGATTTGTTCGATAGACTTCACCAGATCGCAACATCACATCCATTTGAGAGAGCAGTGTTACGCCATCGTGCCTTTGATGTTTATCAATCCAATCAAGCCAAAAATTTTTAGATATTGATATAAATTTCCCCCCAAGCCAATCTTTTACAATCTCATCCGAGACATGGCATTGCGACAAAAAACCATCGGTAACCCTTAACCAAGATAGTTGTAATCGATATTGTGATACCGGCTTATCCAACTCCTCTAACAACTCTTGATGTTTTTCATAAAAACCTCTAGGAACCCATAAAATGCCAGTTGCATCATCTCCCATTACATGCTCGTACTTTCCCATTGGGGATAATATGGCTTTCAACGACAAAACAAGCTCTGAGGCTTGCCTATGCAAACACAAATGGCGAACAAAAATGCCTTTGATCTCCTTTTTAAACCAGACAACATCACCAAGCTTCGAGGCCTCCACAGAATGGCTTATATAATGATACAACTCTGAGCAACTAACATCTTTTAGTGATAATGTTATTTTCTTTTTTGTGTCAATATCCACAACACAGTGTTTATGACAAACATCACACCATTCTTTTAAAAGTGTTGTAAGGGGGATATTTTCCCCCTGTATTTGTAAACCCTGCTCATTAGACTCAATCCACTGATGTCCAAAAATTGAAGCTTTTAAAAGGATCGGAGAGAACATAACAATGCCGCCAAGATACCTCCACCAAATTTCCTGAAGATTTCCACTTAAACCGATCGCTTTGAACAATTTCCATTGATAACAGATCAACACCTTTCTCCGCTTCATTTTTCAAACACCTCCACTTATGATCAGATGTCTTTTGGCACAATGGAAAATACCGCTCACAAGGTGTTTTTTTCTTGCAAGGGAGATAATACACGCTCATCCATAACGCGACAAAAATAATGTTGCGACTCCAATTGGCAAGAAGCAAACTTATCTTGCAGCAAAGCATGCACACCTTGTCCTTGAATTTGAATATCAAAACTATATCCTATTTGCTCAATGCGTTTAACATGTGTCAAATTGCCATGCAAAATTGTCGACAACAATAAAAAATCCACCCCAGAAGGTTTTTTTTCAATTAAGATAAATAACAATGAAATGAAAGCCTGTTTTTTCATACAAGCATATATATCTCAAATATTTTATAAATTCACGACCGTTAAATGGTTTCCATTTTTTTAATATAGATGGCCAATATAGAGAGAGCTGCTGGTGTCATTCCAGATATCCTTGATGCTTGGCCCAAGGTTTCAGGTGAAACCAGCCCAAGCTTTTCAACCAACTCTGATGACAATCCCTTGACCAAATGATAATCAAATTCTTTTGGCATTTTTAATGCATTGGATGCTTTTAGTTTTTTTATACTATTTTTTTGCTTTTGAATGTATCCCTCGTAACGAAGATCCACCATTGCTTGTTCATAAGCTGGTTTACTATCATTTGCCAAAGGATGCATTTGCAGCAATAAATCAATACCAATCTCTGGTTGTTTTACCCAATCCGATAATTTTTTATCTGGCGAAACGCCCAATGCTTTAATCTTTGAACAGACACGCGTTTTCATTAGATATGCCTTCGCTGCTTCAAGGGCCTGAAGATCCATCAGCATATCTCCATAGCGCTGTTTTGAGACAACGCCCAAATCAAACCCAAGCTTGGTTAATCGATAATGTGCATTATCACAGCGAAGCTGCAAACGATACTCTGCTCTGGACGTAAACATGCGATAAGGCTCAATGGTACCATTGGTCGTCAAGTCATCAATTAACACACCTATATAGGACTCATCTCGACCCAAAACCAATGCTGGCAGTCCTTTGTTTTTCAGCATAGCATTTATTCCAGCCATCAAGCCTTGTGCTGCTGCTTCTTCATACCCAGTCGTACCATTAATTTGGCCAGCAAAGAATAAGTTTTTAACAAGCTTACTCTCAAGAGACGGTCGAAGCCCTCTTGGGTCAAAATACCCATATGAAATGGCATAACCTGGCCTTGTAATAATAGCATTCTCAAAACCTTTAATTGATTGAATAAAGGTAACCTGCACATCAAAGGGTAGACTGGTTGATATCCCATTGGGGTATACTTCCAAAGAATTTAACCCCTCTGGTTCAATAAAAATTTGATGAGAATCTTTTTCTGGAAACCTATCCACTTTTTGTTCAATAGAAGGACAATACCTTGGCCCAAGGAGCTCTGTTCGCTTCTGAAAAATAGGGGAGTCATACATATGCTGACGAATAATGTCATGTGATCGAGCATTGGTGTGTGTAATATGACAATTAAGCTTTGGATTACAAACATCATTCCCCTTTAGAAAAGACATCTTTGGGACATTTTTACAAGAAGCTTGCGACTCGAGATCGCTGAAATCAACAGACTGCCTAGCAATTCTTGGTGGTGTGCCTGTTTTTAACCGCCCCATTTTAAACGTTTTCCCAAGACAATCTGCCAGCAAAATTGAGGCAGAATCTCCACTTCGCCCGCCATCACAAGCATTGCTTCCAACATAGATTTTTCCACCCAGAAAAGTTCCTGTGGTGAGCACCACACTTTTTGCATAAATCTTCACACCTTGTTTGGTGATCACCCCAATTGCAACATCATTCTCAATCAATAAATCAGATACTTCTGATTGAAAGAAGGTGACGCCTTTTTGGTTTTCAACCAACGATCTTACTGAACTGCGGTAAAGTTCGCGACAAGCTTGATAACGCACAGCTTGTACTGCTAGGCCTTTTGATGCATTTAACACCCTTTGGTGAATTGCCGCCATATCTGCAGCTCTGCCCATAATCCCATCTAAAGCATCTATTTCTTTGACCAAGTGTGTTTTCCCAAGCCCGCCAATTGCAGGGTTACAGGACATCACCCCAATGGTTTCGATATTATGGGTAATCAATAAAACCTCACCACCAAGTCTTGCGCCAGAAGCGGCTGCCTCAACACCTGCATGTCCGCCTCCGACAACAATCAGGTCAAAATTTTTGGGATATGTGTACATAAAAACACCTAACTATTTGATTTATGAATATAACAGCTTGACAACAATTGTCAATTATTTCCCAACACAGAAATCAGAAAAAAGTTTTCCAAGGACATCGTCAACGCTTACCTCTCCGGTAATCTCTGATAAAATGTCCTGTGTCTGCTGTAGCATGACTGCCAGCATCTCTAGTGGCAGTTTTTCCCTGGGTAACGAGGCTTTTGCTCTATTCAAAACGTCCACATGCCTTTTTCTTGCGCTAAATGGTTGCTCAGTCGTTTCATGCAGTTGAAAATGTGCCAAAACAGCATCCAATAAAACATCAATACCCAAATCTTCTTGAGCTGAGATGGGGAACCTAACTGTTGGAATTTTGGTTAAAAGATCAACTTTGTTGTCGACAATCCAAGCATTTTTATCAACACTCAATACCCCTTGATTGGCATTTGTATCCTTGATGTATAAAACCAAATCAGCCTCAGACATTGCTGCATATGAACGCTCAATACCTGCTTTTTCTGCAAGACTGTTGGTTTCTCTCAGACCCGCTGTGTCTAAAAAATGCAAACACACGCCTTTATAAATCACATCTCTTGCAACAACATCCCGAGTTGTCCCAGCCTCTTTTGTCACAATAGAGACATCTTTTTGACAAATCCGGTTCATCAATGTAGATTTTCCCGCATTTGGCGCACCCACCAAGGCTATTTTAATTCCATTTTGCAATGTCACACCTTGTTTGCACATCTGTAAAAGCAAATTTAGTTGTTTTAAAATCTCCAACAAATGTTGTTTAATCTGCTCATCATTAATGCTTGGGATATCTTCTTCAGAGAAATCTATCTCTGCTTCAATCAACACACGCAGATTCATCAACATTGACTGTAGCTGATCAACCGCTTTTCCAAGCCCGCCTTCTAATGCCATAACAGCACTTTTGGCCGCCCTTTGCGAATTAGAAGAAATTAAATCCGCCACGGCCTCAACCTGATCTAAGCTCATCTTGCCATTCAAAAACGCACGTTTGGAAAACTCTCCAGGCTCTGCAAGTCTCGCACCAAGTGTTAATGCCACACTAATTAAATTGCTTAATGCATAGATACTGCCATGCGCCTGCATCTCCACCACATCTTCCCCAGTGAAAGAGTGTGGGGCTTTAAAATAAATCACCACCCCATGGTCAATCACTTGATCTTTTTCATATAGCTTTAAAAAATGAGCCTCCCTTGGATTAAGGCTGTCTCTTTTTGTTATTGCCTGAGCGATATCATGGGCCTTTGGGCCAGAAATCCTGACAATGCCAATGGGCTGAGCCACCAAGGCGGTGGCTTGAGCAACAATGGTATCCATCACTTTGAAAGCGCAAGCAGCTTATCCTGAGCAAATGATAACACTGCATTTGACACAAGATAAAAGCAAGCCACAGCAGGCCATTGTCTTGCCATGTAAAGCATCAGTAGCGGCATTAACTTAAAAACCATTTTATACTCATCACCCATAGGGGAGTTTTGCTGTGCAGACGTACTAGAGAACTGCAACATCATCATGACAGAAGCTAAAACGGGTAGAATGTAATAGGGGTCTTTTTGAGACATATCAGCAATCCAGAAAAATCGCTCATGCCTAAATTCTACTGCAATCTGTGCAATACTAAAAAAAGCAAGCATTAAAGGCATTTGCAGCAATGGCATCAAAAGTGTCAACTTAAAGCCAGCATCATATTTTTTGTGTAAGGCCGATATTGCTTCGTACCTTTCAGGATTCCATGAATCATTCTCGAAACGTTTTTCTATAATTTGCTTCTCAGGCTCCATTATTTTTGATTTTTTGGCATGCAAAGCTTGATCTCTAACTGATTTAAACATCAACATCTTTGTTGCCATAATTAGAATAAAGAAGCATAAGCTCCAATTGGGGATAAAATTGTGCAATTGGCGCAAAACTTTGTGCAATGTGCTTGTAACCAGCCAGAAGAATCCATAATCCATGGTTAATCTAAGTTGGGGATCCACAGCCACTAACTTAGTGACAGATTGCTCCCCGATATATAAAGTAGCTGTTTTTTCAGCCGCCTCACCTGGAGACAATTTATAAGCCGAGGATAATGCTTGAGTTGCAAACTGTTGCTCATAATTATCCCCATTGGTTTTTGAAACACCATCAACAAAAAAATTATTGATCCGATAATTCACATTTTTTTCAAAAACCCAAGCGGCTATAAAATGATGTTTTTGAAAGGCCATCCAACCACCTTTCGTTTTATCAGCCTTGGCATTTTTCATATTTTGAAACTTCATCCGAACATATGGTTTTTTAATCGAAGAAAATGATACCCCTGAATAATCTCGAACAGACATCGATTGTCCTAATTTTGTCTCAAAATTCAGATCCTTGGGGGAGGGGGCGCTACTTTTTTTCTCGCTTAATTTATCCCCACCAATGACATAATATGCCTGTGTTTGAATATCAAGAGCTGTATTATTCATCACAGTGTTTCGAACTTTTATCGCAGAACTTCCTTTTTCAAACTCAAAATGCTTTTTAAAGGCGATACCTTTTTTATTCTCAGCATTGAGCGTTACCGTTAAATTTTTTCCATCTAAAATATAAGAAGTTTTCGCACTAGAGTAATTTAATTGCGCATCGCCTGTAAACCCAGACTGAGTGTCTAAATAGCCATTGGAATCCGTTTCAAAAAATGGTTCATTTGTACCCGATATAACGGCCCTTGCAATCCGGCCACCCATCTTATCAATCCACAAAGTAAATGTGTCTGTCTCGACCCTTATATAACGATTTTTCCCACTTGTCGGGGCTTTTACTTGAAGCTCTGAAGGCATGGCCTCAATCACAGAAAATTTTTCACCTTCGCCATAATAATGTTGATAACCAACAGTTGCAAGGTTAATGAGCAACACTAAAAATAGTGCTTGAATAATAGCATCACGATTGAACATATTTTAAGACCTCAGTTGATGTAGACATTGAGATAACACAGCGGGTATTGTCTCAAAATTGCCCGGATAAGTATAAACTCTAATTAGAATACCGCCAATTTCTTGTTTCTTGAATACCTGACGGATTAATTCTAAACAAATTCGACGAATTCTATTGCGATCACAAGCTTTGGCAACAAATCTTTTGGGAATAATTACGCCGGCTTGATTGCTATCACTGTGGATAAGCTTAACCTCAAGTGGCTCTTGTTTCACCTTACCCAGATACTGATGGCTTATTTTGACTAAGCGCTGGGATTTAGGTAATGCCATAATTAAGCAGACAAGCGTTTTCTGCCCTTTCTACGTCGGGCATTGATAACGGCTCCACCAGCTTTCATTCTTGTACGAAAACCATGGGTTCGGGCTCTTTTTAACTTACTGGGTTGGTATGTTCTTTTCATTTAACATCTCTGATTAACGATATACAAAGCTATTCTAGAGATATCACCTTCTTTTGTCAAACAAAAAAACAAAATAGTTTTTAAAACAATTCCAAAGCTCTTATTTATAGTAATAATAATATTATTTATATTAGTTATAGTAAAGGAGCGGTTTTCTGTGGATAACTTTTTCTTATTTTTTATTTATCACGAATTTACCCACAATTTGGGTGTGGATAACCCTGTGGATAACTATGTGGATAGAATGTGGATAACTTTTTATCCACAGACTTATCCACAGACTTATCCCCAGAAAAGGGCGACTTATCCACAGTTGGTTATTTTTTCAAATTGTGGTAAGCTTAGGAACTTTAAAAGTGGGTAGAAATGTTAGTTTTATCAACAGAAATACTGTCTAGATTGCAGTTTGCCTTCACAATTTCCTTTCATGCTATCTTTCCAACATTGAATATTGGTTTGGCCGTGTTCTTGGTTTACTGGGAGTATCAGTATCTCAAAACTGATTCAAAATTTTATTTAAAACTTTGCCAGTTTTGGATGAAAATATTTGCTTTAAGTTTTGGCATGGGGGTGGTCTCTGGTGTTGTTTTGGCATATGAGCTTGGGGCAAATTTTTCAGGGCTGATTGCTTATGCTGGTAATATTTTAGGACCTTTGATGCTGCTTGAAACCATGACAGCATTTTTCTTAGAGGCAGGCTTTCTAGGTATAATGTTGTTTGGTTGGAATCGTGTGGGGAAACGGGCACATTTCTTATCCACATGTATGGTTTCCATGGGCACAGTTATTTCTTTGTTGTGGATAATGTCAGCGAACTCTTTTATGCAAACACCTGTTGGGTATAAGGTTTTCAACAACACATTGATTATAGCTGATTCTTGGATTCCTGTTATTTTCAACCCAAGCTTTATTCTTAGGGCGCTTCATATGTTAATTGCAACGTTGTTAACAACGAGCTTTTTTGTTATGGGCGTTTCTGGATATTTTTTCTTTAAAAATAAGGATGTATTGTTTGCGAAAGCCTCGTTTACACCGGCTTTATATGTGGCCTTACTGTTGTCTATATTACAAGTATTTAGCGGAGATAGGGTTGGTTTAATGGTTTATAAGTATCAACCCATAAAAACAGCAGCGATTGAGGCCAATTGGCAAACAAAAAATAGTGCCCCATTGATTCTATTTGCGATTCCAGATATAAAAAACAGAGTCAATCATTTTGAGATATCCATTCCCAAGCTTGGGAGCTGGATTAATACGCGTGATCTAAATGGTGTTTTACCAGGGCTTGAGTCTGTTAAGCAGGAAGATCTACCACCAGTTGCTGCTGTGTTTTATAGCTTTAGAGTGATGGTCGGGATAGGTCTTTGGTTTATCTTTTTGGCAAGCTGGGGGATGTATTGTAAAAGACGACATCAGTTGGTGAGGCAGAAGTTATTTCTATATGCGATAATGTTATCCACTCCTTTGGGGTTTGTTGCCACCATTGCTGGCTGGATGACCAGCGAAATGGGAAGACAGCCTTGGGTTATCTATAAAATCATGCGAACCAAAGACTCAATTTCTAACCTGCCAGCTGAACAAGTTCTAACCTCATTGACCATTATTTTTATATTATATTTGTTCTTTTTCTATAGCTATTTGCGGTTTGTTCGAAAAGTTATTTGTGAGGGTTTTGACAAAAAATCAAAGGTTTTATTGAGCTCTATAGGGGATTCAGATGATTGATTATGCGTTTATTGCGCTGTGCTTGGTTGGTTTTGCAATATTTATGTATGTAATTTTAGATGGCTTTGGTTTGGGCGTGGGTATTTTGTTTCCACTTATGTCTGAATCTGAACAGGTTATTCTATTAAAAACAATTGCCCCCATTTGGGATGGAAATGAGACATGGTTGGTATTGGGCGGTGCGTTGCTCTATGCTGCCTTTCCACAGGCCTGTAGCATCATATTGCCAGCCATATATATGCCCTTAATGCTTATGCTTTGCGCATTGGTGGGAAGAGGGGTTGCTTTTGAATTTAGAGCAAAAGCGGAACGAACAAAAGCCCGGTGGGCTCGATGTTTTTTCTTATCATCTCTGGTGGCCACGTTTTGCCAAGGTGTAATATTGGGGACATTGGTTGAGGCAAGCGCCAACTCCATTGATTTGGCAAAACACACAGGGTTATTGATTTTATCACCATTCGTTTTTATCTGTGGCCTGGGACTGTGTTTTGGCTATGCATTGTTAGGGTCTGGTTGGTTAATTATAAAAACAGAAGGCGAGCTTGAGAAAAAAGTTAGACGATTTTGTATATCTTTATATATGTCTGTTATGATTATTTTAGTGGCCATTATGATTATTACACCGCTGAAGCTTCCAGCTGTTGCAAAACTATGGTTTGAATATGAATTGTGGACAAAATTCAGCATAATCATTTTGTATTTTTCGGGTATTTTTGTTGCATTTTGGAAAACTTTAAAGAACTCACAATTCTGGCCTTTTTTTGGCGCAGTTTGGACATATTTTGGCTGTTTTTTAATGATTGGTTACAGTTTTTTTCCAAATTTATTACCAAACCGAAGCTATCAATCTTTGGCGGCACATGAAACAGCTTTAACTGTTGTTGTCTGGGCCAGTTTAACTTTACTACCTTTATTGCTTAGCTATTGTGCATATGCTTATTGGGTTTTCTGGGGGAAGGTTGATCATGAAACCTCTTTTTACGAATAAACTGGTTGTCTTTGTTGGACTATATTGTCTTGGCATCTTAAGCCTCTTGGTCTTTCATAAGTTGTTCGCTTTATTCTTTAAAGGTTTGTTGTCTTTTTTTACATAATCCACTGAAAAAATCTACGAGAGAACTTTTAAATATGGAGTTTAATAATTTCGTAAAAAGCAAAAAATGTGGTAGGTTTATATTAAGATTTAGGAGCACATTATGAACAGAGATGTAAGCATTGAAGCATTAAAAATTATATTATCAGATATTTATGTTTTGTCTGTCATGTCACAGAACGCACACTGGAATATGGAGGGGCCTTCCTTTTTTTCTTTACACCAATTATTTGAATCTCAGTATAAGGAGCTCACTGTTTTTATAGATGACCTAGCAGAAAGAATTCGAGCGCTTGGTGATTATGTTCCCGCTAGAATGCAAGATTTTCATGAAATGTCACGTTTGGATGAAGCTTTAGACCTTAAAGAAGAGCTTGTTGCCCTAAGCACCTTGACAAATGCTTATCAAAAATTGTCCATTTTATTGCAAGAACACATTACAGAGATTGAGCCCAACCAGGATGTGGTAACTTGTGATATGTTAACCAGTCTTTTGGCTCATGTGGATAAGCAGACTTGGCTTCTAAAAAGTCACTTTTAAAGTACAGCAGTATCAGTTATTCGACGAAATCCTCTGGGCAGAAGGGTTCCTCTTTTTCCTCGAGGTGCACAATAAGCGTCTCGATCTGAAAAGGTGAGTTTGAAGGAGCGTTTGCCTGCAGAAAGCACAAGAGACTGATCTTTGTCTACAGGTATAATAAAGCTAAGCTTGTCTATCTTATCGACTAGGTCCTGTTTGCGTATCTGTATAAGCTTATTTCCTTTTCCTTTGGCAAGCTTCGGTACCTCATCGAGTGAAATAATTAACAATCGGCCTTGTTGTGAAATGAGGGCAATATGAGAACAGTTTGGAATTTCTGAAATGGTCGCTATGCTGGTATCTTGCAGAGAAAATACCTTTTTACCAGCTTTGTTTCGTGAGCTTAGCGCACCAATGTTTGAAATGAATCCATAGCCTAGATTTGAGACAAGGATAATTTGGGCATCTGGCTTTCCATTAATCATATAAGGCGACAGCCCTTTGGGTGAGGCGATATACTTGGTGATAGGCTCGCCCTGGCTGCGAATAGATGCCAGAGAGTGCGTTGGAAGGCTGTAGGCTACACCTGCATCATCAAACAGCAGTGTTGGATTGTCTGTGTACCCAATTGCTGTTGTGCTGAGCTCATCCCCTGATTTAAAGCTTAAAGTAGAGAGATCACACTCATGAGATTTTGTAATTCGTACCCAGCCTTTTTTCGATAGAACAATGAGACAAGGTTCTTTGGGAATTTGTTGAGAGATAGAGATCTTTTGAGAAGGTTTGCGCTCAACCAAGGTTGTGCGCCTTGAGTCACCGTAAGTCTTAATTAAGCGTTCTATTTTAGAGATCATCTCTTTTTTGCGGCTTTTAGGATTGTTAATAAGTTCTTGTAAGTAAGCAATAGAATCAAGGAGTGTTTGTTTCTCAAGCTCGAGCTTAGGAAGTTCTAGTTTACCCAGACGCTTAAGTTTAATTTCTAAAATAGCCGCTGCTTGTATTTCAGAGAGTGAAAAAGTTTTTTGCAGTACTTCTAAAGGGGTGTCCTCGAAGCGAACAATTCTTACCACCTCATCAATATTATCAAAAACTACTAGCAAGCCATTGATGATATTTAGTCGTAACTGGTCACAATCAAGCGCATAATTAAGTTGCCTCAAATAGCTTTTTTCTCGAAAGATCAGCCACTGTTGAAGCACGGACAGTACTCCGTTTTGTACAGGCTTATTTTCTGGGCTAATGTAGGTAATATTAACCTTATGAGTTTTTTCTAAATCCGTTTCAGAGAAAAGGATGGGAAGTATATCATCCTCTTTTGTTCGATTACTTTTTAAAATTAAAACGATGGCAATTGGATCATCTTCATCAGATTCATCTCGAATGTTTTTAACAGTGGGGAGTTTTTTAGCAATCATTAAGTTTGCTATTTGCTGGATGATCTTAGTTGTACTGGTTTGAAAAGGTAGCGCCTTAATAATAAGCTGATTCTCTTCTTTTACCAATACCCCGCGCTGTTTTATTTGCCCCCAACCAGTTTCTAGAATACTTTTTAACTCAAGTGGGGAGTTAATGATCTCGGCACCGGTTGGGTAGTCAGGACCTGGCAAAATTGTTAAAAGCTCATCAATGCTTAATGTTGGTTTCCTTAAAAGGGCAATACAGGACTTTGCGACCTCTTTTAAGTTAAAAGGTGGAATATCTGTTGCGATGCCAACGGCAATACCGCTTGTGCCATTTAAAAGCAATGTGGGTAATGTTGCTGGCATAACCAAAGGCTCTTTTAGCGTGCCATCAAAATTTGGCCCCCAGTCGGTTGTGTGTGCATTAAGATCTTCTAAAAGGAGTTTGGCATGGATGGATAAATTTGCCTCTGTATAACGCATGGATGCAAAGGATTTAGGGTCATCTATAGCGCCCCAGTTGCCTTGTCCCAGAACATAAGTGTAGCGATAGGAAAAAGATTGCGCCATTAATACCATCGCCTCATAACAAGCAGAATCACCATGCGGGTGATACTTACCCATTACATCCCCAATTGTTCTGGCAGATTTCTTTGGCTTACTACCAGCTTGCAGTCCTAATTCAGACATTGCATATATTATTCTTCGCTGTACTGGCTTTAAACCATCCTCTAATCTTGGAATGGCCCGGTTTAAAATGACATAGTTTGCGTAATTTCGATACGCCTTTTCAGTGTAAACGCCAACGGGAATTTTCTCATGTTGCATAATATTGCCAAGTGATTTTTGATTAAATTAACGCATTATTTGCATTGATACAATAGAATTGATGATGTAAGACATCTCTTACGAAGGCGGCAGCGTCAGCGTAAAACACATGGGATGGCTTGATCAATGGTTTTATAATAGAGATAATCTATCCTGAGTAGATCGGATATGCAGATGATGGTAGGAAGCTATAGCGCCGGGTTAAACTGGTCAGAGGCAGGATTAAAGACGAATCCTTTTCCCTCATTATCCTCAGATTTTTCTTCTCCCAGTGTTTTTATCCAGCAGGATGTTTTTGCTTTGTGTGAACAGGCCAAACCCTTGCATATTTTTTCTGGAATTACTGGTGTTGGAAAAACCATGCATGCAAAACAGCTTGCCAAACATTTTCTTAAAAATAAACGACGTCCAACTCAATTGATCACGGCAAGCAAGACCATTAAGGCCTCAGGCCTTTTAAAAATGATTTGTTGTCGTTTCAACATAGAGTTGCCAGCTGGTGACTTAATAGACAATATCAAGATAGACAGCATTCGCAGAATGGTGTTAAAGCGAAAAGAGCCAATTGCATTAATCATTGATGATGCTCATAACTTAAGCCCTGATGCGTTAAACGCTGTTGTGAGACTAACTGCAATGCAACAATCGCCATTGAAATTACATCTTATTCTTTTTGGGATGCCAGTGCTTTTAGACAGGGTCCGAAAGCAATGGAGTGTTCTTGGTATGAAAGAAGATTTTGGGCAAGGTATGATTCGCCCATGGTCTTCAGAGCAAACAAGTGCGTATATCGCTTCACGTCTGCAAGACAGCGGCTTAGTGTCTACTAGTAATATTTGCAAAAAGACGTGTCAAAAAATTCATCAATTATCTGGAGGAGTTCCCATGCAAATCAACCGTAGGGCCAATATGATGTTGGACCAATTAATCAAAGGTCAAATTAAGCCGGCAGCAGACAGTGTGCTACAGCAGGGAAGTTTTCTATGGATGACAGCATTATTGTCTGCATCAACTGCTGTATATTTTTGCTATCAAGCGTACAACACTCCAACTGATCCGCTTTGGATGGCGCCAGAATATCAGATTGCTCAAGCAGATATTTTGTCCGCTGAGATGTCTGATGAGATGTCTGAAGAGCTTGTGCTTTCTGGATTGGAAGAGGCAATGCTGGTGGTGCATGACCGAGAGGATGAATCATTACAAGCTGTGAATTTCGAAGCATTGGATCAGGTTAAAGAACCAGTTAAAAGTGAACTGATTAGTGAGCCTCCGATTGCGACTGATTTTGTATCAGTGGAACAAGTACCATCTTGGTTGAGCAATCAAGAAGGTTATACTGTTCAAGTGCTGGCAACCCCAGATGAGGCAGAAGCCGCTAAAATTGCAAAGGGATATGAGCATTCACATGTGCTGCATGCTGCTCGACAGAATAAATCTACTTATATTGTCTTGGTTGGTGAATACAAGACATTCTCTGAGGCAAAAGAAGAGGTCTCACAGTTGTCAGAAACACATGAAGGGCTTCAACCATGGATTCGCCGCTTTAGTCAGCTTCGAGAAGATGTTGAGCACTTAAAAGACATAGAGGCTTGATCTTAATTAAAGATTCTATACAATGAGCTTTATGGATAAAGCAATTATATTTGCCGATCGAGCTTTAAAGGTGCTGACGCATGAAGTGGTTGGTGAAAAACAGGACAATTTTGATCAAAGTATACCTTTGATGCGTGCTAATTATGCAGGAGAAGTTGCAGCTCAAGGTTTATATTTGGGCGCTTGGTTTCTTGAATCTCATCCGTATAATCAAATTTTTTATACCCAAGCCATAGATGAAGAGTTTCGGCATCTAGACTGGTGTGGTTTAAGATTGGCTCAGCTTGGTGGCAGTGTTAGTGTTTTCAACCCCGTTTGGTTTTTTGGGGCCTGTATTATGGGTATGACCAGTCAGGCAATGGGTGCTAAATATGCATTGGGGTTTGTTTATGAAACTGAGAAACAGGTTTTGTCACACTTACGCGCTCATTTAAAAAGATTGCCCCAATTAGATATATGCTCAAAGCGTATTATAAAAGAGATGATTAAAGAAGAATCAGAGCATGCAGATGCTGCATTGATTCGCGGCGGGGTAGGATTACCCCGTTTTATAAGAGCGTCTATGCACCAGTTTGGGCAAATTTTAACACAAGTATCAGAGCGGATATAGATGATTGTAGACACACACTGCCATTTGGATTATTTAGACAAGCCTTTGGATGTCGTAAAGGCAGAGGCGAAGCTATTGGGGGTTGAGCGATTTTTAACCATATCGGTTGAAGAGTCACATTGGCACAAGTTGTTGGAATATGGGTGTGCTGATGATGTAGATGTGGCGCTTGGCATACACCCTTGTGATATTCATAAAGCTAAGCTTGGATGGGAAGAGCGATTATTAAGCCTTGCTGCGCAAGATTCTGTGGTTGCCATCGGTGAAACTGGGCTTGATTACTATCATGATACAACACATAAAAAACAGCAGATTCAGGCATTTTTATCCCATATTGAAATTGCAACATCATTAAAAAAACCAATTGTAGTTCATATGCGAAGCTCCAAAGAAGATGTTATGCCAATAATTGAGAAAGCCAATGCTTTTGGAATTATGCATTGTTTTTCAGAAGATTATGATACAGCTAAGCGAGCGATCGATGCTGGTTTTTTAATATCCTTCTCAGGTGTCATTACGTTTAACAGTGCTCTAGCATTAAAAGAGGTTGCAAAAAAGATTCCGCTTGAATCAATGTTGGTTGAGACCGATGCACCTTTTTTAACACCGGTACCATATCGGGGGAAAAAGAATTACCCAGGTTATGTGTACTATGTTGCAAAAAAGATTTCAGAACTTCGAGGAATTTCTTTAGAAAGCTTGTCTGAGCAAACAACTAAGAACTATCTATCTTTGATTGCCTAATGGCCAGTGCTACCAAAGCCGCCATCGGCTCTATCTTCATCATTTGAAAATGCCTCTACCAGTTTTAATTGAGGCCTTAGTATTGGGACGATTAAAAGTTGGCAAATCCGCTCTAATGGCTTAATGATATAAGTGGTGTCAGAACGATTCCAGATAGAGAGTTTGATTTCTCCTTGATAATCAGCATCAATAACGCCAATACTGTTACCAAGAATAATCCCAAGCTTATGACCTTTTCCTGATCTTGGTGCGATGATGCCACAGATATTGGGATCTTTTATGTGTATGGCAATGCCACTTTTTATTAATAGACAGTCATTTGGCTCACAAATAGTATCTTTGGTAACAGCAGCATATAGATCAATGCCTGCAGCACTGTCTGATTGATAGCCAGGAATTGGAACAATTTCATTGATTCTTGGGTCGAGTATTTTGATCTCAATTTGCATAGCTTCTCCAAAATAATAAACTGTATCATAGATGAAAAAGCTATTCTACTGTGACAGATTTTGCGAGGTTTCTGGGTTGGTCGATGGCTCGGTTTAAAGTAGCTGCAGTGTGATAAGCCAGCAATTGACCAACAATGTTGATGATAATATAGCTGTGGTTTAAAACAGCTCTAATTGAGATCTCAGGTGTGCGTAGTGATCCGGATCCAATTCTGAGAACAGCCCCGCCCCTTGCTTGAATTTCAGATAGGCAGTTTTGAGTTGATCGGCAATCTGCGTTACCAAAAACAATACAAAAAACTTTGTGATCAATTAAAGCCAAAGGTCCATGTTTTAACTCACCCATTGGTAAGGCCTCTGCATGTATATAAGCAAGCTCTTTTATCTTTAGTGCGCATTCTTGTGCTATGGGGAAAAGATCATGTCTACCCAAGCACAAAATGTGCTGGTATTTTGACAAGATATGCGCATACTGGGTGATTTCAGGTCTATGATAAAGTGACTCGATGGTCAATGACATGCTTTTTGGTATTGGCTCGTTGGTTGATAATGTTTGCACAAGTTTATACAAAACGAGCATTGAAGCTGTGACGGCCTTGGTTGAAGCAACGCCTCTTTCCATGCCAATATTCAGGGGAATAATGGTTTTGCAAAGTTGTGCGAGACTAGAAGTTGGGGTGTTGGTGATGGCGATGCTGTGTAAGTGTTTTTGTGGTAAAATATTCTGTAAGCATAGAAGTGTGTCAGCTGTTTCACCGGATTGTGATATTGCGACAACCCATGAGTCTTCTAGAGGAAATAAAGAGCGTCCTTTGAGCTCACTGGCCACCTCTAGGGTGGTATGGATGCCGAGGCTAGATAGCCAGTAATCTGCTATTTTTGCTGCGTGAAAACTTGAACCACATGCGATGAACAGTATATGTTTTGGTCTTGGTAGTTTGGGTATTGTTGGCAGCTTTCTTAAAATGTGATGTTGTTCACAAATTTCTCTAAAAGTGATATTTAGATCTGTAAAATCAATTGGGCACTTTAGTTTGGGTACTGGTGAAAATTGTAAGCCTTCAGAACAATGATCTGGTGAAATTTCAAACGCTTTATGGTTTGGTGCTTTGCTATAAGTTTGGCAATGTTTTAATGCAATTAAGTCTGAGGCTATGGTGTGTGAGTTTTCGCTTTTTCCAATAAATAACGGAAGATTACAGCTTAGACCAAAGATCTTGTCTTGGTATGTTGAAATTTGTGCAATAAAGGCATATCTACCCTCTAATATTGTCTCAAGTCTCTGTATCGCAACTAAAGGGGGGTGATCTTTGAGGAGTTTAAAAAGAAGATGGGCAATCACCTCAGAGTCTGTTTGAGATAAGAACACATAACCCTCCTCTTCTAAGCCCACTTTAATTTTTTGAAAATTTTGAATAATACCATTGTGTACAATAGAGACGTGTTCGGCACTGAGGTGGGGGTGTGCATTTTCTACAGACTGTTTCCCATGAGTAGCCCATCGGGTGTGCCCGATACACGCTTTCGCGTAATAAGTAGAAATTTCTTGATTTAAGTGTTTGACATCACCTGTGGTTTTGTAAACCTTAAGTCCATTGTGCTGTAGGCAAATTCCAGTTGAATCATACCCCCGATATGCCAAATAGCGTAGATTGTCCAGTAATAACGGGACTTGATTTTCCAAAGCAGATGTAACGCCAAATATTCCACACATAATTTATAAATACAAAATCATAAGGGATTTTAATATAGAAAAGAATAGAGGAAGGTCCTCATGCCTTGTTTTATCATAAAGCTTTTCAAGATGAATCTACTGATATTCATGACAATATTACAAATGTAAGATAAAGATTACATCTTTTTACCCTTTATCTGTAAGGTCTAACAATAAAAGCTTATACGGTTTAGCGCAAAATAGAATTTTTTATTTGAACTTTAAAAGAAATGGTGTGTATAATGTGCTTGGATGCTTCCGGGGTATTTATTGATAAGTCATTGATTTTTTGATATACTTCACAATAAAAAGTAGAGAAAATAATGATCTTAAAAAATATAAGTGACAGCCTTAAGAAAAACTTTATCAAGTTTATAAAATCTTCAAAAATGGGTACGGAATTTTTAGTTCAAGGTAGTTATCTTTCTTTTAATACTAAAAATTACTTTTCTTGGAATCAAGTAAAGTATGAATATATACAAGACTCTTTTATTAAAACTTATATGGATATGGCGGCGTCAAAAATTTCAGTGCTTTCTTCATCAAAAATTCTATCTGAGGGGGCTGGGAAAATTGTTGGCTCTGCATCACCAGCGCTTGTAGTTATGACAACAGAAATTGTTTGTGATGTATATAATCATTACTCCGCTTCTATTGATGATCTTTACAAAATAAATGGGAATATAGGTTTCCAAAACCTTGAATCTTGCTTGTTTGACACACCGTATGAAGATTTTTCTTATGAGATAGAAAGAGAGGTTCTAAAAGATAATTCTCTTTTGGCTGTTAACAACCAAAATAAGATGAAAAATAGATTTAAACAGTTTGCTCGCTCTGAATTGTTTGTTTTGGTAATAAATCGTTTGTTTGTTTTTATCATAGTGCTAGCTGCTGCATTGGCAAAACTATTTAGTTTTTCTTTTCTGTTTACAGCTTTTGTTGGCTTGGTGGCTTTATCTTCACTATTGGTGGTGGCACATATACAGAAAACAGATCATGATACATGCAAACAGGCAATAGAAATCTTGATCAATGCCGGTACAGCAGTCAAGACTATAGAAAATGATTTAGAGTATGAGATTCTTTTTGGTGGGGTGCACAATCTTGCAACAGTGTTACGTCACATGCGTAGAAAGCTTTGGTTTCATTCAAGCTCGGATGGCTTGAAAAAAGATGAAAGGTTTGTTCACCAGCTAAAACAGCTGATAAATATTAAAAATGATTTAGGTTCAAAAAATGATTATAAACTAGATGCGTATATGTTGGAAATTAAAGATCAGTATCAAGGTAAGCAGCGTAAAAGGGCTTTGCCACTTGTTGGGGCTTATTTGGACCTAGATGATCAGAAGGTTGAGACGTGTACTCAGGAGCAGATACAGCAGATTGAGCATGATCAAGCAAAAATTATCGAGATCCTAAGGGATGTTAACATTAGTCATCTAATTAAGAGTGTTGCAAACTCTATGTTGGATAAATATGAACCACGCTCAATGCTTTGGGCTGGATTAAAAGAACGTATAAGGGGGTTGGTGTTCGTGTTTGCGCCGATTATTAAAGATGTTAATAAAGTAGGCGGTCTTTTAGTACTTTCTCTTGCAATGTTAATAACGCCATATTTGGCTAGTAATTTCATGGCTTTACAAATGTTCATGCTGCTTTTCATTACTAAATCCTGGGTAATAGATCCAATTAGTAATTCAATCTATGATCTTGGTAATAGCGTTCTTTATAAGCTTTCAAAGTTTGACAAGCTTAGGACAGTGACGACTACTATGATGGATGCTGCCAAGGTTGATGATTTTGATTTTGCCGGTCTCAAGGCGTATCAGGTTGTTTGTAAGCGGGCTAATAAGCTTATGAATGAAGAGGTTTTTAGGTATACTTAAAGACCAGTATCAATTCTGATAAAATTCCTAACTGTGCTATAAGCCTAAAGAAGTAGAGATTAAAGGCTTTAATGGGACAGTTTTAGGAACACATTTCTCAAAATAAAATAAATGCCTTTTTTCAACTTACTAATTTTATTATAAGTGGTGGAAAAAATGAAAAAAGACGATATAAAAAAACTTGCTAAGAAAGAGCTTAAGAAGCTTATTGGCTCTTCAAAACTACTCACCAATTTTTCTGTAAAAGGCAGTTATATTGCCTTTAGCTCTAAGCGAGAATTTTCTTGGGGTGAGGCAAATTATGAATATGCTTTAAACCCCCAGATGAAGGTTTATCTGGATTCAGCCACATCTAGGGTTGCTGACATTACCTCAAGAGCAAAGACAATTGCAAGTAACGCTAAGGGAATTGTAAATTTTGCAGCACCAGGTTTGGTGGTTATGGTCAGCGATATTGTCTCAGACCTATATAGCCATTACGCCACCTCCATTGATAAGGTAGTGTTTAATTTAGACGATAAGGGGGAAAGTCTTTTAAACATCGAGGCTTGTTTATACAACACACCGCGTGAAGATTTCATCTATGAGGTAGAAAACAGTATTAAGTTATATGATAAAAATAAAGAATCTGCTGATAACTTTGAAAAGGGACTTAAGAAAAAGTTTCTATATTTTTCACGATTAGAGTTGATTTTATCTGTTTTAAATAGAGGTTTAAGTCTATTAATAGCATTAGGATTGATGATTATAAGTTTATATAATATTGCAACATGGGTTGTTTTAGTGATTGGTGGTGGGGTTGTGCTGTCACTTGCAGCATTAAACTATGTTCATTTTACTAAGGTGCAATCTAGGGAAGGAAAAGAATTCGATACATTAAAGGGTTCCAATGCCATTGCCTTACTTGGTAAGGTTGAAGCATCATTACGTTATAAGCGTCGGCATTTTTGGGTTTGTTCAACCACTGCTGCAAGCATAAAAGAAGATGAGCGCCTAATACGTCAGCTTAAGCAGTGGCATGGCTATATAAACTATAAAGGTAATGCGGATGATTTTTTTAATGAAATGAAAGAAAAGTATGGAGAGCCTAAAGGGAGGATATTGCCCATTATTCAAACATACATAGATCTTAAAAATGAAATAAAAGCCCTAGCAGATGAAAATGATGGTGAGTTGAGTGAAGATGAAAAACTTGAAAAAATAGAACAGATGGTGAATGATCAGGGCGCAATTATTAAAATATTGGCCCAAACTAATTTTGGAGAAATGAGCACCTCAATTCTTGCCAATGTTTTAAAGAAGTATAGTCCAGATGCGTTATTATGGGCAGAGTTTAAAAGTTTATTAAAGAGAGTTATTTTTGCCCGTGTACCATTGATAAAAGATGTAGGTAAGCTTAGTATGGTTTTAGCATTGTCTGTTGTTATGCTTGCAGCACCGTATTTAGCGGGGCATTATTTCTTATTTAAATTGGTTATTTTGTTTATGGCCTCTCGAATTATGATTGCAGAACCACTATCCAAATGGATTTATACAAAGGGAGACAACATAATTTGTGAGCTGTCTAAAAATACTCGTTTAAAGCCAATTACTGCATTGTTTCTTGATGATAAGAAACTAGAGGCATATGAGTGCAAATCTTTGAAGCCATATATTGCTGCTTGCCATAAGATGAGCAATCTTGCAGATAATGATCTATCAAATTTTTTAGATCAAAATGAAAAAGATAAAGATATTTTCCCCAAACCCAGATAAAAAAAATAATGATGCTATAAGTTCTATAAGTATGAATTTGAGAATATTATGCAAAATAGAAATTATCTTCAGGAAGCCATCGGCACAGATAATATAAATAATCAGTGGCAAATTTATCTAGATTATATAAGCAATAAGGGTGTTGATCATGGGTTTGCAAAGCAAGATCTTGCTGAGCTTTCTAATAAAGTGAAAAGAGGGGATGACAACTTACATGAGTCAACTGTCTTCTTTAACTGGGCGCTGTTTAGTATGCGATTTATACTGGAAAGCGGAAATTTGGAATCTGCAAAAGAGGTGCATGGATTTATTGAGAAAGAAGGTGAAAATTCTAGCAACATTAAGATACTCTCTAAAGTGGCTTTACCACCAGTAACAGCAATTAATAAAAGTAGCTTAGATAGAGCAATGACGCATGTTAGCTCTTCAGACTCATCTTTTCGTACCAGATGTAATACCTCAGAGGATATGGGAGAAATGGCAGCAGTGGTGCTGAAAGATCCCAGTATGACAGAAATTTATATTGATTTTGAGAAAAAAACAAATACAAGACAGGATTTAAAAGGTCGGGTTTTGGCAGATTTTATTGATACGATTAACACAAACTTACTTGCGGCTAAAGATGACTCAAATAAGGATAATATCGTCTATTTTACACAAGGGGGAGACAATGTTGATTTAAGTCTAGAGGATTTAAATAGCTTTAGTATATTTCTTCATTCAAAAAGTGATGCAGAGATAGAAGGTTTGGGTTTAAGTGATCTTAGGGGGATGTGGAACCCCAATGTAAGTGCATCTCCAGATCAGGTGGAGGTAACTGCAACTATTCCGACAAGGGCTCCTGCATCTTTACCACCCCTAGATGCTGATGCAAGACCTGCTACAATTCCTAATCCCGCATACGAAGCCCATTCTGTGAACTTGGTTGATAATCCCTTATATGATTCAGCTGGCGATGCATCGGGGGGGCCGCATGTTGGCTCTGAATATGCTGAAGTTGGAGATGTTAATCCTGATGTTGACTTGTATGAGCATCTTACTCCAAGGACTGTCGCAGGAGCATATGATGTCCTAGATCGTAGTTCTCTTGTAGATTTAAATGATGAAATCAGCAGGTTAAAAGCAGAGATAGAAGAACTTAAGGGAAAAAGAGATGCTTTGAAAGAAGAATGCGTTGATTATGATCGTCAGTTGCAGGAAAAAATAAATGCTTTAGCTGAGTTGGTAGGGGAGATTGATGACAAAATGGGCACGAAGGCTGAGTTAGAGAAGGTAATTTCAGAATTAGAAAAAAATCTTGCAAGTAAGCAGCAAGAACTAGCCAATATTGCTGGTGATTTGAGTACGTTAGGGAAAATTCTAGTTGAGCTTCATGCTAGAAAAGATGGTTTAGAAGAAGAAGTCGCAGCATTGACAACTGATGTAGAATCTCTCACCAATCAATCAACAGAGTTAGCCTTTAAGGTTTCAGAAGCTGAAAGTGAGCTAGGTGATATTGGAGAGGAGATAGCTTCTCAAAACGAAACACTGGATGGCTTAAAAGGTAATATCTCTGAGGCACAAAAAGCTGTTAAAGCTATTAAGGGTGAGTTACAGGGCGCTCAAAAAGATCTGAGCCAAACAAATGATAAATTAAGCAAGGCAAAGACATCTCTTTCAGAATTGGGTGGAGAAAAACAGAAACTGGAGGCACTTATTGCTCAGTTAACATCAAGTAAAGATGATGTTTCAAAAGAATTGAAATCTGCTGAAAGCAGGCTTGCTGATATAAATTCAAAAATTGCTCAAGTGACCAGTCGATTGGAAGAGTTAAATACTGAAATTGGCGACAAAGAAAATCAATTAGCAGCTTTAGATGGTGATTTAACCAGCAAGCAAAAAGCGCTTGATAAAGTGAGTCAGGAACTGGGTGAGGCTACAGCCTCGAAGGTTTCTATGGAAGGTCAGTTTTCAGATCTTAGTGGAAAAGTCACAGCGCTTGGTGAAGAGCTTGGTGGTTTAGAGGGCAAAAAGGCAAAGCTTATAGAAGAGAATGATAAATATATGGAACAAGCAGGGGCTGACAAATCTAGAGCAAGCGCAGCATTAAAAGCTATTAACGCACAAATTGATACTGCTAAAGTAACTTTAGAGGGTCAGGAAAAAGAATTGGCTGGTTTAAAAAGTGATCTTGATGGTCTTTCAAAAGATATAGCAAGTAAGCAAAGTGAGCTTTCAGGTTTAGAGCTAGATATATCAAGGACCAATGAAAGTTTATCTCAAGCAAAAGCAGATCTTCAGAGTGTGGGTGCTTCAGTTAAAGCGCAACAGACGTTGCTGGCTGAGATCAAATTAGATGTGAGTAACTTACTAAGTGAAAAAAGAGGCTTAGAGGGAAATGTAAAAGCATTGACAACTGATGTAGAATCTCTCACCAATCAATCAACAGAGTTAGCCTTTAAGGTTTCAGAAGCTAAAAGTGAGCTAGGTGGTATTGGAGAGGAGATAGCTTCTCAAAACGAAACACTTGATGGCTTAAAAGGTAATATCTCTGAGGCACAAAAAGCTGTTAAAGCTATTAAGGGTGAGTTAGAGGGCGCTCAAAAAGATCTGAGCCAAACAAATGATGAATTAAGCAAGGCAAAGACATCTCTTTCAGAATTGGGTGGAGAAAAACAGAAACTGGAGGCACTTATTGCTCAGTTAACATCAAGTAAAGATGATGTTTCAAAAGAATTGAAATCTGCTGAAAGCAGGCTTGCTGATATAAATTCAAAAATTGCTCAAGTGACCAGTCGATTGGAAGAGTTAAATACTGAAATTGGCGACAAAGAAAATCAATTAGCAGCTTTAGATGGTGATTTAACCAGCAAGCAAAAAGCGCTTGATAAAGTGAGTCAGGAACTGGGTGAGGCTACAGCCTCGAAGGTTTCTATGGAAGGTCAGTTTTCAGATCTTAGTGGAAAAGTCACAGCGCTTGGTGAAGAGCTTGGTGGTTTAGAGGGCAAAAAGGCAAAGCTTATAGAAGAGAATGATAAATATATGGAACAAGCAGGGGCTGACAAATCTAGAGCAAGCGCAGCATTAAAAGCTATTAACGCACAAATTGATACTGCTAAAGTAACTTTAGAGGGTCAGGAAAAAGAATTGGCTGGTTTAAAAAGTGATCTTGATGGTCTTTCAAAAGATATAGCAAGTAAGCAAAGTGAGCTTTCAGGTTTAGAGCTAGATATATCAAGGACCAATGAAAGTTTATCTCAAGCAAAAGCAGATCTTCAGAGTGTGGGTGCTTCAGTTAAAGCGCAACAGACGTTGCTGGCTGAGATCAAATTAGAGGTAGGCCAGTTAATCACTCAGAAAGAAACCTTGGCAGGAGAAGTAGGGAGCCTCACTGATGAATCATCAAGGCTGGCTAGTGATGTTGCCGGGGCGAAAAATGAGTTAGATGGTATTTCGAGCGAGATAGTTGGTGAAAAGGATACTCTTGCTGGGGTAAAAGATAATACAGAAGCTGCAAAGAAGGAATTAGAATTAGTAAATAGACAGTTAGAGCTGGCAAGGGAATCTCTTTTAGATATTGAAAATCTTCCAAGAGAAGAGGTAGGTGGTGAAGCAGAAGATTTAGAGGAGCGTAGAAAAGAGAGAGACTTGCTTGAAAAAGAGATTGAAAGAGACAGGCTTAGAATGGAGGAGGAAAGAGATGCTTTTGAAGTAGAAATGGGGGAAAAAGCAGAAGAATTAGCGAAATTAAAAGGTGAATTGGACGACTTATCAGATAAATATATTGAAATGGAAGAGTCTCTAAGTACCGCTGAACAAGATGCTGAGGTGCTGGGCAAAATAAAAGCAGAAATAGAATCTGAGAAAGGAAATCTTGCGAGTATTCGAGCTGAAATAGATGAAGAAAACACAACTCATGAAAAACTTACTTCTGTTCATAAAGCCAGCATAAAAGAGATGAGTGCTGAGAAAACAGAAATGCTGAAAGAGAACTCTGAGCTGAAAGAAGAGATATCTTTTTTAGAAGATAAACAAAAGGAAGCAGATGAAGCTTCTAGCTTTAAAAAATCAACGGGTCCTGGTGCAGAGACAGTTACTTTAGCTGAGCATCTTGAGCTGGCGGATGATCACAGAAAAAGCATAGACCAGATTCGAGAGCTAAAGCATGAGGTTCAAATGTTGAAGGAAAAATTAACAGAGAGCGGAGCATTGGTGAGCAAAGGTGGCGTTGCTGGAAGATTGGTAGAAGAAATGCAGGCACAACATCAAGTTGCGGAAGAGGTTTCGACTGTGAAACTTAGTGCAGGAAATCGAGGTATTGTTGAGGCTGTGGTATTGAATAGTGCGCTTACAGGAGAAGGGCGTGATTGGATGATTAAAACATTATCAGATAGTCAAGAAAACGATATGAATGATGAAGTGGCGACCGACCGAGTGGACAGTTTAAAGAGTCTATCAGGTGAAATAGTTACCGAAGTTTCAAATGAAGTTTATAATGCATTATTAAAAGATCTTCCATCATCTGATGGTTTGATTAAAGATTTGGTAACAATTCTTCAAGATGCCGTGAATATTGGTATTAGTGTAAATGATAATAGCTTGGGTAGCTTTGATAGTAATATTTCAATTATAGAGAATCAAGAGGGCACTGAGCTAGTGGCCCGTGCTGATTATGATCTTAGCAATTTTGAGAAAGCTGATGGTACTTATGGCCTAGCTGATGATGGTATGCAATTACAAGGACCTGGTTAGTTAATGATTTGAATACAGCTGGTAACACGAGAGATGTCATCGGAAACTTCTTCTTTAGGCGGTAAACTGGCGATAATCTTCTTGGTACAAAGCATGTAAGCGTATTCTGCTTTAGCAACCCTTAAGCGTTTTTCAGGTATTTTTTGAGTAACAAATCCATCACTATAAATGGTTTGTTCAGGATGATGAAGTACTCCCTTATATAGGTATGGGGTAACAAAGGAAAGCACCTTCCAAATTAGTTCAATGGGTAAGGTAGGTGTGTCTATGGAACCACTATCCACAGCATTATTGGCTGTCTTAAAGCATGCAAGAGCCGTTATAATTTTTTCAATGTAAGGTGTGATTAGCTCATGTACATAGAGATTGCATAAAAAATAAGTTTCTGGAGTGTTTACAAGCCTGCCAATACTTGTATCAGTAAGCTTTCCTTCAGTATAGTAGCTTTCTACGATGGGAATTATTGACAATGATTCTTCAGCAGCTTTTGGTGTGCTTAACTTTACTCTTATTAATACGGAACATCCTTTCTCTAAGTCTTGAGGCGGATTAAATAATTCTTCAAGCCCGTAAACGCCTTTGAGTAATTGAAAGATTTCAGGAAATCTTGGGTAGCCAAATAGGGCGAGAAGTAAATTATTATCAGGTAGAAAATCCACTGTATTGGCATTTATTTTTCGCTTAAGAAGGTAGTGGGTGAAAATAGTATCATTTAATGTTAATGACTTTTTTAGTAGGGTGTTCCAGCCACACTGAGTTGATGCCCCTTTTTCAATCAGAGGGATAAGTTTGGTGTGGAGAACGCCTCCCCTCATATCTCTCCAAATTTGGAGTATCCTTGGCTTAAAAGAGCATTTGGCACCATGTTTTTTCAACCATGTTATCGCGTGATCATGATGATGTTTTTGTGCTATGGTTAAAAAAGTAATGGGGGTTTCTTCATCACCAAAGTTATGATTTATGTCGAATGATCTATATTTTTCATCCTCACCTGGTATGGCTATATAGTAAGGTAGCATTGTTTCTATAGCTGCCTTCGAGGAGTGTATTTGCATACAGAGCTTTATTTCCTTTATGGTGTTTAGATAGGGTAGTATAATCTCAGAATTATATTTTTTAAAAGACTCCAGTTTTTTTGGGCTAACGATTATACTAATTCTTTTTAGCCATACATAAGCAGAGTAATTTTTATGCTTTAGAGCAAGAGAGAAGAAGGTATCCCCATCTTCTGTCTTGAAGCTAATTCCATATTTATTAATAAATTCTGAAAGAAAAAGCTGGAAATCCTGAAACAATCTTAGTGTTCTAAAATGTGCTTCTAATTTTCTCAAATCTAATTTGTCAAACACTAGCGTACTAGGCTTAGGCTCTCGAGCTTTGGATTTAGCTACATATTCGCTTATTACTCTGATAGCCTTTGGGTTTGTATGTTTTTGAGCTAAAGACAAAAGTGACACCCCATCATCTGTTTTGAAATTTTCTCCATATTTTGAGGTGTGCTCTTTACACATCCTGTAAATCTCTAGATAAGTTAATTTTTTTTGGAGTTTTTCTTCGATTGTTATTAGATCTTCAGGATCAAATGCTGTTCTAATTCCTGCAATTGTACTATCTTGCATGTTTTTTCCGATGTGTTGCATACTTAATAATTATTAACCCATAAATTATAATCTTTGTCATTATAAAATTATATTAGTGATAAACCTTTGTATTAGTGGTGGAAAGAATTTCTTTCTTTGTCTTTAATATTAAAAATTAATCATTGGGTAGTCCTAAATATGATAAACATTTTAAATAATTCAATGAGGTTAGTATAATAAGAAAAAATTAGATTGGGATAAAAATTAGACATATTAGAAGAGCTATAGCGCATTCTAGCCAATAAAAATGCGACACTCAATATAATTGGTGTGATCAAGTGGTTGAAAATAACAAATAGTGCCTATGTTTTATATAAAAGTTGAAAGGGTTTGTCATTATAAAAAATGGCCATATCCCGGGCAATGGATAGCCCCCGATATCATCAGATAAATTGATTATTATTTTTGATCAGTAGTGGACTGATAAAGCATTTGATCAAAAGATTGAGAATGAAGCAGAGCTTTTGGATAAGGCAAAGCGGGTGATTATATTGGCCATTAGTGGAGGATATACAATTCCGCAGGAAAGAATTAAAAGAGGCTTAAAGAGTATGTGTGAAAGTAAAGGTTGGGGCCATCATCGGGTTTGCGAAAACCTTAGTGCATGTTTTTTGATACAAATAAACCCTCAGACCTTAATCAACCGAGAGTTCCTTAAGCTTTGTAAACGTATGTGTGTCGAGGGAAGATCGAGAAATGGCCAGTTGTTGAGGTAAAATATTACCCTGGATAACTGAGCCTGCAGCACAAACTGAATAAGGGCCTATGTGACAAGGTGCAATGAGTAAGCAATTGGCACCGATTAAGGTATTCGAGCCGATATAGGTTAAAGATTTTTTGCGCCGCCAAGGTACATAATTACAAGTGATGGTCCCAGCACCAATGTTGGCTTTATGGTCAACATAAGCATCGCCCAGATAGGTTAAATGTTTTGCTTTAACGTAATTGGCAATGCGTGATCGTTTTATCTCAACAAAATTCCCAATCTGGCTATATTGCCCAATCTGTGTATTGTCTTGAATGTGTGCAAAAGGACCAATTTGAGCATGTGAGGATATCTGACAGTTAGAGAGTATGGTGTATGGTTTTATGGTGACGTGATCCCCAAGGGTGACGTGATCTAAAATTGCCCCTTGTCCAATGTGACAATGATTCCCAATGCTTGAGTGTGTTATTGAAACCAAGCTTGCAAGTTTACAATTGGATCCAATCTGACTGAATGAAAAATACAGATTTTGATGGTCTGATATGGTGGTTTTTTTTATTAATAAGTCGTGATACTGAGATTTTTTATATAAGGCTTCAAGCTCTATCAATTCATCAAAGGTGTTAACACCCAAAAGATCTGGTTTTGGGTGTAGCAATAAATGAAATGGGTTTTTTAGAGATACAATGCTTGTAAGGTAATACTCTTTGGTTATAGGAGAGGGGGGGAGTGTTTCGATTTTTTGTAAATTTTCTTGAGACAACTTCATGATGCCAGAGAAACAAATCGATGATAGGTGATTTTTCCTGTCTTTTTTTTCAGTAATGCGGATGGCTTTACCATCTTTAATCTCAATTTGGCCATAACTTTCGGTATCATTTGTTTCAAAACCGACCAATATGTTTGATATAGGGTCATGGTAAATTTTTTTGATTAATGTGCTTGGCACCAATGGGGTATCTGCATTAAGGATAATAATACTTTTGAATGCTTTTAGTTTGCTCTGTGACCATAGGGCATGAGCTGTGCCCAGAGGTTGAGATTGAAAAAGATAGGGGTGTTCTCCAATGCTTTCTTTAAACAAAGCTTCATCCTTTGGGGATATAATAATAAAATATGGGGCATTAGGGAGCTTTGCAAGTAGGTGCAGTATCATTGGTTGGCCAAGAAAGGGTACTAATGGTTTTGGACCTAGTTTGAGGCGAGAGCCGCTTCCTGCGGCAAGTATCACAATCCCTGTTTGCATAAGCGTTATTTTTTATGGCGACGAATTCGTTTAATGGCGTTAATTTCAGAAGAGAGCTGCGTAAGCTTTGTCAATAAAGCAGTATAATCCATCTTGCTTTGTTGGCTGAGCTGTTTTCGGTGATTAGCTTGCTCTAAAAGTAATTTTTCTTGATCTTTTAATCTGGCTTGAAAAGCGGTGTCAACCAGCACAGAGATATGGTTTTTATTTATTTGTGCAATACCAGCTTCTATGTAAAAAGCAATGCCTTCCTTTTTAGGGTAAGCAATAATACTGCCAGATTTTAGTAAAGACATAAATGGCATGTGGTGCGGTAAAACCTCAAACTCTCCCATTTCTCCAGGCAAGACAACACGGGTTACTTCTCCAGAGAAAAAAGACTGTTCAGGGCTTGCAATAGTGAGATTAAGCATGTTCTTTCTCATAGCGTTCTATGACTTCCTCAATTCCCCCAACCATATAAAAATATTGTTCAGGAATGTGATCATATTCACCGTCAATAATGCCTTTAAAGCTTTTAACGGTATCTTCAATTTTAACATAACGACCTTGTTGGCCAGTAAATACTTCTGCTGAAAAGAATGGTTGTGAGAAAAATTTCTGAATTTTTCGTGCACGAGTCACCGTGGCCTTATCTTCTTCAGAAAGCTCATCCATACCTAAAATTGCAATGATATCTTTAAGTTCTTTATAGCGTTGTAACGAAGATTGAACTTGTCTGGCAACTTCATAATGTTCATGACCAACGATTAGCGGGTCTAGCATACGGCTTGCAGAATCTAATGGGTCAACTGCTGGATAAATACCCAATTCAGCAACCTGTCTTGATAATACTACAGTAGAGTCTAGATGTGAGAATGTTGTTGCGGGAGAAGGATCAGTTAGATCATCAGCTGGGACATAAATGGCTTGTACTGATGTAATTGAACCATCTTTGGTCGAGGTGATTCTTTCTTGTAAAGTCCCCATTTCTTCAGCCAGCGTTGGTTGGTAACCAACAGCTGATGGCATACGACCAAGTAAAGAGGATACCTCAACACCTGCAAGTGTGTAACGGTAGATGTTATCAATAAAGAACAAGACATCTTTCTTGTTGTTTCTAAAGTTCTCAGCAATGGTCAAACCCGTTAATGCAACCCGAAGACGATTACCAGGTGGTTCATTCATTTGTCCATAGATCAATGCAACGTTTTCTAAAACGCCAGCTTCTTTCATTTCATTATATAAGTCATTTCCTTCTCGGGTTCTTTCTCCAACACCGGTGAACACAGAAAGTCCAGCACTTTCAGTTGAGATATTCTGCATCATTTCCATAATGGTGACAGTCTTACCAACCCCAGCACCACCAAATAATCCAACTTTGCAGCCTTTGCCCATTGGTGCGATCAAGTCAACAACCTTAATACCTGTGACAAATATTTCTTCTTCAGGATTAAGTTCACAGAAAGCCGGCGGCTTTTGATGAATGCCTCTTCTCTCTTCAGTTTTAATGGGACCTTTGTTGTCAATTGGTTCACCCAATACATTCATAATTCTGCCCAAAGTGGCTTCACCCACAGGGACTTCAATGCCTTGACCAATCTTTCCAGTGACCTTGGTTCCTCTGGTTAATCCCTCTGTTGAACCAATTGCAAGTGCCCGTATTCTTGAATCAGAAATATGTTGTTGCACTTCTAATATTAAATTTTTATCACCCACATGTAGCGCATCTAATATATTTGGTAATTGTTTGTTGTCAGGGAAGGTAACTTCAATGACACCACCAATAATTTGTGTGATTTTTCCTTCTATCATAAGGTTTCTCCATCAGCATAATGAGCACCGGCAGAAATCTCTGCGATTTCTTGTGTGATTAGGGCTTGCCTAATTTTATTATAGGTTAATTTTAAATCCCGGATAATGTCTTTGGCATTATCCGTTGCACTTTTCATCGCAATCATTCTAGATGCTTGTTCACAAGTTATGTTTTCAATAACTGCTCGATAAATTAAGGATTCTGTATAGTGACGAAATAGGGTAGAGACAACATTCAACTGATTGGGCTCATATACATAATGATCATACTCTGGTGCACTTTCTACAGGTTTTGGTAACACTTGATCACAATAAGGTATTTGAGACAAAGTGCTTTCAAATTTATTACCAGCAATGTGGATACAGTCGATCTCTTTTTTTTCAAAAGCTGTTAAAACAGGGTTCATAAGCGCCATAATATCTTTTATTTTTGGTCTATCACCAATGTGATCTACATGACCAATAACCTTGGCGTATCCAGAAAAAAACTGTATGGCTTTGTTGCCTGATAATGCCAAATAAACGTCTTTTCCATCAGTTTCTAATTGCGCAATTGTTTTAACCACTTTTTTGAATAGGTTAAGGTTTAGGCTACCACATAATCCTCTATCTGTTCCCAGAACAATAATTAAGTGATTTTTGCCCCCATGATCTCTAAAATGTGGCAAGTTTGAATATTGGCTATAATCTGCCATCATCTGATCTGCCAAATTAGAGAAAGGCTTGGTATGTTCTAAGCGAGATAAAACTTGAGGCAATTTACTGGCAGAGACCAGTTCCATTGCTTGTGTGATAACAGCTGTTTTTTCAGTGCTTTTCATTACCTGCTTAATCTTATGTGACTTAGCCATTATCCCACTCACTGTTTTTATGAAAATCTAGAATTATATCGCTTAGCTTTTTCTCAAGCTTGTCATCTAAAACAGGATTTTCGTTAATTTCAATCAGAAGTGATGCTTTGTGGTGTTGAATGTGATGTTGAAGCTCGCGCTCATATTGGCAAACATCCTTGGGATCCAGCGTATCCAATTGACCCATTTCGATCAAAAAGAGACTAATGGCCATTTCAGCAACAGACAATGGCTGATATTGAGGTTGCTTAAAGATTTCAACAGCAACTTGTCCTCGTTTTAACTGTTTTTTTGTTGCATCATCAAGGTCGGATGAAAATTGTGAAAATGCAGCCAGTTCACGATATTGTGCCAAAGCCATTCGAGACTTTCCGCCAAGTTTTTTTATAATGGGGGTTTGAGCCGCACTTCCAATCCTAGATACGGACAACCCAGAATCAATACTTGGCCGGATACCAGATTTAAACAAACCTTCGTCCAAAAAGATCTGACCATCGGTAATAGAGATCACGTTTGTGGGAATAAAAGCAGAAACATCAGAAGCTTGTGTTTCAATAATGGGGAGTGCGGTTAATGAGCCTGTCTTGTTTTTAATTTTACCCTTTGTTTGTATCTCAACAAATTCTTCACTGACTTTAGATGCTCGTTCTAAAAGCCTAGAATGCAGGTAAAAAATATCACCTGGGAATGCTTCTCGGCCAGGTGGGCGATTTAAAAGCAAAGATATTTGTCGATAAGCAACAGCATGTTTGGATAAATCATCATAAACAATTAAAGCATCTTGACCAATGTCACGATAATATTCTGCTATAGCGCAACCACTGTAAGGTGCGATATATTGCATTGCAGCTGGATCAGCTGCGTTGGCTGCAACAACAGTTGTATACTCCATCGCACCAGCATCAGATAGCTTTTTAACAATATTTGCAACAGTTGATGCTTTTTGCCCAATGGCAACATAAACACAGTGAACCGTATCTTTTTCATGTTTTTGGTTTAGTATGGTGTCTATGGCAATGGTGGTTTTACCAGTTTGTCGATCACCAATAATAAGTTCACGTTGTCCACGACCGATAGGGGTCATAGCGTCAATGGCTTTAATACCGGTTGCAAGCGACTGGTTCACAGAACTTCGATAGATAACACCGGGGGCAATTTTTTCAACCACAGAATGTTGTTTACACATAAGTGGTTTTCCATCAATTGGTCGACCCAATCCATCAACAACACGGCCTTGTAATTCAGGTCCAACTGGCACTTCTAAGATGCGCTTAGTACCCAGTACCTTTTGACCTTCTTTAATTCGTGTATAGTCTCCAAAGATAATAGCACCAACACTATCTGTTTCTAGGTTTAGCGCCACACCCATAATATCATTTTCAAACTGCAACATTTCCCCATACATAACCTCTGTTAGGCCATAGATCTTCGCAATACCATCATGAATGGAAAGGATTGTGCCTTGGCTGGATATTGTTGCATCCAGCTGTATGTTATCAAGCTTTGCTTGAATGACGCTTGCAATATCATGAGCATTTTTAGACATGTTTCACCTATGTTTCAGTATATATCTGTTTTAAAATATTAGTTAGACTATAATCAATTAGTCGATCTCTAAGCATTAATTTAATGCCACCCAGTATGCTGGGGTTTGTGTCAAAGTTTGCACAAATTTTTTGATTAATTTTTTTTTCAAGCTTCATTACAAGGGCTTCTTTTTCATGTGGCGCTAAGTTTTTTGCTGTGGTAATTGAAACAGGCATAATGTTTTTATGCTGCATATAACGATCTATGAAGTTGCTTGCTATTTTGGGTAACAAGAACAGATGGCGGTGTGTGATCATCAAAGACAACCAATGTTTTTGCGCAGCGTTTAGATCCAAATGATCAGAAAATATTGATAATATGTCATCAGGGTTGGTGATAGATTGCTTAAAGGTTTTAAGTGATAGTGGTGATGCTATTGTACACAATTGATGCCATGCATCCAGTTGGTGATGTGCTAGGGCGTAATCAAATGCTGCTTTGCCATATGCGCTACTGGTTGTCATCAATCTCTCCAATTGCATGCTCAACCATTGTCTCTAGTTGTGGTTGATCTGGTAATTCAATAATGACTTTATGTAAGACCTTCTCAACAAAAGACAGGGTCTTTTTCTGTAAAGATTCTTGTTGTTTTGCAATTTGCGAAGCAATACTTTCCTGCGCAGAGTCTATGTGTTGCTTCTCGATCACTTTGGCAGTTTTCTTAGCATCTTCAATCATTTCTTGTGCAGTATTTTTCGCACTAGCAATGAGTTTGTTATATTCAGATTTTGCCTTTTTTAATATTTCCTGCTGCTCATTTTTTGCTGTTTTTAAGGCCAATGCTGCTTTCTTAGCATCTTCATACCCTTTGGCAAGCTCTGCTTGCCGCTGATCGATGGTCTCGATGATCGGCGGTAAGACATAATGGCGTGTTAACCCCACAAAGGAGATAAACACAATCATTTCTGCAAATAAAGTCGCATTAATATTCATTAGGCGATCAATGGAAGCAGGCTAATTACTTTCATCATAAAAGGAGATGTGATGGTAAACATTAGAGCAAGACCTATCGCAACAATTGGCACACCATCAATCAAACCGGCGAAGACGAGCAAGTTACTATAAAGCTGTTGTGCAATCTCTGGTTGTCTTGCTGCACTTCCTAAATACTTATAAACCACTAAACTAATGGCCAGTGCTGCAGAAACAACACTGACGCATATAATGGTGGTTACGCAAACGAGTGTTAACCCCTGTAGTTGTGCAATTTCAGAAATGATACTCATAATTTTCTCCAGTTAATGTGAGTTCTTGGCGATACCTATATAAACAACAGTAAGTACCATAAATATAAACGATTGTAAAGTAATTATAAAAACATGAAACCCCAGCCAGAACCAGCCAAGGAGCCACTGTATCCATATGGGGGTTAATGCAATTAGAAAGAAAATTATCTCACCTGAGAACATATTGCCAAACAATCTCATTGCCAATGATATCGATTTTGGTAGATCCTCGAGTAAACGAAAAAAAATGTTGACTGGGAAACAGTAAGCAGGGAAGGGGTGGGATAGAATGTCCCAAGTAAATTTTTTAAGGCCATGCGATTTGATGCCCTCATATTGGACAAAGAGAAGTACGCTTAAAGATAGGGCCAAAGTCAGGCTTAAATCAGCGGTTGGAACTGCTCGAAAGTGCCCAACGCCAAGGTGATTAAATGCAACAGGCAATAGATCTACTGGGATTAAATCCATAAAGTTCATTAGCCAAATCCAAACAAAAACACTCAGCGCTAGGGCAGAGACAGAGCTGTCTCGTTTGTGCAGTATTTCTGTGACTTGCCCATCAACCATCAGCACAATAGATTCAATAAATATTTGAAAGCGAGAAGGGTTGTGAACGGTGGATTTTCTAGCAGCATGGTAAAATACTCCTAAAAAAAACAACCCACAAAAAATAGAGACTAGAATTGTATCGAGGTTAAAGGTCCAGAAACCGGTTACATCACCAGTGTGGTTCCATTGCCAATGCATTAAATGATGCTGTATGTACTCTTCTGCATTAGCTGGCATGTCGAGTTCCAAATAAACAGGCCAATACATAAATTATTTGCCCCAAAACGATACCATATAGGGCTTGAGGCCATGCATAGGGCTGTAGTGTCAAAGAAGCGTAAGTTGTGAGCATGAATGTGGTGTATTTTAGCGCTTGACCTTTGAGTAATGTGCTGATCGATGGTGTAAATATCATAGGACCAATAAAAACCAAACTGTTGCTTAGTAAAGCAATTGTTAGGCCAACAATGGTATAGGGTGCCTGAAGTAGAACTAAAATCGGCATGACTGCAAGGCTATAGGCTGTTTGCAAAAGTAGCACCTTATTGGAGCTTGTTCTATACACAGTTTTCATTTCACAGTTGTTCCGAAAAGTACCCATACCATATAGCATTTTTTTATATATTGCAAGTAAGCAAGCTTCAGCGTTTAAGCCAGAGTAGAAGTTGTGAGATGGTTTTATCAATACCGGTTCTTTTGCTACAAGAGGTAACAATAACTAGACTTGAATCAATATCAAGTGTGTCACAGATAATTTGTTTTGCCTGCAGGCATGCTTGTTTGGATAGTTTGTCCGCTTTATTTAGGATGATGCAGAGCGGTAGCTCATATTGATGGCAAAACTCGATTAAGTCAATATCAAGCGGCCTAAGCCCCCTTCGAATATCCGTGATAATCATAACGCCTTTTAAGCACTGGCGAATACTTAAATACTCTGTGAGCCGAGCTTCCCAAAGCTGTCTGCTTTTTCCAGGCACTTTTGCAAAGCCATAACCAGGCAAGTCCATTAAGCGTCGCTTTTCATCCAATGTAAATATATTAAATAATTGAGTTCTTCCAGGTGTTTTACTGCACTTCGCCAAATTCTTAATGTTTGCAATAGCGTTAATCAAAGAGGATTTTCCCACATTAGAGTAGCCAGCAATAATAATTTCAAAGCCATTATCAGGTGGTAGATCGGAATATTGTGCAGCACTTTTAAGAAAGCTAAGCGCGAGTGGTTTCATGGTGGAGTCCTGGGGCTTGGTTTTCAGAGCCGAATGCTTGATAACGTTCAATACAGACTGACTTCATCATGGCGTAAGCTGGTTTTAGATATGCTCTTGGGTCAAAGGTATTGGATGTGCTTAAAGTATGCCGAATAGCCGCTGTTGCAGCTAGACGCAAATCTGTGTCAATGTTCACTTTAGTCACACCCTGTTGAATTGCTTTTTGGATGGCTAAAAGTGGCACACCATAAGTTTCAGGTATTTCTCCACCATGTGTATTGATGATGTCGCACAATGATTTTGGAACTGAGGAGCTACCGTGTAAAACCAAAGGTGTGTTGGGGATTTCTTTTGCAATGGCTTTTACTCGATCAATGTCTAAGGTTTCATCAGAGGGTGGAGTTTTGAACTTATAAGCACCGTGGCTGGTTCCAATGGCAATAGCAAGGGCACTGATGTTTGTGGCAGAGACAAATTCTTTGGCTTGAATTGGGTCTGTGAGCATTTGATTTCTTTTTAATTTTCCAATTGCGCCACTACCATCTTCTTTACTGGCTTTTTGAGTTTCTAATGAGCCAAGACAACCAAGCTCCGCTTCGATACACACATCATGAGGTTTAATGGCCATTGCCGCCTGGGTGAAGGCAATATTTTCTTTAAACGTTCTGGGTTTGCCTTCTGGTGTGAGTGTTCCATCAACCATAATTGAGTTAAACCCTAAGAATAAAGCTTGCTCTATTTCTTCCATGCTGTGACAGTGATCTCTATGAATAACAATTGGCAAAGCACTTTCTTTGGCATAATTGAGGACACTTTTGAAAAACCAGGTTGGCGCATAATCTAGACCACCTTTAGAGAACTGGATGATTACAGGGCTTTGAGTTTCTGATGCAGCATCAATAACGGCCATTGCCTGTTCTAAAAAATTGATATTAAATGCTGGTATTGCATATTTATTGATTAGAGCGTGATGTAGCAATGTATCGAGTGAAACTAACATGGTTATTTTTCTGGTGGGGTAAAGGATGAGCCGCAACTACAGGTCATTTCAGCACCAGGGTTGTCCACAACAAACCGCTCACCATTGGCATCTTTACAATAATCAATTTTGGCATTTTTTAAGTATTGAGCGCTGATGCGATCAACAAGCAGTGTAAAGGGGAATATTGGGTTCTGTATGTGCTGCTGTATATCTCTTTTTTTTACTTCGCTATCAACACCAAATCGATATTGAAAGCCGCTGCAGCCACCTGGCGCTATTTGTACTCGAAAATGTGGATTATCAGGCGCGCTTAAAAGAAGACTGGCGATCTTGAGTCCAGCTGAGCTTGTTAATGTTAAAACCGGCGTATCCATTGTTTATAGAGCCGTCACAGTGGTCGTTAACACTTGCATAGTGATGGTTATTAAAATTGCAATACCAAAAAATCGTTCTTTCATCGTTATTTCTATGTTAGTTGGTCTAGTATAGCGCAGTCTATGGATGAGCACAATCTAAGGGCTTGACTTAATTTGAGAAATCAATATAGGTGCATCAGCTTTCCCGCTGTATGGATTTAGAAAAAGGTGAGTAATGTACCTAGAACTTAAGGGTATTGTCATGCAAATCTTTGTGCTAGAGCAAAGCAGCGTTGAGCACCATATACCAATATCTGATAATATAAATATGGGTGTTGAGATAAAACACATGAGGTATTGGAAGAAATCAGAAAGTCGACCTTTTAGATCGCCTAGATAAACGCCCCCAGCTATAACCAGGTTGCACTCAACATATGCCACCTTAGCATTAAATGTTTTTTGATATTCTAGATATTGTTCTTCAATAGGGAGTTTTTTCCCCTCAGTTAAGCTTATTAACTTCAAGCAGTACGTACCAAGCAGGCAAGAAAAAGGATGCAGCAACACTATTTTTATAATTTGAAACAGAGAATAGAAACAATGAGAAAGCCCCATTAGTCCTAAATTAAGTCGATGACAGGCTGAGTGGTCAAATGGTGCGATTGGTAAAGCCATGATCAAAATAATAATGTGTGTGATAAACCCCATGGCTATGGTATGACCTAAAAAATTATTAACCAATAAGTAGCCAAGGTTGATGCAAGCGCCAATAACCAATAAAAACAAGAAATATGTAAGGTGTAGTATAAAATCAATGAGGGAAAAGGCACTAAATGTAAGGGACATGGGTATGCCAAAAATTCGCCACACCAGTAAAGTAATTAGAGATTTTGTACAATGAACGCTTGCCTTGAATGCGTCATAGAATCGAGCTGTAGGCGCTAGCTGAATGAGGGGGTTTCGGGAAAAAATGGCTATCGTTGTTGAGATCATCTCATGTAGCAAGGTATGTTTGAACAAAAACACTATATGGGTGATATTTGAACACCATTTCCTGTATGAAAAGTTTGGCAAATATTTAAACGCCTGCAAGGTTGCTCTCGACTAATGCTTAGGCTCAGTTTGACATGCAAAACTATGGCCGTCAATCCTGTGTTACTGCAATGGCTTGGTTAAAAATTTTCTCAAGACTTGCACACCCTTGCGAAAACCGTTGGCTATTTTTCCATTTTTGATCAAAATCTAGATGTAGACGACCAATATTGGGTATATAGGATAGATCTAGGAGGGGGTGCTGTTTGGTCTGATTACCGATTTTATGATGAATGATGTGGTGCACAATTGAACGAGTTGTTTGAATCGAAAACCGCTCTCCTGTTTGATAATCGCCCCCATGCCATCCTGTGTTGATTAACCATACTTTGGGTTTGTGCTTTTCTAGTTGCTGTTTAAATAATTTGGCATAGACTTTTAGCGGCAGTGGGAAAAAAGGATGCCCAAAACAGGGGCTGGACACTGGTGTTATTTTTTCAAGACTATTGACTTCAGTGCTGCCAACTTTTGCAGTATACCCAATTAAAAAATGTTCTAAAGCTTGTTTCTCATTTAATAATGAAACAGCCGGTATAACGCCATACAAATCACAGCATAAAAAGATAATATTTTTGGGATGAGGTGCAAGACCTTTGTGGTGCCCCTTTAAGTTAGACAAAGGGTAAGCTGCTCGAATATTATCTGTAATACTGTTATCAGAAAAGTCGGGGATTTTTTCCTTTAAAATGACATTTTCCATGACACACGGGTGGGAAAGAGCATTGTAGATTTGAGGCTCATTTTCTTGGGATAAGTTAATTAATTTAGCGTAACAACCTCCTTCTAAGTTAAAAACCCCTTTGCTTGACCAGGCGTGCTCATCATCACCAATAATGGAAAAACCATCACAAGCAGATAAGGTTGTTTTACCGGTACCAGATAAACCCAATAATAAAGTGGTTTCTTGATTTGGCGATAGTATTGCAGAGCAATGCATTGGTAGGGTTTGATGTTTTGGTAACAATAAGTTCATCACTGTAAACATCGATTTTTTTATCTCGCCACCATATCCTGTGCCTAAAATTAATACGGATTTTTCTTTTGGAGAAATCGCGATAAAAACAGGGTGTTCTGGTGAAACTCGCAGGTTTGGGCAGCATCGCAATGTCCATTTTTCTAATGGCGTGTCTGTTGTGGGGGAAAATAAGCAGCTTGCCAAAAGTTGATGCCACTTAAGCTCGGTTTCAACTGAGACATGAATGTTTAATTGCGTATCTTGTCCAACCTGATATAAGCTTGTGGTTTTTTTCCCATCTAAATATTCACCAGCTTTTTCCCAATATTTGCAAAACACTTTATTTGAAATTTTTTGATGATATTGGTTGTAGTCAATATCCCCATCGGTAACATATTTCCCCTTTGTGTATCTAGCTGTATACTCGCCAGATTTAACACATAAGGTATGATGGGTGCCTTCATCACCTTCGTTCTCAAGAAGGGCCTTTTCGAATAATGTTTTCCTTAACATAATTGAGCTCAAATTTTTCTACAGCATAAACTAATTTTGAAAATTATATCAAGCAGAAGTTAAGCTTGCTGATCTAAGAATAGCTTTTGATAAAGCTTAGAGATTGAAAGGTTCATCTAGGCGTTGTGTGATTTAATGATGAGCCCATATCTTCTTTCTTCACCATAATATGAAAACTTACACATTGAAAAATTATTGTGGCTGACATTCCGGTGGCTTTTCAAGGTCTTGATCCTGATCAGCTATATCAGTTGTGGCAGAAGAAGGCTGCGCCTTTGCTTTTAAAGCTCGCGCAGTAACTGGGTTTAGACTTGCCTTAGAACCTGTGCTTGCTTCAGATCCCGACCTTTCTCTTTCAGGTTGCGTGGCAACATCTTGAACTGGTGGCGCTTTCTTCCAAAACTTAAGATTCTCAAAGAAGCTTTTTTGCGGTCGCACTGCTTTTATGCGGGCTGTAAGTGGCTTTTCTACCTTTTTCCAGTCTCCCTTCCTCCAATTGGGGCTAATTCTTTTCATGCTTTCCTTTGTTGCGCAATCTTTCCATCCCATCATTGCTGTCAATACATCTATATTGTCTGTTTTTTCTATAATTTTTGAGAAAGCTTTGGCGCTTATATTTGATGCTTTTATCCAAGTATTTGTTAAAATGCTAGCGCTGATGCTGATAGCCTCATCTTTTGCATATCTTGAAAATGCTTCTCTGGGGGTGTTTTCAATTAATAAGAAAAGAATAGAGTCAAGCGGTGGGAGGTTATCGCTCCACATTACTTCAAACGCAAAGAGCAATGGATTCATAAAATATGGAATGTATACTCCTGCAGTATCAGCTGGTATCTCTACCATCTCAGCTTTTGGGGTGCCTTCGACCAATGATGTGAGCAACTCTAGGTAGCCCACACCTCCAACAGGTTTACCAGGTAATTTTTGTTTACAAAGCACAAAACAAACCAATGCGCTGACGCTTGGCCTAAACCCCTTACTTTTATTCATAGCTTTAATCCACCTCTCCCACATTACTCTTTCTTCTGTGTTTAACTTTGCTAATGCTTCTTCAAATGTCATGATTGTCTCCAATTAATATTGCGATATGCTAATTACATATAAGCAATTATCTCATAAATACTGTATCAATTGTTTGATAGCTGTGCAATATTTTGTGAGATTATATGGTATTTCTTGGTGACCCTGCGCTTAGAATTGCGTCATTGTTTTCACTGTCTGATGAATAGCCGTCATCTAGCTTGGTGGTTTTTCTGGTTGCAGCTTGTATCTCTTGAGAAGACGCAGGCTGAGCGTTTTGCGATACAATCAACAGAGGATCACTGTCCAAAGCATTGGCTTGTGTGTTACTGGTTGTAACTTGTATCTCTTTTGAGGAAACAGCATGAACATTCTGTGGTCGAAGCAACATGGGGCTGTTTTCTAAAGCGTCAGTCAAAACATGAAGTTGCTCAACCAAATTAATGCTTTCAGAAAACTCCAGTTCATGTGAAAACTTGCCTATGGCAACAGTCATTTCTAATGATGTTGGCATATTACCCTTAGAAGATAGGCAGTTTGAAATCTCAAAACTACTGGCGGCGCTAAGTACTGTAAACAGCTGTGAGATTTGTGCGTCAGTTGGTGATGAGGTTTTATAAAAAATTCTGTAGAGATCTCTTGCACGACCAAATCCTTTATAAGATGATGAGAGTGTGTTTGTTAATTTTTGAGCCTCTTCAATGATTTTTGGTGCAATGTGTTTATTTTCTGTGGTTAAAATTCGACCAATATCATTGATGCATTCACCGACAATAAGCTCATTTAATGCGATTTTAGCAAGGTTTAATAAGTTTTTTGCTGCATCTTCCCCTTTTAATATTTCAGGCACCTCTGTGTTTTCAAGTTCGTCATTCACATCATAAAATCGATTTAGTGCACGCATTAGTGTATCTCTTTCACTTTGGGCAATTGGGGTTACATTTTCAAAAAAATCGGCATCTTCTTTTGGAGTTACTAGATCTTTTTTACTTATAGTTGTAGATTCTGCAAACTTGGCAACAACTCTCCTCTCTTCTTTGCTGAATAAATCAGAGATAGTACCATCTTGAAAAGTCCTTCCTATCTTTAATAAATAAATTCTATTGGATTTTTGTCGATTAGTATCATCGTCATCTTCTTTCTTCCCAAATAAACTCATGTCAACACCAATGGATTTTGATCTTTGAGCTTTAAGATCATTGAGTCTTTTTGTGACAGCTTTAAGTGCTTTTGCACCTGCTTTTGTGTCTGGTGAAATGCGTTTTAGGGCTTTTTTTGATTCCTTGTCTAATGTGCTTTCAAGTTTAAGGAGTAATTTTTGAGAGATGCTTTTAGATCTAAAATAATTTTTATAAACTTTTACGGCGCCATATGTAAGCACTGCTAAAGCAGCTGTACCGATAATGCCAAAAATGATACTAGCAACAATCGGGTTTCCGACAGCAAATGCTGTTAATGCAGCCAATATTGTCTGTCCAAAAGAAGCTGCGACCAAGGTTGCCCCTGCAACTATAACAGCGGTTACTTTTTTTACAATGCTTGTTTTTATTGGCTCAACCGCACCAACTACTGCTTCAGTGGCCGCTGTTTTTATCTTATGTTTGTGTGTTGTCTTTCTCATGATTATTACCAATATGTTCTAAAGTTACAGTACTTATAGCAATGATAATAAAAAAATCAGACATTATGACTTAATGATGAAAAAAAGTCAGAGAAATGTGGCTATGGGTGGGCTCGAACCACCGACCTCGGCATTATGAGTGCCGCGCTCTAACCAACTGAGCTACATAGCCAAAGGCAGGAGTATTTTGAATGTAAAGTACATTTTTGTCAAGCAAATAAATCCAATTGCACGAAGGTTCAAAAGATGGTAAAAGTGCGAGAGGGTTCGGAGTCTTAACATGGTAGTTGCGAAAAAAAAGAATTTTCTTGGATTGGATATATATGAGTCTGCAGAAGATGAGCCTTACATGTCTAAAGATCAAAAAGAACATTTCTTAAAAATTTTACAAGTGTGGTATCGTTTATTAATTTCAGAAATGAATGAATTTAAAACGAGCTTGCAGCTCGAAGAGCTTTGCATGGATGATGTAGACAAGGCTTCCTATGAGGAGAACCAGCGGATGAGCTTTAAGACATCTGAAAGGCGGAGTAAACTGCAAAAAAAAGTAAAAGAAGCGATAGATCGCCTTTGGACGCTAGAGTATGGTTATTGCAAGGTGTGTTTGGAAGAAATAGGGTTGAATCGCCTTGAGGCGAGGCCAACGGCTGATCAGTGCATTAGCTGTAAAACCATCGCAGAGTTATATGAACAACGGAGTTTAGAATGAAGGTGTTTCACTTAACAGTTGTGTTATTGGTATTGGGTTTGATTTTTGCATTAAGCGTGAGTACTGCGCCACAACATGGTTGGTTTGATCTACACAATATATTAATTGATCGATCTTATCGTTTTTTAGATGCTTTGTTGCATGTATTGGGAGTGGCAGCATTGATTAAATATTTATATGAGAAATAGAAGAAACTGGGCCGGTTTGTAAGATGCTTTGATCAACGTTGGTTATAAGTTCTCCACCCTTGCTTTGTATTTTCCAAGTGTGAATATTTGGGTAATGCGATTGGGCAAGAAAGGCCGAAGCTGCGGCAGCGCTGCCACAAGATGCTGTGAATCCAACGCCTCTTTCATAAGTTTTGATGTGTATGTTTTGCCCAATGATTTCTAGAAAGCTAATATTATGGGTTTGTTGTAAAGGGGTTAATTTTGGGTAATGGGGTAACATGTTTTGACCAAATAGGGCATGAAGGTTGCCAACGTTAATTGCTTTATAGGGAATGTTTTGATAACTGGAGTCAGTGATCTGCTGAGGCAGGGGAATTTCTAGCCAATGTTGATGATTTCTGTACCAGGATTGATAAGGGGTGTTCTCGATATAAAAGGTATTGTTTTTTTCTCCAAGATGATGAGCCAGTGCTCTGAGGCCATTGCCACATTGTGTTGCCTTGGATCCATCTTGATTGTAAATTTTAATTCTAGGAGCGTGATAGACCAACAATTGGTCACAAAGTTTGAGTATCTCTTTGGGGAAAGGTTTATGGGGATTGGTCAATATCCCAATGATATTGCCACAAGCATTATAGATTGTCAGTTTCATGGTTTTAATTGATCTAAAGATAGAGAGTTTATGGTTAGATCAAATGGGCCCAGTAGGACTCGAACCTACGACCAAGGGATTATGAGTCCCCTGCTCTAACCAGCTGAGCTATGGGCCCTTATCAGTATTTATGATACACAGCTTGGCGGAAAAAGCAAATTAATTGTATATCTCAAATCATGATATTGCTTATAAATATAATTTTTGATACGGTCATTATATTAATGAGGTATAGCCATGGGAATTTGTGTAAACAAACTAAGATCGGGTGCTAAAATCATGTTAGATAGCAATCCGTGTTCAGTTGTGGAGAATGAGCACGTAAAGCCAGGGAAGGGGCCGGCATTCAATCGGATGAAGATTAAAAACTTAATTAATGGCCGCACTATTGCCAAGACATTCCCATCCAGTGCAAATGTAGATGAAGCTGATGTGAATGAGTCCACGATGCGTCTTTTGTATATTGACCAATCTGGCTGGCATTTTATGGATGAAATCACGTTTGAACAGTGCACGATGAATGAGAAAGAAGTCGGGGAAGAGAAGCGTTGGCTGAAAGAAGGGGTTATGGCGACAGTTGTGCTTTGGGAGAATCGGCCAATTAGCTTGGTATTGGATAATTTTGTTGAGCTTGAAGTTGTGGAATGTGCGCCAAACGTTAAAGGGGACACTGTCTCTGGCGGTAGTAAAGTTGCGAAAGTTGAAACAGGCTACGAGATCAGGGTGCCGCTTTTTATTGAATCTGGAGATCATATCAAAATTGACACGCGCACAGGGGGATATGTCTCCAGAAGAAAAGGGTGACTAATTGTTAGGAGCATAGAGAGGCAGTATCGGGTCATTTGTTGATGAAGATTTTATGTTTGTTGCTCCCTTGCTCGCACTTTTTTTGCCACCACTTTCTAATGGCGTAGGTATGTAATCCAAGGGGTCAGCTAACTCTTCTGAGGTTAGGGGGGTTACACCGGTAAATGCGTTCCACAATATATCAGTAGTTATCGGCTCATTTGGGGAAGATTTTAGGTGAAAATGTTTTACGGTTTGAAATAGTGAAAGTCCCCAGGTGAACCAGCTCTGAGCTTCTTTTTTAGGTCTGGATACTGGGGCCAAGTTTAAAGAAGATCCTTGTTGGCTGCTAGTAAGATGGGGTGAGTACATTCCATGTAAGCTTTGACGCTCTTTTGCTTCCCAGATAAAAAGATCCAAGTTTGATTTTGGGAGCACATCAGAGGGCTTGTGCTTGTATTTTGTAAAGAATAATGTTGATATTTTTATCTTTTTTGAAAAATGTTGGCAGTGTTCGATGGCAAATCCTGGGCTAAAAATAATACTCAGCAGGTGTTGCACTACCTCACTACTGATTGTCTCAACTTGACCAGCACGCCTTGTGAGCTCAGCCCTAAGTGAGGAATATATTGGGGAGCAGATTGCTGACATAACGCCTATATTATCATTGTTGCCAAGTTCGTAGAGCCCCGTCATTGCAAGATAATTTATGGGTAAAATGAACTCAAATTTTGCACGAGTGAGAAGGGGGTTTTTACATACCTCTTCTCTTATGTTGTTAATTGTTTTTTGCATGAACTCAATATTAAAGTGATTGTCGCCTGATGTCCAGTAATGTGTGTTGTCTCGAGTGCTAACATAGTCAGATGCTGCTGGAGAGGAAAGTATCGCTAAAATTCCTCGTATCCTTTCGACAAATGCATCAAGTTCACTAGATTTTGGCCTGCTGTGATCGATATCATAAGAATGTTCAGGTGTGTCGCTTATCTCATAAGCTATTTTGAGGTGCTCTATTGCATTGAAGATCACCTCAGGGGGAACAGTGTTCAATAAATTAACTATCGTTGTCATATCATTTTCCGGCAGTCCGGCTAAAGATGTATCGATGAGTCTGTTCATGATTGTTTTATTGGCCCTTAGTAGCTCTTTGTAAAAAAATGCTGTATTTTCTAAAAAAAGACCTTTTACACAGGCCTCTTTGGAAGCAAAGTGTAACTCTTCAGTGTCTGGCCGCAAATAGTGAGGAATTGCAATTGAATTACTAAGATAACTTATTAATAAGTTTGATTTTTCTCTAGAAACTTCATCACATCTATCAAAAAGCGAAGAAGGCAGTAAGTTGGAGATGACATCATCAACACCTTTAGCGATATACCCCTTCAAAATTGTTGGCGCGAACAGAAAAGGTACTGCCTTGTAGGGATCGCTTCCAAAGGCGGGTTTCTTCCCCATGCATTGAGGGCTATCGTTAACTTGCTCAACTTCTGGTGTAAAATCTCCCAGCGCACTTAGCGTCGTTAGCCAGCCGCGACCCTGGATAGATGAGGCATCAGCTGCTTTTAGAAAAAGTTCAAATATGGGTTTAAAAGCAGCGGGGGTAGAGTGGTATCTTCTTGTAACACTAATTGGAAGAGCGCTGGGTTCATTTCTATAAAGAAATGGGCATTCCTCTGATCCCAGCAAGTTCTCTCGAGATTTTTCATCCAGAGTCGCTCTGTCAACATGGGTGAATATTAAGCCTAAAAGCCAAATTGAGAGGTCAAATAATTCTTTTGCAATTTTCAGCTTATCAAAATCTGCTTTCCAGTCAAGCCGTGCCTTTATAAGCTGGGGCATAATATCTGAATCAATATAACCCTTGAGATCTTTACTTAAAGATGCATAAAATGTGCCAATGTTTGCTTCTTTGGTATAGGTATAATAGTCGGAGACAAGATCATAATTTGGGTCATCATAATCTAGGTCAGTTGGTAACATACCATAGCCTAGTGTGCTTTTTGTTTTTTCAAGCTGCGTGAAAAACTTTTCAAAAGGGTCAAAAGAATCGTCAGCAAAATATATGCTATTGGCGTCAGTTTTTAAAAAATCCAGTACCTGTGTATATCGGGTTTCTTGGTAGGCTATTTCGTGACTGAGAAAGGGGCCTGCGTATTCATCTGTAAACAATAATGAGTTTGTTTTTAAGTTGATTGCGTTTAGCAAATCCAGCAACTCCTTAGCGCTTTGTAAGGGTCTAATGGATCTTGAAAAAGCCAGCAATTGCTTTGTCCTATTGCTGTTAAATAGTATAATTAACTTTTCTTTGGGTGTCTTTTTTTTAAAAGTATTTTCAAAACGAGTAAGTTCTTCTGGGGTTGCTTCTCTATAAAGTGAATTATTGGTCAATGCTGAGCATTTTAGCAAACTCATCGTTTTTTGACGATATTCACCAGGCACTTGACTTATTTTGAATGCTGTTTCGAGCATTGGTAAAGTCCATATAATGATATTTGAAGAGTTCTTTGAAATTTGATCCCTATATGGCTTAGGGTCTGCTTGAAGAATTTTATCTAGAAATTCATTTACAATGCCGGAAATATCACTAAATATGGCAACTGAAAATGGTGAGATGTATTTTTCTACATCAAATTTTATAGACAGGGAGCTTTTTTCTATCTCAGTCTTTAATATTTCGAGGAAAGCACCCTTTGTTCTATCATCATTATGTTTGCTAGTGTCTTTAAATTTATCTAAAAATATGGTTTCAGCGTCGATGAAGGCGGTTACAATGATCCCCATAAAATTCTCTCGCAAGCGTGTCCTTGCTGTCATTTCTATTACTAATGGGTGCTCATGTTTCATCAGCTCCCCAAAAGGTTTTTCGTATTTATAGTATTGTTTTGAGATTTTAGCTTCAGCATCAATCATCAAATTTTCACTTTGCTTGCCCATTTCGAAATTATCTTTCAATCGCGTACTTTTAGATTTTTGTTTTTGTATTTGCTTACGTATACTAGCCCATGCGTGAGGAGCATAGAAAAATTTAGACGGTATTGAGTTTAACTCTGAGATAATTTTTACACAGGTATCTTCCCAAACACTACTGCTTAGTTCTTTGAGAACAATCTTATGCAGTGAGTGCGGGTGAGACAATTGTGCCATGACTTTTTCTACTTCAAGCGAGTGCTCCCTGTATTTGATTTGCTCTAAAATCTCCTCAATCTTAGTGTATTTTGGCTTTAGACTTTCTCGAATACGGTCACTTTCTTGTGCTTCTTCTTCACCTTGTTTTATTCTGATGTTTACCTCCGACCAGTAGTCCTTGTCCCTTGGATTGGGCCCGTCTATCATTTTTTGTAGTTTAAAATCAATCATTGGAAAAACCCTCCGTGTTTACCTTATAAATTCATAATATCATGTAAAAAAAGAGGTATCAATACAGTATTTTTTATTTTTTTGTTGGTATATTAATATAGTATTGTCTTTGTGATGATACATGCTAGGATGATTGCGTAAATACCACAGGGGAAAAACATGAGTGAACATAAAAAATTGGTTACATATGCATTGCCTTATGCCAATGGGTCTTTGCATCTTGGTCATGCTTTGGGCATGGTGCAAGTAGATTGTTATGTCAGGGCTTCTCGCTATTTGGGCCAAGAGATCTGTTTTGTCTGTGGGAACGATGCCCATGGCACGCCAATTATGTTAAATGCAAAAAAACAAAATTTATCTCCAGAGGCATTAATTCAGAAAATTTATAAAGAGCATGTGAATGATATAGAGTGTTTGGGGGTGAAATTTGATCACTTTCATACAACGCATTGTCAGCTCAATACAGATATTGTTCACACTGTTTACCAAAGGTTATGTAAGGGGAGTTTAATTAAAAAGCAGGCAATCGAGCAGGCATATGATCAAAAAGAAGCAATGTTCTTACCTGACCGGTATCTTAAAGGAGAATGTCCATTATGTCATGCCAAAGATCAGTATGGAGATCATTGTGAAGCTTGTGGAAAAACCTATGAGATTTCTAAATTGAAAAACCCGATATCGGTCATGTCTGATCAGCGACCAGTTTGGAGACAATCTGATCATTACTTCTATAAATTGTCGGAAAAACAGTTGGAAATTGGCAATTGGTTGTCAAGCGCACAAGTTCAGCTCACCGTGCAAAACAAATTGAGTGAGTGGTTTGGGGTGCTGCAGGATTGGGATATTTCTAGAGATGCACCGTATTTCGGGATTCCCATTCCAAATGCTGAGAATAAATATTTTTATGTGTGGCTAGATGCGCCTTTTGGTTATTTGAGCGCGATGGGTGACTACTATGGATTAAAAGATCCACAAAAAACATTCGATAAATGGAATGAATATGACATCGAACACTTTATCGGAAAAGATATTATCTATTTTCATGGTGTATTTTGGCCATCTGTGTTGGAATCTGTGCAGTTAAAGCAACCCAATCGACTGCATGTTCATGGGTTTTTAACTATATCCGGTGACAAAATGTCTAAATCCAGGGGAACGTTTGTTTTGCTAAAAGACTATTTAGATGTATTACCAGCTGATATGTTGCGATATTACTTTGCCTCTAGATTGTCTCCAAATATAACAGATGTTGATTTAAGTTTTCCAGATTTTATGCAAAAGGTAAATTCAGACTTAATTGGAAAATTGATTAATATTGGCCATAGAATGCAGGGATTTTTGCACAAACATTACAATGGTGAGCTTGGCTCAGCATTGGATAATGAGCTTTGGGGTAAGCTCATTGATGCGCAAGATGAGCTAGAGTCAGCTTATTGTAAAGTCGATCTAGCATCTGTTTGTCGAACTATTATGCTTCTATGTGATCAAGTGAATCAGTATATTGATGCCCATAAGCCTTGGATGATTGCAAAAACTGAGGAAAAGGAAAATTTACAGATTATTTGTACAACGACCTTGAACGCTTTTCGCTTTTTGGTATATCGCCTAGCACCAGTGGTGCCAGAAATTGCCGCTAAGGTCGCCAACAGTTTTGGTGAAGAGGTTAGTTGGGATAAAATTCCGCTGCATAACCACACATGTCAGCCGTTTGAACATTTGCTTGGTCGAGTTACAGAGGACCAGGTTGATTTTTCATGATAGAGGAGATTGTAAAACAACTACCTCAGACTCAGTGTGAAGAGTGTGGGTATAAAGGTTGTCGCCCTTATGCTCAAGCAATACTAGATGGTGAATCTATTGATTTATGTGCGCCAGGTGGCAAGAAAGTCTTGGTTCGTTTAGAAAGATTAACAGGAAAAAAAGGTGATATTAATAAGGTAAGCGATCGCTATATATCGCCAAAGCTTGCAAAGATTGATCAAGATATTTGTATTGGGTGTACTAAGTGTAAAAAACCTTGCCCAACAGAGGCGATTATTGGTTCCAAAAAACAAAATCATTTTGTCCTAGCTTCAGATTGCACTGGCTGTGGCTTATGTGTTGCAACCTGTCCTGTGGACTGTATTACGATGGAACAAGATACGCTGTCTTCCAACGCTAAATTATCTTTAGCCCCTGATTTTCTAGCATTGTATATTAAAAAACAAAACAACAATAGTGACAAGGGTTTGGAAAAGAAAAGCGATTTAGCCATTAAAAAGGCATTAAGTGCTTTGTTGGGAACCCATCATGAATAAAGATAAACGATTGGCGATATTGAATATTTTAGAGGATTGCTATCAAGATGCTCGTATTGAGCTTCATTATAATACGCCGTTTCAATTGTTAATAGCTGTATTACTTTCTGCACAAGCAACAGATGTGGGTGTGAACAAGGCAACTAAAAAATTATATGAGGTTGTTAAAGAACCTGGTGACGTTTTAAAAATGGGTAAAAGCCAGCTCATTGAGTATATAAAAACCATCGGTTTATATAATGCAAAAGCAAGCCATATTATGCGATTAAGCCAACAGTTGTTGGATCATTACCACGGCGTTGTTCCCAAAACCAGACAAAAACTAATGACCTTACCAGGTGTTGGAAGAAAGACGGCCAATGTGGTGCTCAACGAGCTCTACGGAAAACCGGTAATTGCAGTTGATACACATATTTTTAGAGTATGTAATCGTACTTTGCTTGCAAAAGGAGCTACACCACTGGAAGTAGAGCTTCGCCTAATGCGTTATGTGCCCAGTCGATATAAGGGAAATTTACATCAGTGGCTGATTCAGCTTGGACGATATACATGTCGCGCAAGATCGCCTCTATGCGCAAAATGCCTGATTTTCGAATATTGTGAGTATCCTGGTAAAATAAGCATAAATAATACCTGATAAAACTATTTTTTTTGCTATAATACAACTGGGTAAAGAGGAAAATACTATGAAAGAGATAAAAGGGGCGTTGGAGCCAGTTTTAAAAATGATTGATCAACTTGATAATCAAACCGTGCTAGCCATTTGCGGTATTATGTTAATATTAACAGCTGTATTGGGCGGAATTGCCGATGTTGTTGCACTATTATCAGGTGTCTGGATTGGTATTGCTGTTTATAAAAAGTTCCTCAACTAATTTTTAATGCATGTTCACAGAGGTTAACAACCTCTGTTGTTGAGAGATGGTTATGTATATTGGTCGAGTTATTGTTAGTATTGCTTCTACTAAACTGACATTCGAAGAAGAAATATTGCTTCAGCATCCAATGGTGTTTGGCGTTGTTTTATTTTTACAAAATTATATTGATAAGCCAGGTCTTGGACGATTAATTCGAGAAATACAACTGGCTGGTAAGTCATCATATAGAGAGGACATGCCTGTTTTTGTCGACCAGGAAGGTGGTGTTGTTCAACGCTTTAAAAAAGATTTTACCATACTCCCCTCAGCGCAGGAATTTGGTGAATGTGAAGCTGACTTTGGATCTGCTATAAAATCAGCACGTTTTTTTGGATCTATCATGGCAAAAGAATTGGCTGAGTTTGGTATATCCAGTTTGGCCCCTGTTTTAAACATTGGGAAGGAATGCTCAATAATTGGCAGATCTCGAAGAGGGTTTCATAAAGAAGCAGTTGAGTGTTCTTTGCTTGCTGAAGGTTTTATTGATGGTATGAATGAGGAAGGTATGCAGGCTATTGGAAAGCATTTTCCAGGGCATGGCTCTGTTTCTGGAGATTCCCATGAATCAACTCCAGTTGACAATCGAACTTATAGAGAAATTGATGAAAGCGATCTTATTCCCTTTAAGAGATTGATTAGCATGGGGAAGATTTCAGCTGTAATGACTTCTCTTATTCAGTTTCCACAAGTTTGTGACAATGTTGTTGCTCTTTCGGCCATCTGGCTAAATGATATCTTAAGAGATCGTCTGGGCTTTAAAGGTGTTGTGGTCAGCGATTGTTTATCAATGGTTGGCGCTGGCACCATGAGCATGATGGATAAGGTAAAAAGGGCATTTCAGTGTAACAATGATATTCTCATCATATCTCACCAAACGCCTGCTGAATATCTAGAATTGTTTGCTGGTTTATCAATAGAAGAATATGCATTGTCACTAGAGCAAAGTGAAAGGGTGGAAAAATGGGTAGGCGGAAGGCTTTCTGACAGAAGGTGTGAAATTCGAGAGGAGCCCACACCAGCACTTTAAATATCACAAAACAATGGAGTTTATATGAATAAAGATGTTAGAGGTGATTATTTTTATCTTTAAGAACACCGTTGTGTGTTACAAATGAAAGTACCGGCATGTCTCTATTGTCTTTTAAAAATAACTTGTTGCCCATTTAGATTGTAATCCAGTGATCTTTGATACCATTATTTTATATGCAATACATCACAGCTTGCATGCTAAGCCATCGAAATTTGTAGGAAGAATAGCCAACAACTGTCGCGTATAGGAGGAAGACAGGAGGTGTCATGCTATAATCAGCTATATAGACGATTGGTAGCAATTAGCAAGGTGTGTAAAAACATCATCACTGTTGTTTTTACATCTGGATACATTGTATGAAATAAAGTTTGTATGTATCTATCGCTTAAATTTTGCATTAGTTGGTTTGGGTAAGCAGCGTTTCACATAAGATAATGCTCTGTAAGATATGTTGCTAGCAAGTACACAAACAGGAAGATGGTTTTTAGCGTATGGAATAACTTGAGGTGGTATATAGCTTGATAACAATATGAGGGCTAAGTATTTAATACCTGTTAGAAGATTGTAGAATATGAAATGACCTATGTGTGCTTCTGTACGATGGTTTTCTGTTAGTCGGCTTATAGGCCTATGGAAAATTTTATCTACAGGCGCTTTTAAACCCTCGCGTAAACTAATATTACCATCCGTTATTGTTAACAGTGTTGTTATGGCAAATGAGGTGAATATCATATTTGGATTTAGCGCTATCATGGTATGTAAAATAAAGATCAATAGCATTCTTGATATGTTAGCCCAACTGAAAACACTAAGTGCTTCTGCTGTCATTGGTTGTGAGTCAAAGACTGCAATAGAAAAACTAGCAATGGTAAGGACTAGAATTTCAGGAGAGGTGATACTATAGCCAGCAATATAGATATATGGAAGAATCATGGGAAGTAATTTTGATGATTCATATTTAAGGTCTTTATACATATCTTTTCTCTTTTTATCGTCTATTATACAATAGTTTAGAAACATGGTCAAGTTATGCAAAGGGGGTGGTTTTTTAGTAGTGTCTGGTATTTGTGGGGGTTAATGGAGAGTTCTTTGTCGATGCTTTTTGATTATCTTAAATGTATCTACCATAAAGTTTTGCTTTTAGGTTGTGAAGTATACATTAAGTATCGGTTACTAAGCTGTTTTTAACCCAGATGGTACGACTAAAATGGTAATATCATGGTTGTAATCATCAATTTTATGCTCTCCCTGAATAACAAGATATGCCTCAGCATTCAAGATTAAGGGGGCGGTAGAAAAATCAAGACTAGAGGTTTGCGCACTGATTTCAATAGAGTCAAAATAGCTAAATTCTCCACATTCAATCGATACGGGGAAAGAGTAGTTCCTATTGGCATTGACCCCTGTGAACTCTATATCAAAAACCAAACCATTATTACTTTGTTCTTTTAGTGTTAGTAATTCACTTTGGTGGATGTGTGGGGTTATCTGACAAGTTGTTTTGTTCTGAAAGCGCAGGGTTCCCATCGGTTTCGCCAGTGACATCCAGGATATCAGTGCTAATGTTGTCATCAATTTTTTCATGCTTTTCCTCCTTGTTAAGCAAAGTGATTAAAAATGGTTGACCATCTTTGATGATGGTGCGCCCAAAAGGGATTATAATAAAGGGGCTATCTGTATTGGTGGTTGCTGTGAAGTAATACCCATGATCTGATAAATGTCCTGTACCAGCATAGAAGTTTAAAGCCAAAATGTGATTGGTATCATTACAGGTAACTTGATATTGACCGATGGCTTCTTGCTGACCAGTTGCAAACATACTGTCTGAAAAAGTGATGTGTCCATTTTCTACGGATTGAGAAAGAATCATATCTGGTATTGATAATTTTGCTGTCTGAGTTTGCTCAAATAGTAAGGTTAGTTTGCAGTGGGTGCTATTTTGGATTTGGATATTCGTGTTGGGCGCTGCTATTGCGGCATGAAGAAGTGAAGTAATCAGCGATGTAAAAAATATATTTGCTTTATTCATATTATTAAGTCCTTATTGGTAAATAATTATACCATTTTTGCTAGGGCTGTAAAGCTTAGCAAAAAGCTATTTTAATACAAATGTATATCTAGTATTAATTGATGTGGTGGTATGATAATTGAATAAGATGACGGTTGTGCTGGATAATATGTCAGAAGATCTATAACTTATTGTCAATATATGGATAATAGCATGAAATATGATTTAATACTGGTAGATGGCTCTTCCTATTTGTTTAGAGCTTATCATGCGCTTCCGCCTTTGGAAAATTCTGAGGGAGTGCCAACAGGTGCAATTTTTGGTGTCTTAAACATGATGAGACGACTTGAGAAGGATTATCCTGATACAAAAGTTATTGTGGTATTCGATCCTAAAGGCGGCACTTTTAGGCATGAGTTGTATGATCAGTATAAAGCTGATCGTGGGGCAATGCCAGATGACTTGGCCATTCAAATACCAATTCTTCTGGATATCATTGTGGCGATGGGGTATCCGCTACTGATTGTGCCAGGATATGAAGCTGATGATGTCATTGCCTCTTTGGTTGAGATGGAAAAAGGCCATCGGATACTGATTTCTACCTTGGATAAAGATTTGGCGCAATTGGTAACCGATAAGGTGCACATTATTAACACCATGCACAATAAGCTACTAGATCCTGAAAAAGTTTATGAAAAATTTCAAGTACACCCCAATCAAATAAGGGATTACTTAGCCTTAGTTGGGGATAAGTCTGACAATATACCTGGCATTGCGGGGGTTGGGCCAAAAACAGCTGCCAAATGGCTTGCCTTGTATAAAGATGTTGAGGGTGTTAAGCGATATCAGCATCTTTTAAAGGGTAAGGTTGGAGAAACCTTTAGATCAGATGTTTCTCAAATAGATCTTTCTTATCAGCTGGTAACTTTGGTCAAAGACATTGATCTGGGGCCAGATCTGGATGCCATAAAGGGCTTTGATAAGGATATATTGAAACTGAAAGCGCATTTTAAAAATTTGGGATTTAACCGTTGGCTATCTGAATTATCTGAGCAAAAGGCAGGTCACAGTATTGAGATTCGCTCTATGAACGCGATGAAAATGATTCTAAATGATTTGAGTGATGATATTTGCCTGAGTTATCGAGTGGATAAACAGCATAACGCTTTAACCCCCATTACATCATTTTGTCTTCAGTCAAATAAAAAAATATTCCTTATTCAATCTGATTATGTAGATTTACATTTGGTTTGGCATCAGTTGATGGCACATTTGAGTCAAAAAACACTGATTGTCTATGATGCGAAGTTATTGGTTAATGATCTTGCAAGACTTGGTGTTGAAATTAAATGTGAACTATTTGATGTTATGCTAGCTGGATATGTTGTGGATAGCACATATGCCCAATCTTTAGAAAAGCTCAGTGCATCACTGCTTGATCAAGCTCTTTTATTAAAAAAGGGAGATGAATTAAAGGATATTTTGATTAAGGATGTTGGCAATATCTCAAAGCTTTATCCTGTGTTAAAGGAGAGGATTGAAAACAATGACATCTATCATAGTTTGGAGATGCCGTTAATGTTTATTCTATCTAAGATGGAAAGAGCGGGGATTCTGGTTGATGTGGGTTGTTTAGAAATGTATTGCGAACAGCTAAGAAAGGAAATTTTTATCATTGAGCAGGCTTGTGAAGAAATACTGGGTGAGGTGATTAATCTTGCATCTCCAAAACAGTTATCTGAAATATTGTTTGATAAGTTGGGTTTGCCGGTCATTGAAAAAACAAGGGGTGGAGTGGCTTCAACTGGTGAATCAGTTTTATTGGCGCTTAAAGCGCATCACCCCGTGATTGAAAAAATACTACAGCATCGGACATTGAGTAAAATTCTATCAACTTATGCAGAGGCTTTGCCCAAGCAGGTCATGCATGATGGTAGAATTCATGGTTGTTTTAACCAAGCTGTAACCGTCACTGGCCGTTTATCATCGATGAATCCAAATTTGCAAAACATACCCATACGAACGAAGTATGGGCGTAAAATTCGTCAAGCATTTATACCAAAGCCTGGATATGTTTTATTATCAGCAGATTATTCTCAGGTAGAATTAAGAATTATGGCACATATGTCAAAAGATCCCAGTTTGATTAAGGCATTTATAAATGGAGAAGATGTTCATAAAGCGACTGCAGCTAGAATTCATCAGGTGAGTATAGAAGAAGTTAATTCTGAGCAAAGACGGTTAGCGAAAACGGTTAATTTTGGGCTAATTTATGGCATGAGTGCATTTGGGTTGGCTAAGCAATTGGGGATCGGTAGAAAAGAGGCTCAAGATTTGATTGAAAGATATTTTTCTGAATATCCAGGTGTATTGTCTTATATGGAATCTATTCGAAAGCATGCAGAAGAAAAAGCTTATGTTGAAACGTTATTGGGTCGGAAAATTATGATGCCAGGGGCTCGATCAAAACAAAGTGTCGAAAAGCAAGCTGCTATGAGAGCTGCGATTAATGCCCCAATGCAGGGCACGGCTTCTGATATTATTAAAAAAGCGATGATTGAAATAGATGCCGTTCAAGGGTTTGATTTCCAGACTTTACTTCAGGTGCATGATGAACTGTTGTTTGAGGTTAAAAAAGATCAATTGCTTGACTTCCGATTGATGGTTAAGCAAAAAATGGAATTTGTAATAACGCTGGATGTACCATTGATTGTTAATGTGTCCTCTGGTGACAATTGGGAGAAAGCTCATGAGTGATCTGGCAAACTGTATTCGATTTTTATCAGCAGATGCAGTTTTGCGGGCAAATTCTGGGCATATCGGTATGTGTTTGGGGCTTGCAGATGTCATGACAGTTTTGTTTCGTGACATTCTAAAGCACAATCCAGCTCAACCAGATTGGTCAAATCGAGATAGAGTTGTTTTATCAAATGGGCATGGTTCAATGTTGCTTTATTCAGCTTTATATTTATCGGGATATGACTGGACGATTGATGAGCTAAAATCCTTTAGACAGATGGGCTCCAAAGCTTGTGGCCATCCAGAACTGGATATTGCAAAAGGAATAGAAGTCAGCACAGGCCCGCTTGGGCAAGGGCTTGCTAATGCTGTTGGCATGGCTATTGCAAAAGAGAGATTGAATGTTTTGTACCCAAATTCTTTTGATTACACAACCTACTGTTTTGTTGGGGATGGTTGCTTAATGGAGGGTATAAGTCATGAGGTTTGTGCTCTTGTGCCCAAACTTGCAAAATCATTGGTGGTAATTTGGGATGATAACGGAATATCAATAGATGGCAAAGTAGAACCTTGGTTTGAAAAAGGCGTGTTAAAACGTTTTGAATCTTACGGATTTGAGGTTATTTCAAATGTAAATGGGCACAATATATCTGAAATTAAGGCAGCTTTACAAAAGGCCTCAAATATGAAAAAACCGTGTTTTGTGCAAATGAAAACGGTGATTGGAAAAGGATGTGTCGCAATTGAGGGTGAGGCAAAAGCGCATGGTCAGCCTCTGACAGAGAAAATGGTTCAGGATATGAGAAAAAACTTGAATTGGCCTCATGCACCTTTTGTTATCCCTAAAGATTTATTGAAAAAATGGGATATGCGCCAAAAGCCTCAAGAAAATGTCCAGTTTATGATAAGAAAAGATATAAAGTCGGATATTTGGGCTTGGTGTTTGCAGCAAAAGCCAGAAGCTTTGGCTTCTCGGCAATTATCTGCAAAGTTGCTTTCGCAGTTGTACCCACACTATCCGCACCTAATTGGCGGTTCGGCAGATTTAACGGCATCCAATTTAACTGGATTACCTGGTGGGATTTTCAATGATCATCAATATGAAAATTCATATATTGCCTATGGTGTAAGAGAGTTTGGGATGTTTGCTATTGCCAATGGCTTGGCATTATCTGGGTTACTGCCTTTTGTTGGAACCTTTCTCACCTTTATGGATTATGGTAAAAACGCCATTAGAATGTCAGCATTGATGAAGCTTAGAGTTATTTATGTTCTAACACATGACTCAATTGGGCTTGGTGAAGATGGGCCGACACATCAGCCTTGTGAGCAGTTGGTTACATGTAGGGCAACACCGGGGGTTGAAGTATGGCGGCCATGCAATTTGGCTGAAGTGACGGTGGCGTGGCTTGAGGCATTATCTTATCAGGGGCCAACAGTGTTATCGTTAAGCCGACAAAGTATATCCGTTATACCAGCTGTGGGTTATGAGTTAATTGCAAAAGGTGCATATTTGTTAGTAGACTCAGGGAAACCTGCTATTGTAATTATGGCAACAGGCTCAGAGGTGGCTATTGCTTTGGCATTGGTTGATTACTTAGACGAAATAGCAGTTGATGTTATTTCCGTACCTTGTTTAGACCGTTGGCATGAAAAGGATATTATTCGAGTTTCTCGAGCGTGTTGTTTTGTGATTGAGGCAGGTAGTGCATTTAGCTTTGGAGAATACGCACCAAGAAATCAGATATTTTCAGTGGATAATTTTGGTTATTCTGCAAATAAAAGCGAAATTTATAAAAAATTTGAATTGACAGTAGAAGATATTGGGAAAAAAATTAGAGCAAGTGTTCATGGAAAAAATAGAGCAGATTAAAGGTAAAAAAGTTTTTTTAAAAGTTGATTTGGGCAGCACAAATCGGTTTGGTATTGGTTTAAACCATTCAGTCAAAAGTATTGAAGTTTTGAAGAAAAATGGGAATACAGTTTGCATTGCAGCTTCATATGGTCCAGGTTTTTTGAAGCCTGGTCTTTCCTGCAAACCCTTTGTGAACATATATAAAGATAAGTTTGCTCTGGAGGTGTCTTGGTTGCCAAATCTAGATGATATGAACCTTGAAAATGGAAAAATATACTTATTAGAAAATGTATTGCTGGACCAGCGAGAGCTTGATTGTGACGCTGCTTATATTGAGCAAATAAAATCAAAATTTGACATTTTGGTCATAGACAGCATTTGTAATATGGATGCAAATTATGCAACTTCCCAAGGATTGTTAAGGGCAAATATGCCTCATATATATGGAAAAAATATTGAATACTTAACCGAATTTAGAGATTTGTTATGGTCTTCAAGGATAGGGCTGATCCTTGGAAACGGGAATGTTTCTTATCAGCTTCGTTTTATTCAAGCTCTAATGGAACAAATAGAGTTTGTAGCAGTTGGTGGTGAAGCTGGGTTGTTGATGATGGGGCGGGGAAAAACCATTTATGGGCATATTAAAAAAGATTTAATGTGTGTAACATCTGCTTTGCGACAGCATCAGGTCATGATGTTATACCCAGTTGATGTCGTTGCTTATTCGCCAGAGAGTCAGCGAAGTCATATAACACTCTTTCAAGAATTAGAAGAATTTGAGGAGGTGTTTGACCTTGGGGGAGTGTCGATAGATCGAATATTATCGCAAGTGGATGACTCAACGGTGGATTTGGTTTTTTTATTTGGTGCAGTTGGGCAAATTGTGGATCCTAGATATTCACGTGGGAGTGAGTCGTTAATTAGAGGGCTTGCAAAGCGACAGGTTAAAAAAGAAATTATTGGCTGTCGTGCAGTGTTGGTGGCCAACCAGCTTTCACTTTTAGATAGTTTTGATTATTTTATTCAAGAAAACACAATGAATATGCGTTTTCTGATGCAAAAAAAATTAGTGAGTAAATTTATTACTGAAATCCTTTGATTGTTAGGAAGATGTCTATGCTTGTGATATGATGCTTGAGGAGTGGTTATAATGTTATTATTAATTCTATTAATGGGCTTGTTTATTTTTATGGGGGCAAGCCTTGTAAAAAAGCGACCTGAGTTATTTAGGATCGATCTGATATCTCAGGGAATGGGAATTATGGGGCTTTTGGCCTTAGGTTTGGTATTGTTAATTGGCATGGGTGTGTTAATTTTGGGATCATCATGATTAGAAGGCCGTCGTTTTTAAGTATTTTTGTGAAATCTCCATTTAAGCGGATTGAACAACATATGTTGGTTGTATGTGAGTGTGTAGATGTTTTTCCAATTTTCTTTGATGCCATACAGGCAGAAGATTGGCTAGAAGCTGAAATCTTAGCAAAAAAAATTAGAGAATTAGAGACTGAGGCAGATATTCAAAAAAGAAAAATTCAGATAAAACTGCATGGTGATTTATTTTTACCAGTTCCTAGGTCTGATATTTTGGCTTTGTTGCATGTGCAAGATAATATTGCGAATTTAATAGAGGACTTAACTGGTTTGATGTTGGGGCGAAAGATGGTCTTTCCACTTCCATTACAAAAAGAATTACATAAATTTATATGCCATATGGTGGTAACGTGTCATAAGGCGAAAGAGGTTTGTTCAGAACTGAGAGGTCTGTTTGAAGCGGGCTTTGAGGGTGTGGTGATTAAAATTTTAAAAGAAGCAGTTAGCGGTTTGGATGCTTTGGAAAATGAGGCAGATGAAATGCAAAATCATATTAGAAAAACCATTTTTGAGATTGAAAATGCGCATTCACCGATTGATGTCTTTTTTTGGTATCAGTTTGTACATGAGCTTTCTTCAGTCATTGACTGGGCGCGTCGAGTTGGCGCTCAATTATTAATTTTATCTTCTAGGTAGCGATATGGAGCATTTATTTTGGTTGGCTATTATTAGCGGTGGTTTTATGGCTTGGGCTGTTGGAGCCAACGATGTTGCTAATGCTATGGGGACCTCTGTTGGGTCAAAAATTATCACCATTAAGCAGGCAATTTTAATTGCAGCTTTATTTGAAGGTCTTGGTGCAATGTTATCCAGCGGTAATGTCACAGGGACCATTCGCAATGATATTATTGACATTCATGTATATCAGGATCAAATGGTATTGGCTCAAGGGATGGTGGCTGCGCTATTTGCCTCAGCCACTTGGCTCATTATAGCAACCACACGAGGTTGGCCGGTATCTACAACCCATTCAATCGTAGGTGCATTGGTTGGATTTGGTTTGGTTACTGAGGGAGCTGATCACATTCAGTGGCATAATATTGCCAGTATCGGAATTCATTGGGTTGTAACACCAATTATTTCAGGTGGGATATCTTGGTTTAGTTTCAAGCTAATACAGCGATTTGTTTTGACCCATTATAACCCTTTGATGCGGGTGAGTGTCTTTTTTTCCGTTATGATGGCTATTGGAGCTTTTTTTGCAAGCTTGCTCTTTTCAAATTTTATATTTGGTCATCATGAGTATTTGTTTGCATTAAGTGTCGCATGTACAGCAGCATTGCTTTCCTATGGATTGAATTACTCGAAATCTGATCAAATTTTGAGTTATCGAGAGCAAATTCAAAGAACTGAAAAGGTCTTTGGTCTATTGGCATTGTGTTCTGCATGTGCAATGGCGTATGCACATGGCGCCAATGATGTTGCCAATGCAATTGGCCCTATGGCCTCAGTGGTGGATATTTTACAATATGGTTATATTAAGCAGGATTCATTGCCCTTGTGGCTAGTCTTTTTAGGTTCTTGTGGTGTTGTGCTTGGACTTGCAATGTATGGTTACAAAATTATATCGAGCGTGGGGAGTAAAATTACCACATTATCTCCCAGTCGAAGTTTTTCTGCTCAATTTGCGACTTCAATTGTTGTGTTGGTGGCCTCCTATTTGGGAATGCCGGTATCTACAACGCAAACTTTGGTTGGTGCGGTATTGGGTGTTGGTTTGGCAAGAGGCCTGGCTGCTGTTAATTTATCAGTTGTTCTTGAAATATTTATGTCTTGGGGTGTGACGCTTCCCATTGGTGGTGTTTTTGCCATTTTGTATTATTGGTTATTGGGATTGATACTTTGAGCCGTTCTATTGTCATTGGTGATGTACATGGTTGCTATTATACATTATTAACATTGCTAGATAAGATTGATTTTGATGATTCAACAGATTCTTTATACTTTTTAGGGGACTTGGTTGGCAAGGGCCTTTATAGTGCTAAGGTCATGGACTTTATGTTAACAATGAAGCATGTAAAGGTTGTATTGGGTAATAATGATCTATACTGGATGCAGTATTTTTACACTGGTTCTAAGCAGCGTGAAGATTTTTCTGAAATGGATCGTTATGACAATAAGGGTTCATGGTTTGCTTTTTTAAAAAAACAAACATTTATGATTGAAAAGGATTTTGGTGTATTGGTGCATGCTTCTGTTGATCCCAGTTGGACCATTTCTGATGCTATATCGTTCAACCAAGAAATGACAAATGCGATGAGCATTGATGCGGAGAAATTTTTATCTAATTTAGCCACAAAAAAACAAAATATGAACAAAGAGCTTGCAAGGATTGCCCATGGTTTTTTAATATTTACTCAGTGTCGTTATTACAAGGATGATCAGGTTTATTTAGATGCCGTAGGGGCGCCTGAGGAAAATACAAACTTGATACCTTGGTATTCAATGTCAAGAAATATTAATAAGCCGATTATTTTTGGTCATTGGGCCTCATTAAAAGGGCGAAGGTTACCAGGAGGGGTTATAAATTTAGATGGCGGTGCTGTTTATGGTGGAAAGCTTATGGCGCTAATTGGTGAAACTGGTGAACGATTTTCTGTAACAAGAGATCATAATGACCAATAAAGAGTGCTTGGCCAAAGCAGTGTTATCTGAAATTCATCAAAATATGGTTTTGGGTATTGGAACAGGGTCAACAGTTGATTGTTTGATTGATTTGTTGCCGAGCATATCTTTGCCTTCTAAAATTGTATCCAGTTCAGTAAGAAGCACCAATCGGTTGAAGGCGCTCGGTATTGAGCCTATATCATTGAATGAAGCAGGGCCCATTGATTTATATATTGATGGTGCAGATCAGGTTAATGCAAGCGGAGTTGCCATTAAAGGTTTGGGTGGTGCAATGACACTTGAGAAAATATTGGCAACAGCTTCTTCTCAATTTATTGCTATAATTACAGAAGATAAATGGGGTAAGTTAACATTGCCAGTACCAATCGAGGTAATGCCAGAGGCACGATCAACGGTTGCTAGAGTGTTGGTTTCTATGGGTGGAGTGCCAATACTTAGGTTAGAAAAAACGGAACATGGAAATGTGATATTAGACACTTTGTTCACTTTTATGAACACTTTGCAGTTAGAAGAAGAGATAAAGTTAATTCCAGGAGTCATAGAAAGTGGGTTGTTTTCTAAAAGGCAATTTGATAAGGTCTATATTGCAAAATCTAAAAACATAGATATTATTGATACTCATGAATAAATTAGCAAAACGATTTAGAGGCTTATTGCCCATAGTAGTGGATATTGAAACGGGTGGGTTTGATTGTGATCGCAACCCTATGTTGGAAATTGCTGTAGTTTTTATGGAATATCAAGATGGCATCTTGGTTGAGCAAGAAACCTTCCATGAACACATCATACCGGAACCTTTGCTTGAAATAGACCCAGAGGCTTTGGCTTTCACTGGTATTATCCCAGATCACCCATTTAGAAATGCGGTGGCAGAAAGCGCTATGTTAACATCATTACAAAAAAAAATAGAGTTTTATTGTAAATTACACAAATGCACTCGGGCAGTATTGGTTGGCCATAATGGGCAGTTTGATTTATCTTTTATTCAAAAAGCATCCATTCGGCATGATATAGGCTTATCTTTACATCGTTTTCTAGTGTTTGACACAGCAACATTGAGCGCTGCATTATTGGCTGAGACCGTGCTAGCAAGAGCAGTTAGGCGTGCTGGCATGTTCTTTGACGAAAAAGAAGCACACAGTGCTTTATATGATGCACAGATGACATCGAAATTGTTTGCTAAGTTGATTCATCGAGCAGATGCAAGTCTTCGATAAGTTCTTTGCACATCTTTAGTGTTATTTTCTTTCTTAAAGAATAAGCATGCTCTTCAATCTCTTTTATCTTAATGAGTAGCTTTGTCATGTTGCGTGTATAGTTTTTAATTAAGTATTCACAGATTGGTAGTGGAATACTGGATTGTGTCTCTATCAAGTATTGTTCAAGCAGCATTAATGTTTCAGCTGGTGGATACGTTAGTAGTTGAATTTTTAGCATAGCTTGTGATCTGGATTGTAAATCTTTTCGGGAAAATGGAATGTTGCTTTGTTTTCCCCATACCATTAAACAGCCAGCGAGCTCTACTTGATTATAGAGTTTGAACAATAGGTGTTCAAGCTCAAGGTGTCCCTGTGCTAATTCAACATCATCTATGCATATTAATAACCCATTAAGATTTCGCAGCAATATGGTCTCAATATCAGTTGGTCTTTTTAAGCTTGCATAGGTTGCTTTACCACCATGGTGTTGGTAAAAGTGGCAAGCTGCTTGCAAAAGGTGACTTTTCCCAGAGCCAGATTCCCCAAATAGCAGTATCATATTTTCAGTACGTGTGCTTAGATAATGCACGAACATTTCTTTCTGCTTTATATTGCTATGTCCAGAAAAATTATCGAATATTTTCTTATTGCGTATAGATAAGTCAAAGGTTTGTTGTAAAAATACGTCGTTCATCTTTTGTCCGTTATATGCGACATGTTACTTTTTCTATAAAAGCGTGTCTATATGGTTTAAAAAATATACACTTTTAAAAAAATAATAAAATGTTCATTGTGTTTTTAATTTTGATCATATAATTTTTTCTATTATAAGTATAGCTAAAAAATGTTTTGATTAAACCATATAAAGTGTTAATATTAAAACATAATTAACTGTAGGTGCAAATATGACAATGATAGCAATAATACTTAAAAACTTCTATTTGGCTTCGCTTTATGCTTTTTGTAAAGAGGGTCTTCGAGATATGCAGGTAAATCGGTTAAGCGAGAGAGTTGTGTCTTTATTGTTAAAACTATTCCCTTTGCTGATGATGGTTTTGTCAGTTTTTTCCCAGTCAGTTTGACCGCTAGAAGTATTGCTGTATCAGCATTGTTGTTGGCTTTCTTAGCGCCTTCGAAAGTACCAGAGGTATTGGTCGAGATTATCTTTTTACTTTATGCAGCGGCTTATTGCTCCCCTTTAATGGCTTTGCTTTTTATAGGTAGTTTTTGTCTTCAACTTAAAAGACAAGCAGTGAAACCATATATATCTGAAAATAAACAATTTTACTCTTGGATGAGTCAGCTTTCAGGTGGGTTGTCTAGAAATTCCTCATTAATCTTAGACCTAGCTCTTTATACTTCAATTTACATAAGTCAAATATCTATGACCGTTGAGATGGTATCTCTGCTGTCATTTTTAGCATTGTACAGTTTATGTGATCTTGGTTTGCTAAGCAGAGAAGCTAGAAGAAATATTGATGAATTTGGTTCGCGCGCATTAATTGGTATACTATATATAAATTTTGGCTATTCAATCATGTTTTCAATCAGAATTGTTCAAAATGTAGTTTTGGATATAATGACGATCTTTACCAAAAATAGCATTCTTTTTTATTTTAGATCTGAGATACAAACTGAATCAAAAGGATATGCTGAAAATATTAAAGATATGGTTGAAAATAATAAATCCGATGATTATAGGATAACAAGACATATGATGAATGGGCGTGCGTACAAATACAATTATGATCAGATTGTTTCATTAGAAGATACCTATAGCGCATTCAAGTTAAATTCTCAGATTGATGAAAAAATGGGTTTAATAGACCGTGTTCTTTCAGAAAATAATGAAGATTTTGAGGAACAAGAGCAGCTAGAAACATTGTTGTCACATGTATTGATTGATTTAGACAATATGACTGCCAAGGGGAATACTGAAGGTGCGAAAACTTTGGCCCAAAAGATTAGTGGTCTTACTGGTCTCTATTTTCCTGAAATATATCCATATTGTTTGGTTACTTTTTCAGATTATTTGCCGAATAAAAAATATTTAACTGATATTGAGAGATATAAGTATAATAGACTTCGGGAGTATTATTCAGATACAGTGATCTCTAAAAATGGGTTCAAGAATTATTGCTTAAATTATGTTATTTCGCCAGAAGCTGATGATCCAATTAAATTTCAAAAATTTTGTTTATCTTTTGGTAATGGAATGAAAACATTTGGGCATCATGCAGCACCAAAGGGCTCGGCACCAGCGCTATGGTTTGATTACGCGCTTTCTGAATATGAGGGAAATGATTTGTCTGCTTATATGAAGACTGTTCAATATGATTCTAAGAATGCTTTATGGGCAGTGAAGCTTCCAGAGTTGGCTAAGCTTAAAAAAGAAGATTTAAAAAGTATTTATACCAGCATTCATGGTGAGGCAGTAGATCTTGAGGATGCTGGAAATATCTGGACAGATTTCCCTTTCCAAGGTTCAGAGCAGGAGATGATAAAATATTTAAACACTCACTGGAAGGATCGGCTGATCAATTGGGTCTTGATGCAAGAATTAAGAGAAGTTGGCTATATTGCCAAGCTTGGTGAACAAAAAATAAAGAGTATCTCACGAATCTGTTTGGATTTTTTGGGTGGGTTTAAGGATTCAGTAATACCTTGTATCAAAGGTATTGGTCAATTGGGTTTTGACATCGCGTGCGTTCCCGTTAAAGCGGCTCAATTTGTGGTAAACGGTTGCTCCTTTGAAGAAACCCCTCTACATTCTGGTGCGCTTGCATCACCAATCAGCGCAAAATTTGTCTGAAATTGTTCAGAACAGGGTAGGTAAGCCAAAGGTTTGTTGTAAAAATACGTTGTTCATGTTTTTTCCATTTATATATGGCGCATTGCTTTTTCCATAAAATCGTGACTATCTTGCCTATATAGTTTAAAAAATATACACTTTTTTAAAAACAATGATAGAGATTGTTTGACAAGCAATATCCTAAATGCTATTAATAACTCGATGAAAATTATTTATTCTATTGGAGAAAACCATGGTAAGATCAGAACTTAAGTATTATTTAGGTGATAAATTCTCTAACTGGCAGGCTGAAGATGTTTCTTATGCCACAACGTTAGTTTTTGACATTATGACACAAACACTTGTAGAAGGTGACCGCATTGAATTAAGAGGGTTTGGAACCTTCGATGTTCGTATACGCGGACCCAAACAGGCACGTAACCCAAGAACCAGAAAGCAGGTTAAAGTTGGCAAACGTGGTCGCGTGCATTTCAAGCCAGGCAGAGCTATGCGCAATGTGGTTAATGCTTCTAAAACTCGTTTCCCAATTAAAGCAAAAGATGTAGCTGTAAAGTATGTCGAGAAAGAAACAGCATAATTTGATTGCTGTTTAAATATAGAGGCCCTCAAGTAAGATGGTCAAAGTAGTAAATGGAAATTAAGCGATAGCTTGGTGATATCTAGATTTTATATTGTCTTTTTTTGTCCATCAAATACTGTTAAACCCAAACTATTTGGATAGATCGGTTCAATAATTCCGATATAGATATTCCCTCATTAGAAATATTGGTTTTTTCCAGTAAATTTAACAATAAAAATTGGTATGTAATATTTGTATGCAAAGAGCGTGGTTAGCTCTCTGGTAGCGTGATACCTGTTTGCCCCATATATTTCCCGCCTCGATCTTTGTAAGAAGTCTCACAAACCTCATTGGCGCTTATGAAGATAAATTGTGCCACACCTTCGCCAGCATGAATAATGGCTGGAAGTGGTGTTGTGTTAGAAAACTCTAAAGTCACATGACCTTCCCATTCAGGCTCAAGTGGTGTGACATTGACAATAATGCCACATCTTGCATAAGTTGATTTGCCCAAGCAAATAACAATCACATCTCTTGGAATGCGAAAATATTCTACTGTACGAGCCAATGCAAAAGAATTTGGTGGGATAACACAGCGGTCTGTTTCAATGTGAACGAAGCTCTTGGGGTCAAAGTTTTTAGGATCAATTGTAGTGGAGTGAATGTTGGTAAAAATTTTAAATTCATTGGCACATCTTGCATCATAACCATAACTGGAGGGGCCATATGAAATAACTTTTTCACCTTTGGCATTTTTTCGAATTAAGCTTTTCTCAAAAGGTTCAATCATTTTATTGTTTTCTGATTGCTCTACAATCCAGTGATCAGGCATTACGCCGCCTCTTGTTGATCCACTCATGTTATTTTCCCACTGTTGTTACGGATATCGTATCAAATGGATTTGGACTTCGCACGGAATATTGTGCCAATCTTTGTGTAATTTTTTCTGCAAGATTGATGAAATCAGGATGGGCAAGGGGCTGCATAGATTGAAAATCCATATGATGTGGAATATTGAGTGAGTTATCTAAGTTGCTTGCGTTTGCCTGATTCATGACAGTGCCTAAGATAGGTGTGCCAAGGTGCTTAAACATTTTTTCAGATTTATCGACATCCAATGCAGCAAGAGGGTGCGCTTGACTGATTAACAATGCTGCGGTTAATGGCATTTTTTGAATTAATGTTAGGGGAATGTCACCGGTACCTGGCGGAAGATCGATGAGTAAATAATCAAGGTCTTTCCAGTTAGTTTGGTTATACAGTTGTGTTAGAGCCTGAGATATCATAGGGCCCCGCCACATGATGGCTTTAGAGGCATCTAAACTTCCAATAGACATGACTTGAATGCCATGGCGTTCATATGGTATGAATTGTTTTTTTTCATTCACAATGGGTTTTGTATCTAGGTTAAACAGCAAACTTTGACTTGGGCCGTAAATATCGGCATCCAGAACCCCAACCTTTGCGCCCATGTGCTGGAGTGCTAAAGCAAGATAATAGGTGACAGTTGATTTTCCAACACCACCTTTTCCAGAGGCAATGGCTATGATGTTTTTAATTTGATCATGAGGGGGGTTCTTGGATTCAAACTTAGGAATATTTTGGGTAATGGTGCCAATACTTTGCAGCAGATCCAATCGATGCTGAATCGGAAATTTAAACTGAATGTTGTTTTGATTGATATTAACTGACCGAGGTAGTAATTCTTTATTGATAAAGGGTAGGTTTGAGAGTTGTTCTAATGTGTTCATAAGCTTATTTTAGCAAAGTGTTTTACTAAAATATAGAACATTGCATGTTTTTCTCATTCATGCTACAAGGTAGCGTCACAGAGTGGAAAAGAATATGAGGCAGTATATTATTATTGGCGTATGCATTGTCACTGGATTATTAGCTGGGGCCTACTCTGAAGCATCAGTAAAAATGAATGTGCCATTGCCCATAGAAGATATGACGTTGTACGAAGATGTTGCGATTATAGCCATGAAAAACGGCCAATATGATGTTGCAATTCGATATTTCAAGAAAACCGGCAATTTAGAAAAAATAGATAAATGCTTGAAAAAAAAATCATTATCGGATGAGGTTCTAGAGAAGATCACTCAGTGTCTAGAAATGCCACATACTCACTTATCTCAAAAGTCAGCTTTTTCACGACTTGTTTCCATTGAAACCATACAGGAGTTACCTGAAGATGATCCAGTCATGTTGCCGCTGTTGTTGGCCAAATGGTCTGCAATGAATGACTTTGCTTTATGGCAAAATATTGCAAACCATCTAGAAATCCTATCTCAACTCATAGAAGGGTCACAGCCTGATCTCTCTGTTTTGTTGTATGAAATTAGTCAGTATGAGGTCATATATGATTAAGTTATTATTATTTTTAGCAAGCTTAGTGAGCTCTATGTTTGTGATTCTTTATTCAGAATTAACTTGGCAGTTAATTGTTGTGTATGGAAAGAAGAAATTGGTGTTGAATTTTTGGTTTGCAATACTGGTTTTGTTGCTTATTTATTTAACGATACATTGGCTAATTAAGCAGTTTATATATGTATCTCATCTACCAAACTTATGGTCTCAGTATCGAAAGCGTCGAAGCATTAGAGATGTTGAGTTTGCAAGAGGTCAGGCAATTATGTATGCCTTAGGCGGAGGGTATAAAGTCGCCCTTGGCCATATGCCTTGCCAGCATCAAACATTGTCCGATTTAATTTTAATGGCAATTTGGCACAACCAATTGCAAGATATTCAAAAACTAGATGATATCTTGGGTGAAATACAAAGTTTAAATAGAATTCCTGATGGTTGGATGATTTGGTTCCGCGCATATTTGCTATATGAAAGAGGAAAATCTGACCTTGCAACTGATACATTGCTCGATGCCATTGAATCAGGAGTTTATTCTTCGCAAATTGTACAGGCTTTTGTACAGTATGCTAAGCCCTCAAAACATTTCAAAGCATTGTTAAAACACTATGGATTGTTATCACGATTTGTTCCTGAAGTTGATATAATAGAGAAGATTCAATTGGGGGCAGTAGTATATATGGATGAATTAATTTCCCTAAAGAATTTCAATGCTTTAGGTGATTTTATGTATACTTTGCCCAAAAAAATCAGTAAAGCCAAAAAACTTGACTATTATCGAGCCTCACAATTATTGTTTCAAGGTCAGAATAACCAGCTATTGTCGTTCTTTATGTTAACTTCCTTTGAAGATCGCCGCTTGATTCCATTATTGGCCAATATGAATTTACCTTTGGAGAAAAAAATAGAGGTTGTTTCTTTGGGTTTAAAAAGAGAGCCTGACAATAAAAACCTATTATATTTGTTGTCTTATCTACATGCACAATCTGGATCTGTGGACGATACAGTAAAGATGCTAGAAAATGCAATTTATAAATCCGACTAACAAAAAGCTTTGTTGAACAATAAACGATCATTATTTACTGTAATGTAAAGCGTAGCATTGGTCGTATTGTTGATTTGTATCATTTCAACTTGCTCTTCATTATCGATGGTAAATTGAGCAATGACACATAGTTTGGGTGAGATCAACGGTGTGTTAATATAATATTTAGAGAGCTTTGGAATTTTATACGGTGTTTTTTGGTGGATGTTTGTACAGTCAGCATCAATTTTTATCAAAGTGTCAAAAGAACTCATGTTTTGTACATGCAAGGCATGTGCAAAGAACACAGTAAAGCAAAAAAATCTAAGTAATTTTATCATATAGTAACCTTGATTGTATGGATGCTGATAGCAGGGAGTGTAGAATATGTCTGAAAAAGTATTTAACTTCTTCTGAGGGTTGTAATTCTTGTATCATTGTTTTTAAATGCTTTTGATGAATGTTTTGTAAAGTTGCTTCATACTGGCCAATAAAACCGCGTTGTTTGCAAAAAGCAACAAAGGGTGCATCAATATGTGCAATATCTATTTCATAACCACAAGCCTGTAGAAGTTTTAACTCAAAGTGTCTTAAGACAAGCCCGATGTTGCTGCTTTCCCTTAAAAGCGAGATACTGATTCTGTATTGGGAATAAAGCCCAGGATGAGGGTCAGATGGTTTGCAGAATCGGTAAATAAGCTCATTAAGATAAAGCCCACAGTATAATTTTTTCCCCATTAGCGGAGGATGATGCTCTATTGGATGCTGTAGTGATAATATTTTCTTCCCCTCAAGCATTTGGTATTGATTGAAGTAATGCACGTTTTTCTTGCTAGAAATACTAACTGAATTTACACCATCTTCTGAAAAAAATACAATATACTTTTTATTTTCATTATAGGCTCTTTCGTGAATAATATAAGCTGTAATCATGAAAATTGGATGTTTAGGTTTCGCTTGCAAATAGACAAAGCAATCATATTGGTGATAATTAAAGGTAGGGTATCTGAAATAATGGCGCCAGCAATACCGTAGCGTGGAACAAGAATAGAGAGAAATAAACAGCATAGAAATAAACGAGAGATTTTAAGGTGCATCCCTATTTCAGATAAAGAGGCGTGTAGCAATATTCGCAATGGAATAGCTGTTGTAATAGCGATCCCAAACATGATCATTGCAAAAATTAACTGTGGGTAGAGGAAGACAACATTTGGATCAATATACGCGAGCAAGTCTCTGCCAAAAGCGATGCAAATACTGGTGCCGACAATAACGATTAAAGATTGTATTTTGACAATTAGTTTAATTATTTTATTCAATTTTTCTGAATGAGTGTGAAGCAGTAGTCCCAATTGTGAGGCTAAATAAGTATGTAGCGGTGAAATTAATGCAATATAGCCTGTGATGAATAATAAAATAATTGCATATTCACCCACAAAGTCTTCTGGTGATAGCAATTCAAGAGCGATTAGTGATAATAAAGTAGATATTTGATTTGAGAGTGTTCCTATCCAGTAGATATGAGGTGAAGTATACCATTGACCATGTTCACCTTGTGATATGTTGGTTAAAAATTTCGGTATATGGTAATTGTGCGATAAAAATATATACAGCATGAAAGTAGTACTCTGACAGAGGAAATAGGTGTAAATGGTTAATTTTGGAGAAAATTTCAGCAGATGAATTGCTAGGGTAAATATGACAACAATAAGTATGCTCGGAATGATGGTAATAAAAGGAGCATAAAAATTCTTTAGTTGTTTTTGTGACAGCAAAAGACAAGATAGAACAGTAAAAAAAGCAACAATAGGAATAAAAAAGAGGATAAACTGCCATGGATGATGCTGGAATACAGAAACAAAAGTTTTATTTTTCAGTATATAGAGTACAATCTGAGTTAGGGTAATGCCTGTCAAAAGAACAGTAATAGCAATAAATAGATTTTTTCCAAGCCATAGCGCAAGCCCATTTCGCTGGATATGGCGATGTGATTTTTCATATTGAGGCATATATAAGCTTAGCGATAGCTGTTTTGATATAGTGAGAAAAGCACATAATACAGCCAGTACTTTTAATGAAACGGCAAAATCACCATATTCTTCTAAGGATAACTGTCGGACCAAATAAATGTTCGCTATATAGAAAAAGCAGTAGGTGATAACGCTTGCGCAAAGTAGCCAGATAATTTTTGCTTTTGGGTAGCCTTTTGTCATGATCCTGCATCCATATGATGTATAGAGTAGAGCAATTCAAATTATGTATCAATTAGAAAAAGAAATAGGTTTTTAATTTTGTCTTTCGAAATAGGTAGCGACTGCTAATAAAACTACCCAATACACATGGTATACCTTGTGCTAAAACAGCGCCCCAGATACCAATTTTCGGGATAAGGTATGCACTTAATGCGCTGATTAAGAAAAACTGTACAGTCATAATAATGGATAGTTCTTTTTGATGGCCAGTGTAATTGAGCATTTCATGTGAATGCTGCCCAAGATACTGTAATAGTGAAAATGAAGATAGCAGTGCTAAAGGCAATGTAGCTTCTGAATACCCATCTCCGTATGAGGAGAGAAAATAATGACTAAAAAAGTTTAATGCTGCAAAAAGAATTAAGATGGTGCCAATACGTGTGGCATTGACAAAATTAATAATTTTTTGTAAAGCTTGTACTTCTGAATCTGCATACATCCTTGCAACATATGGCTTAAGATAACTGTCAAAGGGTTTTGTTAGTAGGTGAAACCCATAGATGAGGTTGCAAAGCGCTGCAAAATGAGCAACATCTGCACTATTTGGACCCAAATGTTTAAGAAATAAAAGCGCCATTGAGGGGGTGCTTTTAATGATTAAGGTAGAGATCGTATAGTATATACCGGCAATTCTCCACTTATGCTGATCACTCTGGTCACTCTTTTTTGTGAGCGAGAAACCTGAAACAAGACCAAATATAGCAGAGGCAATACTAGTAATAATAAAAGCTACTGTATAAAGTAACAATGCCGTCTCAGTAGAGGGTGTATATGGGTAGAACAGGTAGATAAATACCATTAATACAGTTGGGTGAAGTAGACCTCTTGGTATAAATGATACAAAGAAATGTCGAAGAAATAGAAAAAAACGTTCGTAAATACCACAAATGACAATAAAAGGAATGGCAATAAAGCCCAATAATTGCGGTCTGCTAAATGGGTTAATGTTTGTAATAAGTACGAGAGCGATTATGGATAAAACCGCAACAGATTTGATGACGGTAGAGCGTATAATCCATAGAATGAGCCCAGTTTGTTTTTCAGGCTCATGTTGATATTTAGATAAAAACATCAGTAAGGTTGCTTCCTGGCCCATGACAAACAGATGTGCTACATTGTGCGTCAGTCGCAAACAAACTGCAAATTCACCGTACCTGTGACGACCCAACCAGTTTGCAGTATAGGCACTTGCCTGGTTCGTGATTAGCCAAGAAATTAGAGATATTACAAAGTAACAGAAAAGATAAAGAAGGTCTCTTTCCTGTTTGCTCAGTGCGTGATAAGATTGTGATAGTGTTGTTATGCCAAGCTTATTGTTCAAGATAAATATGTCCAGTTTTTTCAGGGCTAATTTTAACCCATGCTTTTAATATGATACGTTTTTTAAGAATGACTTGAAGTCTTTTTCGTGCAAATTGACCAATTTTTTTAATTTGCTCACCATCCTTTCCAATGATGATTTTCTTTTGTCCTATGTGCTTTACATGTAAATTAACATTAATTTCAAGTGCTTTTTCATGTTGCTTGGTATGAAATACTTCAATAAAAGTTGTATAAGGCATTTCTGATTGTAGTTGCACCATTAACTGTTCTCTGAGCATTTCTTGTGCCAAGAATGCTTCTGAATGATTGTGGATGTTTTGCTTGCCAATATACTCTCTTTTTTGTAGATGAGAGACTATGTTTTCAGTTAGGAGATCAACATTTAAACCAGTTTTAGCGCTAAGCGGCACTATATGCCCATAGGGCTTATCTTTCAGACCTGCAATATAAGGCAATAATTCATGAGGTGTGGTTTGATCAATTTTGTTGATGATTAAAATTTTTGGTTTTTGGATGCCTTGTAAAAATTGCAAAATATGCTCATCTTCCTGATTCCAACGAGGTGTCACGAGATGACAAATTACATCTGCTTGACTAATGGCGCTATAGGCAATACGGTTCATCGTTTGATTTTGTGCCCGATGAATGAATTGATGAATGCCCGGTGTATCTGTTAATACAAATTGAGCTTTTTTGGTTTTTACAAGTCCTGCAACTGCATACCAAGTGGTTTGTGGTTTGGCACTTTCAATGGCCAAAGGCAGGTTTAGTAATCGATTGGTTAATGTAGATTTTCCGACATTGGGGCGACCAACAAAGCAAACGTGTCCAAATTTATTCATGGGTAGAGTCCTGTAGCGTAAATAGCATTTTTTCTGCAGCGAGTTTTTCTGCTAAGCGTTTTGTGCAAGCTTGAGCTTGAGTTTCATGGGTGTTAACCTGGCAAGATATGGTAAAACGTATTTGATGTGCTTCTCCCTCAGCCAGTAAAATTTGATATTTTGGGTGTTCTTTACCCAACTGATGGGTCAGTTCTTGTAGTAGGCTTTTAGGGTCTTTTAGGTCCTGTTTGGCCAGGGTGAGTACAGATTCTATAAAGTGATTGTATATCCATGCTGAACATGCTTTGATGCCTGCATCTAAGTAAATTGCGCCTACAATTGCCTCGACGACATCTGCGCGAAGTGAGTCACTAATTATTTGATTTTTAGTAATGATGAACGTATCAAGATTCAGCCTTATGCCCAGTTGGGATAAATTACTTTTATTAACAAGCTTGGATCTTAAAATAGATAACTTACCTTCGTTTAAAGTATGCGCTTGTTGAAAAATAAGACTGCTAATACAATAGTTCAAAATGCTATCACCCAAGAACTCTAGTTTCTCATAATGCTGATCACAGGCACTCTTATGGGTCAACGCCGTTTTTAGATGATTGATATCATTAAAAGTGTATCCAAGTTTTTGTTGTAATGTGTTTAATTTTGCTTTCATAGTTTTGATTATACCGAAAAATATGTTTTTTTTCAATAGCTTTATTGTATCCTTCCGCTTCTTTTGAAAGTTAATATGGAAGATTGTGTAAATTGTGTGATGATGTGTGTTGCTTTCCCGACAATACAGCTTTCTGGAATAGGGCCAATGGCTCGAGAATCGTAGCTACCATCTCTGTTATCACCAGATACAAAATAACTGTCTTCAGGGACTGTTGTCACAAGAGGCTGGTTAAACCGTCGATTGTCCAGCTGTATGGTATGTTCATGTCCATCAATGTTTTCTGTCGCTTGAATTTGCCAAGTTTGTTTTAAATAGTTTAAATCATGCTTTGATTGTTCATAAAGTTTACCATTAATATAATACTGCTTATTGATGTACTCAACCGTATCGCCAGATACTGCAATAACACGTTTAATCCAGTATTCATTAAGATTAAGTGGGGAATTAAAAACAACAACATCACCACGTTTGGGTTTGGCAAAGCGATACAATGGCTGTGATAATGGTGGTATTTTAATCTGGTAGGCCATCTTATTGATGGCAATAAGGTCGCCAGCATATAAGGTTGGCTCCATAGAACCGGATGGAACAGGCGAATAATCGTAGACAAAGGTTCTAATTAGCCAGAATATTAACAAGAACAGCCAAATATCTCGACTGGTTTCTGTTAACAGTGAAATTTCTCTATCTTTGGGGCGAAAGTGGTCGAAAGCTTTTACAAGTAACATCAGTATTGTTGCAACAGTTAGAAATACAGCTGCGTTATATAGCTGTATGATAATATAAGCAAATGCAAACAATGCTGTATAATGTATTCTGTAAATCCATATGGGTTTTTTGCTAACCTTTAACACAAAATATTGATAAAGACTTACAGTTGGTGCGATAAGCAGCAGTAAGCATGCAAAATAAATAAACATAGACTGGCCAAAAATAGTTTTTCTATGCTACTTCGCAGGAAAATGCCTGTCAAGAGATCTGGATGAAATTTTATATTTATCGGTGACAAATGATCCTATGTCATTTCACAGTTGATTTTAAATATTACCCCGCTATTTTACCGCAATAAAATTTTATTTAAGGAAATATGATGATTCATTGGGAGGGTGATGGTCTTTTTGTTATTACACAGTATTGTGTGTTTTATAGGTTAACGGCATGGGATGTTTATTCAATGGATGCTTGTCCAGATGGTCCTTAAAGGCTTCGATGCTGGTTGCTTTGGGCGGTTGATAATCGCTACTATTGACCTTTGTGTTGAGGATATTGATCTCAAAGACATTAACAATAAACGTGTTTAGTTCTCTTCATTGCGTATAACGGCTAAGAAAGCTTCTTGAGGAATAGACACTTGCCCAATTTGCTTCATTCGTTTTTTACCTTCTTTTTGTTTTTTGAGTAATTTCTTCTTACGCGAAATATCACCCCCGTAGCATTTTGCGGTGACATTTTTACGCATTGCAGTAATGGTTTCTCTGGCAACAATTTTACTACCAATACTGGCTTGAATGGCGATGGTAAACATTTGCCTTGGGATTAATTTTTTAAGCTTAGCAGCCAATGCACGTCCAATCCTGTAAGCATTCTTTTGATGCGCAATGGATGCCAATGCATCAATGATATCACCATTGATCATAATGTCTAATTTGACCAAATCAGCTGGTTCATATCTTAAAAATTGATAGTCCAAAGAAGCATAGCCTCGAGACAATGATTTTACCTGGTTGAAAAAATCCATGATAATTTCGCTCATTGGGATTTCAAATTCTAACGTTGCTTGTTTACCAATATATCGGATTGATTTTTGCATGCCTCGTCTTTCAATACAAAGTGTGATGAGTGACCCAATGTGCTCTGGTGGCGTGATGATAGTAACATGAGAAATGGGTTCATCTATCTTCTGAATCAGGCTGCGGTCAGGCAGCATGGAAGGACAGTCTACTTGCAATACTTCACCAGATTTCAAATGTGCCTGGTATATAACAGTTGGTGCTGTTGAAATAAGGTCAAGTCCGTATTCTCTTTCAAGCCTTTCTTGAGTGACATCCATGTGCAACATGCCCAAAAAACCACATCGAAACCCCGATCCCAAAGCTTGAGAGTTTTCAGGTTCATAGAAAAGCGATGCATCATTGAGTTTTAACTTGGATAAGGATTCTCGAAACAGTTGATATTGATCTGATGATATAGGAAACAATCCTGAGTATACTTGTGGTTTAATGGTTTTAAAGCCCTCTAACCTTGCCTCTGTTGGTGTTTTAGTGTGGGTAATGGTGTCACCAACAGGTGCGCCATTAATGTCTTTTATACCGGCTATGATAAAACCCACCTGCCCACATTCTAAAGATTCTTTGGGCGTATGCTGAGGGCAAAATAGACCAATGCTTTCAGCAATATGACTTTTTTGAGTCGTCATAACAGTGATTCTATCGCCTCGTTGTAATGTCCCATTCTTAATTCTAACCAATGAGACGACACCCAAATAATTATCAAACCATGAATCAATAATTAATGCTTGCAATGGTGCATTGGGGTCGCCAGTTGGTGGTGGGACATTCTTTACAATAAATTCTAAAAGTTCCTCAATTCCTTGACCACTTTTTGCGCTCACCAATACAGTGTCATCTGTATTTAGTCCAATCATTTCTTGGATTTCATTTTTAACATCTTCACATCTGGCCTGGGGTAGGTCAATTTTATTGAGGACTGGAAAAATATCTAAATTTTGTTCAAGCGCCATAAAGCAGACTGCAACCGTTTGTGCCTCCACACCTTGTGCTGCATCAACGACCAGTAATGCGCCTTCGCAAGCAGCCAAAGATCGAGAAACTTCGTAAGAGAAGTCAACGTGCCCAGGTGTGTCAATTAAGTTTAGTTGGTAAGTTTGCCCATCTTTTGCAGTATAATTTAATGAAACACTTTGAGCTTTAATTGTAATGCCACGTTCCCGTTCAATGTCCATATTATCTAGAACTTGCTCTGTCATTTCTCTTGAAGATAAACCCTGACAGCTCTCAATCAATCGATCAGATAGTGTAGATTTTCCATGATCAATATGTGCGATAATGGGAAAGTTGCGAATATTTTGCATAGTGAGCCGGTGTCTTTTGTAAGAAATATATCACAGTCTCACAAAATGTCTACTTTGCCACTGGTTTATGATAATCGGAGTTGTAGAGCTCACTTGGTGTATACATGTGACCGCTGCAGCGAATATAGTGATCAGCGCCATATGTGTTATTATCCTTGGAAGAAGTACAGAGTATGGCGCTGCCAAGGACAACATCACTTTCTAGCTGTGAAATTGTCAATGCATTTTTTATGTCGTTATCTGAGTCGACGATACGCTTTAATGCATTGTGAATATTTGGATGAGCTTCCATGGCCTCTAGCAATATATAGATAGGGTAATGAGCAGTATGTTTATTGGTTAGGAGAAAGGCCATTAATGGTATGATGACCAAATAGCCTGAACCATATAGCATATACGTTGTTAGTATTGCTATGGAGGTTTGTACTAAAGCGCTATTGATACAAGCATGCAAGATGCTTGATAAAATTATGACACCAAAAGCATAGCCAATATAAGGTGTGGTAAAGAAAAACGAGGCTGCAAATGCCCATACTACAAAAAGTATCATGATGATAGGTTGAAAAGAGTCTATCTTACCCATTATACCCATAATGACTTCATGCAGTGATGAGAAGGTGTGTAATAATTAGTGTGTGACAGTAAGTATGGGTGATAAGTTCACCATGTTTAATGCTGATCTGTCAAATTCCATTATTCTCCAGATCTGTCTTTATCTATCAATCAGTCAATTGGTGTGGGTTTTAATGTTGTATGAATTCACTTGGTATGTTGTATGAATTCACTTGGTATGTATGTATGATAAAGGCTATTAATATAGTAATCAGCACCATATTGATTATTATTATTTTTGTGGCCCATACATAATTTGGCGCTACCAATCATAAGATCAGAATCTACTTGTGAAACTTGTAGTGTAATCATTGAAAGATTGCTCGAATCTTGAATGCGTTCCAAAGCACTGCGAATATCCATATGGGCGCCCATGGCTTCTAGAAACACATAAATAGTGTATTTGGCAGTATATTTATTGGTAAGTAGAAAGGAGATTAAGGGAATAGTGGCCAGGATACCTGAGCTAAGTAATACAAGTGTTGTTAGCAACATTGTAGATATGTTGAATATTTCAAGAGCATGCCTATTATAATTTTCTGGGATAGATTGAAGGAAACAAATGTTTAAGGCAATGGATATGGTAATGATACCAACTGCATAACTGGTGTTAGGTATAACCAGGAAAAATGAGGCAATCAATGCAGTAACGGCCAAAAGAAACATCAATATGCATTTGAAGTATGGGCCATTCTCTTCTAAGTGGTGCATTATAACTGCATGTAGTGATGAGAAGGTGTTGCTTATTAAAAAATTAAGGGGCTTATCAATTCTAATGTTTTTCTTGATGATGAGGTCGGCGGCTAAAATAGCTGCTGCGCCACCCATGTCTAGTCCTTGAACATTGATAATGTTTACGTCATCATTGTTATTGCTCAATATAATTTCATTAACAATTTTTATAGAATATTCTTTTAGAGACAGCATTGGCCAGAGTATGGATGTTGGCGCAAAGCAGCTTTTTTCCTTATATTCAAGGATTCCTGGATTGTATATATAAGCATTGATTTGATCATCATTATCTTTATAAAAATATTGGTTATAAGCATCACCCCGAATGGCTCTAGAAATAGTATTTGGATAGAGGATTAATGATAGAAGGTAAGAAATTGGGAAGAATGCAATAGTTGTGATGACTCTTCTTATATTTTTTCTATGGTTGTACATGACTGAGGTTTCCTCTTGAGTTGGTGGTTATTATGCAGTTAATTAACTATAATTTCAATGAGATATTGTTTTTAGGTTAAAATAAATGTTACAGCTATCATGGTGGGCGTAAAGCAGGTATGCTGAGATGTATGAGTTTGTCAGGATGATAATATGCCAAGTATATTTATGGGTAAAGAAAGAGCGCTAATTGATAAAGCACATGTGGTTGGTTCTCAGGAATCTGATATTGCTGCTTTTAAGAAGGAATTTTCCAATGCTGAAAATTTATTGAAGCCTTGTGCAGGTTACAATTGTTTTGAGTATATGATCTTGGAAAACAAAATAGAACATTTACCTTATGTCTCATTATATGAAGATCAAGAAAATACATTGAAACTATTAGATCTGGTTGTAAAAAGGGGGTACCTTTTTAGCCATAAAGACCACCTTCAGAGATTTCTGATAGTGTTGTCAACATTGATTACAATAAGTGAGAAAAATCTTGATGGCACCTATCGCGACAAATATAGGGGGGTTTCATTATTACATTTATGGGTTGCTTCTCAAAAATTTGATGGCTTTCAAGTGCTTTTGAAACATATGAATGAAAAAAAGACTTCAGTGGATATCGAGTGTTTTGTTGAAGCACTGTTTGCGGACTTAATTGTTTATGAGGCAAATATGCAGTCTACTTTGTTTTTTCAACTAAGCCTAACAGACAGTGGTATAAATATATTATTATCAATATTGGAAAATTCATTATCAGTATTTATGAATCCTGGTTTGGGGGAAAGAGTTCATGAAACAAGAATTTTTAATGCAATAATGAATCCGGTTAAGTGGGGTTATTACGAAGATTTAACCGCATTTGCAAACTTTATTCGAAGCAATCAAGGTGTTACTTTCTTAGATATATTACAGAAAAATAAGTTAATTTTCCCAAATAATGTTGATCATTTTTTTAAATTCCTGAAATTATCAGGTGACATTGAGCCGATTAAGAAAATTGGTGAAAGAAAATTTGGGCACAACTTATTACTACGTTGGTTAATAGAGATTGATGGATTATTGATCAAATTTGTAGAAGAAGATTCATTGTTAATTTTTAATGTACTTACAAGCATTTCTCTCAGTACTTTAAGTGAATATGGTGAAGGTCTATCTGTTCGTTTATTGGAGCATTCTGAGGGAGCATCAGAATATGATGCCCCTATCTTAAAGCTGCTAGAAATAAAAGATGTAGATTTATGGCTGTTTGAGTTGATCCAGATTGAAGTGTTTAAGGTTTCACCAGAAATGAAAAAAGTATTATTAAAGCTACATAGGAAGCAAAATGTTCTTGAAATACTATATGATAAAACCAATGACGGTGCTCAAATTGCAGAATTGTTGTCTGAAAAGACTAGTATAAAAGGGGAAGAGGCGTTTTTAGTTAAAGGTATTTTAAAAGGAAATAAAGATGGCCCGCTGATGTATCATTTTACCAAGCCCAGTAAAGCAATCGGTGGTAACCCAATTATATCATTATTAAAATATTTTCCTGAGGAAATTATCAAAAATATTGAAGACTTTTCTGGTGAGTTGCTAGTCGTACCTGATGGAGAAAGTGTCTGTGGATTGATGAATTTATTAAGCTATCCAAAGGGACGAGAATGTCTACTTGATTATCAACGCATTGTGCCAGAACTTATATTTTATATCATTGGGCAAAAAATTAGTATGCGTCATTTTGCCATGACACCAGATGGAAGGGCTTGTTTCTTTAACTTATTAAACATAAGTGATTATTATGCATGGCGACGAAATAATCATGTAATCATCAGTGGGTTTGAGCATACAGAATCAGGAAGAAACATGTTGTCTCATTTCCTCGAGCACGAAGATGGCCAGAAAATACTTTATAAGTTAATGGAAAAGTTGCCAGCGATGTTTAATGGTCAGCAATATATAAAAAGATGGGCTGTGTTGTTGACAGCCACTATTGATAATGCAGCTAGCCCAATTAATAAATTTTCTATTTTAAATTCTTTGGCGTGGGAAAAAAAAGGGGTTGTGTTTTTAGCACGGTACTTGGCAAGATTTCCGGAAGTTTTTCGAGAACATGTTGATATGTTTGTTCGTGGGTTAGTGTCACCTGTGACACATAATAAAGATTTTTATGGGCGTAATGCGTTAATGGGGTTGCTCACTTCAGAGGAAGGGCGGGAAAATTTAGCTTATATTTTTAAACACTACCCAAGTGTTACAGAAGGCGAGAATGGTTATCAAGTACTCAATGGTATGGTTACGAGTGCTGCCATTGTGAACGGTGAAAAGGTTACAGCAATGACATTAATGGTGAGAGCTGAAGGAATTTCTACATTAAGTGGCTGGTATGACTCATGTTCAGCGCTTATAAAAAAAAATAGAGAATTTTTTTTTGGGGCAATTTATCTTAAGGATTTTGCAAATAATTTATTCAGCATTCCAGATAACAATTATCCACCATATTTATCTTTTCTAAAAGATGATTATTGGTTGTTATCGGAGCTAGTTACGCGCTTAAAAAAAATTAAAGATTTTAAATTTGAAAGTTTCTGGGAGGCGGTGATGGTTTATTATTACTACTATGGTCAAAAGGGTTACTATATTTTTGAACACTTTTCAAATTCTCAAACATCTTGTCTACTATTAATCGATCTGATGGGATTTTCCCCACCACCATCTTCTCCAAAACTTCTGATGGATATATTAAGCGCCAAAACTTTGTGTAGGGATGCGGTTGTTTCAACAGAAATGAAAACTGTGGAAGATTGTTTTAGAAGGTATGAAGCTGGCCTTCAGGCTTTATCTCAAATAAAAAAATCTTGTTTTTCTGATGATGATTTAGAATCAGTTGATTTGTATTCACCTGAGCCAGTTGTAAGTGGTGGATCTAAAGCAGAAAAACTAAAAGAGCATGTTTAGTGGAGTTTGATGATGCTTCTGTTGATCCCACAATGAATTATAGTGAAATATTTGTGTGTGAATTGATACTGAATGTGGCCAAAAAAAATAATTTCTCCATCATTATTAACATAGTAAACCCTATCTAATATGAGTAGTGTTATGGCCTTTGGGAGCAGAGGGTGAATAATAAAAGCTATGATCCATAGTTGGTGTGGGAGTAGTAAAACATATAAATAATATTCAGGGTAAAGCAATATTTTGTTTTTTATCATCAAGTATTATGATGTCAATTCCCCATTTAAGTAAGACCGTTTTTTGGCAATTGAACTTGCAAACAAAAAGTAGTAACATGAGTACTGTAGAATTCTTAGGGACGGGTTAGTTATGCAAGAGCGGACAGAGGTTGATTACTACAATATAGTTTCAATTAAATCAGGTCAATCTCCTCAAAATTATGATCAGTTGAGTAGACTTGAAATCAAAGAAACGGGTGAGGGAAGTATACCCATGCCTAATTCTAGCATCCCTTCACTTTGCTATGAGTCACTGAATACTTTTTATCAAATAGATCCGATTGTTTACTTAAGCATGTTTGAGCATATATCCCCAATTGTTAATATTAGTAAAGAAAAAAAGAAGACTGTGGTTGGCATAAGACAGTTTCCAATTTTATATAATATAGTGCAGCTTGACAGTGAACAGTATAAAGAATCTAAATTTGCAAGTATAATTAAACACTTATCTGACGATAAGCCTTTGGTTTTTAAACTAGGAGAAAAGTTTATTCAGGCCAATTTTAGAACGAGAGCCGATGTTTTATCTACAGTTATACTCGGGCATAAATTGATTGAGGAGATATGGTGTGAGGTTGTTGAGTTAAACGAGGATGTTATTAACAAACTGAAACCGTATTGCGCAATAATTGGCCAATATCAAATCGATGACGAAAAAATCTCCTGCAACCATTGGATGTTTTTACCCAATCGTGAGATGCAGGCGGATGACCGCCAATTGCTAAATCCAATTTTAGCACATCCCAATAGTGATGAGGCTTATGAAAAAATGTGTGAAGAAATGGAAAAAGTCACAAATTCAAAATCTCGTGAAGAGAATGACGACGTGTCTAAAAAAATTGATTTAGCAGGATTTTCTCAATCTAAATGGTGGATATTATCTTTAGTTGCTGTATTTATTGGTGCAGTAGTATTTGAAATTTTCGCAGGAATTTATAAGTGGCGATTATCTTTGGGCTTACTGCATGACGCACCTGCATGGTTAATAGGGGTTGTGTCATTAAGTGCTATTTTAGTTGGCTATATTGCTATTTCCTATGCGACATATAAATATAAAATTCACAAAGAGTACGAAATGACCAGTTTCACACTAAGGCCAAGTGGTAGTGATGATGTTACCTTGGCGAGAGGTGTTAATAATCCGGTTGTTGCTAATACGCATACTGCTACAGTAACATCAACGCTATAGTGGCAGTGCTATTAATTCTTCTCTGGCTGCCCTTGTCGTTGGTCTTAATTGCTACACCCTGTATCATAACAGGCGTATTGAGCTGGATTTTTCCATGTAAACTGCTTAAAAAATCAACCTGGTGGTTATACCTGATCTGGGGAGGGCAGCTTGCTTGGCTTGTTCGTTATAGTTTGCCAAAACTGTATTGCCAGAAGATTATTTTCCCCAAAAACAGACCGTTTGTTGTCGTAGCAAATCATTACTGCTGGTTAGATATTTTGGTGTTATTTGCGGGTGTTTTTTCTAAAGAGCACGGTTTTGTTTTTGTGATGAAGCGCAGTTTACGTTGGATGCCCATTATAGGTTTAAGTTGTGTGGTGTTAAATTTTCCTTTAATAGATCGAAAGCGGTCTGGGCGTCGCAATAAAAAAGTATTAGAGAGCTATGCATTGAAAGCGCATGAAGATGGCTATGGCATTGTAATTTTTCCAGAAGGTACTCGATATGTTAAATCAAATGACAATTCTGAATATCAAAATCTACTAAGGCCAAAATGGATGGGGCTTGAAAAAATCGTAAAAAGTATGGGTGATGAGGTGCTTGTATTGGATGCAACCATTGCCTATGAAGATAGCAATCCAAGTGTTTGGAGATTTCTTTGTAAAAAAGTTGGCAAGGTATCTTTGGCGGTCGAGTTAACGAGTGTTAGGAATGAAGATGTAAAAAGCTGGCTATTAGATAGGTGGGCTAGAAAAGATCTTGAGTTGGCGAGAGTGAAATCTCAGTTTTCAGATATTGGTTGATTTCATCAATCGAATTTCCATCTAAAGTTGAGGAAGTTTCTTTAAGATGCAGATAACAGGCCATGAGGGTATAGATTGATTTGTAGAAAGTTTCTTTTGCATCTGAATCTTGTGCAATGGCTGTGGCATATTCAAGCTCAGTGGCTTGACCTGCTTTGTGGCGTTCTGTGGTCGCTTTTAAGCTGGCATTAGTGCTATTGACAGCTGATAGGGCTGCATTTGCTTGGAGCACATTGTTTTCATGATCTTGATAGTATTTCTTAATGCGCAATTTAATCGTATATTGCTTTTCCTCCAAAGAAGCTTGTGCAGCCTGATAAGTCATTTGTTTTTGCTTTATGGTATTAAAATCCGAAAATCCTGAAAAAGCATTAAGTGAAAGATTGACAGATATTTTTTGAGTGCTGAAATTATTGTCTAAAAAGTTGTTTTGTAATGCATTGATTGTTTGAGATTTCACATAGCTTATATTGGCTTTGGGGCAATATTTAGACTCTGATGTGATTAAATCATTTCTGGCTTTTTCCAGCTCAACTCGAGCCAACTGAATATGGATTCCTTTGGATATAGCATGCTCAATTAAGTTTGATAAAGGCGCTACTTCTAATTGTGGTATGACTGTGTCAGAGAAAATATGTAATGAAGCAACGGGTGTATTGATTTGACCTTCCAATGTACTGATTTTATGATCCAGATCATTTTTAGAGATGGTGAGTGATAGTTTTGCTAAATCCAAATTGGATTGATATGCAAGCATATCTGCTTCAGAAATCAAACCAGTTGCTTTTTTATCCAAAGCTTCTTGATAACCTTGTTGATATTGATTCAGAACAAATTGTTTTACTTTGAGATTAGAAAAAGATTTGAGTGTATTAAGGTAGTGCGTTGAGGTGTCAACAATGTGGTTGTTTTGTAACTGAGATAGACTTATTTTAGCTTGTCGTGTCTCAAGTTTTCCCTTTTTAAAAGAGGCAGCCAATCCTGCATCATATAGATTGGCTGAGATGGTAATTTGTAAACCGCCAGCTTGAGCAGTGGTGAGATTGTTTGTGGTGGTTTTGGATCCCAATAATGATAAATCAACAGTTGGGCTGAGTTTGCCAAATGCAATTTTTTCTTGGAAAAGATCAGCCTTTAGTAAAAGTACTTGGCTTTTGTAGCAAGGGTCCTGCAAAATAGACAGTGATATGGTTTCTTTTAAACTGAACCCTTGGGAGAAATGAAAAAGTATTAAAAGAGATATTAAACGTTTTGTGTTCATCGTTAAACTTTAGTTCCTAATCCATTAAATTGAGCATATTTTTGGTGCTGAATCAAGTTTGACGGTAGAAAAAATATATGTAATGATTTCAAGAATTATATTTCAAGGTATTTTATGTCAAAGAAAATCAATATAGCCATTATTTTATGTATTTCATATGCAAACGCATCTATGTATTATTCATCCATCCAAGCTATGGTGAAAAACAACTCCCCGCATGTGGTTAACTTGCTGTGTTTAACATCAGGGCCAACCATTGACCGATACAGTAAAGAGTCGGGTTGGTTTTATAATAAATGGCCATTAACAAACCTTGAGCCGGGACATTCTGAATCTGTTGAGCTGTATATTGGCCGTGAAGCAAAAGCAAAATTGGCGGTTGTAGTGATGTACTCTGATTGTACAAAGCTAATTTCTGGGGATGACATGATTGCAAACTATTTCAAATTAGACAGTGGATTATATGCTGGTACTGCAACTTTTTATAAGGATGAAAATAGAGACATTAGTACAGTGCATTCTGGTAAATTAGATTGTACAATATCAGGCAGTGAGAGCAAATATACTTTGCAGCTGGTGGTTAATTAACATGGAGGGGTAATTATGATCAACCCTTATGATGTCGTAGGCGTGTCTTTTTGGTTTATAGCAATTATAAACTTATTGACTGCATTACTTATCTTTGTAGACAAACAATCTTTGTCAGTGCATTGGCGGCTACCGTTATCAATCTTGGGTGTGGTGATGTTCTTTTCAGGCTGTCATTATTATTCTATGCAGCAGATTTGGATCTCGCAGCAAAATATAGCATTGGCATATCGTTACCTTGAATGGGTGGTTGTTTTGCCTTTTCAGTTGGTTGTTTCATATTTGGTGCTAAGGGTCGATGGGCGTTTTTGCTTCTGCCTTTTTCGCAAACTATACTCTGTATCTTTTATGGTATTAATGTTGGGATATCTAATTGAATTGGAGCTTTTGTTAAATTATTGGACATTGGTGATGGCGGTTTTATGGGGCTTTGTTTTGTATACATTATGGTTTGGCCCTGCAGAAAGAGCTAAGTCAGCTGTGATTAACTTATCAGCCTTACAGGCATTTACACGCTTGCGTTTAATTGTTACTTTTGGGTGGCTGGTATACCCATTGATGTATTGCTTTGAGGCGATGAATGTTTTGGACCCATCAATGATTAATTTATGTTTAAATGGTATGGATTTGATTAATAAACTTCTATTTTCATTAATTATTATCTATGCTTCTTATAAAGATAGTGGTTTATTACACACAAAATAAGATTAGGAATGGTCATATGGCATATAATATGTCAGGCTGAGTTATGAGTAGAAATTATAAAGCGGACTCAATTGAAGTTTTAGAGGGGTTAACGCCGGTCCAAGTTAGGCCAGCGATGTACACCCGTACAGAAAATCCAGATCACACGGCATGTGAATTGATTGACAATTCTGCCGATGAAGCCATGAATCAGCATGCAACGATGATCAAAGTTTGTCTTTATGAAGACGGTTCATTGTCTTGCGAAGATGATGGGCGAGGCATGCCAGTGGATATTAATGAGGCTTATGGTATTTCAGGTGTAGAGCTTGTGTTAACAAAGTTGCATGCTGGGGCAAAATTCTCAAACGATGATTATCAATTCTCAGGTGGCTTGCATGGGGTGGGTGTATCTGTGGTGAATGCATTGGCTCAAAAACTTATAGTAAAGATTAAGCAAGATAGTGTGCATTATCAGATTGCATTTTCTGGTGGAAAATTGATTGAACCTTTAACAGAAATTGGAACAGTGAAGGCTAGAGATACTGGTACGTTTGTGCACTATTGGCCGGATCCTCAGTATTTTGATATTCCAGATTTTAATGTGGCTGCGTTGGCAAAAGTGCTACAATCCAAGGCAATACTTTGTCCTGGTTTAACGACGATTTTGGTTGACAAAAATAAAGAAGAAAAGAGCTGGCATTATGAAATCGGCCTTAGAACGTATCTTCTAGAAAATATAGATTTGGGTATTTGTGAGCCTGCGAGTTTAATAGAAAGTCGCTACCAAGGTGAGAATGAAATAGAATGGGTGTTAACTTGGTCTTCAGAGCCAAATGTTCCTATCATGCAAGAAAGCTTTGTAAATGTTATTCGTACACCACTTGGGGGTACGCATGAAAATGGATTTAGAGCTGGCATACTAGATGCTGTAAAGGAATTTTGCCAACTGCATCAATTGCTGCCAAGAGGAATTAAACTAAAACCAGAAGATGTTTGTTCACATTGCCATTTTGTATTGTCACTAAGAATGTTAGACCCGCAGTTTGCAGGACAGACCAAAGAGCGGTTAAGTTCGCGTGAGGCAATGCAATTTACATTGGTTAATGTTCGGGATGGAATCAGTTTGTGGTTAAATCAGCACATTGATGAAGCAACGGCATTGGTCGAGGTATTTTTGGATAAAGCGCAAACTAGACTGCGTAAATCTAAAAGAATTACCCGGGCAAAGCCGCATCAAGCAACTAGACTGCCTGGGAAATTGGTTGAATGTATTGAGGAAGATTTACAAGTTTCAGAATTATTTTTGGTAGAAGGAGATTCTGCTGGTGGTTCTGCTCGTCAAGCTCGAGATAAAAGAACTCAAGCGGTGATGCCGCTTCGAGGTAAAGTATTAAACACTTGGGAGGTATCTTCAGATCAAGTGTTGGCCTCTCAAGTTGTGCATGATATTGCAATAGCAATTGGGGTTGATCCCGGTAGCTCAGATATTGAAAATCTGCGCTATGGCAAAATTTGTATATTAGCAGATGCAGATTCAGATGGTGAGCATATAGCCTCATTACTGTGTGCTTTGTTTGTGAAGCATTTCCCCACTTTGGTTGAAAGAGGGCATATCTTTATCGCCATGCCGCCTTTGTATCGAATAGAGCAAGGTAAGCAGGTATATTACGCATTGGATAATGCGGAAAGGGATCATTATTTGGCCAAAATTGGGGTGGATAAAAAAGTAAATGTTATTCGTTTTAAAGGTTTGGGTGAGATGAGTGCGAAACAGCTTCGTGTGACAACTATGCAATTTGAAACAAGGCGCTTGGTGCAGTTGACGCTTGAACAGGATGTTGAAAACGTCGAAATGATGGATCTTTTGCTGGCCAAAAAACGTGCGAAGGATAGAAAATTATGGTTAGAGACATAATCACTTGAGTTTTTACTATTGGCTTGTTACCATGTAGTTTCTCTGGGGACTAGATTCCTAGGATAAGAGGCTTTTTAAAGTCAAATCATCTAACTAACTCATGTGGTTTAAATGTATACTGAAAATTTACAAATGTCTAAGTGGCGTCAAGCTATTTTTCCTGTCGAAAATAGAGAGCTTAGGAAGTTCGTTCCATTCGCACTTTTAATCTTTATTACTGTTTTTAACTTTACCAGTCTTCGAAACGCTAAAGATACACTAATTTTGACTGCAGAAGGATCAGGTGCAGAGGTTATTAGTTATCTGAAAATGGTAGTGGTAATGCCAGTGGTTCTTGCTTTTGGTAGTGTTTATCTACAACTTAGAAAAAAATATGGTTTTGAAAAAACATATGAATATATTATCAAAGGATTTCTTATATTCTTTGTAATATTTAATTTTTTCTTATACCCGAATGCGAGTTCACTTCATATGAGTTCTGAGACATTGGCTTCTTGGAAGTTGGCTTATCCAAGAATACAATTTTTCTTCCCAGTCATAGGTGTTTGGACATATTCTTTATATTACTTGGTTGCTGAAATGTGGGGAACTTTTTGTCTATCTGTATTGTTTTGGCAATTTGCGAATGAAAACATAGGGATACATGAAGCGAAGCGCTTTTATCCACAGTTTTTGTTTGTTAATGCTGTTGCAACAACATTGGTTGGTATTGTTATGCTGTACTCACCTTCTGTATCAAGCACCAATACGATTGTTGTCTTAACAGGTGTTGTGATGCTGGTTGTTCTGCGTCATTTGCAAAAAAACATATTATCTGACCCTAAATATCGCAAAGATGTGGTGAATACTTCTAAAAAGAAAAAAGTGAAACTTAGCTTTTTTGAGAGTATGAGGGAATTGATGTCTTCACCGTATATTGCACTACTGTCTGTATTGATTCTTGCTTATGGGCTGTCAATCAATATGATGGAAGTTTGTTGGAAAAGTGTTGCAAAACAATACTACCCATTGCAGGAAGATTATATGACGATGACAGCGTATTACTCTATATTTACTGGGGCAACTGGTATGGTTATGGTGATCGTTAGTAAAGGGATGCTAAGACGTTTTGGTTGGTTAGCAACTGCAATTGTCACGCCAATTATAATTAGTATTATGAGTGCTGGATATTTTTCCTTTGTGTTATTCCCGAATCTATCTTCTAGCTGGATGCTAGCGGCAGGTTTTACGAATCCATTAGCATTTTCAGTAATGTTTGGTATGTTTGGTGTTATATTCAGTAAGAGTGCAAAATATTCATTCTTTGACCCAACAAAAGAGCTTGCGTATATTCCTTTGGATCCTGATTTGAGAGCAACAGGTAAAGCTGCTGCTGATGGTGTTGGTGGACGTTTGGGTAAAGCTGGATCTAGTGGTCTTCAGATGCTTTTGTTTTTCATAACAGGTGGTTCATTAAAAGATATCATGCCATTTTTAGCGATACTGATTCAAATCTTAATTGTGGTTTGGATATTTGCAGCCATTCGACTTTCAGTCTTGTACAATAAGGCTTTAGATGATGCTGGTATAGAAGACTAGTTAAACTTTAGATGAAAAAAGGGGGCTTTCGCTCCCTTTTTTATTTAATTATCTGCTAAAAAACATTTCCACGCTATAACCTTAGAAAGAATGTGGAAATGATTATGAACCTGTTAACAAAATTATGCCCAGCTTATCATCAAGCAGGTGATGCTGGAAATTATGCAGCATTGTTGATGTATGTGGGCAGTCCCAGTGAATTATTGGGTGCTATGGCTGTTTCGGCTATGATGCTTGGCTATATATATAATAATGCTTTGCTGGCTATTGAATATATGCCTGTGAGTACAGCAAGCTTGTCTTCTATCTCTAAAAATGTAGAAAGTAAGGGTATTGCTGTGTCTCATAGTAAGGCATCAGGATTGACAGAAAATTCTCAAAATAATAATGATGGGCCACATTTGGGTTTATGATTTTAAATATATGTCATAACGAACATTACATTTCCCTTTAATTTGCATAGAAGGCTTGGGTAATCCGATAATGATGGGCGATCTGGTGTGTTGTTTTACAACCAATCTTTTATTACAGTTTTGATAAAGTGTTGTCCATGCTTTGAATGTTTGATCAAGAGTGACTTGCTGAATGACTTGCATGGCAAGTTTGGGTTTTGCAGATCGCTGTATTTCAAACATGGGATCAATATAGATGACATCATAAGGTGTGAGCAGATCTAAAACATCGCCATAGCATATTTCCCAATTGTCTAAGCCATAATTTTCTACTGCTTGGGAAAGGATAAGGTATAAAATTGGATTAATTTCACAGCTTTTAACTTTATGGCCAGCGTGTGCAAGGATAAAGCCATCTTTTCCAAGTCCACCAAAAGCATCCAGAACATGACTTTTTTGTTTTCCTATTGCTAAAAGAAGTGTGTGATGATCCGCAATTAAGCGTTGATATGATGAGGATTTAAAGTCTAAGGTGAAGCTTAAATTTTGAAATTTTAATTGGCAAGGGGTATCTAGGATTATAGTGAAATCTAGATTGGTGTCATGATAGTAATCATGAATTATTTTAGCATCGAATGAGATGGGGCCTTTTTGGATAATTTCAATCATAATTATGTCAGTTTAATAACAGTATAGTGAATCCGTGCGTGGCTGTATAGCATTGCAAAATTAGAGTTGAATGAAATTGAAAATAAATATATGATTTCTTCAGTTATTATTGGGGTTAGCTGTGCAAATATCAATTCGTGAAAAGTTGAAAAACATACTGGAACGTTATGCAAAGCTGGAAGCTGAGCAAATGGATGGTGAGTTAATGACAGATCACAAAGCATTTGAGAGAGTTGGTAAAGATATACATGCAATTATGCCTATCGTAAATGATTTTAAAGATTATTTAAAACTCGAGGAAGAAAAGCTTGATGCAATGGCTATGCTAGAAGAAGAAGGGTTTGAAGAGTTAGCTAGAGAAGAAATAGAGGGTATAGATGCTAAGTTAATTCTGTTGGAGCAATTTCTTATGGGGCATTTATTGCCCATAGATCCAGATGATGATAAAGATGTTTATTTAGAAATTCGATCTGGAGCAGGTGGGGATGAAGCCTCGTTGTTTGTTGGAGATTTATTGAGAATGTACCTAATGTATGCAGACAAACATCGTTGGAAATGTGCGCTTATTAGTCAATCCTTATCTAGTCAGGGAGGGTATAAAGAAGTGGTATATTCAATGAAAGGTAAATCAGTTTACCGGATGCTGAAATATGAAAGTGGCACACATCGAGTGCAAAGGGTTCCAGCGACAGAATCACAAGGTAGGATTCATACATCAACTGTTACAATTGCGATATTACCTCAGGTTGAGCAAATTGATGAGGTTGATATTAATAACCAAGATTTACGGGTTGATACGTACCGATCTAGTGGGGCTGGTGGTCAGCATGTCAATACAACAGATTCTGCAGTTAGAATTACACATATACCAACAGGAACCGTTGTAGAGTGTCAAGATGAGCGCTCACAACATAAGAATAAAGCAAAAGCAATGGCTTTATTATCAGCAAAAATCCTAAAACAACAAAGACTGACACAACAGAAGGCAATGAGTGAAGAGCGCTCAACACAAGTTGGTAGTGGAGAGCGATCAGAACGGATACGAACTTATAATTTCCCACAAAGTCGAGTGACGGATCATCGAATCGGACTGACATTATATCAACTGGATAGCTTGATGGAAGGCGATATTGAGGAGCTGATTGAGGTGCTTATCCGAGATGATAAAGCAAAAAGAATGGCAGGTTTGCTGGATGAGTGAAAACTTATCAGAGTTATTGATTAAATGGGCAAAGGGTGATCGTCAAACTTATTATGATATTTATAGGTTGCTAGAACACTATTTGTTGGTAAATTGGGGCAAGCTTCCTTTGGTGGGGCTAGATGATTTTTCAGAAAAAAAGATTGATCGGTTTAATGTTGCGTTAAGGGCTTATTTACAAGGGAAACCTTTGGCTTACCTTTCAAATTACGTTGAATTTTATGAACTGGAATTATATATCGAAGAAGGTGTGTTGATTCCCAGAGTAGATACGGAGTTTATGGTTAAAAAAATTATATCCCAGCTATCTGTGGGTGAAAAATTGCTGGAGCTTGGAACTGGAAGTGGTGCAATTTCTTGTGCAATTGCAAAAAACATACCCATTCAGATTGTAGCAATAGACAAATCAGTTAATGCCTTTGAAGTTGCTAAAAAAAATGTAGAAAAGTTGGCTTTAGGTGAGAAAATAGAAGTGATACAAACCAGTTGGTGTGATTATAATGGATCTGGATTTGATTGGGTGGTCGCTAATCCACCATATATTGATATTAATGATGAAAGTGTTGATGAAAATGTTAGAAGATATGAGCCTTTAGATGCACTATTTGCAAAAAAATCTGGCTATGAAGATCTCTTCTATATTATAGAAAATGCAAAAAAATGGTTAAATTCTGGTGGATTTTTAGCGATAGAGCATGGATTTATGCAGCAGGAAATCTTGATAAAAAAATTAAAGTCTAGTGGATATAGCAATATTTTTTTAGGTAGAGATGATAAACATCCCAGATACCTTATCGCTTCATACTAACGTTGTTATCTTGGCCTCATATTTCTTTCTAATGATAGTTGCTCTGAAATTCTGGTATCTATATTGTCAATTAACTCAGCAGAAGAGGTTTTATCTACTATAGCTGGTAGAGCGACAGCATCATAGGCATCATGTCTCATTATAGAGATCATAGTTGCAATGCTCCGTGTATGCCCTGATCGGCTTTTTAGTGCTTTAAATAATGCGGCTTTGTGGTGTATGGTGCCATTATATATATGGCCAATAGTCTTTACCCATGTAATAAAATCTTTAATGATCGTTCCAGTATCAGTCGTTATTGAGCTTACATTGGTCGTCCAACAGGCCTTATATTCTTCGATAAATTCCCCGGTTATTTGAATGGCTTGGAACTGTGGAATGATCAGTGGAAGCATGCTTTTGGGGAATTTAGGGTATGCAAAAAGTAGGGGGAAAATCATTTCTTGGAATGAAAATTCCTTTCTAGCTTTTTCATAAAAAATTTTCGCAAGCGTACCTGTGGATTCTGACTCGATACCATCTGGAAAATGAAAATCACTCGGTATGCTCAATAAAAGATAATTAAGCACCTCGCATTTTTTTGGTTTGAGAGCAATAGAGTCAATTAACTCTGAGGCTTTATCTGGTTCAATCTGGATGTTGTTTGATTGCTTAATAAGCATCATTAAAATAGCAAAAAAGTAGTGTGCATCATCTAAGTTGTTAAAATTAGAAAGGCGTATATTTTCCTCAGGTACTTCCTTTTGTATTCTAGAAATAGATTCTGTCGAATTTTTGAAGTTAAGGCCACTATTGATATATTCAGGTTTCCATAAATTTTCAGGATATGTTTTGGCATATAGATTTGAATTGGCATAAAATTGTGCGATGAAAAGCTTCAATATTCCTCTGGAAATCCGAAGTAAGGGCAGAAAAGTGTGCAAATAAAAGACCCTTACACCAAGTTTGGATAGTGTAAGGATGGTATCGAGGTCCTTATCTTGTAGAGCTTTTTCAAGAATTTCATTAACCTTTTTTGGTTCTAATATGATAATTTCAGAAAGTTTCTTCTCCCTGTTTTCCTGTTCTGTGGGAATGGTTGTGGATGGTTTGTTGTTGTGTGTCGGCATTAAATCCCTCGTCTTTAGCATGTGTAAGCAATATCTGATTTATCGTAAAGCAATTCACGATCTTTCGCAATATGCTGCTACAGAAATAAGAAAATAAAAGCTGTTATTGAGAATAAAATATGGCTATACTAGTATAGATTCTGATCAAATATGGATGGTGCTGGATGATGAAGGCAAAGTGTTGGGTTTTACTATGGGTTCTTACAGTTTTGAGTGGCTGTGGTGAGGTAGAGCATATCGACATTGAAACGCTCAAATTTGCAGAGGTATCATATTCTGTTGAAGGTGTAAGATTGGTAATCGACTCTAATCATATTTTTGAAAATGACAAGAAAACTTTGAAAAATCAGGCTGTAAAGGTATTACGTTCTCTGTATACGCAAGTAAGCGGAGAGTATTTTTCCCATGTCTTAATTAAGGCGCACTCAGATGATGCGTTAACGGAACGATCTGCAATGGATGTGACTGAGTATCAGGCTCAAGTCATTGCAGGGTATTTATGGTTTCGAGGTATTGATGCTGGAGAAATTGACGCTGTTGGGGAGGGGTTTTCTGAACCAGTTGCCGATACAGTTTCCGTCAATGGTGCTCGAGCCAATCAACGAATTGAAATTTTCCTGACTTGAGGATGAACTATGTTGGCTAGACTAATAATAGCACTATTAATGACTGTCAATATGATAGGTGCAAACTTGGATCCACTTGAATCTAAAGCGTTATCAGCTGAGGCTTTTTTGCCTTACGATGAGGCGAGGCAATTGATTGTTCGTGGAAGTGTCAATGTGGTATTGGGCGGAGACAGTAATCTTAATGTTGTTGAATATGATCCAGATGATGTAAATGTAAAAATGCTTGCTGGGGATGTTCTAGAAATAGAATCGAAAGCAATGGTGCGTTACGGTAAATCTTCTGAGGTACCAACAGTGGTGATTCGTTCTAATGATCGTTTTTTAAGTCTATATCGAATGAGTATTAGAGATCAAAGCTCATTAATTGCAAAAGATATAGAGTCTTTAACATTATCTCTGGAAGTTAAAACATCTGGTCATGTCATGATTGAAGGGATTATGAACTTGAATTATTTGAATGTTGCAAATTCAAGTAATGTTGAAATCTACTGGGTAAATTCACACTCTTTGGATGTGAATGTTGAACAAGGTGATGTGACATTGGCAGGCAGGGTTAACTTTTTAACAATGAAGGGTCAGAAGGAATCAAATGTAGATGCTTCAGGTTTAATTGCAAAACGTTCTTGGGTTTCAGCTGTTGAAACTGCAAAAGTATCCATATTTCCAACGGATGCAATGTATGTTTATACCAAAGATTTTGCTTTGGTTGATGTCAAGCACAAACCAGCTATCTATGCACCAGTCAATCAAGCGCCGTCTGCTATCGTTCTTAACTATATCGAAATGGAAAAACGTTTAGCGGCTAACTAAATCATCTATTTGCATGATGAGCATATCTTGAATATGGTTAAGTGTTAGAAAATTTTTCATTGAATCTATAATTGGGTAATAGCTACTTTTCATTCTGGATGTAGCAATTTTATGTGTCAGCCAATGCGCCTTGACATGCGCTCGTTTTCTCTGAGAGCTATAGAATTTACTGGGTTGGTTGAAAGCAAGGATTTGTGTCAAAGTTTGGATGTCAGTTAATGCAAGGTTAAACCCAATACCTGCAAGAGGGTGAGGGTGGTGAAGCGCACTACCAACCAGAAAGACATTATTTTTATGGTAAGTGCTGGCTAGGCTTGATGTAAGTTCAATATGTTGATGATGTTCGATAAGTAAGAGGTTGTCTATGGATATATGCTTCTCAATTGTTTCTCTCAGGCCATTTTGTAAAATCTCATTATGCATTAGCTCATCACAGGACCAAATAATTGCAGATTGATATGGGTTTGATAAAGTTAGTTGACCAAATGTGCCATAGGAGCGAAATGTTTGAGAAATACCTTTTTGTTCTTGAGTGTGGGTAATAATAGCGGTATGTGCATATTGTTTATAGCGATAGTAAGCGGTTTCAATCCCCATCTTTTTTCGGATTAAAGATGACCGGCCATCGGCTGCTATCAATGATTTAAATGGAATAGTTTGTGTTTCCAGGTATAGAGAATTATTTCTAATATCAACAGCTTTGTCAGTAATGTGTGGTATATCTTGTATCTGGGTTGCAATACTGTGTAATAAATCATTGTAGTAAATGATGTGACAAAAGGGTTTTTGCCTATGGATGGTTGTGGGTGTTGAAAAATCTAAGGTAAGCTCGTGAATTTTTTGATGCCGAGGTGAAATACCCAGCATATTTAAAAACTCGAGATGTTTGGGGTGAATGGCAAAAGCCATATTTGGTAACAATGATGGTTTTGGACCAATTAGTGTTACTGGTTGAGCATGGCGAGATAAAGATAGAGCCATAATTTGCCCAACGGGACCAGTACCAACAACAATATTACTCATCAGGGTTGCCCATATGGTGAATATAATCTTGAAATATGGGGGATACAAGTTGGCTATAAAAGCCAATTTTTTGTTTAAGTTTGGTTATTGTGTCTGGGGCTGTGATGAGTGGGATCTGTGAAAACAGAATCTTATTTTGTTCATACAGCTCTTTAGATTTTGCTTCTATACTATTAATATCGTTAAATTTTACGATTTGTTTTAGTTGGAAAATAGTATGATTTAGGCCTGAAGCTGTAATGGGCTCTATGGTCAATGCTGCATTCCCGAGTAATAGAGTTTTATTGTAAAAGGAGTGATTGGCCATTTTTGGTATTATAGTATGGAAATAAGGTTTTTTTATGCTGTTAATATGAACAGATTTTGGCAAAATTTTATTTAATGATGATACGGATATTTTTAAATGCTGAAGGGGGTAGGGTGAAGAGAGTATCAATGATCCTTGGTGATCTGGAATGGTGGCTAGGATGAATTTTTCATACTGTTGCTGATGTAGTGTATTGCCATCAATATTTGCTGGTATAACCATACAGTGGTAAGGCATGCGTTTGCTATATGAGATTTGAGCAACTTTAGCGCAAAGTGAATTACTGCCATCACAACCAATTAGGTAATCGCTTTTGAAGGTCTCCGTAGAGGATTCCAGTGATAATGGGGTTAGTTTTCCAGAAAGAATAGTGGTGTTTTTAAATTGTGTATATTTTTGTAATGCGATTAAAAGGTCACTTTGCCAAATTCCAGCACAGAGATAGGGTGTTTTTGCTGGCCGTATGTAACAGGGGATTATAGCGGTATAAGATTTTATACGAAGTGATGTATAACATTTATGAATGGGGATGTGAAAACCCAGTTGGGTTAAAAAATTGATGCTAGTGTGTGTTAATAATATAAGCTTGTTACCAACGGGAGAGGTTGAGCCAATGAGTTGATGCTCCCATTGTTTAATTTGACAGATACGCTCAAGAATTAGTCCTGCAGGGCCACTACCAAGGATAGTGATCATGATTTCATTAAATGATGAATGTCCTTGATGGATTTTGCGGCATTAATTGTTAGATTTTTATACCCCAGTTCTGTAACAAGAATATCATCTTCAATCCTAATCCCCATATTTTTATATTTACCTTCATCACGAATATAAATTCCTGGCTCAATGGTAATAATCATACCAGGATGTAATGTATCATCTATACTTGGAATGTCATGCACATCTAGGCCCAAAGTATGTCCAACTCTATGAGGGAAATAATTTTGATACAGTTTGTCCTCTATGGCTATATCGAATGAAGTTTTAATAATACCCAAATCAATTAAATGCTGTGTCATGCGTAGCACAGAATATTCTTGAAGTTCATTGAATGTTTTCTTGGAGCGAACTTGTTTAATGGTGGCAGTTTGTACATCAAGACAGGCTTCATATAGTGCTTGTTGCGGTGCTGAAAATTTCCCACTTGCTGGAAATGTTCTAGAAATATCAGAAACATATTGTTGATATTCACAACCAGCATCGACCAAAACCATTTCTGAGTGGCTCAATACTTGATTGTTTTTTGAATAATGCAAAGTGAGTGCATTTTTTCCACAAGCAATGATGGGTGGGTAAGCTTGAGACATTGCGCCCTGGGCCATTATTTTTTGAATAAATAATCCCATAAGTTCTGCTTCATGCTTTGACTGTGGCGCATGCTGCATTAAATAATTATGTGCATTGGCTGTAATTTCGCAAGCTTTAGAAATGACGTTAATTTCATATCGATCTTTGATGATGCGCATATGATCAACCAGTGATTTTCCATCCAAAATATTGCCATCAAAAGTTAGAGACTGAGGTATGTCGCCGATAATAAATAGGTTTTCTGTGTTTTTTAATAGTGTATTAAGGTTGTTGAGGTGTAAGGAGCTGCTCCAGGTGTCTACTTGTAGCTCGTCAATGCTGCTTTCAGCCAATACTGGTCCATTCCATAAAGTATAATTAGCGTCTTGTGATGTTGACCAGAAATGCGCTTTATCTTTTGTTAGTAATAGCCACGCAGAAGGCTCATCAAATCCAGTTAGATAATAGAAGTATCTGTTCGGGTGGTATGGGTAGTAGTGTACATCACCATTTCGGATAATGGTTCCTGGCTGGTGGATTAAAAAAGCATCCGTCGAGTGAAGGTTTTTCTGTAAGCGCTCTCTTCTTTCTACAAAAGGCTGCATATTAAGTCTCACGTTTTCTTAAATGTAGCAATTCAAGCAGTATTAGACAAGGTGATAATTACACACCATGCTTTTCAAATTAATGGATCAAGGCGATAGTGTCTGAAATATATTAGGAATTTTAGGTATAGCAGGAAAATAAAGTATCTACACTACTGGTTGAAAATAAAAAGTGCAAATCTAAGATATTGAAAATTAATAGAGTTGTTGAGAGGTGTAAAAAGGATTGCTCAAAGCAGAACCTGTAAAATCTAAGTAATATTTGAGTAATAAAGCTGACTTTTGTTTGAAACGTGCTACAATGTGTAGGTGCCTTGGGCCGGTTAGTTGTTCTTGAATCAAATGATGAAAGAGGACTGAGATGTAGATACTTTGTTGTGCATGCCTATTTTTAGGAAGCCTGATAAGATCTCATCAAGATGTCCATAGTGAACGTAACTGTTCAGAGCAAAATACTGGCTTAAGGCTTATTGTTATGATAAATGTATTGTATAATAAATAAAAAAGAGAGTTTAAAGTGAACTTTGAAAAAAATAAAAAATTAAAAGAAGCAGTTTTCGGATATGTGTCTAAAGTTCAATTCTTAATTAGAAGATCGTCTACATTGGGTAAAATTAAAACTTATATGGAGATAAGCCTCAATAAGTTGATGAGGCGTTATAACACATTGCTCACTGAAGCAGCGCAAGATCAGTCAGCGGTGTTTTCATATTTATGTCGTATAAATGACAAGGGTAATACAAATAATTTTTGTTATTCTGTTATAGCAATTGAGAATAAAATACGTAAAGTATTTGAAGAATTTGATGTGAATATTGATTTCTTATTCGATAATAATATTGCTTGGTTGGATTTCGCTAACTTTGTCATAGATCTTGCCGATATTTTAGAAAATCGTAAGCAAGATGGGGAAATTTCACCTGAGAATGAAACGGAGGTTATCCGTGAAGAAATGCATGGCCTAGTGGTGAGGCGATATACAATGATTCGGGTTGAAATTGTTGAAATTATGGTTATTCGATTAAACACGGTTACATTAATTAGTGGGATTGCAATACAGTTGCGTTCAGTATTACAGATCCATACAGAGATTAATGATGTTAAGTGTCGCTCAACTTTACATCAAGAAGGTCAAGTTAGTACTTTGGTGGTTGAAGATGATGATCATTCACCCAAATCATCTGTTCAAGATCGCCTTCCTCATTAAACTTGTGAGGCTTGATAAAATCACGTAGCATTACTAAAAAGGTAATGCATGCGTTCTTATATTTTAATTCCCTACTACAGTTCAACAGGTTGTTGTGAAAAATTAGCAATGTATATTGCAAGAGGTGTTGAGTTAGAAGGTATGGAGGCGAGAATAAGAAGGATTCCTGCAATAGGAAGAGATGATCCAGTCGGTGCGCTATTGGTATCAAAAGAGGATATAATCGGTTGTTCAGGCATGATTATTGGTTCACCCACACGTTTTGGTCATATGTCAGCAGCTGTTCAATCTTTTTGGGATAAAACAGGTGATGTTTGGTATGGTGGGCAGCTTATTGGTAAACCTGGCGCTGTATTTACTTCTTCTTCTTCTATGCATGGTGGCCAAGAATCTACATTGCTTGGGATGATGATGCCACTTATACATCATGGTATGATTGTAGTTGGAATACCTTATTCCGAACAAGCAGTGTGCAGTACTCAAAAAGGTGGCGGCCCTTATGGTGCTAGTTCGCTAGAATCTGGCCCGCTTAGTGAGGATGAGCTGGCCATTTGTCATGCTCTAGGAAGGCGTGTTGCGCAAATTGCGAAAAAGTTAAGCGATTGATTGTTTTTTCAAATATCTTATGGTATAACAACGCAAACGCACGTAGTTTTGATCTTCTCTCGGGGGTGTCTGAAGAGATTTGGGAGATGCAGCTGCGGATGACTATTAACCCTTGGAGAAAAAAATGATTGATATAAAAGATATGTTTGCTTGTGGTGTTCATTATGGACATCGTACCGCCTTCTCTGACCCTAGAATGGCTCAGTATGTTTACACACAGAAGAATGATCTTCAGATCATTGATTTAACACAAACCTCACGTTTGTTTGCTGAAGGCTTAACTTTCGTCGATCAATTGGTGCGAAGTGGCGGTAGAATTGTTGTTATTGGTACCAAACAAGCAGCACAACAGCTTGTACAAAAATACGGTATAGAAATGGAAATGCCTTATGTTGATCAAAGATGGTATGCGGGAACTTTAACAAACTTTAAAACGATTCGTTCATCCGTTGATCGTTTAGCAGAATTAGACAAACGGTTTAAAGTATCCGATTTTAAAGGCTTAACAAAAAAAGAACGTTTGGTATTGCAGCGTGAGCGTGCCAAGCTAACCTTGAGTCTTGGTGGGGTGAAAGAATTAAATACACTGCCAGAGGCGCTGTTTGTTATAGATGTTTCACAAGAAAGAATTGCGATTAAAGAAGCCAATAAGCTTGGTATACCAGTTGTTGGTATCGTGGATACCAACTGCTCACCAGAAGGTGTTGATTATGTGATTCCTGGTAATGATGACGCAATGAGTGCGATTGAATATTATTTGGACTGTTTGTCTCAGGTTGTTAAGGTCGCAAGCTCAGAGTTAAAAGCTGTTCAAGAAAAAATTGCAAAGCGTAATAAGCCAGTGATTAAGAAAGCCCCTACAAAGGAAGTTTCAGTAAAATCTGAGAAAGAAGTTTCTGTGAAAGTAGAGGTGGCTGAAGAAAAAGTTGAGAAGAAACCTGTGAAAAAGGTTGTTAAAAAAGTGGCTAAAGCAACAATGGCTGTAGAGCCTGAGAAAAAAACTGCCAAAGAAGTTGTCAGTAAGTCAGAAAAAGAAGAGACTAAAGCAACTGTGAAAAAGGTAGTTTCAAAGAAACCTGCTGCTAAGAAAGCAGTTGTAAAGAAGGTAGAGAAATCTGAAAAAAAATCAGCTAGCAAGCCATCAACGAAGGAGTAAATCATGAGTGAACAAATTCAAAATTTGACTGAGTTGGTCAAACAATTGAGAGCAAAATCAGGTGCTGGTATTATGGCGTGTAAAAAGGCTATTGTTGAGGCAAATGGTGATGTGGAAAAAGCATATGATATGTTGTTAGCCAAAGGCGAAAAAATGGCTGAAAGTAAAGCTGATCGTTCTGTTAATGAAGGTATGTTGGCTACTATTTCTGGTGATCATGATGTTGCTATTGTTGCTGTAAAGTGTGAGACAGATTTTGTATCATCAAATCCTGATTTTCAGAATTTCGTTAATGCTATTTCGAAGATTGCTTATGAAAATAAAGCTTTAGATGTTGTCACGTTATCGGCCTTGAAAATGGGTGCAGGTAGTGTGGAAACTGAAAGGGTAGCTTTGGTTAGTAAGGTTGGTGAAAATGTTCAAATATCTGAATGTCAGTATTACCAAAATGACAAAGGGTATGCTTCTGTATACCGTCATGGTGATAAATTGGCTTGTGCAGTCTTTTTAAATACTCAGAATGAAGTTGTGGGTAAGGATATAGGCATGCATGTGGTTGCAATGAATCCTTTAGCAACAAAAGCAAAAGATGTGCCCTCAGAGATAGTTGAGCGCAAGCAAGCTTTATTTTCAACACAAGTAGAAAAAATGGGAAAACCTGGGTTTGCTCAAAAAATCATTGATGGGAAAATGGCAAAATTCTTAAAAGAAGTTTGCTTATTGGATCAAATATTTGTAAAAGAGGCAAAAATGACTGTGGCTGAATATCTTAAGCAAGAAAAATCAGAAGTTTTACATTTTATACGAGTACAGTTAAACTAGTACTTACAAATTGTAATAGTTGTATCATAAGGAGAATAGGTGATGATAGATCAGTTAAAGCCAAATATGCAGCAGGGGATAGACGCTTATAAGCAGGAATTGTCTTCATTAAGAACTGGGCGGGCACATCCTGGGTTGCTAAGTAAAGTGGTCGTGGATTATTATGGAAATATGACTGCATTGAGTCAAATGGCCAATGTAACTGTTTCAGATTCTAGAACTTTGATGATTACTCCTTGGGATAAGCAAGCTTCTGATATCATTGTTAAGGCCATTCAAATATCTGATTTGGGTTTAACGCCTGCTTTAATCGGAAGTGCAATTCGGGTTTCAATACCGATGTTGACAGAGGATAGACGTAAAGATTTGGTCAAACATTTGAAAGCTGAATCTGAGAAAGCAAAAGTAAGTGTTCGTAATATTAGGCGCAATGCTATGGCTGAAATTAAAGAAGGCGTCAAGGAAAAACTTATCTCTGAAGATGAAGAAAGGAAGTTTGCACAAGAGATTCAAAAAATAACTGATCAAATGACTGCAACGATCGATCAATTAACGCAAGATAAAGAAAAAGAATTAATGACTGTATAATAATGGGCAAACAAGCTAAGCATATTGCTGTCATTATGGATGGAAATGGGCGTTGGGCTCAGTCTTTGGGGCTGCCGCGAAGCGCTGGTCATAAAGCGGGTTCTGAGATCATACAGGAAATTTCCAAAGCTGCTATAGAATTGGGTGTTGAATGTTTGACATTGTTTGGTCTAAGTCGTGATAATTTGCAAAGATCTAAAGGCGAAGTTAGTTATCTATTAAAATTGATTATTAATTCTATAGAGGAATATATACCTGATATGGTTGAAAATGGTATTTGCATACGGTTTATTGGCGATATTGAAGGATTGGGGGAGTCTGTTTTTCAGAGTTGCCAAAAGGCTGAATTAATAACGTCTCATAATCATAAGCTTATTTTAATGATTGCATTGAATTTTAGTGGCAGATGGCAGATTGAAAAAACTGCAAAAGAACTGTGTAATGGTGGTATACCCCTGAATGACGAAACCATACGCTCAGCATTTCAATCATTACTACCATCTAATCCAGATATTTTAATTCGCACAGGTGGTGATCATCGGATCAGTGATTTTGTTTTATATCACTTGGCTTACACAGAGATATTCTTTTTAGATGTTAAATGGCCTGACTTTACCAGACAGCATTTACAAAAGGTGCTATTTTCCTATGGTGATACAGACAGACGTTATGGAAAAATACAGGAAACGTTATGAAAACAAGAATATTGACAGCTTTGGGTTTAGTGGGTGTCTTTTTTCCAATATATTTTTTTCTATCGGCTAAGGTTTTTTATTTCTTCAGTTTGTTACTGGGGTATGGGTTATATGTTGAAAGTTATAGAATAACGTATGGTAGGCAACAATCTTTATTTTGGGGTGGTTTGCCCATTTTGATTCAAGTTCCATTGATTGGGCTGTTTGCAATATATTGCAAAAATACTCATATTGAACACTCTATTGTTCTGTTAAGTTCATTACATTTTATGATCTGCTTTGCGGTTTTGTCCTGGTTGTTAAGAGTGTTTTCAATGTTTTTGAAAGCCCCCATTTTTAATTCTCGCCAACTATATTGGTGCCAGATGTTAGATATTACCTTGTTTGTCCAGGGGCTGAGGCTAGCATATGGGATAGATAGGATGTTTGTTTTTAATATATTGGTCATCATTGTGGGAATTGATTCATTTGGTTATTTTGTTGGCCGGTATTGGGGTAATACAAGAATTTTTCCAAAAATTAGCCCCAATAAAACGTTTGAGGGGTATATTGGTGGATTGGTATGGGTTGGTTTATATGGAAGTATCATTCTGATACCTAAAGAAATGTCAATATTGACCTTGACATTGTTTCTGCACATGGTATACATACTTGCGATAACAGGCGATTTATTGGTAAGTTACCAAAAGCGATTATTAGATGTAAAAGATTCTGGAACGCTATTACCTGGCCATGGAGGACTCTTGGATAGGTTTGATAGTTGGATCTTTGTATTAGCTTTTGTATATTACCTAATGGTCATTAACTAAAATTTGGAGTATGACATTGAATATTAAGAAAATGCTTAGCTGTGTGTTGTTTTCCCCCCTTTTTTTCCTTGCTCAAGCAGAAATTGTTAACACTATTGATGTGCAAGGATTACAATTGGTCTCCTTGGATGCGATATCGGCTTATATTATGATTTCAGTTGGTCAAGATGTTGATTCAAATGATATTCGCGCTCAGGTGACAACATTGTATGAAACTGGTTTATTTCAACAAATTGAAATAAAAGTTAGCGACTATGAAATGGTCATTTATTGCACAGAACAACCCGTACTTCAGAGCATTAAGGTTGATGATGAAAATGGTGTTTTGCCTGAAGATCAGGTAAAAAAACAGTTAGAAGCAGCGGGCATTATAAAAGCAGAGTTACTCAATGAATCTGTGGTAGAAGAGTTCAGGGTGATGACTGAGTATAGCCTGAAGCAGTATGGTTTTAGCAATGCAGAAATAGCAACAAAGATTGAATCAGTTGGGGATAATGTTGCAATATTACATATCCATATCAAGGAGGGTGAGTCGACAAAATTAAAATCAATAAAGTTTGAAGGAGATTTAAAATTACCAGAAAGAGAGCTTAGAGCATTATTGGGTTCTCAAACTACTGGGCTTTTATCTTTTTATACAAGAAATGATTTATTCTCTGAGCAACGGTTATCTGAAGATCGTGACCGTCTGGTTAGTTATTATCAATCTAAAGGCTATTTAGCCCCATCTATTCAGCTTCTTACAGAGCCTACAGTACCTTTTCAGAGGATGTGGAACTCAGATTATCAACAAGCTGTGTTTGATATAGACACAGGCCCAAAATTCTATGTGGATAGTGTTAACTTTGAAAACACAAATGATGAATGGCCTGATGAGTTGAAAGTCAAAATATTAAACAGGGTGAATGGTAGAGTATTGGATCGAGAGGTTCATTCTATCGTGAGAGATGAATTACTGCAGCACTATAAAGATGATGAGTTTAAAGATTTTTATGTCACAGGCTTGGAGCATGAAATTTCTGGGTACGATAAAGTGCATATTCGGCTAAATTTAGTTAAAACGATATCCAACGTTCGTTATATTTCATTTCATGGAAATTATGTTACGTATGATGAACCTTTGCGTCGGGCATTGCTAATAGAGGAGGCAAAGCCATTTAATGCATCTATGTTGGCTCAAACACATCAATCTTTACTAAACCTTGGTTATTTAAAATCAGCCAATATAACACCAATAAAGGTGGGTGAAAATGAATACGATATTGACATTGAAATCAAAGAAGCTTCTACGTTACAGGGTGATATGAATTTTGACTTTGGTAGTGGTCCCTGGGGGCTTTCTTTCAATGCAGCTGACCCAAATGCTTTTGGTACGGGTAATAATATTACTTTAAGTGTCTCAGGTAATCTGGAAAAGCAGCAGATCAGTGCTTCTTATATTCAGCCCAACTTTACATTGTCTAGGCATCATTTAACCAATAGCTTATCCTATGTTCGTCAGAGCAAAGAAGATAAAAATAATATGAGCTATCATGTGGATAGTTTTAATTATATTTCAGGTTACTCAATTCCAGTGTCGTATAATTTTCGATTTGATTTTGGTGGCGGCATATTATTTGACCAATATTATGGTGTTGAAAAAGCATCCTCAATTATAAGGGATTTCTTTGAAGATCAAAGCAGCCTTGTTGAGCAGTATAAGTTATCAGCAGGCTTTTCTTATCGTGATATTGATAGTTCATACATGCCAACACAAGGGCTGACATTTGATTTCTCATCTTCAGCAACCATACCATATAGAAATTCGTTGTCTTATTATCAAATTATTGCAGAAGGTCGATATTACTATAAAATTAATGAAATGTTTGATCAACCAATTGTGCTTAGAACACGTTTATTGGGTAAGCATGTAGATGACTATAGCAATAAGGATAAAGATGTAGCATTCTTTGCTCGACATACTTGTGGTGGTCTCGGTACAGTTCGGGGTTATAGCGGTATGGGGCCACTTTATAAAAACCAAATTCGTAAAGAAACTGTGGACAAAGATACCAATGAAACAGTAATAGTTGTAAGGGAAGTTGATGCTCTAAAAGGTGGTACTACATTGCTGGTTGCAAATGCTGAGATTCAATTACCTTCTCTTTTGCCCGACTATATAACACCTTACTTATATGTAGATATGGGGAATGTTTTTGATGATTCAGAAAGTATTAGTATTGGTGAAATGCGGGGATCTGCAGGCATGTCTGCAACAGTTAAAACACCTATGATGACTTTTACGACATCATTTGGTATTCCATTTAATAATAAATCCACGGATAATTTCAGCCCCTTTAGCTTTGGTGTTGGGGTAATGTTTTGATTGCTAAATTTTGATTTTTTTGGCAAGATATGGTTAATGTAACGGAGGAATACTCAATGAAACGGAAAATAATAGGAACAATTTTAACCTTGGTGGCATGTGTATCATTTGTACAAGCTTTGGATAAAGGGCTTCAGGTAGCATATATTGATTTGGAAAAAATATTTTCATCTCAGGTGATTTCATCTAAATTTGATTCTTTAAAATCAGAATTTGATAAGCGCCATGATGAATTTCAAGCAGCACAAGATAAGCTTGAAGCCATGGTTGCTGAGCATGAAATTGAATCCCCTTTAATGACTAAAATTGTGAAAGACAACCGTGAGCAGGAACTAAAAGATATGGCTCATAAGTTATCAAAGCAAGGTGCTGAAATGACACAAGAGTATTATGGTCGTCAACAAGAATTGAAATCTAATTACTTAAAGCAAGCTTCAGATATATCTGAACGTTTAGCTAAAAAGCATGAAATTAGTGTTGTAATGGCTCGGCATAATCTACTATTTGCTGATCCATCTTTAGATCTTACAGATGAGTTACTATTAGAATTTAAGTGATCTGTGGTGTTGATGAAGCGGGTAGAGGCCCTTTAGCTGGGCCTGTTGTTGCCGCTTCAGTTATCTTAATTCGGGATATACCCGGGTTAAATGACTCTAAACTATTAACACCAGCCAAAAGAATTCGCTTGTTCCCATTAATTGCTTCTAACGCCATTTGGGCATATGCTCTAGCAAGCGCTTCTGAAATTGATCGGATAAATATCTTAAGGGCAACGCACCTTGCTATGGTCCGTTCAGTTTTGGCATTATCGGTATCACCTTCGAAAGTTTTGGTTGATGGCCGTGATGAAATTGATGTACCTTATCCTTGCACATCCATTATTAAGGGTGATCAGAAAGAAAAAAGTATTATGGCAGCTTCAATTATAGCAAAAACAGTTCGTGATAAAATAATGCAAATGATTGCAATTAAATATCCACTTTATGGTTTTGACCAACATTATGGTTATCCAACTAAAATGCATCGAGAGAGGATTGGGGAATATGGACGTTGTATTCATCATAGGTTAAGTTTTGGAAAATGAGCAATTCTTTTTCACATCTTCAAATTCATACACATTATTCGGTATCCGAGGGTTTGTGTCGCGTGGAAGATATTGCGACTCAAGCTGCTTTGGGAAACATTAGTGCATGCGCCATTACGGATAAGGACAATTTATTTGCTTGGGTAAAATTCTACCTTACCATGCGCTCCTCTGGGATAAAGCCAATTTGTGGTGTAGATATTTTATTTACATTATTAGATACCCCAATTGAAGCCACATTGTTGTGTTTAAATAATGATGGGTATCAGTCACTTGTTTCATTGGTTAGTCAATCTTACCTAAACTCTAAACGAATTGGCAACAGACCTGCTGTGGATTTGGATACTTTGTTGAATGCCTCTGGTATTGTAATTATTATTCATAGCAATTGTTATATGAATTTAATGCAGCAAAATAAGGAAGAGCGTTTTCAGATATTGCTCGCGCCTTTACTGCATTTGTTAGAATCAAGGCGATTATTTGCTTCATTAAAGCGAGTATCACATGCATCAGAGAGCCTAAATGTTCGATGGGCGAACTGGGTATCCAGTTTACATATCCCATTGGTTGCCTTGAATGGTGTTTGTTTTATGTCTGAATCAGAGTATCAAGCGCATGAAATTCGGGTTTGTATTGATCAATCGACCGTTATTCAGAATAAAAACAGAGTGATTAAGCACACAAAACATCAATATTTTAAAACTGCTCAAGAAATGAATGCGTTATTTAGTGACGCAAAAATTATTCTAGATAACACCGAAAAGTTATCGAAACGGTGCAATGTAACAATAGAAATGAATAAGGTTTATTTGCCTGAGGTTACTTCTGAAAACATAGGGGTATATTTTGCCAAAATGGTTAAATCTGGCCTTGCATTGCGACTTAAAAAACTTGTTTCAAAGGCGAAAAAAGATGAGATATATCACACAAGAATAGAGCGTGAAATAGAAACCATTAACGATATGGGGTTCTCCAGTTACTTTTTGATTGTGGCAGACTTTATTCGTTGGTCTAAACTAAATGGCGTGCCTGTAGGGCCTGGAAGGGGGTCAGGTGCTGGGTCATTAGCAGCATATGCTTTGGGTATTACAGATATTGATCCATTAGAATATGACTTGCTGTTTGAGCGTTTTTTAAACCCTGAAAGGGTATCAATGCCAGATTTTGATATTGACTTTTGTATGGTTGGTCGAGACCGAGTCATTGACTATGTTGCTAAGAAATATGGGCGGGAGAATGTATCACAAATTATTACCTATGGCCGCATGGCTGCAAAAGCGGTGATTCGAGATGTTGGTCGAGTATTGGGGCATCCTTATGGTTTTGTCGATAAATTGGCCAAATTAATTCCATTTGATTTGGGTATTACCTTAGATAAAGCAATGGTTCAAGAGCCGATGTTGGCCAAACGATATGAGCAAGAATATGAAGTAAGGCAATTAATGGATTTATGCCGAACATTGGAAGGACTTGTGCGCAATGTTGGTACACACGCAGGTGGTGTTGTCATTGCACCATCAAAGATCAGTGATTATTCACCCATATATTGTGATTCTGAACAAAACAGTATTGTTTCTCAATTTGATAAAGATGATATTGAGAAAATTGGATTGGTGAAGTTTGACTTCTTAGGGCTTAGAACATTAACCACTATTCATTGGGCGATTGATAACATTAAAGTATCTAAAGGCATCGAGCTGGATATTACAGAAATTCCTTTGGATGACGAGAAGACTTTTGAACTGTTGCAAGCTTGTACGACAACAGGCGTTTTTCAGCTAGAATCTCAAGGCATGAAAGAATTAATTGATCGTCTAGCACCAGATTGTTTTGAAGATATTGTTGCATTGGTTGCTTTGTATCGACCTGGTCCTTTGCAGTCAGGCATGGTCGATGATTTCGTAAAGAGAAAACATGGTATTGAGGAAGTTGTTTATCATCATCCTCTGTTAGAGCCAATATTAAATGAGACCTATGGGGTTATTTTATACCAAGAGCAAGTGATGAGAATTGCTCAGGATATGGCTGGTTTCTCATTGGGCAGTGCTGATTTACTTAGACGTGCAATGGGAAAAAAGAAATTTGAGGAGATGGAAAAACAACGATCTGTATTCCTTGAAGGTGCAGTTGCGGCCAAAATTGATAAAAATGTTGCTTTGGAAATATTTAATTTAATAGAAAAATTTGCAGGCTATGGATTTAACAAATCACATTCAGCAGCTTATGCACTAATTTCATACCAAACAGCCTGGTTGAAAGCAAATTACCCAACTGAGTTTATGGCATCGGTGTTGTCTTCTGATATGGACAATACCGATAAGGTAATCCATTTTTTAGAAGATGTGGCACAAATGGGTTTGAAGGTTTTACCACCGTGTATTAATGAATCAAAATCAGTGTTTTCAGTAGTAGAAGAGGGTGTTATTCGTTATGGATTATCTGCCATTAAAGGTGTGGGTGGTAAAGCCTCAGAGAAAATGGTTGAAGCTAGAAAAGATGGTTCTTTTAAAGATTTGGTCGATTTATCTTTAAGGGTTGATAAGATCAACAAGAAGCTTTTAGAGTCATTGATTAAATCAGGTGCATGTGATGTTTGGGGTGTTGATAGAGGCAGTTTATTGGCCTCAATTGACAAAGCTGTAATGGCGTATCAGAAAGCCAATCACAGTCAGCAACAAGGCCAACAAGATTTGTTTGGTGGCACTGTCAGTTTTGACTATGTTGATGCCCCCATTATTTCAACTGCAGTTAAACTGCAGTTTGAAAGAGATAGTTTGGGGTATTTTTTAACCGGTCACCCATTGACAGATTTGCGGTTAGAGCTATCAAATTTTGGAATGAAAAAGTTATCAAATGTATCCACAGCTGATAAAAATGTTAAAATTGCGGCTGTTATTAATAAGATAAAAGTGGTTAAAACCAAAAAAGGTGCAAGGATTGCATTTGTTGAGGTAACGGATGAATCCGGTAGAATAGATGTAGCATTCTTTGATGAGGCTTATACAGAATTTTATGATTTAATTGGGGATGGGGGTATCTTAATCATTGAGGGTCCTGTTTCATTGGATAAATTTACCCAGAAGCCAAGGCTTCAGTGTATAAAGGCTGAAACTTTTGAGAATTTCAGGGCGCAAAGATCCAAGCAGTTGGTTATTTATTTAAAAGATATAAAAGAAGACAGTATTGCTTCATTATCACAGATATTGTCAACCCATAAGGGAAGAACGAAGATACAGGTTATTTATCAATCTGAAAAGGGAGATGCAGAATTTATTCTTCCAATAACCACAGAGGTTAATTCACAATTATTATCACAACTTAATTCAGCTCAAGGTGTTTATCAGTGTCAAATTATGTATAAAGGATTTGACCATCCTGTGACCGTTAAAATATAGCATTTTATTTGTTTTTCTATGTTGGGTAAACATTAAAAATCTGTGGTGTGATTGACCAAATAAGTGATTTCTATATTGCAATAATCTTTTGATTGTCAATTTAATTATTGATTATTATTTGTTTTTTATCTTTATTTATCAATCTATCTGTGATATTTTTAAATACACTAACAACCTAAGAAAGTTATGAAAAATTTAAAAAATATATTCGTATTTACATTCCATGCTTGTGCATTGCTAGGGTTGGCCTATCTGTCTGTAATAGCGGCATCTCTACTGACCCCTGAGATGGCAGTACTTTTCTTTTGTATGGAAATCTTTATAATATTGCATGCATTTGTTAAAAATTTTTATATTGTTGCTTTTCGATCAAAGAAAGCACTCAGTTTTTATAAAAATTATAAACATGTTTTAAATTTTATTGAGACCTTAGGTTTTATAGCGGAAAATACATGTCTAATTTTGGTGATGGTTCAGCTCATGGGAACAGGCTATCTTTCTATATATATTGGCTTTTCTTTCCTATCAGCTCTGGCTTTACAGATTGGGATATATCATTTTGATAGTAATAATATGTTGTCATTAAGTCTTGATTTTTTATTAGATCACTTGTTAGATGTAAACTATTACATATCGCTTGTGTGCATGATGCTACCGCTTCTCTTTGTAGAAGGAGCGGGCGCAATTATTTTTCCGATATTCAGTTTAATAGGGTCAGCAATGTATTTTTCCCTACTTGATTTAGACTTGTTATTAGTCACATCTGAGTTTGTAAAATTAGCTAACAACTATTTGGACGCATTTGATGGAAAAATAATTAATGCAAAAAATATAGAGATTATAAAAGGTAGAGAAAAGTATGTAAGAGCATACCTAATTAGGTTATCCAAAGTAGTACCTCATGAGGTAACTCAACAAATCTACAATACTGTTAATTCTAAATTTCCAGATAATCCCATCATCCCTGCAGACATGAAAGTAGTATAATACAGCTTTCAAACTTCATGATTGGTGACAGAATCTACTATTAAATGTTTTCTTGATCAGGGGTGTATACAAAATCAGCCAATTGACCAGTCAATAGGGGGTATGTGGTTTTTCTCTAACATTTCATTGGCTGATGAAAATGGCTTGCTGTCCATAAACCCTCGATATGATGATAGCGGGGAGGGGTGGCTAGATTGAATAATACCATGTCGTTTATCAATTAAAGGAAGCTTTGATTGAGCATCTTTTCCCCACAGAATAAATACCGCAAAGGCTTTTTCTTCACTGATGAGCTTAATGACTTTGTCAGTGAATTTTATCCAACCAAGCTGATGGTGTGACCTAGGTTCGTTGTGTCTTACAGTGAGTGTACTATTAAGCAGTAAGACGCCTTCAGAAGCCCAGTTGCTGAGATTTCCATGAGATGGGTAAGGTATGTCAAGATCATTGTGAAGCTCTTTGAAGATATTGCGTAGGGAGGGGGGTATTTTGATACCGATTGGGACTGAAAAGGAAAGTCCATGTGCTTCATTGGGGCCATGATAAGGATCCTGGCCTAAAATGACCACTTTGATATTTTCAATGGGTGTCATTGTAAGTGCATTAAAGACTTGATCTCTGGGTGGGTAAACTGTGAATTCTGTATATTCTTTATCAAGTGTTTTTTTGATGGTTTTGAAATAACAACACGTTTGCTGAGATTGGATAAATTCATTCCAGGTTTTCATAAATGCTATGTAATTAAAATATATTATACTAAATTTTTTAATATGCTGATATTAAATATGTGTATAGAGTGAATTGATTATTTTTGAAGGTATTGGCAGGCTATAAGTAGACAAAGAATTGGTAATGCGTTACATTTGCACAAAGCGCCCGTAGCTCAGCTGGATAGAGTATCTGGCTTCGAACCAGGTGGTCGGGGGTTCGAATCCCTCCGGGCGCGATTATTCCTCTAGATACTGTAGTTTATCTTTGACATCAATCCAATCATCTGAATCAATTGGTGGATCTTTTTGATCGATGATCACAGGCCATTGTTTAGAATATTTGGCATTGATCTCCAACATATGTTGTTGATCTTGCGGAAGGGTGTCTTCTGAGAATATGGCATCGATTGGGCAGTGTGCAACACATAGGTTACAGTCTATACACTCTTTTGGATTGATCACCAGCATATTCGGGCCTTCATGAAAACAGTCGACAGGACAGACCTCAACACAGTCTGTTAGCTTACATTTAATACAATTTTCCGTGACAATATAGGTCATGCCGGATCATAGCATTCAGCTGAATGGCCTGCAAGGTCAATTTTGTGTTGGCTTTTAAGTTTTGTATTAATATTTGGATTTGGCAACTTATTATTAAATATTGGGATTTTAGAAAAAATTTGTTATGATCGTTTTGGGAGACGTGTATGGACAATATTATTGCAGTATTAAAAGAAAAAATTGAGGATGCCGAGGTTGAGTATCAAGGTGAAGGATCACATGTGATGTTAAGCGTGCTATCCAATCAGTTTAAATCAATGAGTAGAGTTCAGAGGCAACGTTTTGTAAAGCAGATATTGGCACCTTATTTTGAGTCTGGCCAATTGCATGCTGTTAGTTTACAAGTTGGAGTGAAAGATGAATGTGAATGATAAAATTGAGTCCTTAATTAAAGAGAATGATTGTGTTCTATTTATGAAGGGAACCAGCCTACATCCTCAGTGTGGCTTTTCACATCATGCAATACAATTGCTATTAAAGCATGGTGTTGTGTTTAAAGATGTGAATATTCTAGAGGATGAGGCATTAAGAGCTGGTTTAAAAACTTATAGTGAATGGCCAACTTTTCCACAATTGTACTTTGAAGAAGAATTTATTGGTGGTGTAGATATTATGCGTGAGATGGATGAGGCAGGTGAGCTTGCTCAATTGTTCTCAGTTTTGGTTAAATAATCTGGGTGAGAGTCTCGATATTTTGATATTAAAGCATGTCGATCTATCTCATACTGTTGTGATGGGCTTGGAATTCTGGATTTCCTATGTTTATCCAGCAAAATATCCAAAGGACTAATATAGTAGTAGCGAAGCTTGCGTTTTAAAAAATGAAACATGGTAAATACACCTCTACTTAGTATACCAAGGCATGGAGATTTGTAAATGATGCGCGCCAATTGTGACGATATCAGTCGTATAGAATTAAGTTTTCTTAAAACTCTATCTTGTGAGGATAAAAAATTATTACTGGCTTATCGCCAAGGCATGGACTGTCAAAATGAAGTATTTTCAAAAATTGGACCAATTCTTGAAGTATTTTTGCTAAAACATTTTAATATTGAAAAGCCATATCAATTATTACAAAAAGAGCTTAGTAACTTTGATCCACTGCTTTATTTCTATCAAAAAATAGCGTTGCCCAATATTCGTAAAATACGCATTGGACAATTAAAAGAGGTGGATGCTGCTGTTGAGGCATTAGCAAGAGAGCATCAATTGGATGAACTTCATTGTATTCAGACGTTATTAGAAAATTTTGATGAGCAAACTTTGTCCGCTTGGGCTCAATCTGTTTGGATTGAAAAAAAAGCGCCTTACATTCATTGGACCGTTTTTATTGTTCCTAAAAAAATAAACTTTCAAAAATTGGTTGAAATAAAAAGTATAAAACCAAGACTAACGTATGATTGGATAGGCCCAAGTTTGGGAAAAATGGAAGTCATTAAACAATCTCATTATTGTATCGATTGTCACATTAAAGACAATGATAGTTGTTCTAAAGGTTTTTGGTTAAGAAAAGATCAAGCTTACAAGGTAAATCCTTTGGGCAGAGTTCTTACAGGGTGTCCGTTAAATCAAAAGATATCACAAATGCATGGGATGAAAAAGCGACACCACATATTGGCAGCCTTGGCCATTATTATGGTGGATAACCCATTGTGTTTGGTGACAGGCGATAGAATATGCAATGACTGTATGGTTTCCTGCATTTATCAAAAGGTAGAACCTGTCGATACCCCAAGTGTAGAATCCGATACGGTTAGACAAATATTGAATTTACCATATGGTGCTGAAATATATTTATTATTGGCGATGTGGAATCCTTTAAAAGCTTTCCATTATCAATGTCAAACTTCAATGCTCGCGAATATAGCTGTAGTTGGTATGGGGCCTTCGGGGTTTGCAATGAGTTATTATTTGCTAATGGCTGGATGTAGGGTTGTTGGATTTGATGGATTGCCCATTGCTGAATGCGAAGGGGCAATTTATGAACCGATTGAGAACTTTGATGCTTGGGCGTCCAATTTGCAAGACAAAGTTTCAGGATTTGGTGGTGTGATAGATTATGGGATTACAGCACGTTGGGATAAACGGTTAATTTTGTTAATTTGGGTATTGTTGAGGCGATTTCCCAGATTTACATTAAAAGGCAGTGTTCGACTTGGTGGCGCAATTACGATAGAAGGGTTGAACAAATCTGGATTTGATCATGTTGTTTTAGCAACCGGTGCAGGCCTGCCCAATGCCCATCCAATTCAGCATAAACTTGGAATCTATTTTGCCAATGAATTTCTTATGCGTTTACATTTATCAGGGATGATGCATCATGAAATTAGAATAGGAATGAAATTACCTATTGTTGTTATTGGTGGTGGGTTAACTGCAATTGATGCTGCAACTGAAGCTCAGGTGCACTATATTCGATTTACCATGCAAGTGGCTTTTTGGGTAGAAAGTGTTGGTATGGCTGCTTTAACCCAAGGTTTATCTGATCGAGAATTAACGGTTATAAATACTTGGTATGAACATGGTTGCCAGATACGACGGTATCAAACAGATACGAAAAAATTAAATAATTATATTCAGAGCCAGGGTGGTGTTCATATTTTATATCGTCGATCAATGGTAGATAGCCCTGCTTATCGAACGAACTTTATGGAGTTGAGCAAGGCTTTGGAGCAGGGGATACTTTATCATGAAAAGGTCGATCCCATATCTGTTGAGTCACAAGAAGATTGGGTTGAGGCGGTTCTGTGTCAATCTGATCAGGGAAAGTTGAGAGTTGAGGCAAAAACAGTACTGATTGCAACTGGCTCTAAACCAAATATTGCCTATTACTTTGAAAATCGATCTGAGATGAAAGTAGAGGATCGATACTATAAACGTCAAACAGAGTTTTTAGCAGATACGGAGATTCTGCCTGGCTACGTTTCTATTATTGGTGATTTGCACCCAAAGTACCATGGTAGTGTGGTTGGTGCATTGGCTTCCGCTAAAGATAGCTATGCGGGTATCTTGGCGAAATTAAAGCCCAAAAAGCCATTGGATACCTCTGTTATTGAATCAATGGTGGATATAAAGATATCAACAATATTTGCAGTCTCTGATCAAGTGCTTGAGCTGCAATTGGATACCGAGATAGAACTGCCCATTGGTAGTTATATCAAAATCGCTTTGAATGATAAGGGTGTAATCATCCAGCTTAAGGCGGTTGTGATAAATTCGCATCAGGCTTGGCTTGACCGGTCTCAGATGGGATCTGAGCTTATGGATAATACAATTGTGGGGGTGCTGGGTCCAAGTGGTACAAGAATTTTGAGTCATCAGTGTTCAGATACAGTACATGTTGTATTTGATGATACTGGGGTGATATTTGCAAAATCTGTTATTTCAGCTGCTAATGCTCAAGGTAAGCGGGCGTTGGTGTATGCAGTGAATGTTGATTCTCAGATTTTAAATACTGAGATACTGTCATTAGAGCAATTGTCAAACCATTCTGATGAGGATGTTATTTATTGTTTGTCGCCAGATCATTTAAAAATGATGGCGAAAGATTTTCGTTTTAGAGAAGCTTATGCAATTTGTGATGGACCAATGATGTGTATGTTAAAGGGCGTCTGCGGTCAATGTATACAGTGGCAAGTTAATGAAAATATGGAGCAAGTGAAAGCAGTATTTAGTTGTTCATGGCAAGCGCAACCAGTTGTTTTAATTGATATAGATCATTTTTCTATACGTAACCGGGTAGAAACTATAGAGAATACATTGTATAACAAATGGAAGCAGTTACTCATGGATGGTGATGATCGAACTTTATGAAAATACATTTACTCAGGCGTTAATGAAGCCATATGCTGATGCCCTTAAACAACCATGGGAGCACGCAAGACCTTTGATTGATGTTATTTTAAGAGAGCATACAGAGTTATTATTGTGGTGCCATTGTGGTGCTGTTTGTTTAGAGAAGAATGATAAACTTCATAAAGCAGATTGTTATGATACATATAAAGCGCCATCGATTGTGATTCATTTAGCAATGTCCCTCAGCCAGCGGCGCATTGAGTCACTTTGTTATATTACTCAAGGAATAATTGACGGAGATTGGGTCTTAACCTCTGAACAATGGTGTGGATTACTGGATGATGTATTAAAGACCAACCATAAGGATATTATTGAACTATTTACTTGGCGAGTATTGGATCGTTATGAAGTATTGCGTGATGTCTTAAAAGAGGCCTATGCGGTGTATGTCTATAAAATTTTTCTACAAGTATCAGTCAGTCATGCTTCCTATCCTCGATTAAATCGATCAATGGTCTCTCATTTTATGCAAAAAATGCTTCCGCTAATGGAGCAGCTAAGAGCTTGGTCTTTGTTTATGCCAAGGATTAACCAGCAAAAAATAGGTGACATTTTTTTGGCTCAATATAATTGGGTTGGTTTGCGAGAAACCTTGGTTAGAGATTATGGTGTTTTATGGCGTATTGAGGGTGTATCACCCCTTCATGGTGAACGTATAAAATCACTGATTCATTATATCTTATGGGTGCAAATGCCCAACTTCTTAGCTGAGCACAAGAGGTGGTTGGCGACGGTATATCATAGTGCTAAATATAAACCATATTTGGAGACTGAGGTCGTTAAATTGATTAATTTTGTGATGAAAGGGCAAGATGTTAAAAGAATAAAATTTGAACGTTGGGCTATTGAACATTATGTTCCTGTGCCAGCTGCTGTGATTTCACGTAAAGATTCACTAAGAATTCGTCTATGGGAGAGTTGCTGTTGTTTCAATTTTAAATTTTTCGAGCAAAAGGAGCCTTTATTGCAAGAAGAAGTAGATTATGGGTTTTGACAAGATTTATGGCTATGTGGTAGACTGATAACAGTTTAGGGGGCGAATATGGTTTCGACGTTTATTTGAAACTAATTGTGCATGTCGAGCAATGCTGAAAATCTCGTAAAAAGTTTCAGGAACTAAACTAAATGCAAATAAACATAAAGCGTTTGAATATAAAGCACTAGCTGCTTAATTCCTTCTGCCAAAAGGGTGCTCATTCCTTTTTGTGCAGGAGTCATACTTAAATGAGCTAGACTGAAGAAGCTTCCCGTTCATCAGTCAAAATTTAGGGATCGTTTGAGCAATTGTGTGGCTACTGACAATGTTCAAATTAAACAAACAGTAGTACTAAACATGTAGAGCTTGAAGTGGAGTATGAGCGGACGCGGGTTCGATTCCCGCCGCTTCCATAAATGATAGAAGATTTAGATAAAGAAATTTTAACCTATTTGGTCTGCCCGTTGACTGGTGGACAGTTGGTATGGAATGCAGAGCATCAAGAGTTAATTTGTAAAGCATCAGGGCTTGCTTATCCAGTTCGTGATGGCATACCAGTACTTCGCTATGATCATGCTAGGGAATTAATGCAATCGGAGGATATATGAGTATTTTTAAAAAGATTATCGATAAAGAAATTCCAGCAAAAATTGTTTATGAAGATGAGCTGTGCTTGGCTTTTGAGGACGTGAATCCTCAAGCGCCTGTGCATATTTTGGTTATACCCAAAGAAGAAATTGCAATGTTACAAGATTGTGAGCAAAAACATCAAAGTATATTGGGGCATTTGTTGTATGTAAGCACACAGGTGGCCAAAGAGGCCGGATTAGATACGGGATATCGGGTTGTCATAAATAATGGCCCTGATGCTTGTCAAACAGTGCACCACATCCATCTTCATATAATGGGTGGGCGAGGTTTTGCTTGGCCACCTGGTTAGTCGTAAATACAATCTTCAGAGAGTTTTTCTTGAACCAATTTTATGGTTTTTTTAATGATAGAGGCAACTGGAATAGCAAAGACAATACCCACGCCACCCAAAAGCCCACCTCCGACGAGTATGGAAAATAATGACATGGACAGGTTGATACCCAATCGATTACCAATTAAGTAAGGTGAGAAGGCAAATGCTTCAATGGTTTGAATAACTGTGTAAAGGCCGATGATTTTAGCAATGAGAGAAACCTCAACACCAAAGCTTGCAATGGTAATAGTAATGGTCAGTATGAGTGTAAGAATAGGACCTACTGCTGGAATAATATATAAAATACCCGTTAGAGTTCCAAGGATAATGGCATACGGAATATTCAGTGATAACAATCCAACGGTATATAAGAATGCTAAGATAATAATCACGCTACCTTGACCGACAACCCAGGCTGATAAGGTCTCATGAAGGATTAAAAAGAAATCGTGCACGTCATCTCTAATGATTGGTGGTACTAGGGATAAAAGGCTCATCAAAAAGTGATCACTGTGCTGTATGGCAAAGAAAAAGAAGATTGGGATGAATAAAACACCAGTTAGAAAGAGAATAATGTCAATGAATTGGCTGATGGTTGAAATTAGAAATTTTGGTACGGTTTGTAGGGTACTAATATCTTGCTTTGCCAAGATGGAACTGATCATTTTTGGAATATTATGCGCTTCAATTGTAATGTCATAGGGTATTAGGAACTGATTGAGCAAGTGAATGGTTGTTTCAGTATAACTTGGTAATTGCTTGACCAAACGAGCAAGTTCAGTCAGTACTCTGGGTACACCAAAAACAGTTAGAAATAAGATAATAGAAAACATTGCTAAAGAAATAATAAAAGCACTGGCTTGGCTTGAAAGGCCCAATGCTCTAAATTTTCGATGAATGGGTTTGGTTAAGTAGACAAGAACAACAGAGCCAAACACAGGCAGCCAGTGACCTTTTAACGCATAAACAAGAATACAAAAAGTCGCTGTAGTAATGCTACAAAACCACAACAATGTGTGTAATCGATTCTTCATCTTAAATCCTTTTGTTCACGTTGTTGATCACGTTTAATGTCTCTTTCCTTAATAGATTGCCGTTTATCATGAGCTTTTTTCCCTTTTGCTAATGCAATCGCAATCTTAATCTTCCCTGCTTTAAGGTACATCCGAAGTGCAATAATGGACATACCTTTTTGTGCTGTGGCACCCATTAGTTTATTCAATTCTTTCTTATTTAGCAAAAGTTTTCTAGCCCTTTCAGGCTCAGTGTTTTCTATAGTAGTTGTTTTAAGTGGTGCAATATGGCAACCAGTGAGCCAGGCTTCACCATTTATCATATGGGCATAACTACCACTTAGGTTAACTTGCCCTTGCCGAATAGCCACGACTTCCCAACCTTGTAGTACAATACCAGCTTCAAATTCAGTGTCTAAAGAATACTGGTAAGTTGCAGATCTGTTGTTGGCAACAATCTTTTTTCCGCTTTTTTTCATAATCTCAATAGCCTCAATTACCGGCTTATGTTACACTAATCGCAATTTTATTGCCAATACTCATGATACGAATTACTCGACAAAAACAAGTACCTTTTGATAATGAGGAGATGTTTGACTTAGTGAATGATACAGAATCATATGCTGGTTTCGTACCATATTGTCAAAAAAGCACGATAAAGTCTGTCGTTGGTGATGAAAAATACTGTGAATTAATTTTTTCAAAAGGTCCAGTATCAAGATCTTTAATTACTCGTAATAAGTTAATATTAAAAGACAGGATTGAAATATACTTGCACCAAGGGGATTTTAAGCATTTAAAGGGAATTTGGACATTTGAGAAAAACAAACTTGGCTGTTTAATCACGGTGTCATTTGAGTATGAGTTTTCTAATTCAATGATGGAGTTTGTCTTGGGCCCTTTATTTCAGACAATGACAGAACAAATGGTAGAGATATTTTCAACAAGGGCAGATGATGTACTACGTTGAAATGACATATTTCCATAACGGAGAAGGGTTGATCTTTGGACTAAAGACTCAGCTGAAAACGGTATTATCTTTATGTCAGTACATGGGTTTAGATTGTGATGATGTGAAAGTAGGTATTGACGGAGAAATTGTTAATTGGGATACAATGATTGATAAAGATTGCAGAATAGAATTGTACCCAAAACTTCGAATTGATCCAAAGTTGCGCCGAAAACGATTGGTTGAAGCAAGGCGAAAAAAATAATCTTGAGCATTCAATTGATATCTGTTAGTACCTTAAAAGTATTTGAATGGATTTTGAAATGAAAGAAGCAGCTAAAAGATACTTTGATGGACGTGATGCACTTTTAATGGAACTCACCTTTGATGCTGATGGTAAGCCCAAGATGTTAACATTGATTGCAAGTCTCAATTTTTCTGTAAATGCATTTTTAACAGAAATATTCTATAATTTTAGAAAAAATTTCTTTGAAAAATTATACAATGTTGATATAAATTCAGATTTTCTAAAGGCCATGGCCGTCTATGAGTATGAGGTGATGTTGGCATGTTTGCCAAGCGAGGCACATTTAAGCGTTTGTGACGGCAATGAAGAGGCAGTTGAACTTTTCAAAGATAAGTATCTAGAGTTTCTTAAAATAGAACGTCAATTTTTTATCCCTTGTATCTTTGAGCCAGTCAATTCAAAAAATACTAGAAAGGACTTTGATACGATATCTGGAAAATTAAAAATAATAGCAGAGTTTATTAGTCAAAAATATTATTCATTAGAATGGATTGCCCAAGAAAGGGAGGTGGGAGATGGTTATTTCGACATTCTATGTGCTTGTTGCTGCAGGAAACAAAATCTTGAATTAAAGGTGAACGCTGTTAAATCTGAACACATAAAAGGGCTAGAGAGTGATAACCTTATTGCCTCATTGAACGATCTTGGTGAAAAATATGATTTACAACGACTCAGTCATTCAATTCAGGCAGATATAACGCTTTTTGATTTTGCAAATGCGACTGTGTCAGTAGGTGCGGGTGGTGCTGCAGAATCTTTACCGTTGATAGAAAGTGAGGATTCTCGAGAACCTTATGGCCACAGTCGCAGGTTTAGGAAAAAACACATAGAGGAGGCTGTTTTATAAAATGGATTTTATACTTTAAACTTGTGTATTGTCATGCATGTGTGTACAATCTTGGAAAATAGGATGACTAGTAAACTAGCTGAGGTAATGGAATGATGAATAAAGTAATTAAAGTCTTGTGTTTTTCTTTTGTATGTATGATGTGTTCTGCGATGTCTGATGGTCGTACCCTACATGACAAAATAGCCGTTGTAATTAATCGGCATGTTGTCACAGAGGGAGACATTGATGAATATATAGCAGTCTATGCACAGTTATCTCACAATCAAGAGCATGTGAACGATTCGCAATTTCGTACTTATATAACCTCATTGTTGGTTGTGCAATATATGCTTGAGGATTTTGCTGAGCGCAATCAGTTAAGCTTAACGCCAGAGGAAGAAAAAGCAATTATTACAGCTTTTATGGAAAAGCAACAAAGCACTTATATGAACTTTATGACCTATGCAGATGATGCTGGTGTGGACAGTGATCGATTGAAGCAAGTATTGTGCGGTGTTTCTTTACAGCAAAAAATAGGCATGGCAGTGATAGCGTCCTCATTGGAGGTCACAGAGGATGAGATAGTGCATGCCAGACATCAATACATTGATGATCATGCTTTGTATAAGATTAAATCATGGATAGTGGGCTTAGAATCTGGTGAAAGTATTGACTCTGTAAAGACAATAAAGCATCAATGGGCAATTTCGGGCGTCGATCCAGTGATTGGTGAAGTTCATGACTTGGGTTGGAAGAAAAGATCTGAATTACCTGATTTGTTTTTAAAAGCAATTGAGGGCGTCTCACCTGGGAACTTAGTGGGTCCTGTGCAATCGATGTTCGGTTACCATTTAATTTGGTTTGAGGGAGAAGAGATGCCCGTTGAGCCAACTGAAGCAGATATCAAAGAAGGTATATTGCAGCAAAAATATTATGTAAAATTTGCAGATTGGGTTAAAGATCTTCATCAGTATAATATTGTGATTTATAAGTAGTATGTTTAGAACCAAGAAACGATTTGGGCAGCATTTTCTGATCGATAAAAATGTATTGTCACAAATTGCTTCTTATGGTGATTTTGCCAAAGGTGATTTTTGCATTGAGATTGGCCCGGGGCAGGGTGCTTTAACCAAATTTTTATTGAAATATGATATCTCTCTTAAAGCCATTGAGCTTGATCAGCGGTTGTTGCCAGGGCTAGAAGCTTTTCAATTAAAAAATGAAAATTTTTCATTTATCCTTCAAGATGTACTGGATGTTGATTTTGATGAATTGATTGATCACAAAGCAATCATAATAGGGAACTTGCCCTATGAAATATCCACACCACTATTGTTTAAACTTGTCTCCCACCGCTTGCGAGTATCTAAAATGGTCTTTCTGCTCCAAAAGGAGATGGTTGATCGAATCTGTGCTGAAGTGGATACTAAGGCATATGGGCGCCTCTCAGTCATGATGCAATATTATTATGAAACTGAATCACTATTGATTGTGCCGAAAGAAGCATTTAAGCCGCCACCAAAGGTTGTATCACAAGTGATTAGATTGACGCCTCGAAAAAGAAATTGGGTCAATCACGAAGCATTTGAAGCTTTTGTAAAGTTTTTGTTTCAGCACCCTAGAAAAATGCTCCGGCAGCGGTTCAAAGATAAGATAGAACCCTTAATATGGATTGAGTTAAACATTGACCTGACAGTGAGAGCGCAGACTTTAGAAATGGAAACTATATTGCGTTTATTTGCTTATATTCAAGAAAACAATATTCAGTTATAAAATGCCGGAGACAGGATTTGAACCTGCGACCTACTAATTACGAATCAGTTGCTCTACCACTGAGCTACACCGGCTTTTGCAAGAGAGTATACTTAAAGAGCAAGTATCGATCAAGTTTCTAATCAGAGAGCATAGTGCTTTTTGCTTGGATTGCCCACATTTTGGCGTAATGACCATTTGCTTTGATGAGTGAGGCATGTGTGCCTTCTTCTATAATGCTACCTTTATCAAATACCAATATCCGGTCCATTTGAGATAGTGTAGAGAGTCTATGTGCAATGACGATGGTGGTTTTATTTTGCATAAGGTGAAATAAGCTTTCTTGAATATACTCTTCAGTTACAGAGTCCAGTGCGCTGGTTGCTTCATCTAAGATTAAAATTGGGGCATTTTCTAAAAAAGCACGGGCAATTGAGACGCGTTGGCGTTGTCCGCCAGAAAGTTTAACGCCTCTTTCACCACCTAAAGTATTATATTTTCGTTCAAGCCCCTCAATAAATTCATCACAGTGTGCAAATTTTGCAGCACGTATAATGTCTTCATCTGTGGCGTTGGGGTTGCCATAGGCAATGTTTTCTTTAATGGTTCTGTGGAATAGGCTTGGGTCTTGGGGGATAATAGCAATATTTTTTCGAAGAGACCGTTGAGATATTTGGGAAACTGGATGTCCATCTATACAAATTTGGCCATCTTGAATATCAAACAATCTCATAATTAGATTCACAAAAGTTGATTTACCACTACCAGAGAATCCAACCAAACCAACTTTTTCTTGAGGTTTGATTTGCAAATTCATATTTCTGAAAAGCGCTTTATGATCATATTGAAAAGTAACATTTTTAAATTCGATACTACCTTGAACATCCTTTAATGTAACAGCATTATCAGCATCCAAGATATCATGGGGTTTTTCTATAATTTCTAATGCTTGGTAGCATTTCCCCAACTCTTCTGAGAATTCAGCGTATTGAGAGGTTAAATGCCAGATACTATGAAATATACCCATAGATAAGCTTATCACAAAAGCAAAATCACCTACAGAGACTAGGTTTTGGCTATAAAGATATACCATCAGATATAGTATCGTTACAATAGCACCATACATTCCAGTGTCCCAAAAAGTTCGCATAATGATAATATTTTTACGCATGGCTTTATCTCTTAGCACTGTGGTATGGATTTTTTTATCTGCTTTTTTGGCCTCATGTTCTTGCCCAGAGAAAAATCGAACAATATTAATATTAGAAAGTACATCGACAAAATAGCCAACCAAAGCAGTTTTGCTGCGAGAAAATTCTGTGGCCAGGTTGGTAACATTTTTAAGGAAAAATGTAGAAATAACCGTAAAAAATAGCAACCAGGCTAAAAACACATAGGCAATTAAGGCATTTGTTGTAAATAATAGTGTGAAGCCAAAAGAGACAAAAATGATATTAAATATGGCCTCATCTACTTTACGAATTATAGAGACGACACCAGATTGCATATCAACGATGCGGTTGGATATACTGCCTGAAAAATTATCTTGAAAATAGCCATGAGAGTGATGAAAAATGTGGTTAAGCATTGTGTTCATAATGTCATGGCGAATTTCAGGGTATATTGAGCGCTCAATGGCATCTAATGCTCTAAAGCTAATCATAGCAGCAAGCCATGCCCCTAAGTATAATTTGAGCTGTGGTGTAATTACAGCCCAAATTAAGGCTGGATCACCTTGATAGTTGACTAAGGTATCAATAATCATTTTCAGCATATATGGAGCATATGACCAAAAGAGTCCAACATAAACTAAAAATAACACAAGAAGCACTATACGAAAAACGTAGTTAGCAATAATTTTGAAGACAAAGTTAATAAATTTTCTAAGCATGCCTCAATTTTGAACGATTTAACCCCATTTGTCAAATAACCGTTATAATTAAGAGATCTAACTAATTCTTACGAGTAAATAGATGCATCATTGATCTATATACAGACGCTCCTTTATTTATTTGCTATAGTATACTTAGTTGTATGGATTTGCTTTATGCAAGATGTCTTTTCGCTTCCGCCAGGTAAGGCTTTATTACAGTTACTAATACCAATTACGACTGGGTTTGTGATCATGATGATCATAGATTTTGCAGATTTAATAATTGCAAGAATGCTGTCAAATGAGGCTGTGGCCATTCTGGCCATTTGTTATCCTATCATATATTTGATGTTGGCAATTGGCATTGGGTTAAACCAAGGCTTAACAATAGTTGGTACCGAGGCATTTGTTAGAAAGGGAAGGGCAGAATTATATTCTGTTTTGGTGCAAGCCTTATTCTTGGCAATGATTCTGACGTTGTTTATTCAGTTCATGATATTTATATGTATTCATTACAAATGGATTAGTGTATCTTTTCTGCCATATTTGAATGAGATTAAGTGTTATTTATATATAGTTGTATCTGGGGTATTTCCAGTTTTTTCAGTGTTACTATTATACTCTTTGTGCCAAATTGAGGGAAAGTTGTACATTATTAGAGACACTCTAGTGTTTATGTTTTTGTTAACAGTATGTTTACATCCCTTGATAGTTTTTCCCATCGGATTGAATCTGAAGATCAATGGCATTGCAATATCTAAAATTGTGGTGTGTGCTTTAGGTGCTATTTATGCTGCTTGTCGAATTATATGCTGGAAAACCTTTTTTTCTACTCAATTAACCCTGGATCTAACCAAAGTTAAAAAATTATCAGCCCAAGTCTTCCCGGCCATTGTAATTCAAATGTTAGTGCCGTGTTACTTATTGTTTTTAACTAAGCTTGTTGCACTACAGGGTATTGAAGCAACCGCCGCTTTCTCCCTCGGGTACCGAATCGTGATGGTTGTCGTTATCCCCATTCTTGGTGCGATGATTGCTTTAATGGTCATGGTCGCACACGATTTTTTATTACAAAAATATGACCGAATTAAGGAGACTGTGAAATTATGTTTATTTTGGGGAAGTCTGTCTATTTTTTCTACGCTATGTCTGACTTATTTCGCTAGCTATTGGATATTCTATGCATGTGATGCTTTATCAGATGTTGAATGGGGTGCTTTGGGTTATATTAAGAAAGCGATATTTTTTACAACGATGGAATTTATAATTGGTGTGATCACCGTATCATTCCAAGCTCTGCGAAAACCATTAATTGCATTTTTTATAGCAAGTTGTCGAACTTTACTAATCCCACTACCAGTTTTTTACTATTTGTCTTTAGGGAATTACCCCATTTATCAGATATGGAACATACTGACTATCTGCTTTTCAGTTAGTTGTATAATCGCTATAAGTTTCAGTTATCATCTATTATGGAAAAAATACTAAAGACGGTATTGAAAGTAATCTTAGAGTTGGCCACACTATTCCCAGGTTGTGAAGGGTATGATATGGGATTTTTAGTTGCTGTTGTGGGACGATTTGGGGTCGGAAAATCATTGCTATGTGATCACTTTATTCAGCAGGGTGCCTTGAATATTAATATTATTCAAACATTACAAGATTCATTCTCTGGAATGCCAAATCAATCTGTATGGCATTCTTGTTTATTGCATGATTATGATTCCGTGGTAAATAAAATTCCCATTTTTACAGAGTCTGATGGGCTAAATACAATATTAGAGCAAATTAAAAAAAAAGCATCTGTGTGTCAACAATGTATTGTAGAATTACCGAGCTTTATTGATCTAAGCCCATTCGTTCAAAGGAAAATTTTTGATTATGTGATTGCCGTAGATTGTGAAAAGAAGGTTCAGAAAGAGTATCTAGAAAAAGTTATAACCAACAATCTAGCATTGAAAAGTATATTGGAGAGCGGATATGAGCGTTCTTATTATACAAAAATTGCGACAGATATATTTTTAAACTCAGTCAATCTTGAGCAATTGGAGTGGGTCTCTAAACAAATACTCAGTTCCTATAAAGCTATTGATACTTATAAAGAGATGATTTGATCGATAATTCATGCTATTGTATGCTTTATTTGTGGAACAGGTATGTATATCTACGAAAAAGCATTTAAGGAATCTATTGCATTGTGTTTATCTATTGAGCGTGAATGGTTATTAATTGGCCAAAATCTTGAAGGAGAGATGCGACCATCTGAAGCTTTACATACCTTAGATCGTCTTATTCATTTGATGAAAATATTGGAGCGAAGCGATGCTAAAGTTAAGCTATTGCATGAGCTTAATCATCGGTTTGAAGTGATAGAGAGCAATCATCAAGATGAGGAAGTTCTTGTTAGCACATTAAAAGAGCAGTGTTCTGGAGTTACATTAGCATTAACCAAATCGTCCCGAATATTATCCCGTCAACTAATTAGTGATCCATTCTTGGCAAGATTTTATTACCGACAGGATGATATCTATCATTCTGTATATGCAGATATTTGGTCTAAGCAGTCAAATTCACTTATAAAGCAACAAACACAATATTGGCTAAAACAAATTGAAAGTGTTTGGCATGCTTGTGAAATGATACTTTGGGCAGTCCGTTATAGTGGCAAATTTAGGAACATTACTGTGTCAGCTGGGTTTCATCGAGAAAATATTGAAGAAGAGGTGTTAAAAATATCATTAATTCGTATAGGGCGGGATCAAGTTAATTTACAGCCCAGTTTATCTTTAGTGCAGCACTGGTTGGTTATCACCGTATATCAGATGGAATGGCTAGATTCAATTTATCAATCGAAACAGGCTGACCACAGTATTAACTTATCAATTTCCTTGTGCAAATAACTGGTTAATATAGTGCAAAATAGGTCTATTGGTTGGAATAATGTCAATTTTATGCAGCTGGGTTATATATGCCCATTGCAAATGTTGTTGCTCATTCGCTATGATCTCATTCTCAAACTCATAGATATGCCATACTTGAAGATGAATGGTAACAGTAGGGTGTTTATCCTTTATATGGATAACTTCAGTAGCTTTGAGAACGTTTATATTTAGCTCCTCTTTCATTTCCCTTACCAATGCTTCGTAGGAAGTTTCTTTTTCTTCTATTTTCCCACCTGGAAATTCCCAGTAACCTGTAAAGTATCCCGAGGTACGTTTACCAATCAATATTTTATCCTTACTAAAAATTAGGCCCAGAGCAACAGGCAGTGTTTTATGGATCATAGCGATTTCTCCAAGGAGAAAAAGGAAAAGGTGCTTTAGGAGAAATACCAGTTAAGTATTCCATAATATCAAATACATAGCTTAAAAGTAATTGACTAATGATGATCAAACTATCAATTGGTTTTTTTTCAATTGAAATTGTTAATAGCTGCAAAATGGCGATAATAATTATTAGAGATTTTAATGCATGTAGCCATAGGAGCATCAAAATGAAAAATAAGCGAAGTAGAGCTTCTGATTTATACTGTTTCATGGTTTTCTTTCTTATTTTTTATCATATTAATCTTATATCCTTTGGCAGCAGGCGCTGTTTTATGTGTTTTAGTATTTATTGTGTACCCCCCAGATATTTTTCGATCAGATTTTTTTTCTTGTGTGACAGTGAGTGTGATTAAAAAAGCAACCGTATTGAGTTTAATGCTTTGTAACATTTTTTCAAACAACACAAAGGAATCTTGCTTAAATTCATGAACTGGATTTTTTTGTGCCAAGCTTCTGAAATTGATCCCTTGCCTCAAGTGATCCATGGATGATAATTGCTCTTTCCATGCTTTATCCAATACCATTAGTAAACTACGTTTTTCAATAAGCTTAAACTGTTTTTCAGAAACCATATGTTTCTTAGCTTCAATTAAATTAAGCAGTAAAGTGGCAATGTGAGTGCAAATTTGATCATAAGTTTTTATCTCAGATAGATCGACAGAAAGTCGATATTTTTCCACCAAGTGTTGTTCTAAGCCTTTTAAATTCCAGTCATGAATGTCTTCACTAGAAAGGTATAAGGATGTGGTAAAATTTGCTGTATATTGAACCATTGATGCAACAATTTCAGAGATATCTTCAGTACTCAATAATTCATTTCGTTGTGCATAAATGATTTGACGTTGATGGTTTGCAACATCATCCATTTTAATAACCTCTTTTCTCATATCATAGTAACGATTTTCCAAGGTACGTTGGGCATTATTAATAGATTTTGTGAGGGATGGATCTGAAATTGGTTCACCATCTTTGGTCAATTTGATTAAAAATTCACGTACCGCTTTGGGTACAAAACGCATCATTTGATCATCGAAAGATAAATAGAATTGGCTAGAACCAGGGTCACCTTGTCGACCTGATCGGCCAATAAGTTGATTATCAATACGTTGGCATTCATGCCTTTCTGTACCAATAACATGTAAACCACCAGCTTCTACTACAGCTTTGTGTTTTTCTTCCCAGTCCTTCACTTTATTGGGATTTCCCCCCAAAATAATATCTGTACCACGACCAGCCATATTGGTTGCAATGGTCACTGAATTTAAACAGCCTGCATTTTCAATAATACTGGCCTCTTGTTCATGTTGCTTTGCGTTCAATACAGAATGTTCTATCCCTTCTTTAGTTAAATGCTTCGATAATACCTCAGAGTACTCAATGCTAATTGTTCCAATCAATATAGGCTGAGCATCAATATTCTGTTTAATTGGCTCAATATCTGTATCCATTTTTTCATCAGGAGCATCATTCCCATGTTTAAGTGTAGCTGTACGGAAAAGCTTGCCATATAAGTAAGATATTTTTTGATAAACAGGAGAAATAATTTTTTCTACTTTACCCTGCCGTATTTCTAAATTGTCTTCTAGATCAATTGAGGTTTCGGTTTTCTGCTCTTCACCTCTATGATGCTTAACAACTTCTCTAATAATTGCTTTGGTTTTTTCCTCTAAAGTATTGTAGACAGTGTCTTCTTGATCGACACGAATACATGGTTTATTCGGCGGGATTACCAACACATCTAAACCATAGATATCTTTAAGTTCAGTTGCTTCAGTGTCTGCTGTTCCAGTCATCCCTGAGAGCTTGTCATATAAACGAAATAAATTTTGATAGGTGATTGAGGCAACTGTTTGTGTTTCTCTCTGAATCTCTACATTTTCCTTTGCTTCTAGTGCTTGATGAATACCATTTCCCCAGCGTTTTCCAATTGATTTTCGCCCAGTACCAGTATTGATAATGACAACTTGACCATTATCCACAATATATTCAATATCTTTTTGGAATAAGAAGCGAGCTTGCAAGCAAGCATTTACATAATGACAAATACGGGTGTTTTCTAAATCAAATAAGTCTGTATCAGCTAGAATAAGATTGCTCTTAACCAAAAGGGCTTGTAGTTTATCACTACCAATGTCAGTTAAGTGTACCAATCTATCTTTTTTATCAATATCTACATCATTATTTTCTGCATTAGCTTTAAATGACAGCACTTTAATGAATGCGTACATTTGTTGATATAGCTCTGAGCTTGTCTCTGAGGCCCCTGTTAAAATAAGGGGGGTCCTTGCATCATCAATTAAAATAGAATCAACTTCATCAATAATGCAAAAATCTAAGGATGGAATAAGTTTTTGATGATCATCAATACGCATATTGTCTCTTAAATAATCAAAACCAACACAGTTATTGGTGCTGTAAACAATATTGGATTGATAGGCCAGTTGCTTTTCTTCAAATGGCATTCGATCTGTCGTATACGCAACAGTTAATCCTAAAAATGTATATATTGCGCCCATCGTTTCAGAATCTCGACTGGCCAAATAATCATTGGGGACAATAATATGCACATACTTGTTTGCAAGGGCATTGAGGTATGCAGGTAGCACCGCCATAAGCGTTTTACCTTCCCCAGTTTTAGCTTCAGAAACGTTACCATTATTAAGTGCAATTGCGCCTAAAATTTGTACATCATAATGGCGTTTACCAAGCACTCTAGTGCTGGCTTCTCTAGCCACAGCAAAAGCCCTGGGTAAGATATCTTCTAAAGTTGAACCATCAGAAAGCTGCTGTTTAAATTTTCCAGTTTCTTGTTGTAATTGTTCATCGGTAAGTTTTATTAATTCATCAGCAAATGCGTTCACAGCTTTTAAAGTGGGCTGAAGTGAAGCTAGCATCCGATCATTGCGGGTACCAAATATTTTTGATAGTATTCTTTGAAACATGTGTATCTTCAATTATCTAAGGCTGAACGCATGTTATCATGTTTTGATTTATCTGGCAAGGTATAGGTGAGTTATGCAACACATCAAAGATTGTCTAAGTACGCATAAAGTACTGAAGCGTCTGAAAGAAAAATTATCCGATAGTGGGGATAAGCAAAGTTTATTATCTCTGTTATCCGATATTCAGAAAGAGGAAATTATCTCTGTTGTTCGCAGCAAGCGAGGTTATGTCATAAAATTAAAGAGTGCCTATGCGTTATATGGGATTAAACAAGCACTGCGGAATTTCCATGAGCCGGTTCAGATTTTGATTCGTTAAAGAGGCCGGAAGACTTGGGGATGCCTTCCATTACATTTCTTGCTTTTTGTGCAGATATTGCAGGTTTTAGTAAGAGTGAAACAGCTTTTTGCGAGACTGCTGTTAGCATGACATCTGAGATAAAAAATAAAGATTGCATAAAGCAATGCTCAAAAATAAACATTATCGGCACAGTTGATGTAAAAATAGCGATTAGTGTATAACTGTGTGCACAGATAAAATTTAAATCAATGATTGAATATAATGAGCTTGATGTTAAAACAACAGAGATTGCCAGTAGCGTCTTAATGATCTGCGCTAAGAAGTATGACCCGGTATTACTCGCTCTAACATCATTATAATTGAGCGCAGCAGAGATAGAAAAAATCAATACGATGGACGAAAAAAGAACCTGAGGTGTTGAAATATAAGATAATAGGGTGCTAGATATGGTGAAAAAAGGAATATGAATAGAAAAGGAAAGTTTTAGCATCAATAGCAATATTGATGAGATGATCAATAATCTGTCTAAAATACTTAAATTATAGGATTGAAACTCAATCAGTAGATTTTCTTGTTCCTTGTTTTTATCTTCCAAATAGATTTTAAGAAGATTAGATTTTTCAGTATAGTTTTCTGTAATATCATTTATGTCATCAATTACTTCTTTATGATTTGGTTTGTCTTCTAATTGAAGTTTTTCACGAAGATTTTTAAGGGCTCTGACAATTTCACAATTATCCTCTTTATATATACACTGGTATTTGTTTAAGCAGTCAGTCAGCTTTTGTAGCAAAGTATCAATATCATTTGGCTGGTGTTCTCTAGATAAAGTTAGTATTTCTTCATAAGCAATAAATGCAGCTTCTTCATCTAGAATCTTTAAGGCTTTATCTTGATTGTCAGGGGCCAAAGATTTGTAAACAGTATTTGCTAAATGGGTGCTGACTCTCTCAGCAACATTGGCACTAAAGGTAGTATGTTGCTTCTGTAAAGAAAGGTATTGGTTCATCCTTTTAAAAGCAGCCATGGCAGCAGTAGACTGAGCGCTCATCATAGCCAGGTCATACCAACCTAGAAATATGAAATGGGTAAAAATCAGTAACAATGTAATTTGAAAAAGATATTGTGTTTGGAATTTAGCAAATTCACTATAGGATCCAAGATTTCTTTCATTATTGTAAGCATCGGCTAGTTTTTGAGATAATTCTGCGTGGTTTTCGTGATTACTGTTATTGGCAGGTTCTTGTAAATCCTTGCTTATGTTACGAAGGTTTCTTTCCTCAATAGCAAGATGTTTTTGAATATAACCGGTCATAAAGGAGAACAAGGCTATGACGAGTAAAATAGTGGGACCCAACGTATAGAGATACATTGTAATTTCGATGGGGCCTTTGATCATAGATTGTGAAATTTCATAAAAAGCTTTTGAAGTATCACGTGTTTGAGAGGGTTGCCGATCTGCATTAATGCTTTTTTGCGCCTGATATGAATTAAAGGTATCAGCTTTGGTTGATGATACAGAGAATTGATTTAGTCTTGTAGAAAATTCATTGACATAATGATTACGAGTGAGGCGAATATATAGGTTAAAAGTTCCAATAATTAATAATGTAGCAGCATAACAGATCAATAGCTGGTGAAACTTTGATACTATGGGGCCAATGCTTTGCATATCTTGTAATGCAAAGTAAGCATTTTGGGTGAGTGTTTGCAATACAACAGTGTAATTTGATGTAAATGTGGTCATTATGATACTGGCGCTAATTTCAAGAAAACCAAAGTAAAACCAACCACGAAGTCGGTAAATTTTATTTGAAAAAGAATCGCCTAAATTATCATTTGTTAAGTCACTTGCAAATAATGAAATATATAGCAAATAAGCATCGCTCCAGGCCGGTTTGCGTCGATTGGGCATAATAATTCCTTGGAAGGATTTATACAGCAACTACCAAGGAGGGATGAGAGCTAGGTTCTGATCCTTTTGGAAAGTAAGAAGAGACAGAGTTTCTAGCTTGCCTAAGAACGCTGGACGCTTTGAGAACAAATGAACTAGTAGTCAGCGTTGGAAGCTGGGCCAATCGGACGATTCGTTGAGAGAAGAATATACCGGTAATATCGACGACAATTGCAGCTGATTGAAATGCATATCGATCAAACAAAAGAATGGATGTTACAACGGAAGCGAGGCTTAGATATAAAGGCACACTCATTGTGATGGCAGAATAGGTGCTATAAAGCAATGTAGAGTACCACATTGAGAAAAGGACCAACGATGCAGCAGTAAGCGAGAGTATATAACTGGAAGTGATATTTTTTGGTTCATAGTTTATGCCTTTTGAATAAGTAAATGCAAAAGATATTGCAAGCCATGATCCTAATAATCGATATAAAACACTCTGAGGGCTAAAATTACTTATTGTGTTGAGAATAATTGGCGCAAAGGTAGTTTCTGATGTTAACAGTAGACCGCAGAGGATAGAAATAGCTGCATAGTATATAGAAATCTTAATGATGCTTCCCCAGAATCCGGTCAAATAATCATGCGATAATGCTTTATTCTGTGTATTTAAAAAATCAGGATCAATGTCATAAACAGCCTGTGCTTGCTTATATAATGTATTTTTAAATTTAGGGAAGCCCACGACAACTTTAGAATATTTTAACAATTCTTTGTATACAGAGCTAAGTGCGTATGCTGTTGTAATTGCCCATACAGGATCAGCGCCGTAATTAAAGACACTGTAAACACCGTAGAGTAAAAAGCCAATAGGGGCCAGTTCATTACTATGGTCTAATAATGCGGTTGAAGCATCAGAAAAAGCAGAAATTATTAGGTTCTTTCTTGGTATGTCAAATGAATGAGCATTGGCTTCTTTCTGATATTTGTACTCTGCTTTGTGCTCACTGTCACCAGCAGTTTTTCTTAGACTGAAAAGGTCATTTCTTGGTCCTATGGTCTGTGCTGAAAGTTGGTGAGATATAGCTGCTGGGATGAGCATAGCAAGCATGGAAATTGCAACCAACTGTGGACCAAAAAGTATAATAAAAGTAATGAGATCAATAAAAAATGAAAATATTTTTTGTGAAAAGAAGCTAAATTTATTGGCAGCATCACTAGACTGGCATGGATCATTATCCATAGTTCGACCAATCATGTATGATTCTTCAGAAGCGGTTTTTTCTTTTTGAGCTTCTTCCTGTGACAGTTTAATTTTAGTTTTAAGGACGTTCCCCTCTGCGCAAATTGTCTTAATGTATAAGCTTATAATAAGGCGACATAAATTAACAAAGGTGCTGCATATTATGGTCAGTGCAATAAATTGGTAGGAATAAGCTTGCAGCGCTGCAGTTGCTGTGGACCCTGTTATCATAGCTTCATGAGCTGCTTTTAAATGAAGGATGCACCGTCTGAACAACCAAGGTACTCCGCCTTTTTTACACACATCAACTGTAGTTTTTACGATGCTTAATGTAAAGATGTTGGTTAAGTGATAAACACGCTCTGAAAGGGGAACGGGTGTCTTAGAATTGTTTTCTGAGGGCGTTAATAGGATCATACATGTGAAAAATGCATAGTATTGATCCATATTGGACATTTGTTTTTTAGCTGGGGCTCCTACTATAGTGCTAGAGGAGTCAGCAACTGGATGTTCTTCTTCAGCAGAGGGTTCAGTAATTGAATGTGCTGCTCCAGTAGAGGTTTCAGCAACTAGATGTGTTCCTTCAGTAGAGGTTTCAGCAATTGGATGTGTTCCTTCAGTAGAGGTTTCAGCAATTGGATGTGTTCCTTCAGTAGAGGTTTCAGCAATTGGATCTGTTCCTTCAGTAAGAGGGGAAAATGGCTTTATTCCTGCTGAGATAGTGGAATCTTGATTTCCTGCTGTTGCTGTAGTTGATTGCATTTAACACCTATTCCTTTACTGTTCGCAGGGATTATAACGAACATTAAGAGCTTTGACAATATAGATATTTATTTTATTAATTTTTCCCTGGCAAGTGATTGTGTTATCCTCTAAATAAAGCTAATTAATTAGCTTTATAATCTCGGAGGCATCAATGGTTGATCAAAGCAAACAAACAGCACTTGAAGCAGAAATATTGAAACTTAAGAATCAGTTAAGTTTAAACTGGAATATAGTGAAAAGTTTCCCACAACAAATTTGGGTATTGGATGATAAGGGGACAGTTATTATCAGCAGTCACAATTTGGACTTAATGTTTTCTCATATCACAAGACACCCATTGAAGGATATTACAGGCGAAAACCTTTATGAAATGTTTAAAAAATTTGCACCAAAACCTTTAATTGAAATGCTAAAAAGGAATGATGCAATCGTGAAGGGAATGGATAGAGTGATGACTTTTGAGGAGTCTGTGCTGATTAATGGTAAAAAAAGAGTATTTTTATCTTATAAAAAACGATTTATTGAACCGGCAACGAATTGCATTTATTTGCTTGGTATGTCAGTTGAAATTACTGGGCAAAAAGTACTTGAAGACAAAGTCTCAGCTTTAATACTGGAGGCAAAAGATGCTTCACAGATTAAGCAGACTTTTTTGCAAAGTTACCTTCATGATTTGAAGACACCCATTGGAAATATTATGAGTGCTGTGGATTTGCTCCACAGAAACCCAAATGCAAATGATTTGGCTTTTTGCCTAGATAGCATTAAAGCTTCTGCAAATCGATTGGATCAATATGTGGACAGATTGAATGATACACCAATGGGTGAAAAAGCGAAAGATCCCATCGAAATAAACCCTGTAAATATTCAGAAACTCTTTGCAGAGGTGTTATCCAGTTTTAGCGTTTTGGCAAAAAGTAAAAATTTAGAATTAAATGCCAATATTAAGTCAGATTTACCAGAGATAATTAGGACTGACAAAATGCGACTTGTACGCATTATAAGCAATTTGATCAGTAATGCTTTGAAATATACAGTGGAAGGAAAAGTTGATATGGATATCTATTATACGAAAACAGATCAAGGTGATTTACTAGAAATTCATATTATTGACACAGGCGTAGGTATCGATCAGTCATTTCAAAAAGAAGTGTTTTCTCCACTGGTTCGAGTAGCACGCGATGATTCTATAAGCGAACCTGGCAGTGGCTTGGGATTAAGTATTGTAAAAGTATTTATTGAGGATTTGAATGGTCAAATATCATTGAATAGTACCCTTGGCAAAGGTAGTCATTTTATTGTTATGCTACCGCTGCATTTATGAGCTTGAGGGCATCTTGTAGCCTATAGAAAAGTTACTGGAGAAGTGTGACAAAGATAGCATAGAAAATAAAATCGTGTTTTCGCTGGATGCTAATAATTCATATGATTTTGAGCCAAAAGGGGTTATATCTTTTTTGATTTCAAAATGCGCATATAATTCATCAGATAATGTACCTTGCATTGCAATGCCGAAAGATAAATTATTAAGATAGCCATTTAAGATAGCGAAATTATTCAAATATGGCGGTAGTATGGGGTAAAAATTTCTCAATGGCACGTGATGGATGTGAAGGCCAATAGAAATTGAATTGAATTGATTGTAGTTTAAATATGAATGAAAGCTTGTTTTTAAGCCATAACAGCTTTTTCCTTTATAGTATAATGGTTGGTAAGACCCAGATAATCCAAAGGATATCTTTTCATCAATTGGTTTTCTAATTTCAGCTGAAAAATTGGGCAGTAAAATTGGCCCAAGTGCGCCAAAAGAAATACTTTCAGCAATTGATGAGTTTAAATTGACGCTGAGTGTTGTTAAATCTATTCCTGCTCTAATATGCATATCAATTGCATGAGAGCCAAACACAAGCACTAGGGGTAGCAATCTTCTTCCATGGTTAAACATATTTTTCCTCCAATTATGATTATTTAAATTTATCAATATTATATGCTAATGATATTTTAACACTAAAGTGTGATTTTGAAGCAATGATGGCTTTATTAATTGCATCATATACAGGTAGGGTAGACATGGTTGTAAACGTCAGTCGGCTTGCATTGGTGAGTGCAATTTCAGATCCAAGAACAATTGAGGTTGTGATTTGTGATGAAGATAATGTAGAAGATGATGAAAAAAGTTCACTGGGCAATGAAATGTTTATGTCATCATGCTGGAGTGAATAACCAATGAGATAGCTGAAATTATTATAATGATATTTTCCATAGCTCTCGATAATGATTCCGCTATTATGGGTGAATAATGGCTTGATTATACTTTTATCAAAATTTGATAATACGGCTTTTAAACTACCTGAGTAGGATGTAGAAAATGCTCGTTCTATTTCTATGGCAATGAATGGGTTAGATTTATTGATTGATGCTGGGGAAATTAGGCTTACTTGTAGCTCAGACAATTCGCTTGTTGAAAGAAATTCCCTGCTGACTTCCATCTCATCTAGTGTTTGATCATAACCAGCGCTGATCCAAAGTTGGGTATTTTGATTTGCGATGCTAAATATGTGCATCAATATCAATATTGGTCTAGTCCATTTTCGCATTATAACCATTTTTTGCTCCATGCTATCCTTATTGGGGTCAACATAGAGATTCTTTGAATAGATGTCAACAGTTAGGCGCCAAACATTCGTTTTATCCGTTCAATAAAAGATTGGGTTTTTGGCTGGTGGCGTTGACTTTTTTGTAAGCTGTCATCAAATTTTTCTATCAATGTTTTTTGTAAAGCAGATAATTTTATGGGTGTTTCAATAATAATATGACAGATAATATCACCTGTTTGATTGGTCTTTACACTTTTAATGCCCTTGTGCCGCAGTCGAAGCTGACTACCTGATTGTGTTTCAGGTGGTATTTTTAGAACGACAGTGTTATTGAGTGTGGCAACTTCAATTTCTCCACCAGCACAAGCTTGGTAGAATGAAATGGGAACATCACAATGTAAATTCACCCCATCTCTAGAAAATAACGCATGTTTAGAAACATTTATGTTGATGTATAAATCTCCTGAGGGAGCGTTCCTAACGCCTGCTGCACCTTTATGAGGGACGCGCATCCGATCATTTGTGTCAACGCCAGCTGGTATTCTGATTTTTACAGTCGAGTTTTGATTACAGATACCTTTCCCGTGACATTTCTGACAAGGATTGGTGATTTTAACACCCTCACCACGACAACTAGAGCAATGATGCTGTATTGCCATAAAGCCTTGTTGCATCGTGATTTTACCGCTACCATGACAAGTAGAGCACTTAACAGGTTGGCTACCAGCTTTGCTACCGGAGCCTTGGCAGCCATCACAAGCTTCTTTCTTTGTTAAAGCAATTTCTTTCTCAATGCCACTTGCAGCTTCTTCCAATGTAAGTGTTAGTGTGTAGGCCAAATCATCACCTTTAGAGGGACTTTGCGATCCTTGTCTTCCACCGCCAAAAAAACTATTTAAAATGTCATTCAGATCAGGGAAGTCATCGCCTTGAAAACCACTTTGGCCAAAAGGACTTCCACCAGCATTTGGATCACCATATTGGTCATAGGCCTGTTTTTTTTCAGGGTTAGACAAAATGGTATACGCTTCATTGATTTCTTTGAATTTATTTTCAGCTTTATCCTTTTCAGCCTTAGAATCTGTTGCGTAACGGTCTGGATGATATTTTAATGCTTTTTTTCGATAAGCAGCTTTAATTTCTTTGTCATTGGCGTTTTTAGAAACACCAAGTAGATCATAGAGATTGTTTTTCATCGTCTATTCCTGAAAAAGAATGGGGGGGATATCCCCCCCCCATTTTTATTGATTGGACTCATCAAATTCCGCATCAACTGGTTCGCTAGAACTGTCAGTATCAGCATTGCTTTGATAAGCTTGTTGCGCTATTTCCCCAGACACTTGGGATAAAGCTTCAGTCTTAGCTAGAATGTCATCTTTATCCTTGCCCTCCATGGCTGTTTTGAGCTCTGAAATAGCGGTTTCAGCTTGAGATTTCTTTTCAGCATCAACTTTATCACCAAGATCTTGAATGGCTTTTTCTGTACCATGAATCAGTTGCTCAGCTTGATTGATAGCAGATACAGTATCTTGAAATTGTTGATCAGCTTCAGCATTTTCTTGAGCATCTTTGATCATTTCTTCAATTTCCTCGTCACTCAAACCACCGGCTGATTGAATTGAAATAGATTGATCTTTATTGGTTGCTTGATCCTTTGCTGTTACATGCAAAATACCATTGGCATCAATATCAAAGGTTACTTCAATCTTAGGTATTCCTCTTTGTGCTGGTGGGATATTTGTTAAGTTAAATTGACCCAAAGTTTTATTTTGCGCCGCAACTTTACGTTCTCCCTGTAAAACTGAGATGGTTACTTCAGTTTGATTATTTGCAGCTGTAGAAAATACCTGACTTGCCTTGGTTGGAATGGTTGTGTTTTTATCAACCAACGCTGTCATTACACCACCCATAGTCTCGATACCAAGAGTTAATGGTGTGACATCAAGTAGTAAAACATCTTTAACATCACCAGATAATACACCACCTTGTATGGCTGCTCCAATTGCAACAGCTTCATCTGGGTTAACGTTTCTTTTTGGTGCTTTTCCAAAGAATCTCTCAACACGCTCCTGTACTTTGGGCATACGAGTTTGCCCACCAACCAAGATAACATCATCAATATCACTGGCTTTTAACCCAGCTTCATCCAATGCCTTTTGGCAAGGTACGATAGTTCTTTCAATTAAATCAGATGTTTCACTTTCTAACTTAGCACGACTAATACGTACGTTTAAATGCTTAGGCCCAGACTTATCTATGGTGATATAAGGTAGGTTAACGGTGTACTCTAGATCAGAAGATAGTGCAATTTTACATTTTTCAGAGGCTTCCTTTATACGTTGAAGTGCCTCTGTGTCTTTAGACAGATCAATGCCACTATCTGATTTAAATTCTTTTGTGATGATGTTAATGATTCGTTGATCAAAATCCTCCCCACCTAAGAAAGTATCACCACTTGTGGATTCAACAGAGAACTGATAGTCACCATCAATATGGGATAGCTCAATAATTGAGACATCAAAAGTACCGCCACCCAAGTCATAAACAGCAATTTTTCGATCATTCTTCTGCTTATCCAAACCATAAGCCAATGCAGCAGCAGTGGGTTCATTAATGATTCGCTTAACATCAAGTCCAGCAATTTTACCAGCATCTTTTGTTGCTTGTCTTTGCATTTCATTAAAATAGGCAGGTACAGTGACAACAGCAGCTTTAACTTCATGACCAAGATAATCTTCAGCTGTCTTTTTCATTTTTGCCAAAATAATAGAGGCAAATTTTTCAGGCGCCCAGAGCTCTTCTTTTCCATCTATAGTAACGACAGCTCTAACATCGCCATTCTTAGCTGCTTTTAACTGATAATGGACTTGACTGTTTTTAACAACCTCATCTGTCATTTTATGACCCATGTATCGCTTAGTTGCATAGAAAGTACCTTTGGTATTTAGCGCAGCTTGTCTTTTTGCTGCCTCACCAACCAATTGCTTTCCATCTGCTTCAATTGCAATATAAGAAGGCGTGGTTCTTGCACCAACATTATTTTCAATTACTATAGGCTTTCCACCCTGTAAAATACTGACACAGGAAAATGTGGTTCCCAGATCAATTCCGATTATTGTGTTTGACATAATTTTATCTCCTCGTTAGTTGCTATCAAATTTAATGTATGGATAGCTTTTTAAAGCTCAAGTCTGTTTTGAAACTTTTTTTGAAACAATTACTTTAGCAGGTCTCAATACTCTGCTTTTAATGGTGTAGCCCAATTGAACAACATGCAAGATAGTCCCGTTTTCAACGTCATCACTTTCTTGTGTGGTTAATGCTTCATGTAAATGTGGGTCAAATATTTTATCTGTAGCATCAATGGAAGAAATACCATGCTGCTTGAAAATAAATAATAATTTATCCAATGTCATATCCATTCCTTTATAGTACTCATTGTCTTTCTCTTGACAGTTTTCAAGTCCCGCCTGTAAAACATCGGCCACTTCCAAAATTTCTTTTGCAAATTTAGATATTGAGTAGGCAACTTTGGTGTCCTGCTCGCGTCCAAATCTCTCAACAATGTTTCTTTGCTCAGCCAATAATCTGGTGTTTTTGTCTTTAAGTGTATCAATCTCAGATTGAAGCACATCAATTTCAGATTGAAGTGCTTCAACTTTTTCTGCAGCATCTGCATTCACTGGTTTCAATGTTTCAGAAGCGGTTGCTTTCTCTAATTTTTCATTCATATATAACTCCGACATTTTAAGTAAAATAGATCTATATTAAAAACATAGTTCTATTTTTATAATTATCAAGAGTTTTAAATTGATCTTTTTTTGCTACAATATAGTGCGAGGGGTGAATATGCAATTTTCAGAAAAAATTTCAATTTGGGTTATAATATCAGCAGTAATGATGATTTGTGTTGCTTTCGCTTATGATAACTTTGTTGGTGGAACGGCCTGTATTATTTGTCTTTTCCAGCGATTTTTGCTGATGATTTTAATATTGTTTTCAGTACTTAATTTGTTTAAAGGTTGGAAGAAGGGAATATATTTAGTTTCAGCACTGGGGTTGCTGCTCGATCTTAGACACAGTTATGTTGTATTATTTCCATCTAAAATCTCTAGATGTATGCCATTTGAATTGCTCATGAACCTACCGTTTACTCACATGATTTCACAGTTTGTTATATGGTTGTCACAACTGGGTAGAGATTGTAGCATGGATGTTGATCCAATAACCTATGTTATGATTGTTGGATTGGCTGTGTATTATAGCTTGGTAATGACTTTGGTCTATAAATATAATAATTATTACCCTAAGCCATCAGCATAAAATTTTCTAAAAATTCCACCTATATTTTTGCTTGTTTTTCAGTTTATTATAAATATAGTGTGGCGCCAAAAAAGAGGGTTAATTTGGATTTAGGTGATTTACAATTGTATTTTATTTGACAAGACTCTAATATACCACGAGTGTAAATAAAGGATAACGGATGGTTGATTTCAAGCTTGTGGAAAGCGCCCATGGAGCCAGTAAATACCTATTAGAGGCCAATGGGCTCCAAGTTATTTTAATGCCAAATCCCATCGCACCAGTTGCTGGTTTCCAGATTACCTATCATGTGGGATCAAGAGATGAGGGTATTGGATATACTGGTGCAACACATCTTTTAGAGCATTTAATGTTTAAAGGGTCAGATAAATTTAACAAAGAGAAAAAAAATAATATTGATCAATTAGAAAATGTTGGTGCGATATTAAATGCAACAACTTGGCTGGATCGAACGAACTATTTTGAGGTTTTACCCAAAGAACATTTAGAAAAAGCAATTGAGATTGAAGCTGACAGAGTAAGAAATGCTTACATTCGTGAAGAAGATCGCAAAGCTGAAATGACAGTTGTTAGGAATGAATTTGAAAGAGGGGAAAATGACCCTGTATCAGCATTACATAAGTGTATGTGGTCTACAGCATATCAAGCACATTCTTATCATCACAACACCATTGGTTGGTTATCAGATATTGAAAATGTCAGTATTGAAAGACTCAAGGAATTTTACAACACATTTTATTGGCCCAATAATGCAACTGTAACAGTTGTTGGTGATTTTGAAAAAGATCATGTATTAGAGCTAATTGGCAAGCATTTTGGCAGTATTGCAAAAAGCCCACATGCTATTCCTCAAGCTTATACAGAAGAGCCTCGACAAGATGGGCAAAGACGATTTGTTATTCGTCGAGTTGGAGCCCCTGGGGTTGTGGCTGTTGCCTTTAAGACGCCAAAAGGTTTGGATGAAAAACATTTGCACATTCAATTAATATCTGCCGTTTTGCAAGGCGGTAAATCGAGTCGGTTATACAAACGTTTGATCTCAACTGGTTTGGCCGTATCGTTATATGCAGAGGATTACCCTAATATTGACGAAGGTTTGTTTGTTCTATATGCAATGATGACTTCAGAGGTTTCCCATAAAGAAATTGAAGACATTATACTAGAGGAGATTGAGAGAATTAAAACAGAACCTATTTCCAAAGAAGAGTTAGAGAGGGTTGTGGTGATGGCAGAAGCATATCAGGTTTATCAAAGAGGTAGTTTTTTCTCAAGTTTGAGTCAAGTCAATGAAGCTGTTGCTTTGAAGGATTGGAAGTATTATTTAGAGTTACCCAAAAAACTTCAAGCAGTGGTGCCAGAAGATATTTTAGCAACAGCAAAGCAATTTCTCATTGAAGATAGTTCAACTGTGGGGCATTTCATTCCTAAGGAGTCATCATGAAAATAAATACAGTTTCCCATCAATCCGTTCAGCATCATATTGTAAAAACTGAGCACAAAGATTTTGTTACAGGTTCATGTTTACTGCCCATGGGTTGGGCGTATGCGAACTATGAATCTAGGCATATTCCAACATTACTATCTTCTATGCTGGTTTTAGGCTCACAGAGTAAAAATGAAGATGAATGGAACGCACTCCTAGAGTCAAAAGGTATTCAGTTAAGTGTGTCAGATTATCCATATTTTATGATTGTAAAGTTTACGTGTTTAACGAAATGCCTAGAAGAGACAATAGGCCTTATTGGTGAATTGTTGAAATTTCCAAGATTTGATCCTGTCGCATTTGAAAAACTACAAAAACGTATGGTGACAAATTATCAAACTTTAATGGATGATACAGAGTATTTGTCGCAAGTTGCTTTTACTCAAGCTATTTATCCTGAAAAACATATGAATCGTTATGACTCTCCCAAAACGATGATTGAGCTTATTGAACATTCCACTTTAGAGCAGATTAAACAATTTCATCAGTCTCATTTAAATTTCTCTCAGGCGCAATGGGTTTTTGTGGGTGATGTTCCCACAGATATTTACAAAACATGTGTTGAAGTTATGCCGATGGAAGGTCAAGAAAGCACGATTCAAAGATCTGAAATTCCATCAAAAATGGTGACAAAAAATGAAGTTGTTTCTATTGCGGATAAGCAAAGTGTTGATTTAGTGATGGGCCATATGGTTGATATTGATCACAAGCATCCAGATTATATACCATTGCTAATTGCAATTGATGCCTTAGGTGGTAGTTTTTCAGCCAGATTGATGCGGACTGTTCGAGATGAAGATGGTTTGACTTATCGAGTTGGTAGCTCACTCACCATGGGGATTGGCAAAAACCAGTGTTTTTGGACAGCCAGTGGCTCATTCGCACCAAGTTTACTGGAAACTGGTGAAAAATCTATAATGAAGCAGTTAGAGAAATGGGTGAATGAGGGGATTTCAGAAGAAGAATTGCTGGAGCGCAAAACAGGTATTGTTGGGAAATATAAAGTAAGATTGAGTGATGCCAGAGCGGTTGCTGGAAGAATTGCTTCAGATATTGAGCAAGGGTTCCCAGCAGATTATTTATACCAATACCCCAAAGAGGTGAATGCTGTAAATTTAGATGATGTAAACCGTGTTATTAAAACTTACATTAAGTTAGATCTTATGAGTAAAATTTCCTGCGGTAGTCTCTAGATAATAGTAAGTTTTGCATAAGCGCATAATAACCATTTAGCACCAGATGTTTGGAAACGAATTTGAATGCGGCTATTTTCACCGTCCTCTTCATAGTTTAGGACAATGCCAGATCCAAACTTAGTATGATGGACTTGCTGCCCTAATTTGAACTGATAGCTTGCTTGTATAATATCTTTTTGAAAACCCTGATTGGTGCGAAGGTTGCTAAGCAGGTTTTGAGGTAGCTCACGAATAAATCGAGAAGGTCTTTGGTAAGTTTCCTGCCCATAATGCTTACGGGTTTCAGCATATGAAATATATAATTTCTGCATGGCTCTCGTAATACCAACATAACAAAGTCTTCGCTCTTCTTCAATTTGCGCCTCATCTGCATGTGTCATCTTATGTGGAAAGAGATCATCTTCTAAGCCGACCAAGAATACAACTGTAAACTCAAGTCCTTTTGAGGCATGTAACGTCATTAATTGTACTTGTTTACCATTGCTAATTTCACTATGGTTTTGATCCAAAACAGTGTGAGATAAAAATTCATTCAATGCAGTTTGGATATTATCATAATGATCGTAAAATTTAGCAGCATTAATTAATTCTTCAATGTTTTCAATTTTAGATTCTATTTGAGGGCCTTTTTGAGATTGTAGATATGGAATAATTTGAGTTCTTTTAATTACCTCAGCCATTAGATCAGAGAGTTTAGAAAATTGTGCTGATATATGGATAATGGACGTATATTGCTCCAAAGCGTTCGTGATTTTCGCACTCCATTCACATTTTTGGCTTGAAATTAATAAAGGCGTTTGATGTAAAAGGCTATATTGCTTTATTTTATCAATGCTAATTTTTCCAATACCTCTGGGTGGATTGTTAATGCTTCTTTCAAAAGCATAGTTATCATTGGGGTTTGCAATAAGGCGAAGGTAGGCAAGTATGTCTTTGATTTCACTTCTTTCAAAGAAACGAAGTCCACCATAAACCCGATAGGGGATTTTTTCATAGCTTAATTTTTCTTCAAATACACGAGACTGCGCATTGGATCGATAAAGAATTGCAATTTGATCTGCATCAATGTTAAGCGAGTGAATTTCATCACAAATATACTGTGCTTCATCAATTTCATTATAAGCGCTATATATTTTTATTTTTTCATCATCTTTCTTATTCGTCCAAAGATTTTTTTCCAAACGTTTTTTATTGTGGCTAATAACTTGGTTTGCAGCTTCCAAAATTGGTTGAGTTGATCGATAGTTCTGCTCTAACCGTATCATTTTGACAGGTGAAAAGTCTTTTTCAAACTGAAACATATGATCGACATTGGCACCACGCCAGCTATAAATAGATTGATCATCATCACCCACAGCAATAATTCGTTGCGCGTCATGCTTAAGCAGTCGCAACAAAAGGTATTGAAGATGATTGGTGTCCTGAAATTCATCAATAAAGATATATTTGAATTGCATCTGATATTGCCATCTGATGGAATCATGTTTTTTAAGAACCTCACATGTTTTTAACATTAATTCTGTGAAATCAACTAAGTTATTCTCTTTGCAATAGGTTTCATATAGTTGGTAAACGTCCCCTTGGGTTCTTAAAAATAAATTGGTGCTATCTTGACATTGGCTTGAGCGGAGTGCTTTTTCTTTCATGCTGTTAATATAGCCAAGTGATTTTCTGCTGGGCCATTGCTGCTCATCCAATTCCAGTTTTTTATGAATTTGTTTTATGATTCTGAGTTGATCATCCATATCCATAACTTGAAAATTGGGATCCAATCCAATTGCGTTGGCATGGGTTCTTAATAATCTATGACAAATGCTGTGAAATGTACCTGCCCACATTTGATTGTTTTGTTGATTTGGCAATAATTGGTTGACCCTGGATTTCAACTCATTGGCTGCTTTATTCGTAAAGGTTACAGTTAAGATTTGATGCCAATGTGCTTGCCCAGTAATAACTCTATAGGCAATACAGTGTACAATGGTTTTGGTTTTTCCTGAACCAGCACCTGCAAGAATTAAAAGATTCTGATCAGTAGTGGTGCATGCCTCACGTTGCTCAGGGTTCAAGTTATCAATAATATGTGTAATGTCCAAACTAAATCTCTATTTTCTATACTATAGGGATCTGTGAATAAAATGTCTATAAACGGAAGTTGAGAATAGTTGAATAAAGGTTAGAATAGGGAAAGAGGAAGTTATGTTAGTTTGGAAGCGGTTCACTGTATTATTCAGTTTTTTCAGTTTATTATTAAGCAGTCATTATTGGTTGCCTGTCAGCGAAGTTTGGTTTGGTAATCAAGTGGTTTCAATCCATCATTTGTCAACCCCTCATTGTTGGAAGAATATGTTGGAGAGTTTTGACTGGGTTGATACATATTCATTGGCATGGCAGTATCCCAATATATTAAAAGTTTCAGTTGAGAGAAAGCAGGCTGTTGCCAAAACACCAAATGAACAATACATATCTAAGGAAGGTTTTTTTTTCCATTTGGGCGCTCATCAAGAGGATGTTCCACTGTTAGATATGCCAAAAGAGAGTATTCCTCAAGCATTAATGTTAATGGAATCAATGCCAAACATAGCATCAATAAAGGAACATCCCTCTGGTACAGTTGAAATACTCTATCATTCACAGAATAGAGTGTATTTAAATGATTATGAAAAACCTTTATATTTTGATCAGATTTTATTAAAAGAGAAAACAATAAACTCAAAGGTATTGTGTGATTTCAGATATAAAAAATACGTTAATTGTCATTAGAGGTGCACAATTAATTTAGTGATATCTGTCAAAAATAACAACAATGCTATAAATGGTTAATAAAAAGGTGATTATTATGCATATGAGTGGATTTAAAAATTTTATAGCTGGGTTGAATGATGAAAGTTTGGAGTTTAGGCTGCATGCATTAAAACAACTTAAAGATTTTGCCCCTAAAAAGATAGAGAATGGCGCAATAGATAATTTTTTAGAAATTGTTTTTTCTCAACCTGTAAAATTTAGCAGTGATTTTGTCATTGAGCGATTAAATTATATTGAAAGAAATAGAACAGTTTTTGGTATGAAAGCAGTAGACCAGTATGAGCTGTTCTTAAAAGAATTATTTGATTATTCCCGTGAGTTATATAGTGACAGTCCTTCGGTGCTAGAGAAGGTTTGTGAAATGGTAAGGGCATATCATGTGCCAGGTGAGGGTGTGAGCTATTTGGAGAAATCTGTTAAAGGCGGGCACAGTGGTTTGATTGTTGGTGCATTGTTTGATCCTGATATTTCAATAGAAGATATGGATATTTTCGAAAGTGTGATTGAAGGCTATAGCCCCAAAATGAAGGGTAGAATAGCATCTTTGTTTAGAGCGGAGTCAATAACTCAGGAGATGATAGATAGAGTTGTTGTTGAGTATACAAGTGATATGGATTCCTTATTAATTGAGTTGATAAAGAAAACACCCAATTTTTCTATAAGTGAAGAACATCTTTTTAGATTACTTGAAAAGACTCCATCTAAAGAGTTGGTTTCGTTGCTTAGAGTGGATAAGATTTCAAAAGATTTGATAGACAAAGTTATCAATGATTATTCAAATAATATAGATCCCTTGCTAATAAATCTGTTGAGTAAAATGCCAGATTTCTTAGTAAGTGAAGAGCGCCTTATTGAATTGATTCAAAAAAAAGCATCAAAAGATGTTTTGATTCCGCTAATTGATCGAATGGGGTATTTAAACAGTGCTGTTTATAAGGCAGCATCAGAAAACTGTTCAGCCAAGACATTGCAGAAAATTAAAAGTCAATCTGGTTTTAGGTACTATTTAAACATGTTTATAAATATGTTTGCCCCTAAAAAATCTGTGCCTGAGTTGAAACCAATAGACAATACAGTGAATAGGACTTTAGTAAATAGGCCAGCAAAACTAGCTGAGCCAGCTGAAAGCAATCAAACGGTCATGAGCAATAGCAAAGACAATGCTCTAAGTAAATAATCCTTTTGAACAATATGTTTGCACAATAACTGTTATTCTGAGAAAGTAAGTAAAAAATATAGGGATATAAATTGAGCGCACAACATATTGCCGTTGTTGATTTTGGTTCGCATTTAACTCGATTACTGATTGTGCAAGATACAGAGCCTGAACGTGTTATTGTGTTTGCGTGTGAAAAATCAGAGGGCGTTGAGCATGGTGTAATTGTTGATTTAGAAAAAGCATCATACATGCTTAAACGTCTCCTGGATCAAGTAAAGCACAAGCTAGATTATAGAATTTCCAGTGTTTATTGCTCTATTTCAGGGGAAAGTATTGCCTCTGTTAGCTCTCATGGTGTTGTTAAAATCAGGCATCAGGAGGTTTCTAGATATGATATGGAAGATTTATTTGCAACAGCAGAGGCCATTTCCTTAGATAATCAGAAAGTTATTCATTTGGTGCCAAAGCAGTATAAAGTTGATAATCAAGTGGGGATTAAGGATCCATTGGGTATGTATGGAATTCGCTTAGAAGGTGATTTTCATTTGGTGCTTGTTGATCAAGGTGTTTCCCAAAACATGACGCGTTGTTTTAGTCGAGTTGGTATTCAGGTGGAAGGATTTATCTTTAAGCCTTTAGGGCTTGCAGATGCTGTGCTGTATCAAGATGAAAAACAACAAGGGATTATACTGGTTGATATGGGAGAAGGTACAACTGATTATGTGGTTTGTCATGATGGTGTTATAAAATACTCAGGATCAATCCCAATTGGTGGTGGTGCGGTCACAAGAGATATAGCGCATAAGTTAAAAGTTGATAATGCTACTGCAGAAAAACTTAAATTAGCCGTTATGAAAATGCAAGAAAACGCTTGGTTTGAAGAAGGTACTTCAGTTGAAGAAATTCAATCAGTTATTTCAGCTCGATATATGCAAATTTTTAAACTAATTGAACAAAACATTATCCGTGAAGGGCTAAAGAAATATATTGATCGAGGTGTTGTCCTATGCGGTGGCGCTTCTCAATATCCAAATCTTTCTGAGTTGGTTGAAAGTGGGCTCTCATATCCTTGTCGTATGGGTGGACTGATTGAAGATGGCATTGAGTTGAAAGGACAGTCTTGGCTTGGGACAATTGGCCTTGTTTTCTTTGTTCGTCAGATGGGCGCGAACTCAGTGATTAGTCGCAATAATCCTTGTCGCAAAGCCTTTAAAATGTTACAACGCTGGTTAGAAGTGTATTTTTAGGAGAAAAAATGAGTGTTCAAGGAGAATTAAAAGGCGCTAGAATTATGTTATGCGGTGTTGGTGGTGGCGGTGGAAATGCTTTACACTCAATGTTAAAAGCAGGCATACCCGGTGTTACTTATTTTGCTGCAAATACTGATGTTCAAGCTTTAAAAAAATTTGAAGAATATAATGAAAGTGTCGAGATATTACAGTTGGGTGAAAAGCTGACCAAAGGTTTAGGTGCTGGTGCAGATCCAGAGGTTGGAAAGCAAGCTGCATGTGAGACGACTGAACTTATACAAGCCACCATTGATGGGGCAGATATGCTGTTTATCACAGCTGGTATGGGTGGTGGTACGGGCACAGGTGCAGCGCCAGAAATCGCCAAGATAGCAACAGAAATGGGTATTCTAACTGTTGCGGTTGTAACAAAACCATTTATTTTTGAAGGTGACAAACGAATGCGTCTTGCTGAGCAAGGTATTCAAGAACTGTCTCAATATGTTGATTCATTGATCGTGATACCGAATAATAAGTTGATCTCTGTCTTGGGTAAAGAAGTCACCTTAATGAGTGCTTTTGAAACAGCCAATTCTGTTTTATTGGGTGCAGTTCAAGGTATTTCTAACCTTATTACGCATTCTGGTTTAATTAATGTTGATTTTGCAGATGTACGAACGGTGATGTCTGAAATGGGCATGGCAATGATGGGAACTGGCGTTTCTGAAGGCGTAGATCGTGCAACACAAGCAGCTCAAGCGGCTATCGCATCTCCATTATTGGAAGAATTAGATGTCTTTGGCGCCAAGGGCGTTTTGGTTAATATTACCGCAAGCTCTAGTATTTCCATTGGTGAGTTTGAAGCTGTTGGTGCTTTAATTGGTGAGGTAACTTCCGATAAAGCCAATGTTGTTATTGGGACAGTAATTGACGAAGGTATGGAAAATAGCTTGAGAGTGACTGTTGTGGTCACTGGGCTTGATCGACATCGTGAAGATGAAAGTGCAAAAGTTGATTATCATTCACTAAATTCAAAACCTGCTTATGTATCAGAGGCAAAACCAGAAAAGGTTAAGTTAGAGCCTAAGCCTGAGATAAAACGACCTGAGTTGAGACAAGAAAAGGTAAGTGAGTATTTAGATATTCCAACTTTTTTACGTCGTCACGAAGATTCTACGGTCGAATAATTTTTCTAGTTCTATAATGAATAATTTGAGAAGGTTGCTCTTTTCCAATCTCTCCTTCTAGTATCGGGAAAGGAAAAATAGATTCAAGATCCTGAACTGATTTAGCTGTTGTTTTCCCTGGTAAATTTGCACTGGTTGAAATCAAGGGTTCATTTAATTTTTCCAATAGTTTTAAAATCGGAGAATGCGTCACTTGTCTGATTGCAAGGTATCCATCTAAAGTGATTTCAATGGGAACTTTTTCTGATGCTTTAAGAACCCAGGTTGTCGGTCTCGACATTTCTGGAAGAGAGAAATCTTCATCAATCCAATCAATATAGCGCTCAATGTTATCCACTATAACAATGAATCCAGTTTTTCTAGGTTTTATCTTACAAAGTTTAAATATATGAGCAGGAAGGCAGCCAAAACCATAGACTGTATCCGTTGGATATAATAATAATCCACCTGATTCAAGGTGGACTGCAGCTTGATCGGCATTAATGACCATCTTCAATCTTATGCTTACACTCAGGACATTCTATGACAGGTCCTTTCTTAAGTTGTTTTTCTGTCATAATGGGCCAATTACACTCAGGGCATTTTTTATCAATGGGTGTGTTCCAACAAGCATATTGGCATTTAGGATAGCTTGGGCAGCCAAAGAATACTTTGCCACGTTTTGATCGACGTCGAATTAATTTTACCTCTTTACATTTTGGGCAAGTTACATCAGTAAGATTTTCTGGAAGTGGCTCCATATACTTGCATTCTGGATAATTACTGCAACCATAAAATCCGCCAGTGGCGCTCTGTTTTTTAACGAGATTGACTTCACATTTTGGACAGTTTTTATCAATAGCAACAGTATTGGGGGACTCCTCTTCATTGACAGCTCGTGTATAACCGCACTCTGGAAATTTACTACAGCCAATAAATTTCCCATGTCGACCAAGTTTCATGACCAATTGAGCTTCACATTCTGGACATTTTTCATCCAATTCTTCATGTGTTACATCACTGCGTTTTACTTTATCACTGATGGTATGAATTTGCTTATCGAGCTCAGTCCAAAATTGAGTTAGCAGTTTTTCTCGGTCTAACTCTCCTCTAGAAATTTCATCCAAAGCATCTTCCATAGTTGCAGTAAAGTTATGATCAATATATTTAGAAAAATATAAAGTTAAAAATTTATTCACCACATCGCCAACATCTGTTGGGATAAACTGTCTATTCTCCATATCAACATATTGACGTCGTTTAAGCGTGCTAATGATCGCTGAGTACGTAGAAGGTCTACCAATGCCTAACTCCTCAAAAGATTTGACTAAGCTTGCCTCAGTAAAGCGTGGAGGCGGTTCGGTGAAGTGTTGATGTGTTTCTGCATTCTCTAATTTTATGTGAGCTTCTTTCGTGATCGGAGGTAATCTCTGTTCATTTTTGGGTTCATCTTGATAAGCTTTCAAAAAACCTGGATGTTTAATTACAGAACCATTTGCCTTAAATGTATAGATATCACAGGTTACAAGAATGGTTGTTAAGTCCATTTGAGCAGGTGTCATTTGAGAAGCAAGCGCTCTTGACCATATAAGTTGATATAGTTTGTATTGCTCTGGCGTGAGATAGCTTTGTAGTTTATCTGGGGTATGAGAAAAATCAGTTGGTCGAATTGCTTCATGCGCTTCTTGTGCATTTTTGGTTTTAGTTTTATAGCTTTGAATTGATTCTGGAAGATAGTCTTCGCCGTAATATTCACTAATCAACTCTCTCATTTGAGGAATCACTTCATCTGCGATGGTTACGGAATCGGTACGCATATAGGTAATCAATCCCATGTGTTCTTCTTTAATATCTATCCCTTCATAGAGTTCTTGTGCTATTTTCATTGTTTTTGAGGTTGGAAACCCCAATTTATTAGAGGCTTCTTGCTGCAATGTTGATGTTGTAAATGGTGCTTTTGGGTTTCTAGCTCGAGTTTTAGACTGTATATCTGAAATATTAATGTTTTTAGCAGCTTGTATCCCTTTGACCAATTCAGCGGCTTCCTGATTTGTTTTGATTGCAAATTTGTCCAATTTTTCATTTGATATGGCATGCAAAATCATCTTAATTTTATGATCGCTAGATTCTCCAATAGCAGAAATACTCCAGTATTCTTGAATGATGAATTCTGAGCGTTCCTTTTCTCTTTGGACCAATAAATGCAAAGCAGGGCTTTGTACACGACCTGCAGAGGTTCCTGGTTTGATAATGCGCCACATTAGTGGTGATATATTAAATCCAAGCAAATAATCCATAGCTCTTCTAGCTTGTTGCGCATTTATTAAATCCATATTTAATGAAGAAGGGGTTTTAATTGCTTTTAAAATAGCAGATTTAGTAATTTGGTGAAAAGTGGATCGTTTAATTTGTTCCTCGGTGCAAGCCTTCTTTTCAAGAAGATGTTGATAAATATGATGAGCAATGGCTTCGCCTTCACGATCTGGATCCGTTGATAGAATAATCAAATTGGATTTTTTGGCGGCTGAAACAATATTGTCTAGATACTTTTTATTCTTCTCGATTATTTGATAATTCATATGGAAATGGTTGTCTGGTTCAACAGCACCATTTTTAGGTATGAGTTCAAATACATGCCCAGAAGAAGCAAGGACAACATAATTTTTTCCAACAATTTTACTGACGGTTTTTGCCTTTTTTGGGGATTCAACAATAATCAAGTCTTTGTTTGTACTCACTGTTCTCTCACGGTTTAAGATATAGGTTAAGTGATATTACCTATAATAATGCATTTAAGTTAATATAATATAGTTTTGGAGCGTGTCAATATGTTCTCTCAAGGTATTTTAAAAAGCTTATGTTCTTTTTTATTGTATCACCCCCATAAGGTAGACTGGTCTGGCTTTAAAAATATTACTTTTTTTTCGGCAATGGTGTGGAGAAAAAATGAAGTATTGTTAGAAATAATGCAAAAATGGATAATGTTGGAATTGAGTCAGGCTGGGAAAATCACCAAAAACCACCGAGAAATATCAATTGCGACCTGGGTGTGTTATTTGCCTTATGTCATGTTATCACAAGGTAAACAAATACTGATTCCGTTAGAAGAAAAAAATTGGGATTTGGTGGCTTATACTGTTTCTCATATTGATATAATGCCGAAATGGTTTCCATTATCGCATCAGTACAGAGTATATGCTTTAAGTGCAAGAGGGCACCCTTCATGGTTGGTTTTCATGGGGACAACATACCCGACATGTATTGGGTTTTGGTCCGCTTTATTGGCCGATTTCTGTCCTTTAGATATTGGTGGTTTTATTGCATGTTGGAATAAAAGAAAAATACAAAATTGGTTGGATTCACATCCAGATGTAAAAGTAGTTGGTATGAGTTTGGGTGCTCAAGTAGCAAAACAGATGACAGTTCATAAAAATGTTCATAAACGGATATTGATAAAACCAGCTCTAGCATATAAGTCTATTACAAGAGATGAAGCAGATTGGATGATTATCTATGAAAAGGATCCAGTATCTAGAATTGGTTATATACATCCTAAAATGCCAATATCATTTGTTCGCCCAGTATCACCCTGTTATTGCTTGGTATGTAGAATGTTGGTGCACACACAACTAAAGCTAGAAAAACAAGATTATACAGTGTCGTCTATTTCTGGAGATATGTTTAATCAAACTTGGCCCTTTCATCATCAGTTTTTGTGGTATTGTGTGGCGAGAACTATAGTTTTTATATTTATTTTACCACTATATTTAATTAGTCTTATTTTAAATAAGCTGTGGTCTTATTTCCTGTGGTAAACAGCAAATTGACCCTGATTATTTGTATTTCGAAAATCTATTTTAGAGTGAAGCACCCATTGAGACCAGTTAATAATTGGGAAAAAAACATCCCCCTGGAAAACATGATCAATGTGAGTGATGTATAATTTATTGCTGTGGGGGAGAAAAAAATTATAAAGGGAGTTACCGCCAATAACAAAGACATGTGGAAAATTTAGCTTAAATACATCATCAAGAGTCCTGATAACTTGAACCCTGTCATCCGATAGGGTTGATGATATAACGATATTGGTTCTATTGGGTAAAGGTCTGCCAATACTTTCATAAGTTTTTCTTCCCATAATGATAGGGTGATGCAAGGTTTGCTGTTTAAAATATGCTAGATCTTCTGGGATGTTCCAAGGTAATTGATTATTACTTCCAATAAGTTGATTTTTATCAAAAGCAGTAATGATCGATATATCCATAGGGAAAAGGTGTAATGTTTTGGACATCCTATCCAAGTTTTAGTAGAATAGCAATCATGGAAGTGTTGTAAGTAACTGTATGGAGTATAAGGTGGTAGCAGGGTTAATTGAAGAATCTTATTTTTCTAATTGTCAAATAGATCAAGTGTCAGATGATGAGTTAAGTGCGCTGGAGGATGAGAATCCGGCTGCATTATTAATGTATTTTGAAATTTTTCCAGAATCAGCATATGTAGTTAAAAAGGAAGTATTGAGAAATCTAATAGGGTATGACAATAAACGTCATGTATTGTTATCATTATTGGCTCATCAAATAAGCCAAGAGACTTTTGAGGCATTGGCTGCAAAATGGGAAATTGAGTGCAAGTTGCAAAAAGAGGAGCTACATTATCTATTAAATGCACCTTACGCTTGGTTTTTACGTTTAACAAAAAAAGAGTGGATGTCTGGTATTGATGATGATGAGGTTATTTATGACGGGGATACTAAGGTTACTTTAAAGGATTGTAGATGTTGGGATCTGATGGCTGCAATTTCTTGGGGGAATGATGCATTTCCAAATACCATTTTTAACGGCGATGCAAAAGAGATTCATGAGCATGTTGAGGCCTTACATGATAGCGAAGATGCGACACAATTTTGTGAGAGTTTCATTCCGCTTTCTGTTCTTTTGTCTTTAGATGCAAAATCAGAGCTGTTAATAACAGAGTTACCAATTTTTAATGAAACCGAGATAAAAAAACATTATATTGAATTTGCGAAAGAAAGTAGTGATGTGGTATCTGATTTTAGGCTAAATAATTTTGGCTATGTGTCTCCTAAGGATAAATACAAGCAGCAAGTGATAAAATTTTTAAGAGGTGACATAAAAAAACTAAGTCATATTGAATCCCGTGTTATTAAAGATGAGTTTAGAAATATTTTAATAAATTATTCGCTGGCTGGAAAAGCACTAGAACAATTATTAACACTTGCCAGTGAGGAAATATATCAACTGCTGAATGAACTGGCTTGCGGAGAGTGTAGAAGTTTATTCATTAGGATAAAAAAAGAATTGTATAGGTGTTCAAATGACTCGAGAGGTTGTTTAAAGGAGGCATGGATAGATATTCTTGCTGAGGGCAAATATAAAGAAGTGAGAGAAATGATCTCATTGTTAACCGTATTTTTTGGTGTGTACTCCATGTTATGGATTACCAGTGAGCTATTGATGTTTTTAATCATTATCCCTATTTGCTCTGGATTAACTGAGCTAATGATCACCCAAGGCCTGTCAAAAGAACACTCAACTGGATTTAATTCTGAGGCGATTCTTGGTGCTGAAGAAATCAAAGGAAGTCTAGCAATTCAGTTGCCAAAAGACAGTGCTAATATAGATAGAGAATCGCTTGTAACAAGTGGTCAGTAGCGAATTTGAAATAAAAATTATTATTTCTTCAAAAAAGGGTTGACTCTTGAATATAACTGGGTATAATCGACTTTAACTTTACGAAGTTTTGTTCTTTAAAAAGCAGATAGCAATACAATTTGTGTGAGCGCAGTCAATAAACGATGTCAGGAATGACGTAAGTCAAAAAACATGTGACATAGTCACAAAAACTTTAAATAACGAAGAGTTTGATCCTGGCTCAGATTGAACGCTGGCGGCATGCTTTACACATGCAAGTCGAACGGCAGCATGTTAATTCTTCGGAATTAATGATGGCGAGTGGCGGACGGGTGAGTAATACGTAGGAAACTACCCTAAAGTGGGGGACAACCTAGGGAAACTTAGGCTAATACCGCATAATCTTTAAGAAGCAAAGCTGGGGACCTTCGGGCCTGGCGCTTTAGGATGTGCCTACGTCAGATTAGCTTGTTGGTGGGGTAAAGGCCTACCAAGGCTACGATCTGTAGCTGGTCTGAGAGGATGATCAGCCACACTGGGACTGAGACACGGCCCAGACTCCTACGGGGGGCAGCAGTGGGGAATATTGGACAATGGGCGAAAGCCTGATCCAGCAATGCCGCGTGTGCGATGAAGGCCTTCGGGTCGTAAAGCACTTTCAGTTGGGAAGAGGACTTGTTAACTAATACTTGACAAGTTGACGTTACCATCAAAAGAAGCACCGGCTAACTCTGTGCCAGCAGCCGCGGTAAGACAGAGGGTGCGAGCGTTAATCGGAATTACTGGGCGTAAAGGGCACGTAGGTTGGTATTTAAGTCAGATGTGAAATCCTCGAGCTTAACTTGAGAACTGCATTTGATACTGGATACCTAGAGTTTGGTAGAGGGAAGTGGAATTTCCGATGTAGCGGTGAAATGCATAGATATCGGAAGGAACACCAGTGGCGAAGGCGGCTTCCTGGACCAATACTGACACTGAGGTGCGAAAGCGTGGGTAGCAAACAGGATTAGATACCCTGGTAGTCCACGCCGTAAACGATGAGAACTAGGTGTTGGGATTTATCTCAGTGCCGAAGCTAACGCGTTAAGTTCTCCGCCTGGGGAGTACGACCGCAAGGTTGAAACTTAAAGGAATTGACGGGGGCCCGCACAAGCGGTGGAGCATGTGGTTTAATTCGATGCTACGCGAAAAACCTTACCTACCCTTGACATACTTGGAACTCTCTAGTAATGGAGAGGTGCCTTCGGGAGCCAAGATACAGGTGTTGCATGGCTGTCGTCAGCTCGTGTCGTGAGATGTTGGGTTAAGTCCCGTAACGAGCGCAACCCTTGTCCTTAGTTGCCAGCACGTAATGGTGGGGACTCTAAGGAGACTGCCGGTGATAAATCGGAGGAAGGTGAGGACGAGGTCAAGTCATCATGGCCCTTATGGGTAGGGCTACACACGTGCTACAATGGGCAGTACAAAGGGAAGCGATACCGCGAGGTTGAGCAAATCCCAAAAAGCTGCTCCCAGTCCGGATTGGAGTCTGAAACTCGACTCCATGAAGCAGGAATCGCTAGTAATCGCGAATCAGCATGTCGCGGTGAATACGTTCTCGGGCCTTGTACACACTGCCCGTCAAACCATGGGAGTGTGTTGTACCAGAAGCAGGTAGACTAACCTTCGGGAGGTCGCCTACCACGGTATGATTCATGACTGGGGTTAAGTCGTAACAAGGTAGCCGTAGGGGAACCTGCGGCTGGATCACCTCCTTACGAATTTTGCATCATGATTGTGCTCACTCAAATTGTATTGTTACCCAAAATGCTGGGTTTGTAGCTCAGTTGGTTAGAGCGCATCTCTGATAAGGATGAGGTCGGTGGTTCAAATCCACCCAGACCCACCAGTCTTTAGAAGGGGGGCCATAGCTCAGCTGGTAGAGCGGCTGCCTTGCACGCAGTAGGTCGGCGGTTCGACTCCGCCTGGCTCCACATTTTGGTTCTGTTCTTTAACAATTTGATGATAGTCTGATTTTTAATCATATAAATATGATTGACGATCGATCAAATTTTTGATCGAGGTACAATGTTATTGACTCAAGCGATTAAGTAATAAAGTGCATATGACGGATGCCTAGGCAATAGGAGGCGATGAAGGACGTGTAAGTCTGCGAAAAGCTTCG